>Ga0209723_1000215_pt1 | contig 113536 bp, 83 predicted proteins | sample BiotimSIPDNA_2_FD_185750 | JGI IMG/M metagenome (GOLD analysis project Ga0209723, IMG submission 185750) | Anaerobic biogas reactor microbial communites from Washington, USA - Biogas_R2 time_0 SIP DNA (SPAdes) (version 2) | ecosystem: Engineered > Bioreactor > Anaerobic > Unclassified | place... | reverse complement strand
TTAAAAAAAGTCCTGGAAATTATCCCGGATTATCCGGCCAACAAACTCTCAGATCTCCTTCCCCAAAATCTAAACTTAGTATAACGCACTGAAATTACCTCAAAAGTGTACTTGCTAGGACGGATACGAATCAACAACTATCCAGTAATCAGGAGCGATGAGAACGCGAAGGGGGGGAAAGCGTTCGAACCGAGGCGTTTAACGCCGAGTTCGTGAGCGGCATGTGTGAAGGCATCAGTAACAATGAGAATGCGAAGCGAAGCAAGAAGGCTTGAAACCAGGTGTTTAAAATCTTATTATATCTATCATTTTTGTGATTGCTTCGCATTCTTCCGGATCTTTAACAGCTGAAAGACCGATAAGACTTCTTGCATAGTTAAGATCTTCCCGTGCGATGAAGTCTTTCCCTATTATAATATAATATATAATTGCCGATTTAAGAGTATTTGCTTTTATTCTAAAAGTATGAGGACTTAACCGTGCAGGGAAAAGATGAATAAATCTGAACGTATCATCATTATATTGCACTATCCAGCGTGATTTGTCAGATAATGTAATGCTTTTATACTTACGGTGATCATATCCTTCCCACTTGCGAAAAGTATCCTGTTCAATGATATTCAGTGACCTGATGATTGATATAACTTCATCGCAGATTTGTCTAACCCCCAGGGATCCGTTGTACACATCCATCACTGATGATCCTATATACCTGAGTTCTCTGACAAAATATTCATGATAAAAGTCATTATTATCACGCAACCTTTCAGCTATAAAATCCCTTATATATATAAGATGATGTTTGAGAGGATTAAAAATCAAAGGTTGTGGTATATTGGGCATAAGGAAGATAATAAATTTACAGGATTATTTTAATTATAAAAAAAATCATTTTAGTACAGATTTTCACATGCTTAAGTTAAAAAATGTTAATATAGCTGATGTTAATTATTACATTTCTAACAATATTCAATTCAGTTTTTTTTTGTTTTTTTAAGTAAAACTTTCATATATTTACGTTTCGTATTTAAACAGGATTAGAAAATTACTTAAATTTAAATTTAAACATTAACCCAAAACCCACTGATTATGAAGTATTATGACTCTGCCTAATTTCTGTACTCAACCCAGAAATAATTTTACATGTTTTAACACTCTGTTTTTTTTAACAGTCGATTACACTGACTACATACTGAAGAGTAGATTAGTGTATAATTTTTTAATTAAATCTAAATTATGAAAAAAATCAATTATTTGCTACGGACGGAATTAAGGTCTCGTCCGGAAAAACCAAGCAGAATTTCACAATTCTGGATTCTCCTGATTTTGTTTGCATTTTTTGGTTTCTTCCAGAGCACAGCAGTCACTTACGGCTCCTCTGCGGTTGATGATGGTCTTGTGACCGTTACCAGCAATGCAGACAATGCAGTAGCTGATCTCGACCAGAAGAGAGTGACCGGTGTAATCAGGAATGAAGTGGGAGACCCGCTTGCCGGTGCCACCATACAGGTGCAGGGAACAACACTTGGTACCCTGACCGATGGTGAAGGAAGATTCTCAATTGAGGTGCCAAACGAAAATGCCGTTCTTGTAATATCCTTTATTGGATATGTACAACAGGAAATATCTGTTGCAGGAAGAAATACCGTTGACCTTGAACTTCAGCCGACTCTTGAGAGTCTGGAAGAAGTTGTAGTTGTTGGATACGGTACTCAGAAAAGAACAACAGTAACAGGTTCCGTGAGTGTTGTTAAAGGTGAAGAAGTAGCCAAAGTGCCTGTTTCAAACATAACCAACGCCATGGCCGGTAAGCTGGCTGGTGTATTATCCAGGCAGGACGGTGGTCAGCCCGGTGATGACAATGCCGATATTTATATCAGAGGTGTCGCGACTACAGGATCAGGAGTCCCTTTGGTAGTTATTGATGGTGTTGTGAGAAGTAAATCAGTATATAATCCCAGTACTCAACGATATGAGCTGGAGAGTAACTTAAATCAGATAGATCCGTCAGCCATTGAGTCGGTTACAATTCTTAAAGATGCTTCAGCAGTTGCACCATATGGAATGGGTGGAGCCAACGGAGTAGTTCTGATAACCACGAAAAAAGGTTCTGAAGGATTACCAACTCTTTCTTTCAATGCTTATTACGGAATACAAACACCTACCTATTATCCGGAATTATTAGATGCTGTCGATTACATGAAATTACGTAATGAGTCAACACTCAATGAAAACCCTGAAGCAGTTCTTCCGTTTGATCCGGAAGTTATTGCAAATTATGCTGATTACCATGCTGATGATCCCGACAGATATCCTGACAGTAATACAAAAGACCTTGTCAATATGACAATGCCGATACAGAAATATGACCTGCAGGTAAGCGGAGGTAGCGAAAAAACAAAATATTTCGCCAGCCTCGGCTATTTTGGTCAGGACGGTCTGTTTGACAGGGTTAATTACAACAGGTTCAATGTAAACCTGAGTCTTGACACAAAGGTTACAAATACAACAGGAATTTCAGTTTCCTTTATCGGAACAGCTGAAGAAAGAAATGACCTTGATGTTGCATCTTCTGCAGCACAGATCTTCAGGAACGGATATAAATTCATTCCTACTGAATCAATATACTATTCCAATGGTCTCTGGGGCCAGTTTGCAGGTAACTCTCCCGTAGCCGTACTGAAAGGTGACGGATATGAAAAAGACGAAGACAACACAGTTCTTACTTCTGTATCTGTTGAGCAACAGATACCCTGGATACAGGGTCTTAGCCTGAAAGGTTCTTTCAGTTATGATACAAGACTGGGTTATACCAAGGGCTGGCATACACCCTTCTATTATTATGTTATTGACATGAACACTACACCTTATAGCTTTTCAAGGTCAATATCCACCCAGGAAGGTAATGTCCCGGCATATACTTATCTGACACAGACTGATGAAAGAAGTCGATCTTACACATATCAGGGTTATGTCAACTATGCAAGAACATTTGGGAAACATGATATTACAGGTCTTTTTGTAGCAGAAGCAAGAAGTAATGATTACGATCGGCTGTATGCACGCAGGAATAATTTCAATGTTCTGATTGATGAAATGGATTTGGGAAGTGCAGATAAATCTAATTTCGAAAACGGAGGTTCATCAACCCTGGGAACACAGATAGGATATGTTTACAGGTTAAGCTATGTATATAACAGCAGGTACATGTTAGAAGCATCCGGTCGTTATGACGGACACTATTATTTTGCTCCGGGAGAAAAATGGGGTTTCTTCCCTGCCTTCTCCGCTGGATGGAGAATATCTGAAGAAGATTTCATGCAGGGTCTTTCATGGCTAAACAATCTGAAGCTCAGAGGATCATGGGGTAAATCAGGAAACCTTGCCGGTAGTGCTTACCAGTATCTTCCTGGCTATACCCTTGAAGGTAACAGGGCAGTATTCGGACCTGGTACCATTGTACAGGGAGCATATGTAACAACCGAGCACAATCCCTATATTACATGGGAGGTTGCCCAGAAAACCGACGTTGGTTTTGAAGCAGGACTGTGGCGCGATCTTTTGACAGTTGAATTTGACTTCTTCTACGAAAAGAGAACAGGTATGCTCCTGAGTCCAGCAGTTACAGTACCTTATGAATACGGACTGGGTCTTGCTGAGGAAAATGCAGGGATAATGGAAAACTATGGTTTCGAACTTTTACTTGGAACCAGACATACATTCCAGAATGGTCTTAACTTCAATGTCACAGGAAACATAAGCCTTGCAAAGAACAAAATGGTTGAGACTTTCGAAACAGCTGCCACTTATAACAATCCTAACCGGAGACGTACCGGAAGAGCCTGGAATACCCAATTCGGTTACAGGGCTCTGGGCCTGTTCACAACAGATGATGATGTTAATGGAGATGGTATAATTAATGCCGCCGATGGTTATAATGTTACACAGTGGGGTACACTTAATCCCGGTGACATAAAATATGAAGACGTAAGTGGTCCTGACGGAGTGCCTGACGGGAAGATAGACAGTAATGATGAAGTTGTTATCGGATACCCTCAAAACTACCCTCTGATGACCTTTGGTATTAACCCAAATCTCAACTGGAAAGGTTTTGACCTCAGCCTCTTCTTCCAGGGTTCAGCTCTGACATCTTATTCGTTTAATAATTTCCAGACAGTACCGTTCCTGAATAATAACAGTAACGCTGCCTACGAATATTATAATAACCGGTGGACTCCGGACAATCAGGATGCAAAATATCCGATTGCAAACACTGCACCGAAGGAAAACAATACACAGCGCAGTACTTTCTGGCAGTGGAGCACATCATATCTGAGGCTTAAGAATGCCCAGCTCGGATACACATTACCCAGACCTGTGATGAATAAGCTTAAAATGCAGAGCATAAGAGTTTATGTAGCAAGTCAGAACCTGTTTACCATCAGTAAACTTAAGTTCGTTGACCCTGAAATGCCTTATGATACTGGTTATCCGAATATGAAGACATTTACAGTTGGTGCAAATGTAACCTTCTAGTTATCACATTTAAAAAATTAATACTATGATAAAGTTTAAAACAATCAGGAACATTGGATTTGTAGGACTACTGCTCTTTGGGTTGTATTCCTGTAACCAGGAAGATTTCCTGGAGACTACAGATAAGTCAAGGTTGCTGGAAGAATCTATGTGGGAAACGGAAACCAGTGCAGATCTATTTCTTAATGACTGTTACAGAGACCTTCCTGCAAAGTCAAATGAACCAGATAATTATGACAATTTTACTCCTGACAACGATGCCGGTTTCTACTATACTTCATGGAGGTGGAAACAGGGAATCGTTATGGCATCAGGTTACAGTAACGGTAACCACACTGTCTGGGGCGGAACAAACGGTCCCGGCCAGTATCAGGGATGGAATGCCTATTATACCAAGATCAGAAAGCTGAATACTTTTATTAACAGGATTACCGAAAACAAAGCAAATTTCTCTGACGAATGGTATAACAAAAGGATGGATGAAGCCAGATTTCTTAGAACATACTTCCTCAGTGAAGGGTTCCAGAAGTTGGGTGGAATGGTAATTCTCACAGAGGCTCAGGACAGAAATACCATGACTGAAGCTGAATTGCTCCTTCCCAGAAACACTTTTGAAGAGACCTTCGACTTTATGGTTGAAGAACTTACCGAAATTGTTGACAACGAATATCTGCCGGTTAAATACAACCACGGTGATGCTAGTGCAGGAAGAGCTACTCTCGGTGCTGCCCAGATGCTGAAGGGATGGCTACAGCTATTTGCAGCAAGCCCTGCTTATAATTCAGCTGATCCTGCAGTACCCAACGAAGCCGGAAATCAGAATCTCCAGAGCTTTGCCACACCTGATCCTTCCAGATGGGCTGACGCTGCAGCTACTTTCAAGGATTTCATGGAAACATGGGGACATCTTGGTGATAAGACCTATGACCTTTTCCCTTCCATGAAAGAATTCTGGTATGAAGCCAATGAATATAATTCAGAAGTTATCTGGGATAAACAACACGTAGGTGTTGGTCTTGGAGATGGTATTGCCAACACATTTGATACATATGGAGGACCTGTATGGATCCATGGTACATATTACACATGGGGTAACTACTGTCCTACACAGGAAGTTGTGGATGAATATCAGATGGCTAACGGACTGGACATTGATGCTGCCGGATCAGGATATGATCCTCAGAATCCTTATGTGGGAAGAGAACAAAGGTTCTATGATTTCATCGTTTATGACGGTGCTGAGTACCAACAGGATTGGATGTCTGAACCGGACATCATATATACCCGTGTTGATAAGGTCAATCCTTCTCTTAATGAGATAGACTTCGGTGGCGATGACGTAGGAAACACAGGTTATTATTACAAGAAGAGACTTGATAATCTTCATCCAAGAGGCGGTAACCAGTGCGGTATGAACCATGTTTATTACCGTTATGCAGAAGTAGTACTTGGTTATGCTGAAGCACAGAATGAAGCTGTTGGTCCTGACCAGTCAGTCTATGATGCTGTTAATGCTATCAGACAAAGACCGGGAACAGATCTTCCTCCTCTCGCTACCGGTCTTTCACAGGCAGAGATGCGTGAAGCAATTCGCCGTGAAAGAAGGATAGAGTTTGTTTTTGAACATAAGAGACTGTTCGATCTGTGGCGCTGGAAACAGGCAGAAATAGATATAGCAGGCGACCTTCACGGAATGCTTATCCAAAATACTGTTCCGGCTGATAACAGCGGTACATGGACCTATGAAGTAATTGGTCTGAATCACCCGATGACATTTACACAGAAAATGTACTTCAACCCAATTCCACAGTCTGCAATAGACAGGAATCCACAGCTTAAACAAAACTGGGGCTACTAATAACTAAAGTTATTCGATTATTTGATATTAGAGGGTGTCTCCATAGTGGGGCACCTTCTTTTTTTAGAAAAAGAACTCATAAATATTGCTGAAACAGACCTTGTATTTCTCTGTTGAACAAGGATGATATATGATCAGTATTAACTCAGAAAAACCATTATTTTTATTAATTTTGAATAAATACTAAAAAAGGTGCTACGGAAGATTAACAGAAAATCAATAGAAATTTTTATTACAGGAGCCCTGCTTGTAGCATATTTTCTTTATTTTGCCCTTTTTAACCGCTATCATATTAATTACCAGGAACAAAATCAACTATTCCTGTGGAATCTGGATTTTATAAAAGATCAGTTTTCTTTACCCGGAGGATTGGTACTCTATGCAGGTAGCTTTTTTACACAGTTCTTTGTTTATTCATGGCTGGGAGCTTTTATCTTTACAATTAATGCCTTTGCAGTATTTTTGCTTTCATCTTATATTCAGAAGAAACATGGTTTTAATAATATAATTATCTCTTTTATCCCGGTGTGGCTGCTGACAATACTGCAGAGTAATGAATTATTTATATTCAGTCAGGCTCTGGGTTTTCTGGCACTCTTGTCTTTTTGTGCCTTATACATCAGTATAGATAAAACAAGAATACGTTATATCCTCTTTTTTGCCGGCTGGCCTCTTTTGTACATTCTGGCAGGTGGCTTTTCTATTCCGGCAGTAATTTTATGTGTTCTTCATGAATTACTTTTCAGGAAAGAAGACCGGAAGTACTTGATCTCTTTTCTCTTTTTAATTACCGGATTACTGATACCTTTTCTTTCATCAAAATTGATCTATTATATTCAGCCTGATAAGATCTTTACCTATCCTCTAATTTTAGAATTGCCTTCCTTTTATCTGTATTCTCTGATAATATTTTTGATCTGGGCTCCTCTGGCTCTTATTATAAGCTATTTAGTTAACCTGAGAATAAAAGTAAAGAACAGCTTATTATCATGGAATCTGACCAATGTGTTCGCAGGAGCTCTTATTATTGTAGCTATGACTTTTGTTATTTCCAGATATGCCTATAATAAGAATGCAGATATGATGTTCGGTATTGACCATCATGTCCAGCAGTCTGAATGGGAGAAAGTGTTAAACCTGTCGGAAAGGTATCCCGGATATAACACTCTGGTGATCTATTACACAAATATTGCTTTATATAAAAGTGGTCAGCTCTTTGATAAAATGTTCTTCTACCCCCAGATCGGATCTAGAGGCTTAAGACTGCCATGGGCACGTAACCTGAACCTCTTTTTCGGAGGGGAGCTGTTCTACCAGATGTCCTACAATAGTGAGTCTATCCACTGGGCATTCGAAGCTCTTGTTGCAAAAGGATTAAATCCCAGGTCCCTGAAAAGACTTGCTGCAGGATTTATTGTAAACGGACACTATGATATTGCTGAGAAATATATTGCAATATTGGACCAGACACTTTTTTACAGAAAATGGGCAAAGAAATATCAGAGGTATGTTGATGATCCGGCATTGTGTAAAAATGATCCTGAATTAAAGAGACACATCAATCTGAAGACCAAATCAAATTATTTTTCCGAAGTTACCGGGATGAATCTGCCGGATCTGCTGTCCGATCATCCTCAAAATAAAATGGCATACCACTATTTAGTAGCTTCTTTGCTTCTGGATAAAAACCTTGAAGGTTTTGCAAATGCAATAATGAGCATCGGAAATTATGGTTATAAAAGATTACCTCTGCATATCCAGGAAGCCTTGCTGTTTTATAATTTCTACGAGCACAAGGATGTTATACCGGAAGGGTTTTCGATAAGCCCGGAAGTCATAACAAGATTTGATGATTATGCTACTACTTATACCAGGTTCAGGACTGACAGGGCAGCTGCCTCTTATGCTCTGAAAGAGAAACATGCTAATACATACTGGTATTATCTTCAATTCATTAACAACTGATATTAATATAACTATGAAAATCATAAAACAGATAAGAATATCAATAATCTGCATGGTTCAAATTATATTGTTTTTTACTCTGTTAAGCTGCAACAAGCAAATGCCCGATTTTATAGAACTTGGGGAAAATGCAGATCTTTATCCTGATTATACTTCAATTACAATTCCTCCGAATATTGCTCCATTGAATTTCAGAATAAATGCAGATGCCGATAAATATATTACCAGGTTCTATAATTCAGATGGGTTTGAATTTATAATATCTTCAGGAGATGGGGATATTGAAATTCCTTTAAAGAAATGGGAAAATCTTTTATCAGCATCAGTATCGAAGGAATACTATATGGATATTCTTATTAGAAAAGATGACCAATGGCAAAAGTATAACACAGTTACTAACAAGGTAGCATCCGATTCCATAGATAAGTATTTGGCATACAGGCTCATCGAGCCTGAATTTGAGACATGGAATGTCATGGGTCTTTATCAGAGGAATCTCGAGAATTTTGATGAGACACCTTTGTTGCTGAACAGGGTAACGGACGGGGATTGCATGAATTGCCATACCTTTTGCAGGAACAGAAGTGATATTATGACATTTCACATAAGAGGACAACATGCTGGTACTGTTATCATCAGGGATGGCGATATTACTAAAGTAAATACCAAAACAGACAGTACTATAGCCCCGGGTATGTATCCTGCATGGCATCCCTCAGGCAGGTACATTGCTTTCACCAATAACAGGATTGTTCAGAGTTATCATGCAATACCCGAACGAACGGTTGAAGTATATGATACATTGTCAAACATTATCATTTATGATGCTGAAAAAAATATAATTACCAGTTGTCCTGATCTGTCTGATCCGGACAGACTTGAGACATTCCCAACTTGGTCTCCGGATGGTAAATATCTCTACTATTGTTGCGCAGATAAGCATTTTGTAAAAAAACCGGATTATGAGAGTTTCATGGATACTTACAGCCAGATCCGTTATGACCTTCTGCGTATAGCTTTCGATGAAGAAAGTTGTACTTTCGGTGAAGTCGATACGGTACTTAAAGTGTCGGATCAGGTGTGCAGTGTTTCGTTTCCCAGGATATCACCTGACGGAAGATACCTGCTCTTTAACAAATCGGAACATGGGAATTTAACTATCTGGCATCCTGAAACTGATCTGTACCTGCTGGATCTCACCACAGGTGAAGTATCCCTACCCGATATTAACAGTGACAAATCAGACAGTTTTCATACATGGTCATCAACAGGACGGTGGATAGTCTTCAGCAGCAGAAGGGATGACGGATTATTATATACAAAACCTTATTTTGCATATTTTGATACATCAGGACAGGCTCATAAACCTTTTGTATTACCGCAGAAAACTACGGATTTTTATTTCAAAATAATGAAATCATTTAATCTTCCTGAACTTATTACTTCACGGATTGAGTACAATCCCAGGAAGTTTGCCGGAATTATCAAAGCTCAGGCGGAAGATGTTGATTATAAGTCTTTTTATAACAAAGAAGGTGAGTAAAGTATCTCAAATTAGAATACGGAAAGTGATCACTAAATATACCCGGGAATATCAGCTGAAAGGAATATTTCCCGGTCAATAGTGTCTATAATATATTAAGTATCTCTTAATTTTCATAAATATTGAGATACTCTGAAATACATATTTGTTTAACCACTTAAATAATAAATAATGAAAGTGAAATTTTACCGAGCATTTCTTTTGCTGCTCTTTTGTCTGCTTGTGGTGGCTTTTATGCCGGGTAGCCAGGCTGTCAAACAGCCTGTTTATCTGAATACTTCATATTCGTTTGCAGAGAGGGCGGCTGATCTGGTATCAAGGCTGACACCGGAAGAAAAACAAAGCCTTCTTGGTAACAGCATGGCTGCTGTTCCAAGGCTTGGGATCAATTCGTACAACGTATGGGGTGAAGCTCTTCATGGTGTTGTGGGTATGTTCAATCCAAGTGCAGGAGCTGCTACCTCTTTCCCGGGCAGTACATCCCTGGGTTCAGCATGGGATCCCGACCTGATGGAACGTGAGACAACAGTTATCTCAGAGGAAGGAAGAGGTTTTAATTATGATGTCATCAGTAATCTTACATACTGGTCGCCTGTTGTAGAGCCGGCCAGAGACCCCAGGTGGGGAAGGACAGGAGAATCTTTCGGAGAAGACCCTTTCCTTGTGTCCGAAATCGGAGGAGCCTTCGTAAGAGGAATGATGGGATATGACCCCGTATATCTTAAAACAGTACCATGCGGAAAACACTATTTCGCCAATAACAGTGAATTTGACCGGCATACCGGTAGCTCAAATATGGATGACAGAGATATGTGGGAGTATTATCTGTCGCCTTACAAATACATTATTGAAAGAGATAAACTGCCCAGCATAATGACCTGTTACAATGCAGTGAACGGTGTACCTGTATCAGCCAGCAGGTTTTATGTAGATACTATTGCCCGTAAAATCTACGGACTCGATGGTTATGTGACAGGAGACTGTGCAGCAATTGAAGATATAGAAACAGGTCACTTCTATGCCGAATCAGGTGCTGAGGCAACAGCTATGGGCCTTAAAACAGGTGTGGATACCGACTGTGGCAGTTACTATCAGGCTTATGCTCTTGAGGCTCTTGAAAAAGGTCTGATAAGAGAAGCAGATATGGATATAGCTCTTGTCAATATGTTCACAATACGAATGAGAATGGGAGAATTTGATCCTAAAAGCAAAGTTCCCTTTGCACATATACTGCCTGATGTAGTTAATTCTCCCGGCCATATTGCTTTGGCAGAAGAAGTAGCAACAAAAACTCCTGTTCTGTTAAAGAATAATGTCATCACCGGTACAGGAGAAAAAATTCTTCCTATAAATGCCAAAGCTGTTAAAAAGATTGCACTTATCGGTCCGCATGCCGAAAAAGTTGAACTTGGACCCTATTCAGGCAGACCTGATGAGAATAATATGATATCACCTCTTCAGGGTATTAGAAATTATTTGGCTGACAGGGGAATAGAAGCTGAAGTGGTATGTAGCTCCGGAGCCAGTACCTCAAGCAGAAACAATCTGTTTTTCATACTCGATTTTGTAATTAAGAAAAGCGATGGTTCAACTGTCAGATACGATGCAACCAAATTTGCTTCGGCATCACAGGGCATAGCAATCGGTTCAGGGATGAGTGATGAAAACTCTGTACGGAATATTGTAGATGGAAACTGGACCTCTTATACAAATGTTGACCTGTCAGATATGGAAGCAATAACCCTGAGACTGAATGTTCCCGGTGACGGAGGTACCATTGAGGCAAGAGTAGGTTCCCCCACAGGAAACGTTGTTGCATCTTTCGATGCTTCACTGCGTGAAGGTGAAAGAAGAGCAGGTCCGTTTGGCGGTGCAAAAACTATTGAAGGGAAAATTAACCAGTTGGGGCTTACTGGTCCTCAGAATGTTTCCCTTGTCTACCGCGCATCAGCAATTGCCCCTATTGATGAAGAGACACTGGAGATGGCAAGAACAGCCGACGTGGCAATAGTCTTTGGCGGTACAGATGATCAGACAGCCAATGAAGAAAGTGACAGGCTGACTCTCACCCTTCCCGGAAACCAGTACGAATTAATAGAAGCAGTAGCTTCAGTCAATCCGAATACTGTAGTAGTAATGCAGACCCTTGGCATGGTAGAGGTAGATCAGTTCAAGGATAATCCGAATGTAGCCGGGATTATATGGACAGGCTTTAACGGACAGGCACAGGGAGCGGCTATGGCCAGAATACTTTTCGGAGATGTGAATCCCGGAGGTAAGCTCAATGCCACATGGTATAAATCGGTTAACGATCTGCCTCCGATAACTGACTATACACTCAGGGGAGGTAATAATAAGAACGGGAGGACCTATTGGTATTTCGACAAGGATGTTAGTTATGAGTTTGGATATGGTCTGTCGTATACCACTTTTGAGTACAGTAATTTCAGTATCAGCAGCAGTTCGATAACGCCGAATGACAAGGTAACAGTCAGTGTAGATGTGAAGAATACCGGTGAGAGGGATGGAGATGAGGTAGTACAGGTATATGTAAAGACACCTGACAGTCCGGCTTCACTGGAAAGGCCAATAAAGAGGCTGAAAGGATTTAAGAGGGTTACCATAGCATCAGGTCAGACGAAGCGGGTATCAATAGATATTGATTGTTATGATCTGTGGTTCTGGGATGCGGATAACGACAGGATCACTTTTGATCAGGGACGATATGTATTTGAGATAGGAGCCTCATCGAGAGATATAAAGGGACAGGTAGAAGCCAGGCTGAGCGGTAGATATAATCCTGAACTTAAAGTGGTTGTTGCCGAGTGCGGGGAAGTGGTTCTTAAACCCGGAGCGACAGTACAGACAAGTGTGACGGCAGCTATGACGGATGACAGTTTTTATGATATCAGTAAGGCTGGTGTTAGTTACATGAGCAATAATCCTGAGGTGGCAAGTGTTGACGGGAAAGGGCTGGTTACAGCCAGAGGAGTAGGAGTGGCAACGATTACTGCATATGTAACAATAGATGGCAAGACAGTATCAGACAGCTATCCTCTGAAAGTGATGCCTGACCTTAAAGCTGCTTCACTGGCTGTTAATGGTAAAACAGTAAAAGGATTCAATCCCGATGTAAACAGTTACAGCTATATGATATCCGGATCCTCTTCCAAAGCACCGCAGGTAACAGCTTCTGCTAAAGCTGAAAAAATAGAGATTGATATTCTTCAGGCTGAAGCAGTTCCCGGAACGGCAGTTGTTACTCTAAAAGATAATACCACTGTGGAAGAAAATCAATATTATATAAATTTTGGTACCCGATCAGTCACTGATCAGTTCAATAGCTCCACTCCCGGAAAACAATGGACATGGATAAGGGAGAATCCTTCCAACTGGAGCCTGTCAAAAAAACCCGGATCGCTTGTTATTACAAGTGCTGAAGGAGAGATACAGGGAGACAGTAACAATGCAGAAAATATATTGTTACAGAGTGCCAACACAGACTGGACTATCACTTCCGGAGTGACTTTCTCAAGAAGGCCTCCAGGCTTTGGACAGAATGGAGGATTGATAGCTTACCAGGATGATGATAATTATATCAAGCTTGTTTATAGTTCAGGTGGTGGGCGTATGGGTGGTTTCGGTGGCTCCGGAGCTCCTTCTCCCGGATCTTTATTACTCGTAGTGGAAGAAAACGGACATCAGAAAAATGCTGCAACACTAAGCATGAATGATATAATCAGAGATGATAATAAGTTGTTTCTGAGGCTTCAGAGACAAGGAAGCAAGTATACTGCTTCGTGTTCTGTTGACGGCAGAAAATTTATTCCTGTAGGAACAGCAGATATAATGTTGAAAGATGTAATGGCTGGGATGATAGCATGTAACGGAGTCCCTCTCTCAGCCCGCTTTGGTAATTTCCCTGGAATGCCAGGTATGCAGAGACCAAGTGAACCTGAAACACCGTTTGAAGTTATGTTCGATTATTTCCACATTGTTAACCGTGGATTAAGATAGAAACCTGATAATAGCAGGGAAACAAGAACATTTATTAAGGGAAAAGGAGCAGGAGCAATTATTTTTTTATTTGCTCCTTCCCTTTTTGTGCGCCCGGCATGGGCATTAATTCCAGGGTGAAAGTCGTCCCGAACGCACTTTGACAGTTGGAAGCGTTAGCCAAGAGCAAGGGTGTCCATCGAGAGGTGGAACCTGAAGGAAGCTGGAAGCAAAATCCCGGCCTGACGAACAGAAATAGTATAAAAGGCCTAAGGTTACCGGATGAGTTTGCAATACATGTAATGCCGGTTATATCTTTCTGTCGGATTACTATCGGTTGGTAGAGTTATGTACTCGATCGTTTTAATAAAAATCATTTTTATACTGAAAAAAACTTGGCTATCTTTGATATATCAACAGAAGAAATCTATTCAACTTCTGACAGGATATAGATTTTGTTTAACTCGCCAACAGAATTTCCGGAACAGAGAATTCTGAAATTAAAAATCAGGAGACTATAAGTCATTAATAATTATAAAATTACTGCTATGATTAAAAGTAATTACAGATTTGTTTATTTTAGTGTTTTTTGTTTTATAGTTGCAGCATTTTTCACTGCCTGTAAAACAGAAACAGTTAACCCGATTTATCTGGATACGGATTACTCTTTTGAGGAAAGGGCAGCCGATCTGGTCTCACGGCTGACCCTGGAGGAAAAGCAAAGTCTTCTGGGTAACACCATGCCTGCAGTACCCAGATTGGGAATTAATCCCTATTATGTGTGGGGTGAAGCATTGCACGGAGTCGTCCCTATGTTTAATCCCAATGAGGCAGAAGCCACTTCATTTCCAAGCAGTACAGCACTGGCCTCTTCCTGGGATCCGGAACTGATGAAAAAAGAGGCAATAGCTATATCTGATGAGGCCCGTGCTTTTAATAATCCGGTTATTGCAAACCTTACTTACTGGTCACCGGTTATTGAACCGGCAAGAGATCCACGTTGGGGAAGAACAGCTGAGACCTATGGTGAAGATCCCTTCCTGATTTCACAAATAGGAAGCGCATTTATACGTGGTATGATGGGAGATGATCCTGTATACCTCAAAACAATCCCCTGCGGGAAACACTATTTTGCCAATAACAGCGAATTTAACAGACATATTGGCAGCTCCGATATGGATGACAGGGATATGAGGGAGTATTATCTTGTACCTTATAAAAATCTTATTGAGAAAGATAAACTGCCCAGTATAATGACATGCTATAATGCAGTGAACGGTATACCAATGTCAGCCAACAGGTATTATGTTGATACAATACCGAGAAAGACATACGGACTCCAGGGATATATAACAGGTGATTGTGGTGCCATACAGGATATCCAGACAGGCCACCACTATGTAGAAACAGCAGCAGAAGCTGCAGCAGCCGGATTGAAATCGGGGGTAGATACCGATTGTGGAAGTGTATATCAGACAAGTGCAATTGACGCACTTAACAGAGGATTGATAACGGAAGCCGACATGGACATCGCACTTGTAAATATGTTTACCACAAGAATGAGAGCCGGAGAATTTGATCCGCCCTCTTCTGTCTCTTATTCCAGTATAGGAAGAAATGTTGTCAACTCACCGGAACATGTTGCACTGGCTGCAGAAATAGCAGGAAAAACACCTGTTCTTCTGAAAAACAATGTCGTTCAAAATTCAGACGAGAAAATCCTTCCTCTCAATGCTTCCGGAATGAAAAAAATAGCTCTTATCGGCCCTCAGGTTAATAAAGTAGAACTGGGACCTTATTCCGGCAGACCTCTTGAAGAAAATATGATAACCCCTCTGGAAGGGATAGAAAAACTACTGGACGAAAAAGCAGCACCTGTTGAAATAGTGTGGACAGAAGGAGCAAATACAGTAAGTGACAATAATCTTTTTAGTGTCTATTGGTTTGAGATAGAAAAAAAAGACGGGTCTGTTGAACGCTACGATGCTTCCAGACCATATTCCACTTCTCCCGGGATCACTATTGGATCAGGATTGACACCTGAAACAGCTGTAAAAAGTATTATTGATAAAGACTGGACATCTTACAGAAATATAAATATTTCTGATATTCAGAGTGTAAATATTAGTATGACTATCCCGGGGAGTGGTGGCAGCGTTGAGTTCAGGGCAGGTTCTCCTTCAGGAACTGTAATAGCAACAGTTGACGGGAGAGGAACAACAGGAATGTACAGTGCTTTTATGCCTTCAACACTTAGTGCAGAAGCCGTTCAAACAGGATTGGTTGGCAACCAGACACTGTATCTTGTTTACAGGGCTCCGGAAAAACCTCCGATAGAACAGGAGACAATTGATATGGCAGCATCAGCCGATGTTGTTGTGTTATTTGTGGGAACAGATGATCATACGATGAATGAAGAAGCAGACCGTCTGACACTTGAACTTCCCGGCAATCAGTATGAACTGATAGATGCGGTAGCTGAAGCTAATCCAAATACCGTTGTTGTAATGCAAACCCACGGGATGGTAGAAGTTGACCGCTTTAAAGATAATCCCAATATTGCAGGAATAATATGGACAGGATTCAACGGACAGGCTCAGGGTACAGCCATGGCCAGTATCCTCTTTGGGGATATAAACCCGGGAGGAAAACTGAATTCTACATGGTACAGGTCCTTAAGAGATCTTCCTCCTATTACGGATTATGAACTAAGAGGCGGAAGAAATAAAAACGGAAGGACATTCTGGTATTTCAATAAAGATGTATCATATGAGTTTGGTTATGGCCTTTCCTATACCAGTTTTGAGTATTCCAATTTCAGGATAAGTAAAGACGAAATAAGCCCAAATGATAAAATAACAGTTAGTGTTGATGTTAAAAATACAGGCGTGGTTGACGGTGATGAGGTTGTACAGATATATATGAAAACACCTGAAAGTCCGGCTTCACTTGAAAGGCCTGCAAAGAGACTGAAAGGTTTCCAAAAAGTTTTTCTAAAAGCCGGAGAGACAAAAACAGTACCTGTTGATATCGATTGTGCAGACTTGTGGTTTTGGGACTCTGCCGGTGACAGGCTTATTTTTGACCAGGGGAAATATATCTTTGAAATAGGTTCTTCATCAGAAGATATCCGCGGCAAGGTAGAAACAGTTATGAACGGGGAATTTAATTCCGTTCTGAAGACTGTTGTTGCTGAATGCGGGAAAGTTGTACTGGGAGCAGGTAATTCAGTACAGACAAGTGTTACAGCTGCCATGTCAGACGATAGCTTTTATGATATAGAAAATGCTGAAGTGTCTTATTCTTCAAATAATCCCTCGGTAGCAGATGTTGATGAGAATGGTCTGGTAACTGCAAAAGGGCCGGGCGTGGCAACTATCACGGCAGAAGTTACGATAGAAGGAAAAACATTGTCAGATGGGTACCCACTGAAAGTTATGGCAGACCTTACTCTGGCAGGTATTCAGATTGACGGGGAAAATATTCCGGATTTCAGTCCTGATATTAAAGCCTATAGTTACCTTTTTGAGGATGAGACCGACAAAATGCCTGAAGTTACAGCTTTACCTGCCGCTGAAGGGATGAATATCAATATATCTCAGGGTAAATCTGTTCCAGGGACAGCCCTGATAAGCATTACAGATGATATTACAGGACAGACAGGTAAATATGCTGTGAATTTTGGAACTCTGTCGTACAGTGATCCTTTTGAACCAACTGCTCTTAATGAGAAATGGAGCTGGGTAAGAGAGAACCCTGATAACTGGAGCCTGACGGAAACTACAGGAAGTATTTCTGTGACTGCTCAAAGAGGCGATATTCAGGGTACCGTCAATAATGCGGAAAATATATTACTGCAGAGTGCAAACACTGACTGGACAGCAGAATCCAGGGTTGTGTTCTCCAAAAAGCCCCGGGAAACTGATCAGCAGGGTGGCATCATTGCATATCAGGATGATGATAATTTCGTGAAGCTTGTTTATAAAAGATCCAGCAAGGGATTTATGGATAATGATGAATATATTGAACTTCTCGTTGAAAGAGAAGGAGCACAATACTCAGCTGCCAGTGTTAAAGCCCGTGACCTTGTACAGGACGATCTCACCATAGTTTTTAAAATTGAAAAGAAAGGGAGCATTTATACTGCTTACTATGCTACAGGAGGGAAAGGTTTTGAACTACTTGGCTCAACAGATGTTGTATTAAGCGATATTAAAGCAGGCTTACTGGCCTGTAACGGAGAACCGACATCCGGAGGAATGATGAATGCTGTTGCCGAAATGATGGGTGTTGGTGATGAAAGTGAAGTTGATCCCCTAAAAGTGCGGTTTGATTATTTTAATATTACAAACTCAGGCAGATAAGAGATAGAGATGGCTTTTTAGGATCAGAAAACAGGATAATGAATTCCGTATTAAAGAGGTTTGTTTTTATAATTCTCGGGGGAGGACTTTGCTTCCTGTTACTCCAGAGATCATTTATATCCCGGACTGATAATTACGGGCCGGTAGAAAAAACAGGGCTGATCAGCATCGGGAATAACACCGGTGAGAAAGGATACAGGGATGTTATATTATATAATGGCCGTCTACTGGCAGTGGGGACAGAAGGACGGATCGATCATGTTAATAATTCCGTTGTTTTCACTCCACTTAACACTGTAGTGAAAAATGATCTTAATTGTATTATCAGTGAAAATAATGACATTATTATAGTTGGAGATGGAGGGACAATACTGATTTCGAAAGATGGAATAAATTTTGAACCGGCAGAATCGGGAATCAAAAATAACATTCATTCTGTAACATGTTTTAATGGTATGCTCATTGCTTCAGCTGACGACGGGGTTTTACTCGTCTCAGGCAACGGTAATCTATGGAGTATAATACAGCTAAAGCTGATAGGGAACATAGTTTCAGTCACTTCAAATATGTCATTATGTATAGCCGTAACTGACAGAGGTGAAATACTAAAATCTCAGGATGGATTAAACTGGAGCATTACTGATTTCAATAAAGAATATGAAGGTTATTACAAAGCCTGTATTTTTACAAAAGCTTTTTTGAGTGATAACAGAATTGTTATCGCAGGCCATAATTATGACGGTACTCCCGTTGTGTTCTTTTCAGCCATGGGAAATGTATGGACAGAGAGAACTCTTGTTTACAATGATATCTACGGAAAACCCAGCTTATTGAAAACAGTGCCTAACGACATTGCATATGATGAGCCGGGCGATCAGTTTTTTATTGCTTGTGATCAGGGCGAGATATTAAGCCTGCCTTCATGTACTCAATGTAACGTACTGGCCAAAGTGTCAGAAAATGATATTTTTGGAATACTATGTTCCGGTCATGATATTGTCAGTGTCGGAGAGGCTTATTCAGTGAATGTATTAAATATCAGATATTAATTATCTGAAAACTCTTACAATGTTTTCTGTCAGTTATTGATGAACCCGGGAGTTAATGGTTTCCTGTATCCCTTTGTTAAGCACTATAGTTAGGGTCTGAATTATGACATAACAGGTATTAACTACTAGTATGTTGGTATTATTAATCATAAAATCATATCTTTACAAATAATACTCAAATGGATTTTATATGAATTACAATCAATTCGAAAATTTAAATATCCCTCCGGTCTGGAGAAAATATCTTTCCAACTATAAGAGGATATTACTTATTTTATTTTTTATAGTATTACTGGCAACATCTCTTTTTCAGATTGATCCTGAGGAAGTCGGCGTTATTACCCGTTTCGGCAAATATATCAGGAGTGTAGATCCGGGACTTAATATAAAATTCCCTGTAATTGAGAGATTATACAAGGTTGCCATAGAAAGACAGCAGAAGGAAGAATTCGGGTTTCGCACCATCGATCCGGGTATCCAGTCGGGTTACATTAAGCAGGGTACGGTGGATGAATCCTTAATGCTGACGGGAGATCTTAACCTGGCAGATGTTGAATGGGTTGTCCAGTACAGGATAGAAGATCCTTACCTTTTTCTGTTTAAGGTCAGATCACCGGTAACGACACTGAGGGATATTTCAGAAGCCTCTATGCGGCAGATAGTAGGCGACAGGACGGTGAATGAAGTACTCACAGTGGGAAGAAGTGAAATAGCAAATAAAGTGCACGAACAAATGCAGGAATTATGCAGTGAATATTCGCTTGGGATTAAAATTGAACAGGTTGTTTTACAGGATGTTAATCCACCTGATCCGGTAAAGGATGCTTTCAATGCTGTCAATCAGGCTCAACAGGAGAAAGAAACACTTATTAATCAGGCCCGTTCAGAGTATAATAAAGTTATCCCTCGTGCAGAAGGCCAGGCAGAGGAGACTATACAAAAAGCAGAGGGTTATGCAACAGAACGCGTAAACAATGCTTTGGGAGAGGCTACAAGATTTTCGGCTTTGTACAGAGAGTATATTAAGGCTCCTGAAGTAACAAAAAGAAGGCTTTATCTTGAGACAATGACAGATGTTATCCCAAGGCTTGGGAATAAGATAATAACTGATGAAGAGGGAGGTAATGTATTGCCTCTTCTGCAAATGCAGCTTAAAGAAAAATGATTGTTTTAATCTTGAAGAATTTTAATAATGGCTCTGTCTGTCTAAATGGAGTGGGCCTGCAATAATAAAAAAATAAAATTTCCCCTATGAAAAATTCAAAAATCATAATATATTCCGTTGTCTGCCTGCTTGCTCTTATAGTTATACTTCAATCAGTTTTTATTGTAAAAGAAACAGAACAGGCTATAGTAACGCAATTCGGCAGACCCGTAGGAGAAGCCAAAACAACACCAGGGCTTAATTTAAAAGTTCCCTTTATTCAGAAAGCCAATTACTTTGAAAAAAGATTTCTTGAATGGGACGGAGATCCTAACCAGGTTCCGACAAAAGATAAAAAATTTATTTTTGTTGATGCTTATGCCCGCTGGCAGATAACCGATCCCTTGCAGTTTTTTAAAAGACTTACCAACGAAAGAGGAGCTCAGTCAAGACTTGATGACATACTTGACGGGGAAACCCGTGATTATATTGCCAATCATGACCTGGAAGAAGCAGTCCGTTCAAGTAACAGAACACCTATGCCTTCAGGAATTGCCGGGGAAGAAGTCGGAGACACTCTCTCCGATATTAACACCGGCAGACTAAGCATACAGGAAATGATACTGAAGTCCGCCAACGAAAAAGCCAGTGATCTCGGGATCGTTATACTTGATTTCCGTTTAAAAAGACTTATTTATGTTGAAGAAGTCAGGACCCAGGTCTATGAGCGTATGATCAGTGAACGCTTCCGTATCGCTGAAAAATTCCGGTCTGAAGGAGAAGGAGAAGCTTCAAAGATAAATGGTGAAAGAGAGAGAGATCTCAAGAAGATTCAGTCTGAAGCTTTCAGAAAAGCTGAAGAAATAATGGGAATAGCCGATGCAAAAGCTACTGATATTTATGCTCAGGCTTATAACCAGACATCAGCTTCACGAAATCTCTATAGCTTTGTCAAATCAATGGAGACCTTCGAAAGAACATTCGACACTACAACAACTATTATCCTTTCTACAAACAGCGAACTGTATAAATACCTGATCGGCTTCGAGTAATCTCAGATTAGTACATAAAATAATTGTACCCGGGTGAGGACTTGTTCTTACTGTGAAAAATACTGTTTGTCTGAAATTTTTCATATGAGAGTGACAGTTTATAATAATATGTGTTAATTTAGTTCTGAAGACCGGTATTATACTTTAACCTTAAATTATTGACCATGAAAAAAAGATCTGATCGTGGGGAAAATATTTTTCCCGGCCTGTTTTTTGTTTTTGCTATTGCTATTATTTTTACCTCATCCTGTCAGGATGTTAACAATGGAAAGGTAAGCAGTTATGCTGAAGACCGTGCACTTATTGAGGATCTTCAGGCTCGCTATATGTTTGCACTTGACAATGATGATCTGGATACTTATATCGGGACATTTACAGAAGATGGTATTCTTGATATCGGTGAGGGAGAATGGAAGGGAAGGGATTTTATTAAGGAAACGCTGGAAGCCATACCTGAGGAAGAACCTTTAACAACAGATACTACTTTGCATCGTGCAACAGGCAGGCATAATATTACCAATATTGTGCTTAAAATTGAAGGAGATACTGCCTGGGGCAGAGCCTATTGGTTTCACATGTCTAACGACAATCCCGAAAGAGGTGGAGTACTGGATAATTACGGTCATTATGAGGATGTGATGGTAAAGATTGACGGCGAGTGGTTGTTCAGTAAACGTAAAATCTTTAACGAACAAATCGGCCGATGGGCTGCACCTGAAGGGAATCCGGCATGGTAGGGGGGTAACCCTGATGCGGACTTCTCAGAATAAAAAAACCGTACGCCAAAGGCGTACGGTTATGGACCTGTCTGCGGAGAGAGGGGGATTCGAACCCCCGGTACCCTTTTGAAGTACACACGCTTTCCAGGCGTGCCAGTTAAGCCACTCCTGCATCTCTCCTTGTAACTCATGAAAAAAACATGAGAATTAAAGAAATGCAAAATTACAAAATTCTTTAAATAATAAGAGCTTATATTGACATTTCTCCTGCCAGCGGTTTATCAAGATACTGTAATACCTTTTTGTTGGATTTATACTGCCCCAGTAGATACATCAGTTTTGTCACAGAAGCTTCAGATGTTATATCTTTTCCGCTTATCACTCCGGCAGCCAGCATATCACGACTTGTTTCATATAGACCCATCTCAACACTACCTCCATGACACTGGGTGACATTCAGTATTATTCCACCACGGCTGATGAAATATTTAATGTCATCAAGAAACCATTTATAAGTAGGTGCATTGCCCGATCCGAATGTTTCAATAATAAGTGCCCTTAATCCTTCTGTATTAATAATCGCCTCAACGAAATTTCTGTTTATACCCGGAAACAGTTTTAAAATAGCTACATTATTATCAAAAGATTTATGAAAGGCAAGATCTCTTCTTTCCGGAGGATAATTAATATAATTATAGTTATATTTTAAATGTAGTCCGGCCTCAACCAATGGCGGATAATTAGGTGAACTAAAGGCGTCAAAATGTTCGGCACTAAGTTTTGTTGTCCTGTTACCTCGTGTCAGTATGTTGTCGAAATATATACATACTTCCGGTACTGCAGGAAATCCGTCCTCCCGCCGGGCTGCAGCAATTTCAATTGATGTGATCAGGTTCTCCCTGCCGTCAGTACGGAGAAGACCTATTGGCAGTTGTGATCCGGTAAATATCACAGGTTTCGACAGGTTTTCAAGCATGAAACTTAAAGCAGAAGCAGAATAAGCCATTGTATCTGTTCCGTGCAGGATTACAAAACCATCAAAATCATCAAAATGGGTTTCAATTATCTCAGCCATTTTGATCCATATATCAGGATCAATATCCGATGAATCTTTAACAGGGACAAATGATATGGATTCGAGATTAAAGCCGAAATTTCCAAGAACAGGTACATGTTTTGTGATATGCCGGAAATTTATAGGCACAAGTGAACCGGTTACAGGGTCATGCACCATCCCTATTGTACCACCGGTATAAATGATAAGTACCGAGATATCCCTATTCTTTTTCATTATCTGAGCAGATATTAAAAAGACGGCATGAATTATCAAATGTTATATTAGCTACCTCTTCTTCGCTTCTGTCAAATATTTCTGCAAGTTTACTATTTATTATACAAATATAAGAACTCTCATTTCTTTTTCCTCGGTAAGGGACGGGTGTCAGATAAGGAGAGTCTGTTTCAAGAACCAGATTGGTCAGCCCTGCTTCCTTTACAATTGTGCTTAGTCGTGAGTTTTTAAAAGTCAGAGGTCCTCCTATGCCAAGCATAAAGCCCATTTCAATTGCTTTTAGGGCATCATTGACATCACCGGAAAATGCATGAAAAATACCTTTTAATTTTTCTCCTTTAAACTGACTGAGAATAGAAAAAATTTCCCGGATGGAATCCCTTGAATGAATTATAATGGGCAGCCCTGACTCAACGGCACAGATAACCTGTTTTGAAAAAGCATCTTTTTGTTCTTCCAGGTAAGTTTTGTCCCAGTACAGATCAATACCAATTTCGCCGACAGCAATGAAACTGTGTTGCGCGGCTGTCTCTCTGAGGCTTTCCAGTTGTATCAGATAATCTTCTTTAACCGAGGTGGGATGGAGGCCAATCATAGGATAACAGATATTTTTATATCTTTCAGATGCAGCCAGCATAGCCTTTACAGAGCCGGTATCAATGTTAGGCATCAGAAGTTTAATAACACCCTTACTGACTGCACGATTGACAGCATCATCCCTGTCGGCATCAAAATCGGGGAGGTAGATATGTGTATGCGTATCTATTAACTGCATCAAACGACACCCTGCGCTATCATGGCATTAGCAACTTTGACAAAACCACCTATGTTGGCTCCGTCGACATAATTAATATAACCGTCAGAGTTTTTGCCATATATTACACAAGTTGCATGTATATTTTTCATTATGACCTGAAGTTTCTGATCTACTTCCTCACGTGACCAGGGCAGACGCATCGAATTCTGTGTCATCTCTAGTCCTGATGTAGCAACACCACCGGCATTTGCAGCCTTGCCTGGTCCGTACAGTATTTTTGCCTTATGAAATACTTCAACTGCTTCGGGAGTGGAAGGCATATTTGCACCTTCAGTAACACAGATACATCCGTTTTTAACAAGTGTTCTGGCATCCTCTTCATCAATTTCGTTCTGAGTTGCATTAGGCATTGCTATATCGCATTTTATACCCCAGGGCCTGTTGCCTTCAAAATATTCTACACCAAATTTCTCAGCATATTCCTTGATCCTTCCCCTCCTGAGGTTTTTCAGTTCCATGATAAAGCTAAGCTTTTCAGCATCAATACCTTTAGGGTCATAAATAAAGCCATTCGAATCAGATGAAGTGACAACTTTGCCTCCCAGTTGTGTAACTTTTTCTGTTGCATACTGAGCCACATTACCTGAACCTGATATACAAACAATTTTACCCTTAATACTTTCTCCTGCTGTAGAAAGCATCTCCTGAGCAAAATAAGTCGCCCCATAACCTGTAGCTTCTGGTCTGATAAGAGACCCACCCCATTCAATACCTTTTCCGGTAAGAACACCTGTAAATTCATTTTTTAACCTTTTGTACTGACCAAAAAGATAACCTATTTCTCGTCCGCCTACACCAATATCTCCGGCCGGAACGTCAGTGTCAGCTCCAATGTGACGGAAAAGTTCTGTCATGAAACTTTGGCAAAACCTCATTACTTCATTGTCTGATTTGCCTTTGGGATCAAAATCAGAGCCCCCTTTGCCACCACCCATAGGAAGAGTAGTCAGGCTGTTTTTAAAAACCTGTTCAAAGGCAAGGAACTTGAGTATTCCCAGATTAACTGTGGGGTGAAAACGGAGACCACCCTTGTAAGGTCCTATGGCACTGTTCATCTCAATTCTGAAACCCCTGTTTATCTGGATTTCTCCCTTGTCATCAAGCCATGGAACTCTGAAGATAATAGTCCTTTCAGCTTCAGCAATCCTCTCAAGGATTTTTGAATACTTATATTTCGGGTTTTCTTCAATAAAAGGAATAAGTGATTCTGATACTTCCTGCACAGCCTGATGAAACTCGTTTTCTCCCGGATTCCTGGCTTTTATCATAGCCATAAATTGTTGTACTCTTGGATCCATAAATATTAAGTATAAGTTTATAAAATTTTTAGGGAGGTAAAAATATAAAAACTATAGATACATGATACTTTAAATTAATAAAATATTATTTATGAATGCAAATTCATATAAAATGTTATTAAAAAATGGGTTATTCAAGGCATTTTTAAGTCAGGTTGTTCAGACAATTCTGTAAAGATTACCCGGATAACATTTAATAAGTCCTTTGAATTCCATTTGCAAAAGGATGGAAGACAACCTGTTTACGGGAAAAGACAGGGATCTGCATATTACATCAACTGTAAGTTCTTTTTCACGGGAAAGGAGTTCAAAAACAGAGCGTTCGTTGTCATCGAGGTCAGTGAACAGGCTTTTTTGGATGGATTTATTTTTTGTTTTTTCTGGTATCCAGTTAAGGAAATACTCTATATCTGAAGCGTTTTCAACAAGAGCTGCTTTGCTGTATTTGATAAGATTATTGCATCCTGCCGACCATTGATCTTCAGGTCGTCCCGGTACAGCTAACACATCCCTGTTATAAGAAGCTGCTATATCGGAAGTGATAAGTGCGCCTCCCTTAATTCCTGATTCTATAACAAGGGTGGCATCTGAGATACCTGCAATAATACGGTTCCTCCTGATAAAATTATTTCTTTCCGGAAGGGTATCTGATATAAAATCAGTCAGAAGGCCACCATTTTTTACCATGGCTTCGGCTGTATATCTGTGAAGAGAAGGATATATTGTTTTAAATCCGTGACCCAGAACGGCTATTGTCTGAAGATTGTTGGATATAGCTGCTTTGTGAGATGTTATATCAATACCGTAGGCCAGACCGCTTACAATTATTAGATCGGGAAATCCCGCTGCAAGATCTTTGATGATCTTTTCACATAGTTCTTTTCCCCTTGTTGTAGCGTTCCTTGTTCCAACAACACTGAGAATTTTAGATGAATTAAGATCGCTGGTCCCTCTGTAGAAAAACATTACCGGAGAATCGTCACATTGTTTTAACCTGTATGGATAATTGTCGTCAAGATAGAAAAATGTCTTAATCTTTCGGGAGTTTACATATTCAACTTCTTTTTCTGCTATGTCGAGATACGTGCGATTGCTTATACATTTTGCAAGCCCCGGGCCAATGCCCGGTATTTTTATCAGGTTCCTGTATGGTTCGTTGAAAACAGCTTCAATGTTACCGAAATATGAGACCAGTTTGCGGGCATTGATATCTCCTATTCCGGGGATAAGGCCCAAAGCAATTTTATGCTTCAGAGAAATATTTTGGGGCATAGCACAAAGATTGAGACATGCAAAAATAAAAAAAGCAATGATGTAATTCAAAAACACCATTGCTTTTTATAGCAGTCAGCCCCTTTAGATTATTCCCATGTCGAGCATGGAATTAGCTACTTTCAAAAACCCTGCAATATTGGCACCTTTTACATAATCGACATGTCCATTATCCTTTTTGCCGTATTTAATGCACTGTTCATGAATGTTACACATAATTTCATGAAGCCGGTCATCCACTTCACCGGAATTCCATCGCATTTTCATCGAGTTTTGTGTCATTTCAAGTCCTGAAGTAGCTACTCCTCCGGCATTGACAGCTTTGCCGGGAGCAAACATAATATCATTATTATTAAAGATTTCAACTGCTTCGGGGGTACAACCCATATTGGATACTTCTGCTACCATCATTACCTTGTTATTCATAAGAGTAAGGGCATCTTCATCATTCAGCTCATTCTGGGTAGCACAGGGGAGGGCAATGTCTGCCCTGACTTCCCATGGACGTTTTCCTTCATGGAACTGAGTGCCTTCAAACACATATGAAAAAGGTTTGACTATATCCTGATTTGAAGCTCTCAGCTCAAGTAAATAGTCAATTTTTTTCCCTGAAATACCTTCAGGGTCATATATATACCCATCCGGCCCGGATATTGTCACTATTTTAGCTCCAAGTTCTGCAGCTTTAAGAGCAGCACCCCATGCAACATTGCCAAAGCCTGACAGCGAAACAGTTTTGCCTTTCAGGTCTTCCTTTTTTGTGGCCAGCATCTCCTGAACGAAATAAATAGCTCCGAAGCCTGTAGCTTCCGGTCTGATAAGTGACCCCCCCCAATTGCTTCCTTTTCCAGTTAATACGCCTGTGTGGTCTCCTTTTAGTCTTTTATACATGCCATAAAGAAAGCCTATTTCACGACCTCCGACACCAATGTCACCGGCAGGTACATCAATCTCCGGTCCTATGTACTTCCATAATTCAAGCATAAACGACTGACAAAAACGCATTATTTCGGAGTTTGATTTTCCTTTGGGGTCAAAATCGGAACCTCCTTTACCTCCACCCATCGGCAGAGTAGTCAGAGCATTTTTGAATATCTGTTCAAATCCAAGAAATTTAAGAATGCTCAGATTTACACTGGGGTGAAAACGTAAACCTCCTTTATAAGGGCCAATGGAATTATTAAACTGTACTCTGTATCCAAGGTTCACTTTTACATTTCCTTCGTCGTCAGTCCAGGGTACTTTAAAAGTGATTATACGGTCGGGCTCAATAAGCCTTTCTATAATATTCGCAGTTTCAAACTGGGGATTATCATTATAAACTTCCTCAATAGATTTAACTACCTCTCTGACAGCCTGAAGGTACTCTGCTTCTCCAGGATGTTTTTTTTCGAGATTGTTCATTAAATTGTCAACATTCATGGGTTTTATTATTTTGTTTTAGAAAAAAAATCAAAACTATAATTATTTTCTTTTCTGTTCAAAAAAATAGAAATAATTAATAATAATCAATGAAAAAGGATTATTTATCCTGAATATAAGAAGAGAGTGATCTGTAGAGTTTGGCTTTCTGGTCTTTTGTCAACGCTGTTATATACAGAGGTGGAAATTTTGCTTTTCCTGCACTGGTCTTCTGATACAGGGTAATACTTGTATTGAGACCAAAGAGTTTTGATTCAGTTTCAAATCCCTCGAATGTGGGTTTGTATATTTCAATAGAATTTTTTTTGCCTCCTGTTATACCTGCATTAAAAAATTTGAAAGCAATGTTTTCGTTATCATCTGAATAAGAAATATACTGATAATTACGGATCATTGGCATAAAAGCGATCAGCGCCCAGATGACCATAATAACCAAAGTCCATATACCATCATCAATTCCCAAAAGAGGGAATTTTATCAGTTTAATGAGGTAAGCAAGAGCTATCCAGGTAATTGCAAAAAGTGTGGCAAAAAATAATCTGATCCTGAAATTGATGATAGTCTTACTGTTATCAAAGGTCATAGCCCGTATTTTAAATTATGAATATTTATAACAAAAGAATTAGTTACGCAATCTTTTCATCTTGAAGAAGCTGATTATTAGTTCGCTGCACTCTTTTGCCAGTATGCCGTTCACTACACGTGTTTTTGGATGGAGTAATTGTGCGGACACTAAAGTATAGCCCTTTTTTACATCGGATGCCCCGTAAACAAGTACCGGAGCCTGGCTCCAGCCAATAGCTGCTGCACACATGGCACAGGGTTCAAGGGTTACGTATATTGTGCAAGCGGTAAGATATTTGCCGCCCAGCCAGTCTGCCGCTGCAGTTATAGCCTGCATCTCGGCATGAGCTGTAGGATCTTTCAGAGTCTCGGTACAATTATGCCCCCGGGCAATTATGGTATTATCACATACAACAACTGCTCCCACAGGTATTTCTTGCTTATCATAAGCCTTTTTAGCTTCCTCAAGGGCTGCACGCATGTATTTTTCTCTTTCGGCCTTTAAGTTTTCCTTCATATATGAGTTTAAAGTTAAGAAGAAAACACCAATATAGTTCTATTAGCTGTTACAGAACCTAAATTTTCTTATTTTTGTCCGGATAAAAAGCCAATAATATGTACAGGACACATACTTGCGGAGAGTTGAATATGAGCCATGTTGAAGAGAATGTCGTGCTTTGTGGATGGGTTCAGAAATCAAGAGATCTTGGGGGAATGACTTTTATTGATCTTCGCGACTGTTATGGGATAACCCAGCTGGTCTTTGATATGGAAACCAATCCCTCTCTTTGCCAGCAGGCAAGAAAAACAGGCCGTGAATATGTAGTACAGGCTAAAGGGAAGGTAAGGGAGAGAAGTAATAAAAACAAAAAAATCACTACAGGTGAAATTGAAATAGAAGTGCTTGAGCTGAATATCTTAAACAAAAGCGAAATACCTCCTTTTACAATTGAAGATGAGACAGATGGTGGTGAAGAACTCAGAATGAAATACCGTTATCTTGATCTGAGAAGAAATCCTGTTAAGAATAATATTCTGTTACGTCATAAAATGGCACAGGAAGTACGGAAATACCTGGATTCCAGGCAATTTATTGAAATAGAAACACCTGTCCTTATCAAATCCACACCGGAAGGGGCACGCGATTTTGTTGTTCCAAGCAGGATGCAGCCGGGTACATTTTATGCATTGCCACAATCTCCTCAGACACTCAAACAGTTGCTTATGGTATCGGGATTTGACAGATATTTCCAGTTGGTTAAGTGTTTCCGTGATGAAGATCTCCGAGCAGACAGACAACCGGAATTTTCGCAGATTGACTGTGAAATGTCTTTTGTGGAAAGAGATGACATCCTTGATACTTTTGAAGGTCTTGCCAGACATTTATTCAGGGAAATAAAAGGGATCCATCTCGAAGGCCAATTTCCTAAGATGCCTTACAGTGAAGCTATTGAAAAATATGGTACTGATAAACCGGATATACGGTTTAATATGATGATCAGTGATCTGACACAAGCAGTAAAAGGGCATGGATTCAAAATGTTTGATGATGCTGAATATACAGGGGCAATTTGTGCGGAAGGGTGTTCCGGCTACTCAAGAAAACAACTTGACGAATTAACAGAATTTGTAAGAAAACCCCAGATAGGAGCAAAGGGTCTGGTATTTGTTAAATATGCTGAAGAAGGAATTAAATCGTCTGTAGATAAGTATTTTTCAGCGGATGATATTTTTGAATGGGCAGATATTGTAAATGCAAAGAAGGGTGATCTGATACTTGTTTTATCAGGAGAGAAAATCCCTACCCTGACAGCACTCTCAGAACTGCGTCTTGAGATGGGAACCCGCTTGGGATTAAGGATTAAAAATCAGTATGCACCTTTGTGGATTGTGGATTTCCCCTTGCTTGAATGGGACAAGGAGATGAACAGGTTCTATGCAATGCATCATCCTTTTACATCTCCAAAACCTGAAGATTTAGACCTGATGGAGTCTGATCCTTTAAAAGTGAGAGCTAATGCCTATGATTTGGTTATTAATGGTGTTGAGATAGGAGGAGGATCAGTGAGAATACATGATGCTTCTGTTCAAAAACTTATGTTTAAGGTGTTGGGATTCAGCGAAGAAGAAGCTGAAGCTCAGTTTGGATTCCTATTAAACGCATTCAGGTACGGAGCTCCTCCTCATGGAGGTATTGCTTTCGGATTTGACAGATGGGTTGCAATAATGGGGAATCAGGATTCAATACGTGATTTTATAGCCTTTCCAAAGAATAATTCAGGAAGGGACGTAATGCTTGATACGCCTTCTGTTATTTCAGAAAAGCAACTTGAAGAACTACAGATTAAAATATCCCGGAAGGGGAAAGATTAATCTGTCCTCATATCACTGGCACTTATAAGCCGTATCAAAATTACTCCATTTGCCCCCCTTGAACCATAGATGGCCGCAGAAGAACCTTTCAGGACTTCAATTGATTTGACCTGGCTTGGAGGGATATCGTCTATTGAGGAGGACACAATACCATCTACAACGAAAAGAGGTTCAGTGCTTGCCCCGATAAATGAACTGGATCCCTGTATCCTTATACTTTTTCCACTAACCTCAACATTGGGAACCTGTCCTTTGATCATCTCGTAAATGTTACTGTAGTTGCTGAAATTTTTGTCAGTGCCCTCTATTCTATTGACCGGGCCAGTAAGATCTTTTTTATCTACGGTACCATATCCGACATTGACCAAGTCTTCACCGGGAGTATTGCCTGAATTATTATCCTGTCCGGGAGTATTTACAAGAACAAAATTTATGACAGTTCTGTTGTTTATTGGTTGCTCGCTTAATCCGGTCGAGAATGTAAATATCCCGATAGTATCTGATTTTGTACTGGTTTTTATTTTATAGGTACCATCATTCTGTGTCCGTTTGTCGGTATTCTTTCCATCGATCATGATAAGAGCTTCAGAGACAGGATTATTGTTAATGTCGACAACAATACCGGAAATAGTCACTTTTTTTCCGGCTTTCTGTCCGGGCAAATCATTGAGAGCAATAAAGAGCAATAATACAGGTAGTAATAATCGGAATTTCATAGCTTTAATGTATTTATTTATTTCTTTTTTACCCGTTTCGCTTTTATAGACATTTAAAATATGCTTGCTTAAGATTTAAAGGTCATGTGGTTATAATGAATTTATTTGAGTGTTATAAGTATTACGCCGTTTGCCCCCTGTACTCCATAGACTGAAGCGGAAGGTCCTTTAAGTACATCAATGGATTCCACCATATTAGGATCAATACCGCTTATTGAATTTACGACGGATCCGTTTACAACGAACAAAGGACTTGTATTGCCCATTGTTCCTGTTCCTCTTACTGTTACATTATTTCCCGATACAGTAACCCCGGGTATTGTCTGAAGCATTTCGTAAATAGAATTGAAAGTAGTGTATTGTTTCCCGCTTACATCAGTCCTTGATCCGGGAGATAACCTGTTCTTTTTACGTACAACCCCGTAACCTGCATCAATAATTCCTTCGTTGTTTTCGTCATCTGAGACATTTGTATTATTGGAAGACAGATTGTCGAGTTTAAAATTGATAGTGGTCCTGTCTTCAACCGGTTCTTCCACGAGGCCTGCAAAAAGGGTGAAAACACCCAGTTTGTCTACGGTTCTTTTAATTTTGACCTTGTATGAGCCATCATCTCTGGTTTTCCGGCCTGTGCCTTTCCCATCAGCCATTATTAAAGCATCAGGAACAGGATTATTCTGAGAATCGACCACTGTGCCGGTAACTGTACGTTTCCTGCTCTGTCTCTGAGCATCGGCTTCGGAACATAATACAAATGCAATAATTACTAATAATAAATATTTTATCTTCATTATATTGAAATTAAGTGTTCTTATTATATGTAATCTAATAATATAGACAATTGTAATACAGTTTTTATTTCATATAATTTCGCCAATCAGGGTGGCCGAGGTACAGTTCTTTACACGGATTTTGACAAAATCACCTTTCTTCAGATTTCCTTTCGGGAAGATAACCACCTTATTCTGCGATGTACGCCCAAAAAGAAAATCTTCAGATCTTTTTGAAAACCCTTCTGAAAGAACCTCAAAAACCCTGCCAATATCCTTTCGTTTTGATTTGACTGACAGTTTGTTTTGCAAATTGATTATTTCATTCAGGCGTTTTGTTTTTATATCTTCCGTTATATCATCTTTTAGTTTTCTTATGGCTTTCGTGCCAGGTCTTTCACTATATCTGAACATATAAGAAAAATCAAATTCTGCCCATTCCATGAGTGCCAGAGTATCCTGATGATCTTCATCGTTTTCAGTACAAAAACCTGTTATAATATCGCTTGAGAGAGAACAGTCAGGAATTATTGAACGGATTGCACTGATCCGTTCCATATATGCTTCTCTTGTATATCCTCTGTTCATAAGTTTAAGGATACGGTTACTGCCACTTTGTGCAGGGAGATGGATGTGTTTACAGATATTATCGTGCCGGGCGATTGCCCTTAGGAGGTCGTCTGATATATCTTTAGGATGTGATGTGGAAAACCTGAACCTCATTGAAGGATTTTCCAAAGCTGTTCTTTCCAGTAGTTGTGCGAAATTGATTATGTTATTCCCTTCTGTCCATTTATAGGAGTTTACATTCTGGCCAAGCAATGTTACTTCTTTATAACCTTTTTCGCTGAGATCTGATATTTCACCCAGAACAGAATCGGGGTTACGGCTCCTTTCAACTCCCCTGACATAGGGAACTACACAGTAAGTGCACATATTATTACAACCCCTCATAATAGAAACAAAAGCGGTAACACTATTATTGTCAAGTCGTAAAGGTAAAATGTCTGAATATGTTTCTTCACGGGATAAGATAACGTTAACAGCCTTATGACCTGAGGAAGCTTCTTCTATAAGAGAAGGAAGATGACGGTAGGAATCAGGTCCGGCTATTATATCAATAAACTGGTCTGTTTCCAGAATTTTTTCTTTAAGTCTTTGAGCCATACATCCAATAAGGCCTGTAAGCAGATCAGGTTTTTTCTTTTTCAGATAGCGGATAGACTTAAATCTGCCCCAGATCCTTTTTTCAGCATTTTCACGTATGGAACAGGTGTTTAAAAAAATTATGTCAGCTTCGGTAATATCCTTACAAATAGTGAAACCGTTATCAGTGAGAATAGCTGCCGCAACCTCGCTGTCAGCTACATTCATCTGACAACCGTAAGTCTCTATGTATACTTTATTTTGCATTGCCTGATTATGGATAATAAAGGTTCTTCAGTAAATAGCTCACACCGCCACATCCGTACTTTCTGCTCGAACTTCAATCTTAAATATCCAGACTCGGTGATTTTTTTGTATTTCTGAACTGAATTAGCTTTTTTTTTCTGCAAAAATATGCAACATGAATGATGTTTTGAAGAAATATTTAATTTTGTATTCTGAATAATAAAAAGATATTGTATGTCAGGTCACAATAAATGGTCCACTATTAAAAGAAAAAAAGGAGCTGTTGATGCTAAACGCGGTAAAATATTTACCAAAATAATTAAGGAAATAATTATTGCTGCAAAAGAAGGAGGCGGGGATCCTGATGCAAATGCCAGGCTCAGACTGGCTATTCAGAATGCCAAAGGTGTCAATATGCCGAAAGATAATATTGAAAGGGCTATCAAAAAAGCAGTTGGTTCGGAATCAGTAAGCTATACGGAAACAACTTTTGAAGGGTATGCTCCTAACGGTATAGCCGTTTTTGTCGAGTGTCTTACTGATAATAATAACAGAACAGTGGCCTCTGTACGATCTGTCTTTAATAAGTTTGGAGGAAATCTGGGCACTAATGGTTCTCTTAGTTTTCTATTTGATAGAAAAGGCATTTTTACACTCAGGAAAGAAGGACTGGATGTAGAAGAACTGGAACTTGAAATGATAGAAGCAGGAGCCGAAGATCTTGAAACAGACGATGATAATGTTATTATCACATGTTCAATGGAAGATTTTGGGAACATAAGCAAAAAATTGTCTGAGATGGGAATAGAGCCGGAAGAATCGGCTTTGAAGAGAATCCCAAACAATACAAAAGAACTGGATGTAGAATCAGCAAAAAAAGTTTTGAGATTTATTGAGACGCTTGAGGATGATGATGATGTTCAGAGTGTTTACCATAATCTGGAAATGACTGAAGAACTGGAGGCCGCACTTGAATAGATTTCTCTGTTTTGTTTTATGATAATAATCTCTTCCTGTAGAACAAGAAAGGAAGAGAAATTTACGTTAACTATTCTGCCAATAAAACTTTATATTAAAAGCATGTCATTAAAAAGCATTTTATTTCTTACACTCACATTGTTATCGGCAGATATATGTTATTCACAGGCTTTTATAAAAACACCTGATCTTTTTAAACGCAGCGATATTCATTCAGGCCAGCTCAGTATTACACAGGACAAGGCTATAGATACTCTGGTGAGCAGATATATAATGGCCCGCAGTAAGACACAAACTGCCGGGCGACTGGGAATGGAGGGATACAGAATACAGATTTATTACAGTTCTGTAAGGAATGCAAGAGAAGAATCAGCAAAGACAAGAGCTGAGTTCATTGAGAAATTTCCGGAAATTCCATCTTATCCGGATTATCAGGAACCGGGCTGGTTCATTGTCAGGGTTGGTGATTACCGTACAAAGATAGAGTGTTATAAAGACCTTATGAGGATCCGTGAAGATTTTCCAAATGCATATTGGATACCTACAACGATAAATTTCCCTGATCGTATCGACAAATAATTATGAGTGAAAATATTAAACATGAATGTGGTATTGCCTTGTTAAGACTACGCAAACCATTGTCATACTATTTTCATAAATATGGTTCATGGGACTATGGCCTCCATAAAATGTACCTCATGATGGAGAAACAACACAACAGGGGGCAGGACGGGGCAGGAATAGCAGGGATAAAATTAAAAATGCCTCCCGGACACCGGTATATTTACAGACAAAGATCAAACCGGGAGGATCCGTTGAAAGAGGTATTCGGATTAATATACGAAGATATTGAGAAGATAACTGCTGCAAGCCGCGAACAAACAACAAATATTGAATATGTCAGAGAAAATATACCTTTTATCTGTGATGTTTATCTCGGTCATCTGAGATACGGGACTTATGGTAATTACAGAATTGATTATGTTCACCCGGTGAGCAGGGAGAATAACTGGAAATCAAAGAATCTTGTAATGGCCGGTAATTTTAATCTGACAAATGTAGGAGAATTGTTCAACGACCTTATTGAACTGGGTCAGAATCCTGTGGATTTTTCGGATACAGTGACCATCCTGGAAAATATTGGTCACAGACTTGACGAAGAAAATGAAAGATTATTCCGGCATTACAAGGAAAAGGGTTATACAAAGCAACAGATATCTCCTCTGATAGAAAATGATCTGGATCTCGTGACTGTCCTTTCAAAAGCTAGCCGAAACTGGGATGGAGGCTATGTGATGGCTGGTATGGTAGGCCATGGAGATGCTTTTGTAATGAGAGATCCGGCAGGAATAAGACCTGCTTTTTATTATATTGATGACGAAGTTGTTGTAGTGGCTTCTGAACGACCAGTCATTCAGACAATATTCAATGTCAAAAGCAATGATGTTCCTGAATTGCCTCCGGCACATGCTGTTATTATCAAAGCTACGGGCGAGACCTCTGTGAATCGCCTGAGAGACGAAACTGAAGTCCGTAAATGCTCTTTTGAGAGGATATACTTTTCAAGGGGAACTGATAAAAATATTTACTGGGAAAGAAAAAAACTGGGGGAATTACTTACCGGTAACATTCTGAAGGCAATTGATTACGACATTGAGAATACGGTTTTTTCTTATATCCCTAATACGGCAGAAACAGCTTTTTACGGCCTGATAAAAGGAGTTGAAGATTATCTTAACCACAGAAAAACTGAAGAGATCCTTAAGAAAAAGGGCTTCATGTCGGAAGAAGAACTCACTTCTTTGATGAACCAGAGACCGCGTGTGGAAAAAATAGCTGTAAAGGATGTAAAACTAAGGACTTTTATTTCACAGGATAATAGCAGGGATTATCTGGTAGGCCACGTTTACGATGTTACTTACGGAGTAATAAAAAGAGGTGTGGATAATCTTGTTGTTATTGACGATTCAATTGTAAGAGGAACGACTCTGAAAAACAGTATAATCAGAATTCTTGACAGACTTGAGCCCAAACAAATAGTGATCCTTTCTTCTTCTCCCCAATTACGTTATCCTGATTGTTACGGAATTGATATGGCAAAACTCGGCGATCTGATAGCTTTCCGGGCAACTGTTGAACTGCTAAAAGATACAGGAAAGTACTCCCTGCTTGAAGATCTCTACCATAAAGCTCTTAATGAAAACAAGAAACCTGCTGGAAAGATCAGAAATATTGTGAAAGAAATTTACAAGCCTTTTTGTCCTGACGAAATATCAGCAAAAATATCATCTATGCTAAAAACAAAAGATATTAATGCCGGGTTAATCATTATTTTTCAGACGATTGAAGGGTTGCACAAGGCCTGTCCGGACCACACAGGAGATTGGTATTTTACAGGAGATTACCCCACTCAGGGAGGTAACAGGGTGGCTAATCAGTCTTTTATTAACTATATGGAAGGTAGAGATATAAGAGCTTACTGAGAATCATGTGCAAACCATGTGATCATAAAATCTTTCTGATAAGAAGAAAGATGCCTGTTTATTTTTTCAACATAAATATCCCGTAAAGTTATCATAATACCCGTTTCTTCAACATCACCGAAATGGTGATTGATGAAAGTCCCGAAAGTCCTCATTGTGGGAGACAGGTTCATATAGGCATTGATCAGGGGAGGAATGTTTTCTCCCAGTTTTCTGACCTCTGATGACAGAATCCTGTAGTTTTCTTTATACCGCCAACCCCTGAAAATCTTTTTCATTTCTTTTTCATGCAAATCTATATCAGCTGGTTCAACAGGCGTTACAAGATTGTCTGGATCGGAAAAGTGTTTTTTAAGAAAATACAGTATCATGTTTCGTGCATTTTGATTGAAATGTGAATACATGGTCACTTTTCCGAAAAGATACTTGAGATGATGGTTGTTAAGTACAATTGCCCCAAGACCATCCCACAGGTTGTCCAAGGCATACAGGCTTTTCCTTCCACGAGCCCGTGTCTGGTATTCAGGGTGGACAAAGGAACGTCCCAGTTCCATCAAATGTGGGAAATATTTCGAAAGGAACTTATCGGAGAAATTAAAATACTGTGATGAGGCAAGCCTGTTAATATTGAAATTTTTACAATCTTTTTCAGGGAAATAAAATCTGTAACCCCCTACAATTTCTTTGTTTTCAGGATCCCAGACAATGAGTTGTTTCTGCGGATCTTCACTGTCTGTATCATAAGGATCTATGTCAATACTGTGCCCTGTGCCCCCTCCTGCATGCCGGAAAGTAATTTCTCTTACCCGGCCGACTTCATGCATGAGAACAGGAGAAACATTGTTATCGAATATATATAGCTCATTGTTGCCGTTATTAGTAGTCCGTAACAGCCGCTCTTTTGTGAGTTCTGCCATTATTTGATCTATAGGAAGCTGAGAAACAATAGGTTCCATAAGCAGAAAAATTGGCAAATTACTTTTCAGGATTTAAAAAAATGTCACGCAAGATAATATTTTTTTTATTCCATTATTATTCGTTTACAAATGACTGTAACCGGTAGGTCATCGATTTAACCCATCCTGCCCATTCAAGCGGAGTTTTTGAATTGTCAAATGTTTCCCATGATATGGGTCTCCCAAAGACCAGAGTGATCTTTTTGCCTCTTTGCCGGAACATTTCATCCGGGAGATATAACATCTCTATGTTCGCTTTTATCCCAAAGAATGTCCGAAGACGGGCAAGATTGTAGAAAAAATCCGAATTTCTTCCTGAAAAAAATGCAGGAACAATATCCCTCTGATGTTTTACAGCTTTTGTGATAAAACTTTTTTGCCATTGCAGATCAGTGATTATTCCCTTCTTCTTTCTTGAACATAATCCTGCAGGAAAATACAGTATCTGACTGTCGGAACGGTAAGCTTCTTCGAGAACCCTGATGGCCTCTTTCCCCTGGCTTCCATGCTTATTGACCGGGAGAAAAATCCCTGAAAGATTTTTTATGTTTGTAAGTATGTCATTTACAGGAAATTTTATTTCACTGTAGTGCCTCGATAACTCATACATAAAAATCACTCCGTCAAGACCTCCCAAAGGATGGTTGGAAACAAAAATGAACCTTCCTTCACCTGGCAGATTTTCCTTCCCGATAACATTGTAATTTATTTTAAGAAAATCAAGAGAAGCTTCAACCAGATCAATATCTTTTAAATTAGCTGATCTCTCAAGAAAATCATTCAATTCATCCTGATGTATGATCCTCTTTAAATAATTTACAATAAAAGAGGGAATGACTTTTGCAAGTGAAGGATTCTTCGATCTGAGCACTTCACTTACGTCTATTCTTACAGAATCCTTCGTTTTAGCGTTTTTATCCATCTGTTGATGTTAAACAGCAACGGTTCAAGGATTCAAATTTATTAATTTTTCACTGATATATAAATCCCACAAACATCTCTCTTCTTTCTAATGCCTTCCTGTGTGCGTTTAACCGGAAGAATTTATCAGGAGTATTATTAACCGATAACATTTCATAATTATCAGGATTACAATTAACTGTTCAAATAAACAGATTTTTATTGCCGGTGAATATCCTGGCAGTTTTTGCCGCCTGGTTTTTCCTGCTTAAGTAACTTTTACATCGGGAACATAAAGTTAATATAAAGCCTGTTAATAAGCAGATAGATAAATACATAGCGCTCATGCGGCGAGGATTCTTTAATGAGACCGGATTTCAGGCTTCACTTTTACAGGATAAAGTTATTAACAAAACTTGTAAAAAAGTGGGGGTAAGTGGGGGTAAGTGGATAAAAATTACTTATTTTAGCATTTTAAATACAAAACGGGTTTATGGCCACATTTATTGGTGATTATACGTGTAAAGTAGATGTTAAGGGAAGGATTATTGTTCCTATGGCATTTAAGAAGCAGCTGCCTGCAGATGCACGTGACCATTTTGTAGTGAGGAAAGATATTTTTGAAAACTGTCTGATTCTCTATTCCATTGAGGACTGGGACCGGCAGTTGGAGAAGATAAGGAAGAGGATCAATCCTTATAATCGTGAGCATAATGTATTTCTCAGAAACTTTTTCAAGGGTACGGCAGAGCTCACTCTGGATAACAACAACAGAATTCTGATACCAAGGAGGTTGCTCGATCTAATCGGAGCAGACAGGGATGTTGTTCTTGCAGGTCAGGATGGCAGAATAGAAATTTGGGCAGCAGATATCTATGAAAAAGTTGATATGGCTCCGGATGATTTTGCGAACCTGGCTGAAAAACTTATGGGTGGAACTAATAATGAGCCTGAAGAATAATGGTTTACCATATACCTGCACTTCTGGACGAAAGTATAGAGTGGCTGAGGGTGTTACCTGACGGAGTATATGTTGATGTAACATTCGGTGGGGGCGGACATTCAGCAGAGATCCTCAGGCGTCTTAAAAAAGGCAGGCTCATCGCTTTTGATCAGGATGAGGATGTAAAGATGAATATACCTGACGATAATAAGTTTTTATTTATTGAACAAAATTTCAGGTTCTTAAAGAACAACCTTTTATACCATGGGATTAAGGATATTGACGGTCTGATTGCTGATCTTGGAGTGTCATTTCATCAATTTGATGAGCCTGCCAGAGGCTTTGCCTTCAGACACAATGCTCCTCTCGACATGAGAATGAATAAAAGTGCGGCTATAACAGCTGCTTCTGTCATAGAGTCTTTTGACGAAGCATCTCTTTCAGATATTTTTTTCAACTATGGAGAACTGGTTAATTCCAGGAGGATCGCCCGGCAGATAGTTAAAGCCAGGAAAGAGAAACCCTTACTTACAACGGAAGACCTTGTTTCAGCAGTGAGAGGAGTAGTTCCCCGGGGACAGGAGAACAAGTTCTATGCAAAGCTTTTTCAGGCTTTGAGAATACAGGTTAACCATGAAATGGAATTTCTTAAAGAAATGCTTATCCAGGCACTGGATCTTTTGAAAAGCGGAGGGAGGCTGGTAATTATCACATATCATTCACTGGAAGACAGGCTCGTGAAAAATTTCATGAGATCAGGAAATTTTGAAGGGCTGGAAGAAAAAGATTTTTATGGAAATATTCAAACACCCTTCCGGGTATTGACAAAAAAAGGGATTACTCCCGGAGAGGAAGAGATTAAGAATAATAACAGGGCAAGGAGTGCCCGGCTGAGAGTTGCTGAAAAGATATAAAATGACAGGGAAACGAAGAGGCTCAAAAAACAGTAGTGGCGGTAAAAATACAGGAAGCTTTATGAAAGAGCTCCTGAGTGGCAGCATGGTTACTGAAAAGATCATTCTGGGGAATCTGTGGTATGTGCTTCTCCTGACTCTTCTGGCTGCAATTTATATAGGAAACAGGTTTCATGCAGAAAAAATTACACGTGAAACAACAGTACTGCAAAGTGAAGTGAAAGATCTGAGAGCCGAATCTTTATCTGTTTCTGCAGATCTGATTTTTATAAGCAGGCAATCGGAAGTATACAGGATGGTTAAGGAGAAAGGTCTTGAACTGGAAGAACTTAAAACTCCTCCATACCGGTTGCTGGTAGAAAAAAAATGATGTTATGGCTATACGTGATGAAATAGTGTTACGTAGTGGAATAGTTTATTTTATTATAGTCTTATGTGCTCTGGCTATACTTGGTAATATTATCATTCTTCAGATAGTACAGCGTGGAAAATGGTCTGAGCTGGGTGAAAAATATGTCTATAAAACAGCTGAAATGCCTGCTGACAGAGGTGATATTCTGTCTATGGACGGGCGCCTGCTTGCAAGTTCTGTTCCTTACTACACTCTTTATATGGATACACGTAGCAGCGGAATGTCAGACAATACATGGATAAACGGTATTGACGGATTGTCAGCCGGACTGGCCAGGCTGGCCGGTGTAAGATCCGCTGCAGCGTGGAAAAGTGTACTGACACAGGCCAGAAAGAGAGGTGACAGATATTTCCTTGTCAAACGCAGGATTGACTATGAAACTCTTCAGAGGATAAAAGAACTTCCAATTTTCCGTGAAGGACGATTCAAGGGGGGACTGGTCGTTCAGGTCGAAAACCAGAGAATTTTTCCCAACAGCGATCTGGCTGCAAGAACCATTGGATATGTAAGTGCAGGAAGTGCGGGGACAGGTGTAGGCATAGAAGGTTCTTTTGAAAAGGATCTTGCTGGTAGTAACGGTATTGTCGTTCAACAAAGACTTACCGGCGGAAGCTGGATAACAATAAATGATACACATAGTAGTGAATCAAGAAACGGAAATGATGTTGTCAGTACGATAGATATTGATCTTCAGGATGTTGCTTCTTCTGCTCTTAGGAACCAGTTGAAAAGGCATAATGCAAATCATGGTTGTGCTGTCGTCATGGAAGTTGCAACAGGTGATATAAGAGCTATAGCGAATCTGGAAAAAGGAAATGACGGGGATTATCATGAGACTTATAATTTTGCAATCGGAGAAAGTACGGAGCCTGGGTCAACATTCAAACTCCCCGTATTCATGGCAGCCCTCGAAGACGGAGCGATAGATACCGGAGATATGGTAGATACCGGTGAGGGGAGCATAAAATTCTATAATAAAATCATCAGAGATACAAGAGAGGAAGGATATGGACTGCTGACGGCGAAACAAGTGTTTGAGCTGTCTTCGAATGTTGGCATTTCAAAGCTCATAAGTGAAAATTACGGAGATAATCCTCAGGCCTTTGTAAACCGCCTGTACGCCATGAGACTCAATAAAAAACTTGATATCCAGCTGAAAGGAGAAGGAGAGCCTCTGATAAGATATCCCGGAGACAAGTTTTGGTCAGGTCTTTCCCTTCCTATGATGTCCCATGGATATGAGGTCCAGCTAACTCCTTTGCAAATACTCACTTTTTATAATGCAGTAGCTAATGACGGAAAGATGATGAAGCCCCGTTTTGTATCGGCTGTCACCCGTAATGGTCGTGTGATAAAGAGCTTTGAACCAACAGTGATAGTTAATTCAATTGCATCACGGTCAACGATAAAAAAAGCCAGGAATATGATGGAAGGGGTTGTGGAAAGTGGAACAGCAGAGAATTTAAAAAATGCTGATTATAAAATTGCAGGGAAAACGGGTACCGCACAGATTGCAAGGGGCAAGAGTGGTTACCGGTCCGGAGAAAGAGTGTCCTATCAGGCCTCTTTTGTAGGATATTTTCCGGCTGAAAATCCGCTCTATTCCTGCATAGTGGTTGTCAATGCACCTTCCAATGGTGTTTATTACGGCAATCTTGTTGCCGGATCTGTTTTCAGAGAGATCTCGGACAAAATCTATGCAACCAGTTTTTTCAGGGATTACAGTACTGCAAATAGCGATAATGGTATTAATTCTTTACCTGAGACTGGTAATGGTTACAGATCAGATATAAATACCATTTTAAAAGAATTCAATGTAAAACACAGAATAGATTCTGAAAGTGACTGGGTTACAACGAAGGAAAGCGGAGATACGGTTACTCTGGCAGGTGTAAAAACAACAGAGGGACTGGTGCCGGATGTGCGGGGGATGAGCCTCAGAGATGCTGTTCATCTGCTAGAAAATTCGGGTTACAGAGTCAGATACAGCGGTAAAGGCAAGGTGTTGAGACAATCACCTGAACATGGGGCCCGCTATTTTGAAGGTCAGATAGTATCACTTGAACTGCATATGTAGGATGATAAGTTTATACAATATACTGGAAGGGGTGAAAGTGATCTCTTTTACAGGTAACACTGAAAAAAAGATCAGTAAAATAGTTTTTGATTCTCGTAAGACAGAAAAGGATTCTCTTTTTGTTGCAGTCAGAGGATCAAGAACTGATGGTCATGATTATATTCCTGATGCTCTGGATGCCGGTGCTAAAGCTGTTGTATGTGAGCGATTGCCTGAAAAACCTGATCCTGGTATTAGCTGGATTGTAACAGATGATTCGGCAAAGGCTCTCGGACAGTTATCATCAAATTTCTTTGGTAATCCGTCACGCATGCTTAAGCTTGTGGGAATTACAGGGACAAACGGGAAAACAACCATTGCAACTCTCCTTTACAGATTATTTACAGGTCTTGGATATAAGTGCGGGTTGTTTTCAACGGTGTGTAATTACGTCGTCAACAGGGAACTTCCGGCAACACACACAACGCCCGATCCAGTTCAGCTGAACAGGATAATGGCACAGATGACAGAAGAAGGCTGTGATTATGCATTCATGGAAGTCAGTTCACATGCTCTGGACCAGCAACGAACAGCAGGATTAGTATTTGCCGGCGGGATTTTCACCAACCTGACACATGATCATCTCGATTACCACAAGACTTTTGATAACTATCTGGCAGCTAAAAAAAGCTTTTTTGACCTTCTTCCTTCTGATGCTTTTGCCCTTGTTAATGCTGATGACAGAAACAGCAGTGTAATGCTTCAGAACTGCAAAGCAAGACATTATACTTATTCCACAAGGGGAATGGCTGATTTCCGGTGCTCAATCATTGAGGAGAGTTTTGAAGGAATGGGTTTAAGAATAATGGGAAATGAAGTATGGACAAGGTTTATAGGAGACTACAATGCTTCAAATCTTCTGGCAGTTTATTCAGCTTCTGAATTGCTAAAAGCAAAAAAACCGGAAATCCTGACCCTGATTAGTGACCTCAAACCGGTTCCGGGAAGACTTGAAGTAATCAGAATTGCAGATATAACAGGAATTGTTGATTATGCTCATACTCCGGATGCCCTTGTTAATGTTCTGGACACAATAAACCGTATACGTGAAGGGAATATCAAGCTTATAACAGTGATAGGAGCGGGAGGTGACCGGGATAAAACGAAACGCCCAATAATGGCTGCTATCTCTGCAGAGAGAAGTACAAAGCTTATCCTGACTTCAGATAATCCCAGAACAGAAGATCCTGAGAAAATACTTGATGATATGGAGGCCGGTATCGATCCCGGGTTTGTAAACAAAACACTCAGAATATCAAACAGGCGTGAGGCTATTAAAACAGCTGTAATGCTTGCTGAGAAAGGGGATGTGATTCTTGTTGCGGGAAAAGGACATGAAACGTATCAGGAAATAATGGGAACAAGACATCATTTTGATGATCGTGAGGAACTCAGAAATGCCCTTGCCAAAAAATAAATGTAAAGAGAATGTTGTACTATCTGTTTGAATATCTTGACAAGCTTAATGTACCCGGTGCAGGAGTTTTCAGTTATATCTCCTTCAGATCGGCGGCAGCTGTTATTACCTCTCTTTTCATTTCAATGCTTATAGGTAAAAAAATTATCCTGAAGCTCCAGAAAATGCAGGTTGGAGAATTAGTGAGGGATCTGGGTCTTGAAGGGCAGTATCAGAAGAAAGGCACTCCCTCAATGGGAGGGATCATCATTATTGCCTCAATAATTATTCCGGTTCTTCTTTTTGCACGGCTCGACAATATTTATGTACTGCTGATGTTGCTTACAACTGTGTGGCTGGGAATAATCGGGTTTATTGACGATTATATAAAGATATTTAAAAGGAACAAGGAAGGCCTGGCCGGACGTTTCAAGATTGCAGGACAGATCATCCTGGGATTGATAATAGGATTGGCGCTCTTCATGTGTGATGATGTAGTGACAATTGAAAAGGTAAAAGTATCAGATCTGTCCATCCATGAGAAGATAGAAATGCTTGAATCTGAAAATAATAGTCCCGGGCAGGAGGAGATTTCTGTTGGAATGAAATCCACAAGAACCACTATCCCCTTTGTTAAAAATAATGAATTTGATTATTCATGGCTTGTGTCCTTCATTAATGAGGATCACAGAAAACCATGGACCTGGCTGGTTTTTGTCAGTATTGTCATATTCATACTTACCGCTGTATCCAACGGTGCCAATCTGACCGATGGTCTTGACGGACTGGCAACAGGAACCTCAGCAATAATAGGAACAGCACTTGGTATCCTTGCCTATGTATCGAGTAATGTTATCTATGCTGACTATCTGAATATTATGTTTATACCGCGTTCGGAAGAACTGGTTATTTATGCAGCATCTTTTATAGGAGCGACAGTAGGTTTTTTGTGGTATAATTCTTATCCGGCCCAGGTCTTTATGGGAGATACAGGTTCTCTTACTCTTGGTGGAATAATTGCCGTCTTTGCTGTTGTGATACGGAAGGAACTCCTTATACCTGTGCTTTGCGGTATTTTTCTGGCCGAGAACCTTTCGGTGGTAATACAGGTAGCCTGGTTTAAAAGGACGAAAAGAAAATACGGAGAAGGCAGGAGAGTATTTCTCATGGCACCATTGCATCATCATTATCAGAAAAAAGGCTATCCTGAACCAAAGATAGTGACCAGGTTCTGGATAGTTGCTCTGATACTTGCTGTAATAAGTATTGTAACACTTAAGATAAGATAGCCTGATGAAGAAGAAGATTGTCATACTGGGAGCAGGGGAGAGCGGGACAGGCTCAGCCGTACTGGCAATGAAACAGGGCTTTGATGTTTTCGTCTCGGATTTGGGATTGATAAAAGAAAAATATAAAGACCTACTCGACCATCATAAAATAGAATGGGAAGAAAACACTCATTCTGAAGCCAGGATTCTATCAGCAGGAGAGGTTATTAAAAGCCCGGGAGTAAGAGATGATTCAGAACTGATAATTAAGTTGCGTAAAAATGGGATACCTGTCATCTCCGAGATCGAATTTGCAGGGCGATATGCAAAAGGGATTAAGATATGTGTTAGCGGAAGTAACGGCAAGACAACCGTTACCAATCTGATTTACCATATTCTGGCCAAAGCCGGGAAAGACGCTGTTATTGCCGGTAATGTCGGCAACAGTTTCGCACTTGCAGTTGCCGAAAAATCATGGGACTATTATGTACTTGAGTTAAGCAGCTTTCAACTCGACGGTATGTATGATTTCAAAGCTGACATAGCTGTTCTGATGAATATCACTCCTGATCATCTTGACAGATATGATCATGACTTTGCTAAATATACAAGTTCAAAATTCAGAATTACACGTAACCAGACAGCATCTGATTACCTTATTTACTGGGCAGATGATCCTGTTATTACTGCGGGATTAGCAGCACAGAAACTGCCGGTTACTCTCCTGCCTTTCTCAGATACCCTTAAGGAAGGGATGGTTGCATATATTGATAAAATGAATTTAGTAATTGATTACCAACATAAAACTAACCTTATGACTATTCACGAGTTGGCTCTTAAAGGGCGGCATAATACCTATAACTCAATGGCAGCAGCCATAGCAGGTAAGGTTCTGAACATCAGAAAAGATGTTATCAGAGAGAGCCTCGCTGATTTTCAGGGAGTTGAACACCGGCTTGAGCCTGTAATAAAAGTAAGTGGTATAAATTTCATCAACGATTCAAAAGCCACAAATGTAAATTCTACATGGTATGCTCTGGAGTGTATAGAAACACCTGTGGTGTGGATTGTTGGAGGTATTGATAAGGGTAACGATTATTCAGAATTGTATCCTGTTGTCAGAGAAAAGGTAAAAGCAGTTGTATGTTTGGGAAGTGACAACAGGAAAATAATAGAAGCATTCAGGGATAAAGTACCCACAATTATAGAGACCAGTTCAATGGAGGAGGCTGTCAGATCATCATACTACCTGGCAAAAAAAGGAGAAACAGTCCTTTTGTCACCGGCTTGTGCAAGTTTCGATCTTTTCAATAATTACGAGGACAGAGGACGTCAGTTTAAACTGGCAGTCAGAAATCTTTAAAAGACAGTATAATGCAGCAGGGATGGTTTACACGGACATTTAAGGGGGACAGGGTTATCTGGGGCCTGGTTGTACTCTTTATGATCTATTCCCTCCTGGCAGTTTATAGTTCATCAGTGAATGTTGCATTCAGAAGTTATGGCGGCAATACGACCTATTTTCTAAGGAGCCAGTTTATAATGTTGTTAATAAGCCTTGTAATAATAGTTGTTGTTCACTATCTCCCATACAGGATTTATTCTTCCCTTGCTGGTATATTTCTTATTGTTTCAGGTGCACTATTGATATTGACCCTTGTTTTTGGAGCCAGGATAAATGAAGCAACCAGATGGCTTCTAATACCAGGTACAGGATTCAGGTTACAGACTTCCGATCTGGCTAAAGTAGCTCTTGTGATATATCTTGCACGGACTCTTTCCAGGTACCAGCATGAGCTGACTGATTTCTTTCTGGTAACGAAATATTTTATTTTTCCTGTAGCTGTAATATGCGCTCTTATCATGCCCGAGAATCTATCAACAGCAGTCATGATTTTTGGTATCAGCATCATTATTATGTTTGTAGGAAGAGTCCCGGTAAAGTTCCTCATTGCTTATGTAACTATGGCAATGGCAGCAGTGGTGATATTTGCCCTTATCCTGTCTGTTTTCACTGAAGACAACAGGGTGGAAGTATGGAAAAACAGAATTGAAAACCATTTTACAGGTGCAGGAGATGCTGACAGCGATTATCAGCTCAATCAGGCTAAAATAGCCATTTCAACCGGAGGCTTATTTGGCAAAGCTCCCGGGCACAGTACTCAAAGGAATATGTTGCCTCAATCTAACTCTGATTTTATTTTTGCAATAATTATTGAGGAATATGGTTTGTTCCTGGGTGCAATACCTCTTATACTGGCATATATGATCTTGTTATTCAGGGGGATATCCATTGCAAAGAAATGTGAAACAGCCTTCCCGGCATTTCTTGTTCTGAGTCTTGTCATAATGATTGTTGTACAGGCTATTATGAATATGATGGTAGCTGTGGGCCTGATTCCGGTAACAGGACAAACTCTGCCAATGGTCAGTTGGGGGAGAACCTCAGTTCTTGTGATGAGTTTTTCAATAGGTGCAATACTGAGTGTCAGCAGGGTGGTTACTGCCCGAATGAAAAAGGAAGTACTACCAGAGGAGGAGATAAAAGATGAAGGAGAAAAAATATATGAAGCGGCAAAAGCATAAAAAAATAATTATTGGAGGAGGAGGTACCGGTGGCCATATTTTCCCGGCTATTTCCGTGGCAAATGCTCTCAAGCGTATTGACAGTAGTGTTGATATATTATTTGTAGGTGCTGAAGGGAAAATGGAAATGGAACTGGTGCCAGAGGCAGGATACAGGATTATTGGCCTGCCTGTAGCCGGTTTTAACAGAAAACTGGTCTTCAGGAATTTCAGTGTGCTTATGAAATTGTTAAAAAGCCTTTCAATGGCAAGAAAAATTATAAAAGATTTTGATCCTGATGCCGTTGTCGGATTTGGTGGTTATGCCAGTGGTCCGGTCTTATGGCAGGCCGAAAGGATGAAAATCCCTGTTCTCATCCAGGAGCAAAACAGTTATGCCGGGGTGACAAATAAAATCCTTGCAGGAAAGGCATCTGCAATATGTGTTGCCTATGACAATATGGAGAAATATTTCCCTAAAAAAAAGATTATTAAAACGGGAAATCCGGTACGTCATAATTATGACAATACAGAGGATCTTAAAGACAATGCACTCTCCTTTTTTAATCTCACAGATAAGGCTCCTGTTGTGCTTGTCATTGGGGGGTCTCTTGGTGCGGGAACAATAAACAAGAGTCTTTCAGAGAGTATTTCCAGGATGAGTAAATCAGGATACCAATGGATATGGCAGACAGGGAAAAGTTATTTCAGTACAGCTCAGAGCCTGGTTTCGGAATCATCTGCCGGAAATATATCAGTTCATGATTTTATCAGCAGGATGGATTATGCCTATGCTGCTGCCGATATAATAGTATCAAGGGCAGGAGCAGGGACAATATCTGAGTTATGTCTTGTGGGGAAACCTGTTATTCTTGTCCCTTCTCCGAATGTGGCAGAAGACCATCAGACAAAAAATGCTCTGTCTCTGTCTTACTGCGATGCAGCTGTTCTGGTTCGTGATGAGGATGCAGTGAAGCATCTGGTGGATATTGCTAGTAATCTTATATCAAATAAAGAAGAAAGAAAGTTCCTTTCGGAAAATATAAAGAAAATGGCTGACAGGGATTCTGATATCCGGATAGCTGAAGAGGTACTTAAAATTTCAGGTAAATGATTGATGATAATAACATACAGGGAGTTTATTTTATAGGCATCGGAGGGATCGGGATGAGTGCTCTCGCTTTGTATTGCATTAAAAAAGGCTTTATTGTTGCAGGTTATGACAGATCCCAGAGCAACATAACAAAAACTCTTGAAAAGGCAGGATGTGAAATTATTTACAACGATAATGAATTCGATATACCGGAACTGTTCCGCGATAACAAATACAGTGAAAAAGTCCTTATTATAATTACTCCGGCAATATCTGAAGGAAACAGGATCCTGACATATTTCAAAAGTGAGGGTTATACTGTAAGAAAAAGATCTGAAGTACTCGGAGACATATCAGCACTGACCGACACCATAGCTGTTGCAGGAACACATGGAAAGACAACTGTTTCAACCATGACAGCACATCTGCTTAAACAATCAGATATAGATTGTTCCGCTTTCCTTGGCGGAATATCAAAGAATTATAATACGAATTACATTACCGGTCACAGCAGATATACAGTCATAGAAGCTGATGAATATGACAGGTCTTTCCTTCAACTTTTCCCTCTGATTGCAGTTGTCACAGCAGTTGATGCAGATCATCTTGACATTTATGGTGACCATGATACAATGATTGATGCTTATAATGAGTTTCTTGACAAGATACCCAAAGGAGGCACCCTGATTTGTAATTATCATATACGTCAGCGTATTATACGTCCCGCCGGAGTCAGATTCTTTACATACGGAGATAATGAAAAAGCTGATTACAGATATTTCAATATAGAGAAAAAGGAAAATATTTACCATTTCAATATCCGCACTCCTGACTCCGAGCTAAGAAATATCCGTTATTCTTTTCCAGGAATCGTCAATATAGAAAATCTTACCGCTGCAACGGCTGTAGCTCTTCAATGCGGGGCAGGAGAAGACGAAATAAAAGAAGCGATATCTTCATTTCTGGGGGTAAGGAGGAGATTTGATATCAGGATTAACATCCCGGGACTGGCTTATGTGGATGATTATGCACATCATCCAGAGGAGATAAGAGCCTGCATTTCTTCGTTAAGGGAATACTTCAGAGGAAGGAGGATAACTGCAATTTTTCAACCTCATCTTTTCAGCCGGACTCGTGATCATGCAGAGGGTTTTGCCAAAATACTTGATGAGCTTGATGAAGTGATCCTTCTGCCTGTTTATCCGGCACGGGAAGAACCCTTACCCGGAGTTTCCTCTGAAATGATTTTCAAAAAAATGAAACTTGCAAACAAGAGACTCATTTCACTGGAGGAAATACCTGCAGCAATCGATGTTGATGAACTGGATGTTCTTGTAACCATAGGGGCGGGAGATATCGATAAAACAGTGGAGCCGATCGAAACAAAAATAATACGGGAGGTAGGCAAATGGCGAGGATAATGAAAATAATAATGATGATACCCTTATTATATCTTGCTGTAATACCTTTTTTACTGGAGGGCTTTCACAATTCAACATTATGCAGCAGAGTTGTAATTAACATTGTCGATTCATCACATTATAATTTTGTTACAAAAAGCCAGATTCTTAATCTGGTGTATAATGATAATATAAGAATATTGGGAGGAACAATTGAAGACATACCTGTTTCTGCTATCGAGAACAGGATAAATGAACTGCGAGAGCTTAAAACAGCTGAAGTATACATTGATTTTGACGGAACCTTATATGTCTATGCCGATCAGCGTAATCCTCTTTTCAGAATAATTCCCGATGAAGGAGGAGATTTTTTTATGGATGAGGAAGGATATATTTTCCGGAAGAGAAATCTGTATACACCAAGGCTTCATATAGCCGGAGGTAATATAGATATTACACCGGCAATGCTTGAAAATGTCAGTGTGCTTGATACATGTATTAAAAAGACAATATTGAAAGACCTATTCCATTTTGTAAAATATATAAGAAATGACGGGTTCTGGTCTGCCCAAATTGATCAGATATACATAGACAGCAGGGAAGAGATTGATCTTTTCCCCCGTGTAGGGAATCATCTGATTCATCTGGGGCCTGTCGATAACTTCGATGGGAAACTCAGGAATCTGCAGGCTTTGTATGAAGAAGTAATGCCAGTAGCGGGATGGAACAGATATTCTATGATCAACCTGGAGTACAAAGATCAGATCGTTTGCAGAAGAAGACAGTAAAAAAAACCATATTGATATGAATAATAAGGAACAGTACGTAGCAGCGATTGACATAGGCACCACAAAGATTGTGGCTATTGTCGGTAAAAGAAATGAGAATAACAAGATAGAGATTCTCGGTTTAAGCAAAGCTTTATCCAAAGGCGTTAAGAGAGGTGTTGTGATGAATATTGAAGAAACAGTTACGGCCATACAGACTACTGTTGAAGATGTTCAGAACAGATCGGGGATTATGTTTTCTGAGGTGTTTGTCGGTATTGCCGGGCAACACATAAAGAGTATGAAGAACCGCGGATATATTTTACGGGATTCTTATGAGGATGAGATAAAGAAAGATGAAGTCTTCAAACTTATTGAAGATATGCATAAGATCCATATAGATATAGGGGAAGAGATCATACATGTCATACCTCAGAATTTCATTGTTGATAATGAAACAGGAGTAAAGAGTCCGATTGGGATGTGCGGAAGACGTCTTGAAGCTAATTTTCATATCGTGATCGGGCAGGTGGCAGCAGCCAAGAACATTGAGAAATGTATAAGGAAGGCAGGTCTAACCTTAAAGGATATGATCCTGGAACCTCTTGCCTCATCGGATGCTGTTCTTACAGAAGATGAAAAAGAAGCTGGTGTTGTTCTGGTTGATATCGGAGGAGGCACAACCGACCTGGCTGTATATTATGACAATATTATCCGTCATACCGCAGTAATACCTCTTGGAGGGAATGTTGTTACAAAAGACATAAAGGAAGGTTGTGCAATACTGCAGCGTCATGCTGAACAACTTAAAATACAGTATGGATCAGCTCTTGGAGATATTGCTCCGGAGGACAAAGTTGTTTCAATTCCCGGTATAAGTGGTCGTGAACCTAAGGAAATATCTTTCAGGAGCCTTGCCTACATTATTCAGTCGAGGATGGAAGAGATAATTGATTTTGTCAATTTTGAAATTCAGAACTCTGGATATGCTGATAAACTGGCAGCCGGTGTTGTTATTACAGGAGGAGGTGCCATGTTGAAACATTTAGCGCAACTGATGAAATTTAAAACAGCGATGGATGTCAGGATAGGTTTACCCAATGAACATCTTGCCGGAGTGGCAAGAGATGAGATTAACCAGCCCATGTATGCAACTGCTGTGGGGCTTGTTATGAGAGGATTTGAATATCTGGACACTTATAAGAAATCGTTCAATGCCGGTCATGAGGATGATTTTACCAAAAATGCTCACAGGCAGACTGCCACGGAGAAAAATGAAAAGGAAAATTTCGTTTCACACGAGGAGGGGCCGCAGGAAGCCAGGACCTCACTGGGTGAAAAGATTAAAATAATGATGTCAAAGATGTTTGAAGTAGAAGATCAGTCAATTAACTGAATACTCAGATATGGTTTTTTTAACTGTTTTTATTAATAATGTGATAACAAAAAATTTAATACAATGCCTGACGATATAATGAACTTTGATCTGCCTGTAGAAAGGTCATCAATAATAAAAGTCCTCGGGATAGGAGGCGGAGGCACCAATGCCGTCAATCACATGTTTGAGAAAGGTATCACTGATGTGAACTTCATTGTCTGTAATACCGACCATCAATCCCTGGCTAAGAGTCCTGTCCCTGTCAAGGTTCAGATCGGAGAGTCGCTTACTGAGGGTATGGGTGCAGGCAGCCAGCCGGAAAAGGGAATGAAGGCTGCTATGGAGAATCTGGATTCAGTAATGGAAGCCCTGGCAGGAAATACCAGAATGGTTTTCATAACAACAGGAATGGGGGGTGGAACAGGGACAGGTGCTATCCCTGTTATTGCGAAAGCCTGTAAAGAGGCAGGTCTGCTTACTATTGCAGTGGTTACTATCCCTTTTAAGTCCGAAGGTAAAATGCGAATACGATATGCTATCGACGGGATATCAGAACTAAAAGACAATGTTGATTCCCTCCTTGTGATAAACAATGAGAAACTTAGGGAAATATATGGCAACCAAGGCGTTTCAACTGCCTTCTCAAAAGCTGATGATATACTTACTACTGCAGTAAAAGGTATTGCCGAAATTATCACAGTGACTGGATATATCAACGTTGATTTTGCTGATGTGGAAACAGTGATGAAAGATTCTGGTGTAGCTCTCCTGGGAATGGGGATGGCCAAAGGAGAAAACAGAGCTGTCAATGCAATAGAAAATGCGCTGGCTTCTCCTCTTCTTAACTCAAATGACATCACCGGAGCTAAAAGTATCCTTATAAATATCTCTTCAGGGAAAGGAGAACATGAACTGACAATGGATGAACTGGGTGAAATAACAGACTATGTTTATGACGCTGCTTCCGATGATGCCCTGATAATCAGGGGTCTTTCACAGGATGAATCACTGGGTGAAAATATAAATGTGATTGTTATTGCAACAGGCTTCGAGGCTAATTCCATCTTTCAGCCTTACCGTCCGAAAAAGTCTTCAAGAGTTGAACTGCTTCAGGAGGGGAATACTGTTCCGGAGGCATTGGTCAGAGATAAGAAAGACGAATGTTTTACAGTGCATAAAAAAGGACATAAATCGATAGTTGCTGATTATGAAGAAGAATATCAGGGTGTTATAGATTTTAACCTGGTTAATGAGGACCAGAGAGTGAAGATGAGAAGAGAAGAGGAGGAGGATGACAATAACGGGCAGGAAAAACCTCAGGCTACATTAAAAAAGGTTAAACATATGCAGAATATACTGAAAAAAGAGGGCCTCTCCAATAAGACAATTAAAGAAAACATTGATTCTTTTGAGGATGTACCTGCCTATATACGAAGGAATATGTTACTTGATCAAAAGGAGAAAACATCTGAAAGTAAATTGTCACGTTTTACTCTTACCTCTGACGATGATGACGGACCGGTACTGAGAGAAAACAATGCCTATCTGAATGATAATGTGGACTGAACAGGTGAGAGCCTGGTTTTGCTCAGCACATTTCTCTGAAAAGGTTTTGTAATAACTCCCTGTACCCGCAGCTTGCAAAGAGAATCACTCTTCTCATTATTTCCTATATTTGCGCTGATGAGAAGAAGCTTGTTGATATTACTGATCTTGTTTATGTCCCGGGGATTATCAGCTCAGGATGAAAAAACTTCTGATTCCAGAATTATTAAACAATGGAATTTGTCCCGTGATTTCACTGAAGAACAGATAATCCCTTTTGATACAGTGTTCTCTTTATTTCACCAATACAGGACAACTGACAGATATTCAAATATGAATGCAACACTGGGAAGTTATGGTCTGCCTTTTTATCAGATAAACTTTTTTGACAGAATCACAGATCCGGATAAGTTCCTTTATTCATCCCTTTACCCTTTTATGTACCATCCCGATAATGCTGTTTTTATGAACACCCAGGTTCCATTTTCAGAAATGGTATGGACATACGGGGCTCCCAGGGAGACATCAGAACAAACATTCAGGGTACGTCATACCCAGAACGTGAACCGCTTTCTGAATTTCGGACTTATTTTTGATGTTATATATAATCTGGGACAGTATAATTACCAGAAAGCTGACGATAAGGCTTTTACTTTTTTTGGATCATATACAGCACAGAAATACAAGGCTTATTTTTCTACAGGTGTAAATAATTTAACATCTTACGAAAACGGGGGAATAATTGACAAGGAAGATCTCGAAATATATGAAACCCGTGAAGTCCCTGTCAATATGGGAGCCCTGAATTTATCAAAGAGTATTCTCAAAAACAGAAATATTTTACTTGTTCAAAGGTACAAAATAGGAGGCCAGGCTCAGGAACAAGACACTTCGAAGAGCAGAAAATCAGGACTATCAGGCCTCAGCGGTACTCTGTCACATATATTCATCTGGGAGAACAATAACAGAAGGTATTTTGATAATGCTCCCCGATCGGGGTTTTACGATACTGCATTTATCAGTGATTCCTTTTCCTTTGACTCTCTTTATTCCCGAAACCTTAAAAACACTATCCGTTTTGATTTCACTACTGATGAATCGCGTAAATTCAGGTTGGGAGGGGGAGCAGGATTACGCAATGAGCTCTTCAGGTATAGTCAGATTATTCCCACACATGACACAACCAATGCTGATACAGCTTCATGGAAGAAGCATAATAATGTGCTTACCGGCAAGTTGTACAACGATATAGGAGATAAGTTCAGGTGGATAGCCTATGGAGAATTTTTTCTTACAGGCTACAGGGCAGGAGATTTTAATCTTAACGGAGAAATTACCAAAGTTTTTCAGTTTGACAAGGGCAATTTGAAATGGGACATAACAGGGGGTATCGTTAATATGCAGCCATCATTCTGGTATGAAAGATGGGGAAGTAATAACATTGAATGGAATAACAGTCTGAAAAAAGAATTCCGGATCAATGTAGGCACAGCTTTGTCATATCCGGAGAGAAAAACCAAGATGGAATTCAATTATGCCATAATTGATAATTATACCGATTTCAACAATCTTGCCCTTCCTTCTCAACATCAGGGAGGTTTATCTATTGTATCCCTGAATATTCAGAAAGAGATAAAAGCATGGAAATTCCATATTAATTCCAATATACTTCTTCAGAAGAGCAGTAATTCTGCAATTCTTGATCTTCCTATATTTTCCACCCGTTCATCATTTTTCTTTGAACATATACTCAGGTTTAAAAAGACAAACGGCAGACTTGACACCCAGTTGGGAGTAGAAGTTCTATACCATACCTTATATCATCCCTATTCCTATATGCCATCTACAGGGAAGTTTTTCAGACAGGATGAGGTTGAGGCAGGCAATTATCCTTTCATCAATGTTTTTTTAAATGTAAAACTTAAACGGACCAGGATATTTGTAATGGTTGATCATCTTAATTCGGGATACATGGGTTATGATTATTTTATGACTCCTTCATATCCAATGAATATCAGAATGATAAGATATGGATTAGCCTGGACTTTTTATAATTAAAAAATTAATTATCTTTGCACCTCTTTTTTGAAGACGATTTTTAACTAATATGATGAGATTTGGTGAAGAGGCATATTATTTTATTTTTTATACTGTTATCAGTATTGTTTTCGTGTACTGAGAAGACTGAAATCCCTGTAATCCCCCAGAATAATATAAGTATATCAATTGATCTTGACTCCATTGTAAAAAGGGGCAGACTTATTGCAGTGTCGGATTTTAATTCCACGAATTATTTTGTATATAAAGGGGAACCTATGGGTTTTCATTATGAGATGCTTAAGCAGTTCACAGAACACATAGGAGTGGATCTGGAAATTATCAGGGAAAATAATCCTGAGAAAGCTGTTCAGTTGTTGAATTCAGGAAAGGCAGATCTGTTGGCTCTGGGGTTCACAGTCAATTCTTCTGCCGGAGAAGCTATTCAGTTTACCGAACCCATTTATGAGACACGACAGATGTTAGTTCAGCGTAAACCTGACAACTGGAGATCCATGACAGCAGAAGTTCTTGATAGACACCTGATAAGGAATCAGCTTGATCTGGCCGGGAAAACCATATATGTTCAGGCATACTCCTCTCATGCAGATCGTATACGGTCACTTGCCCGGGAGATAGGGGATTCTGTCAGTATAATTGAGGTTCCGTACGATTCAGAGGAGCTTATCAGGAATGTGGCCGATGGTATAATAGAATACACTGTAAGTAATGAAAACGTTGCTCATGTAAATTCAACATTTTACAATGGAATAGATATCAATACTCCTGTCAGTTTTCCCCGCTATGTTGTATGGGGTGTCAGAAAAGAGGGTTCAGACCGTATTCTTGATGAATTTAACAGATGGGTTAACGGATATCGTAGCAGCAAGTCATACGCATTTCTGTATGCCAAATATTTTAAAAATTCTCGGTCAAGGATTATTGTAAAAAGTGATTATTATACCTTCATGACAGGAAGGATATCAAAATATGATGAATTGATAAAATCTGCCAGTGCTGAGATAGGATGGGACTGGCGCTTACTGGCCTCACTTATATATCAGGAGTCACGTTTTAATCCCGGAGTTGAATCACGTGCCGGAGCCTATGGTCTTATGCAGGTAATGCCGGGAACAGGACAACGGTTTGGTATTGACATTACTTCATCCACTGCAAATAATGTGAAGGCAGGAATATCATATATACGCTGGCTGCAGTCTCTTTATGAATCGAAAGTGGCAGATGAAAACGAAAGAATTAAGTTTATCCTTGCTTCGTATAATGCCGGACAGGGACATGTTCTCGATGCTATAAGACTGGCTGGGAAGAACGGGATGGATCCGCAGAGATGGAATGGAAGCGTGGAAGTATGGATACAGAAAAAAGCGGAACCACAATATTATAAAGATCCTGTTGTGAAAAGTGGCTATTTTAAAGGTAAGGAAACAGTGAATTATGTGAGTGAGGTCCTGGAAAGATATGAGCATTATAAGAACATTATCCCTGAAGAGCCAAAGTTAAACCTTACCTGGAATTCCCGGAGAGCTTATGTAAGTATTGATTCGTTGGTATTTATAGATTAACCCTTACTTATCAGTCATATTTTATTGCCTTAACAGGACTTATCCTGCTGATGAGTTTGGAGGGAACAAGCAGCATGATGATTATCGCGGCCATTGTACCTGCATTTAACAGTATTATATGAAATAATTCAAGGTTTACAGGAACTGTTTTAATATAATATGATGAAGGATCAAGGCTCACAAGCCCTGTTTTGAGCTGAAGCAGAGCAAGGCCTATCCCGATGAGGTTACCCCATATTAATCCTTTGCCTATAAGATAAGCAGCCTGATAGATAAATACTCTCCGGATTGTTGTATCATCAGAGCCGATGGCTTTAAGAATTCCTATCATATTTGTTTTTTCCAGTATGAGAATGAGCAGGCCTGAAATCATATTAAATCCGGCAACAATAAGCATCAGAGTTATTATTATTATCACATTGAGGTCCTGAAAACCCAGCCAATCAAAGATCTGAGGAAATTTTTCCCTTATATTGGTAACCTTGAACCTGTCTTCATCTGGTAGTATACGGTATCCGATTGCATCTCTTACAGTAGCAGTCATCTCTTCAAGTTCATTAAAGTTTTCTATATATATCTCAAAACCACTTATCTGGTCATCATCCCATCCATTAAGCCGTTTAATATGATGGATGTCGCAAAAAACATACATCTTGTCAAATTCTTCAAGACTTGTTTCGTATATGCCGCTTACTGTGAATTTCCTCATGCGCGGAGGATCCTGAATGAAATGCATTGCGAAAGAGTCTCCTGTACGTAATAACAGCATATCCGATATCTGCCGGGAGATTATTACCTGATCGGAGCGGACAGTATCCGATACCGTAAATATTTCACCATCAACAAGATTACTGCTGAAGTATTTCCAGTCAAAATCGCTTCCAATACCTTTCAGAACGACTCCCTGAATATCTTCATCTGTCTTTATTATCCCTGCCTTGGTTGCGAAAACCTGGACATGTTTTACTCCGGGAAGGTTTTTGATTTTTGGGATAAATTCCTGTCCCTCATGTATCGGTACGGTTTCAAATGAAATATTTGAATCAAAATTAACTATCTGAATATTGGATCCGAAACCGACCACTTTTTCACGTATCTCTTTTTTAAATCCTGTAAGAATTGCTACAGCAAGAATCATCACAGCAAGTCCGAGAGAGATGCCGATAATAGCTATCACATTTATGGGTTGAGAGAAAGAAGCTCCTTCTTTTCTTCCTTTTATAAGCCGTTGTGCTAAGAACCAGGGTAAATTCATAAGATATATTACAGTTCAAATTTAATAAAATATACACTTAACACGATTGTCTTATGTTCACTCATAGTAAGATTTATTGTATTTTGCAGTTTTATCAAAGCAGTTAGACAGATATTATAATTAATTATATTTGCTTATACCGCTATATTATGAAATGTATTATTCCTGTTCTGTCATTTTTTTGTTTGTTGAATTATACTTGTCAGGCAGTACAGAAGCTTCCTGTACCAGGTTCTTCCAGGCTGGAAGCCTACTATCATCTTATTGAAGGCAGGAGGGTGGCTGTGGCTGCTAACCAGACTGCTATTGTGGGAGAACTTCACCTGGTTGATTATCTTCTGGAAAACGGGATTGATGTGAAGCTGATTTTCTCTCCTGAACACGGTTTCCGGGATATGGCTGATGATGGAGCGTTGATAGAGAACAAGACTGATCGTATTACAGGACTTCCGGTTATTAGCCTTTACGGCAAGTACAGGAAACCTCTTCCAGACCACATGAAAGGAATTGATGTAGTCCTGTTCGATATACAGGATGTCGGAGTGAGGTTTTATACATATATCTCTACTATGCATTATATTATGGAGGCTTGTGCTGAAAATGATGTCAGGTGCATTGTTCTTGACAGGCCGAATCCTAATGGTTTCTATGTGGATGGTAATATTCCGGATACTGCCTACAGATCATTTGTAGGGATGCATCCGGTACCCGTCGTACATGGTATGACCATTGGAGAATATGCATTGATGATCAATGGAGAGAAATGGTTAACAGATGGTAATGCCTGTGATCTTGTAGTAGTGAAATGTGAGAATTATGATCATAATACTTTTTATGAGTTGCCGGTAAGACCATCTCCCAATCTTCCCAATCAGACATCCGTTTATCTTTACCCATCCATATGTTTATTCGAGGGAACAAGTATTTCTTTGGGGAGAGGAACTCCATTTCCTTTTCAGGTTTACGGTTCTCCTCTATTGCCTGATAAGGGTTTCAGCTTTACTCCCCGGAGCATGTCGGGATCAGGAAATCCTCCTCTGATGGGGATAAAATGTTATGGCACCGATTTGCGTGATGCAATCGACCGGAAGCTTGTCCCTTCCTCACAGTTAAATCTGGGCTGGTTAATGGATGCTTACAATAATTATCCTGAAAAAGATAAATTTTTTACACCTTATTTTGATGTCCTGGCGGGAGGGCCTGTTTTAAGAGAACAAATTATCAGCGGTATGAATGAAACACAGATTAAAGCAACATGGAAAGACGATCTGGTACAATTCCGCAAGATCAGACTTAAGTATCTGTTATATAAAGAATAACAACACGCTGCTTCCATTGTCAGCAGTAACTCATTACTCCGGTATATTATGAGCGTATAGTACCCGGGTAAACTTTTAAAGCTTCAGAGATAGTTTCTATAGCGTTTTTTAAGTCGTTTATGTTTAACACATAAGCTATACGCACCTCATTTACACCCATTCCGGGAGTAGAATAAAAACCTGAAGCCGGAGCCAGCATAACAGTCTGGTTTTTGTATTCAAATTTTTCAAGAATCCATTGTGCAAACTTGTCTGCATCATCAACCGGGAGTTTTACAACGGTATAAAAGGCACCTTTTGGTTTAGGACAATAGACACCGGGAATTTTGTTAAGAGCTTCAACCATATTATCACGGCGGGCAGTATATTCTCTGTTGATATCTGTAAAGTATGATGCCGGAGCATCAATGGAGGCTTCAGCTGCAATCTGACCGAAACCCGGAGGTGACAGCCTGGCCTGAGCAAATTTTAAAACTGTTGATATAAGTTCACGGTTACGCGAAACAAGAGAACCAATCCTTATACCACATTCACTGTAACGCTTCGAGACAGAATCGATAACAACTGTGTTCTCTTCAATGCCCTTCAGGTTCATTGATGAGAAAAAAGATGCTCCGTCATAGCAGAATTCCCTGTATGATTCATCAGAAAAGAGATACAGATCATGTTTTTTGACAATATCGGCTATTTGTTGCAATTCCTCCCGGGAATAAAGGTATCCTGTAGGATTATTCGGGTTACATATTATTATTCCTTTTGTTTTCGGCGTGATCTTTTTTTCTATATCAGCAATGGGTGGCAGAGCAAAATCATTTTCAATACGTGAGGTAACAGGAACTATGTTTACACCTGCGGCAGTAGAAAAGCCAATGTAATTGGCATACAGTGGCTCTGATGTGATTATCTCTTCTCCCGGATTGATACAGGCCATCATGGCGAACAGAATAGCTTCCGATCCTCCTGTGGTGACCAGAATGTCTGTGTAAGCAATATCTATTCCCAGATTATTGTAAAAAGAAGCCAGTTTGCGACGATACGATTCGTTACCGGCAGAATGACTGTATTCAATTACTTTAAGGTCAATATTTCGTACGGCATTGAGTGCTACTTCAGGTGTCGGGATATCTGGTTGTCCAATATTGAGATGATAGACTTTTATGCCCCTTTTTTTTGCATCTTCGGCATAAGGAGCCAGTTTCCTTATCGGGGAGGCTGGCATTGCTCTGCCTTTTTCAGAAATTGATGGCATAATAAAATGGTCGTTAAATTATTTGAGAAATGCAAAAATAAACAAATCGGATGATTATTGATACAATAAACTTTTATTTCGGATAATAATATCTCCTTATATCTGAAAATATGAAACTTTTGGGTTTAGAAAAAGGAGAAGAAATATTGAGAAGTGCCGGTTTTCATGAAATGGAGCAGCCGGGAAGTAAGTAATAAATAATTTCTATTTTTGCAGATCGAAATATTTCAATATAGATTATTTTATTCGCGATATGAATTTACCCACAAAATATGATCCGCTTACCACTGAGAGTAAATGGTATGATTACTGGATGAAGCATGGTTTCTTCAGAAGTATTCCCGATGAAAGAGAGCCTTACACAATTGTCATTCCTCCTCCAAATGTTACAGGGGTACTACACATGGGTCACATGCTCAACAATACCATACAGGATGTGTTGATACGCCGTGCAAGAATGCTTGGCAAGAATGCCTGCTGGGTTCCGGGAACTGACCATGCTTCAATAGCAACTGAAGCAAAAGTGGTGGCAAAACTGAAGAGTGAAGGTATTGAAAAAAGAGATATTTCCAGGAAAGAGTTTCTCGATCATGCCTGGGAATGGACTCATAAACACGGAGGTATTATACTTGAACAGTTGAAGAAGCTTGGTGCTTCATGCGATTGGGACAGGACTCTTTTTACAATGGATCAGGAAAGATACGATTCAGTCATTAGGGTATTTGTAGAGCTTTATAATAAGGGGCTTATTTACAGAGGAGTCAGGATGGTAAACTGGGATCCCCAGGCACGCACAGCTGTATCTGATGAAGAGGTGTACTTTGCTGAGGAACAATCAAAGCTTTATTATGTAAGATACAGGATTGCAGGAGAAAATGATTATGTAGTTGTTGCGACAACCCGCCCCGAAACAATTCTGGGAGATACTGCCTTATGTGCCAATCCGGCCGATTCAAGATATGAACATCTTAAAGGGAAGAAGGTAATAGTACCAATGGCAAACAGGGAAGTGCCCTTTATTTTTGATGATTATGTTGATATGGAGTTTGGTACGGGCTGTCTTAAGATAACTCCTGCCCACGACGTGAATGATTATGAGATAGGGATTCGTCATAATCTGGAGTCAATAGATATTTTCAACGATGATGGTACAATAATAAATGATGCCCCCATGTTTTCAGGGGTTGACAGGTTCGCGGCCAAAGACATGGCAGAAGAGGAACTCCGGAGGACAGGCAATCTTGAAAAAGTTATTCCCTACAGGAACAAGGTAGGACGTTCAGAACGTACGCATATTATTATTGAACCCAGGCTTTCAACCCAATGGTTTCTCAAAATGGAGGATATTTCAAAACCTGCTCTTAATGCTGTCCTTAATGGAGATGTCCACCTGCATCCATCAAAATTCAGGAATCTTTACCGTCACTGGATGGAGAATGTACATGACTGGTGTATAAGCCGTCAGCTTTGGTGGGGCCACAGGATTCCTGCATGGTATTATGGGAATAATGAAATAGTTGTGGCAGAGAATTTACAGGATGCACTTGAAAAAGCCAGGGAAAAGAGCGGCAACACCACCCTTAGCGAAAGCGATTTACGGCAGGATGAAGATGTTCTTGACACCTGGTTTTCATCATGGTTATGGCCTCTTACATCTTTTAACGGTATCATGAAACCCGGGAATAAGGATATTAATTATTATTATCCCACGAATGATCTTATTACTGCACCTGAAATACTCTTTTTCTGGGTAGCCAGAATGATTATTGCCGGTTATGAATTTAAAGGAGAAAAACCCTTTCATAATGTTTATCTGACAGGACTGGTACGTGATCAGCAAAGGAGAAAAATGTCGAAATCTCTGGGAAATTCGCCGGAGCCTCTTGATCTTATCGCAAAGTATGGCGCAGACGGGGTAAGAGTGGGGATGTTGCTTTGTTCACCTGCAGGGAATGATCTTCTTTATGATGATACTCTTCCTGAACAGGGAAGAAATTTTGCAAATAAGATATGGAATGCTTTCAGGCTGGTGAAAAGCTGGGATGTGGATGATACTGCTGAACAGCCTGTTTCCTCAGCTGCTGCTGTCCGATGGATGGAAGAAATTCTTACAAAAGGCATAGGCGAGGTTGATTCTAATTTCCGGAAATTCCGGATATCAGAAGCTCTGATGAATGTATACAAACTATTCTGGGATGAATTTTCGGGATGGTATCTCGAAATCATTAAACCTGAATATAAAAAACCTGTAGACAGGAAAACCTTTGATGCCACTCTTGTCTTTTTCGATAAACTGCTTAAAATAATACATCCATTTATGCCTTTTATTACCGAGGAAATATGGCAGCTTATTGATGAGAGGAAAGATGGTGAAAGTATTATGATAAGCAGACTGCCTGAAATAAGAAAATATAACAAAGATATTACCGGAAGATTTGAACTGATAAAAGAGACGGTTACAGCAATCAGGAGCATAAGAAAGGAGAGAGATCTGAATAATAAAGATAAACACATTCTTTGTATCAGAGCTGATGAAAAGAGTGCTGATCATGAATTTCTTCCTGTTGTTACACGCTTATGCAATCTGGATCATATTAAGTTTGTTGACAGCAAACAGGAGGAGGCAGCTTCTTTTATGATAGGGACCGTTGAATATTTTATTCCCTTGGGAGATAAAATGGATATTGAGGCTGAAGCAAAAAAAATAAGTAATGAACTGAAGTATTACAGGGGTTTTCTACTAAGTGTAGAGAAGAAGCTTGGGAATGAGAATTTTGTAAAGAATGCTCCGGAAAAAATACTGGACATGGAAAAGAAAAAGAAAAATGATGCTGAAACGAAGATCAGTTCACTTGAAAACAGGCTTAAAGAGATCGGGATGTCTTAAGGTTGCAATTTTCTAAGGATATAATTATCATCAACTTCTACGACTTCCCAGTTATTGTTAAGTATCAGATCCCAACCTTCTCCTTCATAATGGTTTCTGCCAGCCTTGTAACCTTTTGCCGTGACACGAAGGAAGGTGAAGTTACTTGAGATAAGACAACCTCCTTTGGTAACTGTCAGTTTTCCCCAGTTGTCGGATATACGAATTTTATGATACAGGGTGCCGTTTGGTCCCAGAGGTTGAATATCTTCCGGATTGAAGTCGAAGTATGGACTTTCCAGTTCGATATATACGACAGGTTTTTCAACGAAAGTATTGATCTGTTTGTGAATATACTCTTTTATATCTGCATCTCTCTGGTTTTCTTCTTCACGGATTTTATCAATATCATAATTGATAGCCAGACTTCCGGCTACATCACGGCACAGTTCGGGCAACTGGATGTCGTACAGATTCATTACCAGTTCTCCCAGGTTAACATTTTCCGACTGTATAGTTGTGAAATCAAACCCCTTCATATACAGAAGAGTTGCATATAAGGTTCCCTGTACTGTTCCGTAAGATCTGGAATATGATTCATAGGAGTAAACTCTGTCGAGATATTCTGTCAAACGTGTATTAAATTCTTCCTGTGATTCTGTCCCAAGAAGTAAAGAAGTAAAAAATGCCAGACCCTCATATGTTTCAAATCTGTCAGAATAATCGCTGTAGTCCTGATAGAACTCCCGCCGGGCTCCTCTGAATACAAGGGCATCCCGTATGCCTAGCAGTTGTTCCTGCCCTTCCGATGAGATAGCTTTTCTGAGAGCATTCCATTCAAGTTTTGTCCATATTCTGGCATTCCTTTCTTCCATAAAAGGAGAATTACATTCATGGTTGGAAGTGGTGAAATAGCCTGATGCTTTCTGATGCCGGTGATAGAGACTGTGCAGACCTCGTGAGATAATTCTGTATTGGTTTTCCTCCGAGGGAAGAGCCGACATTGCAAAAAAGGTGCCCCCGAAAGTAATGGCCGTATTATTGATAATTAATTCATTGGGATAATTACCAGTATAAATGCCGTTTTTTTCTTTTAGATTGCCCTCCTGATCGGGTTGATTGGCCAGAATTTTCCGTGTCCCCCTGTCGACATACATTAATGGGCCGTAGAGATTGGTTCCCCATAATTCCCCATTATCCTCTTCACATATAGCCTTAATCCTGTCAAAAATATGCTTCGCTCTTTCCGGAGTAAAATACGTGTTTTCAGTTTTTTCCTTACAGGCAGCAAGAAGCAAAAGGATAGAAAAAAATATAAATTTTTTCATTAAATGATTTTTTGCAGCACCAAAAATATGAAAAAAATAATAAATAACTTTAATGCGATGTCAGAGGTATAATATAAGTTGTTGCTAAATTTTTCATGAAGCCAGGGAGACTTTAAAAAGTTATATGTTTTTAAACAGCATTTAAGCTCATATCCAGACTTTTTATCTGATGAGTTAGAGCTCCTACCGATATAAAATCAACTCCGCATTCAGCATAATCCCTAAGGGTGTCAAGGGTGATCCCTCCGGAAGACTCTGTTTCATATCTTCCATTTATCATCCTTATAGCTGTCCGGGTATCTTCAAGGTTGAAATTATCAAGCATGATCCTGTCTATACCTCCGATCGAAAGAATTGTCTGTACGTCATCAATATTCCTTGCTTCAATCTCTATTTTAAGATCTATTTTATTTGATTTCAGATATTCCTGTGTTTTTTTTATGGCTTTTTCTATTCCACCAGCATAAAAGATGTGATTATCTTTTAACATTATCATATCAAAAAGTCCTGTCCTGTGATTAAATCCTCCTCCTATTCTCACAGCCTCCTTTTCGAGAAACCTTATGCCCGGAGTTGTCTTTCGTGTATCCAGTATCCTGGTTTTAAGACCACTAAGGCGCATGGCATATTTATTGGTTGTAGTAGCTATGCCGCTCATTCTCTGCAGTATGTTGAGTACCAGCCTTTCCGATTTTAGGATTGATTGTTGCCTGCCTGAAACAGTAAATGCAATATTCCCGTGTTCAATTTTTTCACCGTCATGGATCAGGATATCACAAATAAGATCTTTGTCGACAACATTAAAAACCTCTTTGGCTATTTCTGTCCCGGCCAGAATGCCCGTATCCTTGATGAGGAGACTGGCTTTGCCTTCTGCATACACAGGAATACAGGCCAGAGATGAATGGTCTCCGTCCCCGACATCTTCATTTATACTTCTCAGGATAAAATCCCGGAGAATGTCAGTCTGCATTTTCTCGTTCTATACGTATAAGATGAATGAGCAAATCTTCTTCTACCTTCTTAAGAAGAAAATATATCCTGAAATCACCCTTCCCGGTTTTAAGTATACCAATAGCATACCGTGCATCATTTTTAGCTCCCTGATGACGTATGATGAAATCTTCCACCGGGTAATCAGCAAAAAAATCTTTCAGGACAGCCTCAGCAACATTCCTTTTGTAGAAGTCAGCATTCTCAAGAAGCAACAGCTCAACAGTCGAATTCATATACTTTGTAAGCTCAACTGCATTGCCCGCTTTGAAAGCAACCGAAATACCCTCTGGTATACGGGGTGTTTCCTGTGCAGTAAGAAAAAAATAGTTGAATAACAGAAGAATTACAGGAAAAATACTTTTTAATCTCATTATTTATGTTTTTTGGGGACTTTCATATTCTCTACAATACAAATTTAACTATTTTCCCATAATAAAGGGATAATGTTCATCCCAACCAGTATATTTATAATTGTATGAGCACATTTTTAATTATATTTTTGCAGATATGTATAAGCATAAAAGTACTTACAAAAGTCGCGCCATAATTTATGAAAATTGCATTATTGCAAACAGGTAAGACAACAGAACAGTATATTGTTTCAGGCGTAGATACATATTCACAAAGAATTAAAAGATATACGGCTTTTGAGATAATCACTATTCCGGCAATAAGGAATAACAGGAATATGCCGTTAGTGGAGCAAAAGGACAAAGAAGGGAAAAAGATAATTGAATCAGCCGGAAAGAATGACTATATTGTTCTGCTTGATGAAGCAGGTGCACAAATGAATACTAGTGAATTTGCAGGATGGCTGGAAAGGCAGATGATGTATCAGACCAGAAGGATTTTATTTGTTATCGGTGGTCCCTGGGGTTTTTCGGGAGATGTCTATAAGATCTCTGATATGAAATTATCTCTGTCCAAGATGACTTTTTCGCACCAGATGGTACGGTTATTGTTTGCTGAACAACTTTACAGGGCATTTACAATCATTAAGGGTGAACCCTATCACCATGATTAAAACTTATATCCACTCAATGAGCAGAGAGAGACGCTCCGGATTATTACTTTTTATACTTACAGTATTCCTTATTCTGGCTTCATTGGGAGCTGAATCCTTCTATTTAAGCGACTTCGAATACCGTTTGATGACTAAAAGATTCAACAGGAAACTGCAGGAAAAGGAAAGAATAATGAAGGATTGTCTCGAAAAGTTACGACCTGTTCCTGGTCAGGAAGAGACTCCCGGGCCAATATCAGGCAGGAGTATTTCTTCTTTAGCTGCAAGAGAAGGAATAACAATACTTGAATATATTGATCAAAATCTTGTTTATTGGTCTGACAACGATTTTGATGTTCCCGGATTACCAGGGGATTCATTATTCAATAATCCTGTTGTTTTCATTCAAAACGGATGGTTTATTCATGACAGGATAAAAACTGGGAATCATGAACTGATTGGCCTTGTAAGGATCAGAAGCGTCTACAGTTATGAGAATGACATTGTAAGAAGTGGCTTCGTGAAAGATTTCAGGGTGCCTGAAAGCGTTATGCTGAATGTACATCCGGGTGAAGAAGAATACAAGGTGTACAATAATGCAGGTGTTTTTCTTTTCTCTCTTGACTTTCCGGAAACAAAAAGCAATACTCTTCTCATAATAGTGCCTCTTATCCTATGGGCAATGGTACTGGTCTCAATTATTATGTTAATGTTGTCGCAGACAAAAAGACCGCAAAGATCATGGAAAGGAGTGAAGGCATTAGTGACTTCTGCTCTGCTCTTTTCAATTATTTATCTGGTGGTTCTATATTTCAAAGTGCCGGAGGTCTTTTTACGGACAGAATTATTTTCACCATATGTTTTTTCACTTAACAGTATCATCCCCTCACTGGGACATCTGTTCCTTTTTAGCATTTTTTGCGCAGTTCTTTCCTATATTTTTTATGTTTGCTTTCCACTGCCTGTAAAGCAGACTGACAGTCAGAAAAAATTATGTACTATGAGGGCAGTATTATTCATCCTGGGTGCCCTCCTTCTGAGTATGATGCATCGTATCTTTACCCAGTTGGTCCTTGATTCAAATATTAATTTCGAGACCTATAAGGTGTTGAAAATAAGCGCATTAAGTATTATAGGGTATGTGTCTGTTTTTCTTTTGTTATTAGTCCCTCTGTTTATCATTCTTAAAGTATTCAGGAATACCGGTGATGTAAAACTGAAAACAACTGTAATATCTGTTATCCCTTCTTTTCTGATTATTCTTTTCTTTTGCGGTAGTAGCATAGTGTCATTTCTGATAGTAGCTCTTTTGTTTACGGGACTTATATCATTGAGATGGTTTCTTGGAAAGAGGAAGATAAATATTTTTAATTCTACAGTATTATTTTCATTTCTCTTTGGATTATATTCACTGTATGTAATAGCAATAAACTCTGAAAAAAAGACAAATGAAAACATAAAGGTGCAGGCTCTTTCGCTGTCGACTGAAAATGATCCTTCAGCTGAGCATCTGTTGCTGGATATGTGGCCTTTGATGACAAGTGATACAGTACTGTATAACATGATGGTTGCTGAAGATTTCAACCGGAGTCAGGATGATGTCAATATGATAACTGACTACCTTACCTCAGCGTATTTTACAGGTTACTGGGCTAATTATAATATCAATTTTGTTCTCTGCCGCGAAAATCAGTTATTGAAGATTGGTTCCGGAGAAGATGATTGGGATAATTGCTTCGATTTTTTCAACGGACGGACAGCTAAATACGGGCACAGGCTAACCGGCACAAACTTTTATTTTATTGATAATCTTGGTGGGAGATCATACTATATAGGTGTTTTAAATTTCAGTAAAGACCTGAATACAATACATGGTTTATTTATAGAATTATACAGCGACATTAATGTCTTTCAGCCCGGATATTCAGAGCTTCTTATAGATAAAAAATTCGATGACTTTTCTGGTCTGAAAAACTACTCATTCGCCAAATATATAAATGGCCTTGTTGTATTGAGTTCAGGAGATTTTGCCTTCAATAAGACAGATGATGAATATATTGAAGAGAATACTGATTACAGGATATTTGAATCGGGAAAATACAAGCATGTTGCATACAAAAACGGCAATACTACAGTTGTAATAAGCAGACAATCACTTAATACAGGTAACCTTTTAATATCATTTGCCTATCTTTTCACTTTCCTTTTGCTTCTTGGAAATATTTTTGTCCTTCTTGTAAACAGACCCTCGATAAATAGAAGTCTGAGCCTTAATTTCCGTCAAAAACTTCAGTTGTCTTACATTGGAATCCTGTTGTTCTCATTCATTCTTATCGGAGTAATGGTCGCTCTTTTTACTGTAAATGAATACAGATCGAAACACTATGAAAATATTAAAGAAAAGCTCAATTCGATAAATATTGAACTGGAAAACAAAATATCGGAAGACATGTTGCTTTATCCTGTTAACGGTTCAGGTACCAGTCAGCCACTTAATGAACTTCTCGTTGATCTTTCAAATATCTTCAATACCGACATTAATATATATAATCTTAACGGTTTTCTTACAGCCACCTCCCGTCCGGAAATATATTATCGTAATCTTACCAGCCGCAGGATGGATATGACGGCTTTCAGGAATGTTTCCGATTTTACCAGAACAGAGTTCTTCCAGACAGAACAGATGGGAAACATGAAATATATATCGGTTTATATGCCTTTATACAGTGAAGATTACAGAATACAGGCATTTCTTAACCTGCCTTATTTCAGGATGCAGAGTGCGTTAGCTACAGAGATATCAAATCTGATTGTTGCCATAATAAATTTCACTTTACTTCTTATCCTGATCACTATGGGACTTGCCGTCATTATCAGCGGAACTCTCACTTCACCACTTACAATGTTAAGTAAAGGGCTCGCTTCCGTGAGACTTGGAGAAAAGAGTGAACATCTGTATTACAGCGGGAAGGATGAAATAGGAGATATGGTCAGACAATATAACAGAATGGTTGATGAACTTGAAGAGAGCACTCATAAGCTTGCCTCCACAGAACGTGAATATGCCTGGAGAGAAATGGCCAAGCAGGTAGCCCATGAGATAAAAAACCCTCTTACTCCAATGAAGCTGAATGTTCAGCAACTACTTAAATCGTGGAAGGATAATCCTTCCGGTTTTGGGGAGAAGCTACAGATTTTTGTCAGAAACCAGATTGAATATATTGATAATCTCTCACTTATTGCTTCAGCTTTTTCTTCTTTTGCCAAGATGCCCGGCTCAAATCCCGTAGTAATGAGTTTGAAAGAACAGATTAACACCACTCTTGAACTTTTCCGTAATACAGAAAATATAACATTTATACTAAACTGGCCTTCGGAAAATGATGCGCTTATTTATGCCGACAAAGAACAGGTTAACGGTATTTTCTCTAACCTTATAAAAAACAGCATACAGGCAATACCGCAGGGACGGAAAGGGTATGTTAGTGTATCTGCTGAAATTACAGGTACACGAGTCAGGGTGTCGGTTGTTGATAATGGGTCTGGAATACCGGAAAATCTTAGAGGAAGAATGTTTACCCCCAACTTTACCACAAAATCATCAGGGACAGGTCTGGGCTTATCAATTGTTAAAAAATATGTTGAAGCTGCAAATGGAAAGATATGGTTTGAATCAAAGACTGATGAAGGGACAACTTTTTTCGTGGAATTTCCGTTGAAGTCTGTTGTCGGGCAAGCAGGAAAAGACATGGCAGACTGATTCAGTTTTGTTTTAACAATTATTAGTATATTAGCATTTCATTACAGGTTGTTGATGACCCGAAAACTATCAGACCACTTGAGATTTCTTATTCTGTGCCTTATTTTACTAACAGGATATAGTATTACTGTATTTTCACAGAAGAAGATTAGTGGTATTGTAAATAAATATGCCAGAGTGAACTCTATGGGTGCTGATCTTGTGCAGGTTGATGATGAGGCACAGTTTGGACAGTTTTCAGCAGGCGACACAGTACTGTTGATCCAGATGAAAGGGGTAAGGATCCTGGTCAGAGAGGAGGTGTCTTACGGGTTTATTGAATATAATTACGGTTTGCCGGGCCAGCATGAGTTTCTGATAGTTGAATCAGTCAATGATGCAACTAATACCATTACTTTTAAAAACAATATTGTCAATTCAGATTTCAGTGTTCTGGGTGATATTCAGATAGTAAAGATTCCTTCGTATAATTATGCCGAAGTTGATGCGACTCTCAGCTGTCAGCCATGGGACAGTATATCAAAAACCGGCGGTGTCCTGGCTGCTATTATTGGAAATACTCTCTCCCTTAAGGCTGACATTGACGTAACTGGTAAAGGTTTTGCAGGAGGCAAAGCTTCTCAGGGTCTCGGGCTTTGTGCAGAGACTGACCGTATGTATGAGTATGCATATTCAGGTTTATCCGATAGTGCCGGTTTTAAAGGAGAAGGCCCTGTTTCACAAGGTTGGATAACTGAAGATTCGATATACCCCTTATATCCTCTTTTTGCCAAAGGGAAAGGACCCAGTCTGACAGGTGGAGGTGGTGGTGACGGACGATTCTCCGGCGGTGGCGGTGGTGGTAATTACGGAGCCGGAGGCCTGGGAGGGAAAGAAGAACAGGAATGTGGTTTTAATTTTACCGGAGGCCTTGGAGGTCTTCAGGTGAAAAGTACTTATCTGGGTACCACTCTCAAAAGTATGTTACTGGGAGGAGGAGGAGGATCTTCAACATACCTTACTGTGAATACGGCAACTGATGGAGGTAACGGAGGCGGAATAGCCATTCTTGTATGCGATACCCTGAAAGGTAACGGATACAGCATACTTGCCGAAGGAGCTTCTCCTTCTTTAGAGGCGTCAGGAGATGCCGGAGCCGGAGGCGGTGGTGGAGGAGGAGCAATAGGTCTGTATTTGCAGAGTTATTCTGTTGATCCTCTTACTTCAGGTATCATTTTATCCTCCAAAGGAGGTAAAGGAGGAAATACCACTTCTTCTTTTGGCGAAGGCGGAGGTGGTGGCGGTGGTCTTATTACAACCAATAATACTCCTCTTCCGGCAAACGGATCATTAACTGTAGAAGGAGGAATGGGGGGAACACGGGCCCTGGGTATAACAGGTCAACCCGGACAGGCAGGAGATACTATATCTGATTTTACCCCTGTCCTTAACGGTTTCCTCTTTAACTCGGTCAGATCACTGATAACCGGGACACAGGTCGATTCAATATGTTCTGATACACCATTCCCGGGATTTACCGGCACAATACCTATAGGAGGAACAACACCTTATTCATATTTGTGGGAATATAGTACAACATCTGAAAATGATGGTTTTTCCCCAGCGCCGGGTGTAAACAACCAGATCAATTATACCCCTCCGGAAAGTTACCTGCTTACACAGGATACATGGTTCAGAAGAGTCGTCACAGATGCGGGTTCCACTCCTGTTACTGATATCAGTAAAGCTGTTAAGGTTATAGTCCATCAGGCTATTACAGGCAATCTGGTAGGCAGTGATACAACAATCTGTTACGGACAGGATCCTTTGAGCCTTATCCCGCTTAATTCCGGTCCTTCCAATGGTAACGGCTATTATCAGTATCAATGGCTTGCCAACACCGATAACACTACCTGGACTGTTAATGCTCCAGGATCGTCTGCTTCTGAAGATTATGACCCGGCAGCCCTCACAACTACCACCTGGTATAAAAGATATGTTACTTCAGGCCGCTGTATCAGTTACAGCCCTACAGTTACTGTTACTGTGCTCCCGTTAATTACAGGGAATGTTACCGCACGTCCGGATTCGGTTATATGTCAGGGTTCTCTTTTCCCTGTACTGAGTGCTTCAGCACCAGGAGAAGGATCAGGAAGCTATATCTATGAATGGCAGGATAGTACAGCTGCCGGATCATGGCAGACAGCTCCGGGTGTTAATTCAAACCCCGCATACAACGTGGACACATCTCAGTTTACATCATTACAGAACAGATATTACAGGAGAATAGTTTATTCCGGCCCTGACAATGTATGTAAGAGTTCCAGCCTGCCGATAGAACTGATAAGATATTTCAGCATACAAAACAATGAAATTGCCTCTGATGAAACTATCTGTTCAGGTTCAGTACCTACTCCTCTTGAAGGTACTGTTCCAACAAGAGGTGACGGGACATACTCATATTCATGGGAGCAGAGTGATGATGGATTGACATGGGAATCAGAAGCTTCAGGTTCTAACAGCCTTAAAGATTATTCGCCTCCTGCACTCACTGATTCAACATGGTACAGAAGAATCGTCAGCTCATCAAAGTGTATGGACATAAGTAATATTGTTGTGGTTAATGTTCATAAACCGATATTAAATAATATTGCAGCTCTTTTGTCAGGATCAGCTACCGACACAACCATATGCAGCGGATCAGTTCCCAATATGATCAGGGGAAGTATACCCTCAGGCGGAACAGATAATGAAGGCGATTATGCATATCAGTGGTCTTATTCAACAGATAACAATGAATTCACTGATATAAGCGAATCAGGAACCCTCAGGGATTATCAGCCCGGTGAACTAACTGTAACAACATGGTTCAGGAGAAGAGTCATTTCAGGAACCTGTTCATCTGAAAGTAACAGTATAAAAATAACCGTGTTGCCACCAATTACAAATAATGTTATCACTTCTGCAAAGACATCGGCCTGTTATAATCAGATACCTTCTCCGCTTACAGGAACAGGGCTGACAGGAGGTGCCAACGGCACTCCGCAATGGATATGGGAAGAAAGTACAGACGGTATTGACTGGACACCTGCCGCCGGTATCAATGATCAACAGAATTATTCTCCACCGCCACTGACTTCAAAGAGATGGTACCGAAGAATTATCTTATCTGGTCCTGAAAGTTGTTGTTACAGTATGTCCAATGAATTTGTTATTGATATTGATCCTCTGCCCACCGGTATGATTACAACAGTCACTGATACCACTATATGCAGCGGAGGACAGGTTAAGCTCAGAGTCCGGCTCACAGGATCCCCGGAATGGACTCTGACATACAATGAGAATTCCACAGTAAAAGTTGTAAGTGATATAACGGCTTCAGATACAGTGCTGACAGTGTCTCCTGTAGCCGCTGGAAGTATGACGGTATTTAATTACTCCCTGGTTTCGCTGACTGATAATAATGGTTGTGTTGCAACATCACTCAGCGGTAGCAGAAAGGCTGATGTATACAGTGTACCTGTTGCTTACGCAGGACCTGATGACCAGGTATGTGGTCCTGAATATCAACTGGCCGCAGTCCCAAGTGTGGGTACAGGTTTGTGGTCTTTTCCTCCACAGGTGGTATCGTCTGTAGCCGGTGATCCCACAACAACAGTAGTGATTGATTCATCATTCACTGCGGCAAGTGTATCGTATAAATTCTATTGGGAAGAAAGAAACTGGCAATGTGTCAGCAAAGATTCAGTTACTATAACCTTTTTTAACCGTATAGATACAATAAGTGCAGGAGCCGATTCAGCATTCATGTCTTTTGATTATCTGGTAAAACTGAATGCCTATCCGGTCGAGCCTTTTGAATCGGGGAAATGGAGTGTCGTTAACGGAACAGGAGATTTTGATGATGACACAAAGAATGATACTGATGTACGGAATATATCAACCGGACTGAATACTTATGAGTGGACAGTGACAAATGGGCCTTGTCAGCTTAAGGATATGGTCAACATTGAAGTTACTTCCTCAGTGATTCCGGAAGCTATTTCACCTAACGGAGATAATATCAATGATGAACTTATTATTACCGGATTCGACCCTGTTAATCAGAAAGCAGAACTTACAATAGTTAACGGAGCCGGTACCATTGTATTCTCAACATCAAATCAAAACAACAATACATGGGAAAACTGGGATGGCAGAAGTTCACAGGGGAAAGAACTGCCTGAAGGCACCTATTACTATTTACTTAAGATAATTTCAGAAAAAACCGGATCGGTAATTCCGAATAGCGGGTTTATTATTTTGAAAAGGAGATAAAAAAAAAGAATGATTTGGATACCGTCATTACTTACAAAAGATAAATGTACAGGGGCATTAAGATATTGACATTTTTTTTGTTATTATTTCCAATGGTATTGTCGGGCCAGGGTTTTAATGATTCATCACGAATCACCTTAGGATATCCGGTCTATAGTCAGTATCTTCATAACGGACTGATGATAAATCCGGCTTATGCGGGATCCAGAAGTGCTTTAAGCACAGCATTGTCATACCGGGTACAGTGGATGGGAACTAAAGGAGCTCCCGTCTTACAGGCATTATCACTTCATACACCCATGAAGAATGACAGGGTGGCTCTTGGTATGAAAGCCCGTTTTATGCAATATGGAGTTACAAGGTCGGCAAGTATTTTTGGAGTCTATGCCTACCATATAAGGATGGCAGGAGGGAAACTGTCTTTTGGACTAAAAGCCGGAGCAGATATCTCAAATACCGATTATTCAGGATTACTTGGAATATCCAGACCTGATCCTGTCTTTGCTGAAGATGAAAAAAAATATATATTGCCCAATACGGGATTTGGACTTTACTATTTTAATGACAGATTATTTGCAGGAATATCAATTCCTTCTTTTTTATCCTACAGAAATTCAGGCAACGGGAATGTACAGGCCTATCACGATTTCATGGAATACGAATTTATTTTCAATGCGGGCGGACTGATAAATATATCACCTCTGTTCAGGTTAAAGCCGTCTGTGCTGATAAATTATTCTTTGCAGGAAACGAAGAAACTCAGTCAATTTGATATAAACGGTAACATAATAATTGCTGATATCGTGTGGGCAGGATGTTCTTACCGTATTACAGGACAGGTGTTTGTAGGGCTTTTACAGTTTCAGATTACTCCCCAAATGATGGCAGGTTTTTCGTACGATTATCCTGCAGGAAGGATGAATTCTTATTCGAAAGGGTCCACAGAGTTTATACTGAGATATGATTTCGGATCAAAAGTGAGTGCTGCTAATCCAAGATATTTTTAATTGATGTATAAAAGGCTTCTCTATAATATCTTTTTTTTGATCGCAGTACTGTTGCCCTCATGGGCGACAGCACAGGAGGATCCGGAATTGTATAAAGTGACAAGGATGCCGTTCAGCACGGGTATCTTTAATGATATATCTCCTGTGATAGTGCAGGATGGAGTGTTGTTCTGTTCTGACAGGAGATTCAGTAGTATTGTTGACCGTACTACTTTTGAAGGAAGACGGCTCTTCAATATCTATTTTGCAGAGAAAAAAGATTCCGCTGACTGGTTGAAACCGAGGGAAGTGATTAGTGAGAGGAGTTTTCTTTTTAATAACGGACCTTTGTGTATTGATCCGGATGGAAAAACAGTGTATTTTACCAGTGAAACGGAAACAGGAAAGATCACAAGAAGAAGAAATTATAATAATTCCAGTGGGATTTTTGTTGCAGAGCTGGAAGGAAGTGAGCTTGTCTCTTTACGTCCTTTTGCTTTTAACAGCAGCGATTACAACATTGCGCAACCGGCTGTCACCAAGGATGGAAAATATCTGTTCTTTTCCTCGGATATGCCGGGAGGACAAGGAGGAGCTGATATTTATTTATGTGAGATGGTCAATGGGGAGTGGAGTACACCACGTAATCTGGGTCCAATTGTTAATTCATCTTCAAACGAGAGTTATCCTTTTATGCACCCGTCAGGACGCCTCTATTTCTCTTCTGACCGTCCGGGAGGTTATGGTAATCTGGACGTTTATTATACTTTATTGTCTTTCGGCGAATGGCAGAAACCGGTTATAATGACTGAACCCATTAATTCAGAATCCGACGATTTTGCATTTGTTGCTGACCAGACATTTCAATCGGGTTATTTTTCATCTAACCGGGGAAGAAGTGACGACATATATCAGTTCGTATCTACCATCATCAGAAAAGCGGATTGCGATACACTCGTCGAAAACAATTATTGTTATCAACTCGTTGAGGAAAACGCTGTTAAATACGATACCATACCTTTCAGTTATGAATGGAGATTAGGAGATGGTGAAACAGCAGTTGGTTCAATAGTGGAACATTGTTATCCGGGCCCCGGATCATATCTGGTACAGCTAGATGTTGTAAATCTTATTACAGGAGAAACAATGTTCAACCAAAAGACGTATAACCTTGAAATCTCTGATGCGGAGCAACCGTATATTACAGGCCCCGATGAATGTGTTGCCGGAAGTGACATAAAGTTTGATGCCAGTAAAACAAATCTGCCCGGGTGGAATATCGCAAGGTATTACTGGAATTTTGGTGATGAAACAATAGCAATTGGCAGGGAAGTTGATAAAGTGTTTACGAAACCCGGTACTTATAATATTCAACTGATAGTTACTTCTGTCCCGGATCAGAGCGGTGTTGTCAGGGAATCCTGTGTCTGTAAAAGCATTATAGTTACACCCTGATACTGAAAATGAAAAATATGTAAATTACTAATTTAATGACACTTATAAGGCATTTGTACTCAATATTTTTAATTTTAACATTTTATTTGGTTTTATCTGTCAATCCACTTTCGGGACAGGAAGTGCCGGGAAGTGACGAAAATATACCTTTTCTTGTAACATTTGGAAAAGAGGCAATGACATCCTGGGGCGATAATGATTTTTATTCAGTCTGGTTTTTTTCCATACCCCAGGAATATACACAACCATTTTATATACGGGTGTTTGATCCTGATACAGGAGGAGAAAATGATGAAATACAGGGAGAATTCAATACAAGATGCCTTTTTTCAATCTATGGGGGACGTGGAGTGGATCCTGACAGAAATGAAGAATCGAGGGGGCTCATAGAAGGACTGAATTACAAGGGGGGTAATTTATTGGCCTCCAGAGCATTTGGGGAAGAGGCGAGATATGATAACAGTTGGTTTACTTTTGGCCCTTTCAATCCGACTGCGGGTGATTTCAGCACTAAATGGAATTCATATCTCTTTAAAGTGATTTGTGAAGGTGTTAGTGGGGATGATGGCAATTTGTATCGTTATTTTCTTAGCCGTGATCCGGACAATAATCAGGCGGTAGAAGGAGGGAACGCTTTTACTTATGAATATACTTTCAGGATGTGGAACAACTTTAAAAGTGTTGCGCATATATATCCTTATGTTGATACCGGAGTAGTTTACATCAGACAACGAAATTTTGACTGGGATGACGATGGCAATATTCTGGTTGTTTCAAGGTATAAACAGGGAATTGAGATCCCCATATCAGGTGAAGACAACTGGCAGGAATCCAGAATTCCCATAGAAGATCAGGAAGTCAACTCTTCTCTCGATTTTCAGTTCCATAAAAGGCAGGGAGAACTGGTCAGAAACAATAATGTTGTAATAACACTTGAAAGCCAGAGGGGAGATGCTTTACCTTTTTTCAGCTCTCCTATAGGAGGTGTACCTGTTTACCAGCCAAAAGTAAAAATCACACCGGTTAAAAGGCCTAAATAAACAATTACAGGGCTGTTATGATATTCAATAAAGAAAGAAGAAACCCACAAAGAATCATATTATTGTGTTTATTATTAATAACACATATTCTAAACGGTCAGACCTACAGGTTTAAGAACTTCGGAATTGAGAGCGGAATACCAAATACTTTTATTTATACTCTCGGACAGGATAACGACGGTTACCTTTGGGTGGGTACTGCAAACGGCTTATCAAAGTTTGACGGATTTACTTTTCATAATATTCCTTATCCTGATTCACTAAGCGGTCATTACCCTACGGTTAACATTAAAGATAGTAAAGGTGCTCTGTGGTTCGGATGCAATAATGGTTCTGTTTATTATTATGAAGCAGCTGTTCTTGATAAACTGCCCTTACCAAATACCCGGTTTATTGAGGAAATATTTGAAGGACCCGATGGTTCTGTCTGGATAGTACCTCAGGGAGACGCTCTTTTCAGGGTTGATCCTCTTGACAGACAAAAGATAAAGACTTACAAAATTGAAAGTAGCCTTGCTCTTTTCTCTGCTTCTATGACTTCGGAAGGAAATATCCTTCTGGGAACACAGGAGAACATTTTAATAATGGGTGTTGAAAAAGACACACTTATAAAAATAAATTCTGTTGAAGGATTTGATTATTCGAACGTAACAGCAATACATAAACTGAATACCCGTGATGGTCTGTATATAGCAGGAACCAATGGCAATACTCTTTTTAAACTTGAAATTGCTGATGATACCAATACACTCATACCTTTAAGTGATCTTGAAGAATTTAAAAGTCTGAATGTAAGTTCTATTTATGAAGATTCCGGCGGATCATTATGGATATCAACTAATGATATAGGTTTCATTTATCTGGATCTTTCAGAAGAAGATGTGTCAGTTAAATCCTGGAAAATATTTAACAGGGATTCCGGTCTGCCGGGTAATAATTCCCGGAATGTTTTTCAGGATGTTGAAGGAAATATGTGGTTTGCTTTATTCGGAGACGGACTGTCGATGCTCAATTCTCTTGCTTTCAGATTTTATATTCCGGGGACAGAACCGGAAACTAACAATATAATATATGTTACGGAAAGTGCGGAAAGGTTATTTCTTGGGACACCGGCCGGATTCTATTTTTATGATCCGGATAATGACATTTATGAATCATTCACTGATCTCAGAAAAGTTACAGGAGGAGAAGATATATCTTCCTATTATGTTCACCAGGAAGGAGATATTTGGTTTGGCACTACAGGCAGCGGATTGTTTGTCAGAGACAGAACAAAAAGGGTAAAAAGAGTTTATTTTTCCGGAGATTCCGGAAAGGATTACATAAAAAATATTACAATAGATGATCAGTATATATGGCTGGGATCTCTCAATGGAGTGATTCTGCTGGATCGTTATACCGGCGCCCTTATTGCAGAATATAATATAACAAATGGACTTCCGCATAACAGTATAGCTCAGGTTTTCATAGGAGATAAAGGTTTGGCAGCTATTGCAACCAAAACTGACAGATTGTATCAGATTGATCCGGAAAAAGGTGTTTCTTCAGGGAAGGCTGTTATGCCCGGAACAATGAATTCCATTACAGCTTTCAGCCAGAGCATGGATGGTCATATGTGGGCTGCCACTGAAGGGTATGGATTATATGAATTATATGGCGATTCAGTCAGATCATACAGCAGATCCGACATGCTGATGTCGGATTACTGTTACAGTGTTCTCTCTGATTCACAGGACAGGATATGGATTGGTCATGAGCGGGGATTCTCCCTGTATGACAGGAGAACCGGTACGATAAAGTCTTATGAAACAGACTTTGCCCTGGGAGGTAAATGTAATCCACAGGGGATGTTTGAGTCTTCTGACGGGGATATATTTCTTGGTACTACGGAAGGATTGATAATTTATGACAGGGATAAGGACAATCCTGTTGATGTACCACCTTTTAATAACATAAACTACATTACAATTAACGATACCCAGTATCCTTATCAGTCTTCATTTTCCTTGCCTTACAGAAAGAAATATACTATCAAAGTAAATTATGTAGGTATTAGTCTGAGGGATCCGGAAAAAGTATTTTATCAGACCCGTTTGGATAACTGGGATAGTGATTGGTCGGGATGGACTACCGACAGAGAAGTGATTCTTGCACCCCGTGACGGCAGGTACAGATTTGAAATGGTTTCCGTCAGTGATGATGAAATGACCAGTGAACCTGTATCTTTTAATCTGATAATAAAAAAGCCATTCTGGAGAACATTATGGTTTTATTTTTTATCTCTTGCAGTTGTCACCCTGGTTGTTATCATCATTGTAAGAGAGAGGGAGAAAGCACAGAAGAAGCTTGAACAATATCTTAAAAAAGAGCTGGATGCCAGAACAAGTGAGGTGATGAGGCAGAAGGACAAAATCGAGATGCAGAATATTGAAATAACAGACAGTATTAATTATGCTAAAAGGATACAAACCAGCATACTGCCTGATTTTAGCAAGCTGAAGGAGGCAGTAAAAGATGCCTTTATTGTTTTTTACCCCCGTGATATAGTGAGCGGTGATTTCTATTGGTTTGACAGGCTGAATGAAGAAAAGTTCATTCTGGTATGTGCTGATTCTACCGGGCATGGAGTGCCTGGAGCGTTCATGTCAATGATAGGTTCAACATTATTACAGGATATAATTCTCCGTCAACATATTACCAAACCTTCAAAAATCCTGAAAGTTCTTGATGACCAGATATTTTCGACTCTTAATCAGAACCTTGAAATGGGTGTGTCAAATGATGGAATGGATATGACGATATGTGAGATTGACATAAGGACCCGCCATATTCGTTTTGCGTCTGCCATGCGTCCGGTTATACTGGTTACTCAGGGAGAATCACTTTATATAAAAGGTAACAGATGCTCTATTGGAGGGGAATCAGTAAATGAAAAATTCTTTGATGACCAGGAATATTTTCTGGATGAAGGAGATACTATTTATCTTTTCTCTGATGGGTTGCCGGATCAGTTTGGAGGACCTGACGGTAAGAAAATGAAAATAGCCAGACTGAAGAGTCTTATAGAAGAGGGGACTCACCTGCCGATGACTGAACAGAAAGACAGGATAGTACACTTTTATGAGGAATGGAAAGGCACTTATGACCAGGTGGATGATATCCTTCTGATTGGAGTACGGTTTTAAGAGTTATTCCTGATATATGTCGTTATGCGACAGTGAGATCTCTGTCGTTGATTCTGTATTGCTTATATTGCCCGCCCTGTCTTTGATAAAGAAATCGTATATTAATGTGTCATTATCCGAAACATCATAAAAGAGGTATAGGAAAGATACAGCAATGGTCCCTTTAAGAAGCTTGTTCTGTCCCAGCCTTTCCATATACGGGATCCTGTAGTCGGAGGGATACAGCACATCATCACTGGTCACTTCCACCATTATCCCGCCGGTTTTCCTGTATGCAGTGAAGAAGAGATTTGTTGTATCTGTATCATTATCATTCTCCGGCGGATCAAGACCCAAATCTCCGTCCCCGTCTTCGAAATAAAACTTTAGTCGCCCACCCTTACAATCATTCCCGAGAATATCAATAGTGTCAAAAACAGTAAAACTGGTGAAATCAATATAAGGTTCGGGAGGTAACTGCTCAATTCTCCCGCATGAGAAAAAAACGGAAAGAAAGAAAACGGAGAACAGTAGATATTTGAATTTTTTCATAACAGGGCGTGTTAAAATATGTTCGTCAAAAACCACACCAAATTACATTATTTTTTTCTGAAAAATATTCTGAGAGGTGCACCGGTAAAATTGAAATGCTCTCTCATCCTGTTTTCAAGAAATCTTTTATAAGGCTCTTTGATATACTGAGGCAGATTACAAAAGAAAGCAAAGGTTGGTATTTGTGAAGGTAGTTGTGTTATATACTTGATTTTTATTTGTTTTCCTTTCAGGGCCGGAGGAGGGTTCTTTTTCACAATATCAAGCATTACTTCATTTAGTTCTGATGTGGGTATCCGTCTTTTTCTGTTAGTATTAACTTCTTTAATAAGGTCAAGTATTTTGTGTATTCTTTGTTTATTAAGAGCAGAAATGAAAAGGATATCGTAATCGACAAAAGGAGCTGTTTTACTCCTGATTATTTTTTCAAAATCGCGGGTTGTATTATTCTCTTTTGGTACAATATCCCATTTGTTGACCAGAACAATCAATCCCTTATTGTTTTTATAAATAAGTGACATTATATTAAGGTCCTGGGCTTCAATCCCTCTTGTGCCGTCAATCATAAGGAGGCATATGTCTGCATTTTCAATTGTTCTTATGGCTCTGATCACTGAATAGAACTCAATGTCTTCACTGACTTTGTTTTTTTTCCTCAGTCCTGCAGTATCCACCAGGAAAAAGTTATGCTGATATTTATTGTAATGGATAAAAATTGAATCACGCGTAGTTCCCGGGATAGGTGTTACAATATTCCTTTCTTCTCCCAGCAAAGAATTGAAAAGAGATGATTTTCCTGAATTTGGCCGGCCTGTGATAGCTATTCTGGGAAGTTCAGGCAAAGGTTTTTCTTCGAGCTTTGGAAGGTTTTTTACAATAGCATCGAGAAGATCCCCTGTGCCACTGCCGCTCACGGAGCTTACGGGATAATAATCTCCCAGTCCAAGAGCATAAAATTCATTTGCATCAAAAAGCCTCTGATTGTTATCAACTTTGTTAACCACCAGAAATACTTTCTTTTCTGTTCTTCTCAGCATCCTGGCTACAGAAGTGTCGAGCTGATGAATACCGGTAGTTACATCAACCATAAAGAGGATTAGATCAGATTCATTGATAGCCAGAAGAACCTGTTTATTAATCTCTTCCTCAAATATATCATCAGACATCTCAACATATCCTCCTGTGTCAATTAAAGAGAAATCGACCCCGTTCCAGTTACAGATACCATATATGCGATCGCGAGTCACACCGCTCATCTCATCAACAATGGCTTCTCTTGATCCTGTCAGCCTGTTGAAGAGTGTTGATTTACCCACATTTGGCCTGCCTACTATAGCTACAATTTTTCCCATATTACCTGACTGTTATCTCTGCCGATATCCAAAACGCTTCAACATCATTGGTTTTTCGCGCCATTCTTTTGATACTTTTACGAACAACTCAAGAAACACCTTCTTTCCAAAGAAATCTTCCATACCAAGCCTGGCTTCAGTCCCGACTTTTTTCAATGTTTGTCCCCTGTGTCCTATAATTATCCCTTTCTGGCTATCCCGCTCAACATGAATGAGAGCCCGTATTCTGATAATATCTTTTTCTTCATGAAAGCTTTCTATTTCTGCCTCAACGGAATATGGTACTTCTTTCTTATAGTTGAGGAGAATTTTCTCACGTAAAATTTCTGAAGCAAAAAATCTTTCATATTTGTCGGTAAGCTGATCTTTCGGAAACCAGGGAGGATTATCAGGTAATTTGGCCAGTATGGTTTCAAGGAGAACATTCATATTAAAGCCATAAGCCGCTGATAGCGATATCACCGGTGATCCTGGGAAAATATTACTCCATGCTTCAACAAGTCTGCCAAGATCATCCTGATTTGAAAGATCAATTTTATTGATCACCAGAATAATTGGTATTCCTGATGACTTGATTTTCTCAGTAAAGATGTTTTCAGCGAGGGGTTTTTCAGTCACATCTGTAACATAGAGAAAAATGTCGGCATCTTTCAGTGCCATATTTACAAATGACATCATGGCTTCCTGAAGCTTATACCCTGGTTTCAGGATGCCTGGTGTGTCAGAATAGATAATCTGAAAATTATTTCCATTGACAATACCTATTATCCTGTGCCGGGTAGTCTGTGCTTTTGAGGTTACTATAGATAGTTTTTCACCTACCAGAGCATTCATGATCGTCGATTTTCCGACATTGGGATTCCCCAGAATGTTTACAAAGCCTGCTTTGTGATCCATTATTGTCTTCTAAAAAATTCCACGTTTAAGCATATTAATTTCCTTTATGGTAAGAAATCTCCATTTTCCCCGTGGGACATTTTTCTTTGTAAGACCTGCGAAATATACTCTGTCAAGTTTTTTCACCCTGTAACCCAGGGTCTCAAACATCTTTCTCACGACTCTGTTTTTACCGGAATGAAGCTCTAGCCCGATGTTTGTTTTATCTAAAGGATCGATATAAGCCACTGAGTCTGCCACAACAACATCACCTTCGAGATCTATACCATTGACCAGACGATACATATCCTCTTTGGTTACAGGTTTATCAAGACCTGCATGGTAAATTTTTTTTCTGTCATAACGGGGATGTGTAAGTCGCCCTGCAAGCTCGCCGTCATTTGTCAGGAGAAGGACTCCTGTGGTTTCTTTATCAAGACGTCCCACAGGGTAGACCCTTTCAGGCAGAGCATTTCCAAGGAGTTCGATGACCGTTTTTTCAGCGTGTGGATCATGCATTGTGGTCACATAACCTTTTGGTTTATTCAACAAAATATAAACCTTTTTTTCTGCTGACAGTCTTTTGCCTTTATATCTTACATCATCTTTTGATAAGACCACCGTCCCCAGTGTAGTTACCTTTTTCCCGTTAACAGTAATAAAACCGTTCTTAATAATTTCATCTGCCTCACGTCTGGAACATAAACCGCTGACAGAAATAAATTTGTTAAGACGAATAGTATCCGGACCATTTTTTAAGCTTTTGCTGTTTCTTCTGTTTTCTTTTTCACGTAACCCTCTACCGGAATTTTTACCTGTATCCCGTTTTTTCTGTTTCCCGGAGTGTCTTTCTGAAATTTTATTCTTATCCATGTGGAATAAATAATGCCAACAAAGGTACAATTATTTGATGATTTAATGTTTAATGATTTTTTTGCACCTTTGTGTGCTTGATAATTAATACTCTTTACAATGGCATTGATTAAATCTATTTCCGGGATCAGGGGCACTATTGGTGGCCGGCCAGGAGAAAGTCTTACACCTGTAGATATAGTTAAGTTCAGTGCAGCTTACGGGACATGGATAAAGAACAAGGCAGGAGAGAATGATGAAATAAAAATTGTTACAGGTCGTGATGCAAGAGTGTCCGGGCCCCTTGTCAGCACCCTGGTTAACAGTACATTGCGCAGCATGGGTATTAATATAACAGATCTCGGGCTGGCAACAACACCCACAGTAGAAATAGCTGTAACAGGAACAGGATCTTACGGAGGAATAATTATTACGGCAAGCCATAATCCCGCACAATGGAATGCACTTAAGTTATTGAATGAAAAAGGAGAATTTCTCTCTGATGATGATGGCAAGGAGATATTATCACTGGCTGAAAAAGAGGATTTTAATTTTGCAGAATATGATTCAGCCGGTTCTCTTAGCTGTGATGATACATGGAAACAGAAACATATTGATTCGGTCCTGAAGCTTGAACTGGTTGATCTAGAAGCTATAAAAAATGCCCGTTTCAGAGTGGCTGTGGATTGCGTTAATTCAGTGGGTGGCATAATAATACCCGAACTACTCAAACAGCTTGGTGTTGAGACGGTATTTGAGCTTAATACCAAGCCTGACGGCAATTTTGCCCATAATCCTGAACCTTTGCCAGAAAACCTGAGAGATATATCGAATTTGGTAATAAAAGAAAAAGCAGATCTGGGTTTTGTTGTTGATCCGGATGTCGATCGTCTGGCAATAATCTGTGAAGACGGATCAATGTTTGGAGAAGAATATACACTTGTATCAGTTGCTGATTATGTGCTTGGCCGTACGCCAGGGAATACCGTTTCCAATTTATCATCTACCAGGGCTTTGAAAGATATTACTGAGAAATATGGATGTAATTATTTTTCTTCGCCTGTGGGGGAGGTTAATGTAGTTGCAGAAATGAAGAAACAGAAGGCTGTAATAGGTGGAGAAGGCAATGGAGGGATTATTTATCCGGAATTGCACTATGGACGTGATGCCCTTGTAGGAATAGGATTATTCCTGTCGTATCTGGCGAAAAGTTCTGTTAAATGCCTGGAACTCAGGCGCCGTTATCCGGAGTATGTAATAGCCAAGAAAAAACTTTCTCTACAGCCCGGTACAGATTTCGACAAAATACTTGATATTCTCAGGGAAGAGTTTAAAGGCCGGAAGATAGACGAGAGGGACGGAATGTGGATTGAATATCCAAAGGGATGGCTTCAGGTAAGAAAATCAAATACAGAACCCATAATGAGAATTTATGCTGAAGCAGGCACACAAAATGAGGCTGATAATCTGGCAGATAGGGTAATAGCTATTGTTAAAAATACTTATTTTTAGTAAATACAGGAATAAAAACAAACCTGTGACTGTCTTTAGTTCAAAAAGGCATAAACACTTCTTTGTTAAATATTGTTAATGCAATTAAGAGAAGGAAACCTTTTAAGTACTTTTATTGCTTAATTTGAAAAACAAAAGGAGAAGAGGGAATTCAGGTCGTGAATCTTTAAGTTTTTAATACAGTAGTTTCATACCGGAAGCCCCGGATACTCATAAAAATTAAATATTTATCTGATGAAAAAGACAATTATTATTGCAGCCAGTGCAGCCGTTCTTCTGATTATTGTACTGATTGTGATCGGAAGCATATCTGCGAGGAAAGATATGGCAAACCTGTATGTTGAAGCACAAAGAGGCACATTTGATATAATTGTTACAACCACGGGAGAATTACAGGCTGAGAATTCAATAGATATTACAGGGCCGGAATTCATGATGAACAGGCGAATAAGGATTATGGATATTAAGATCACCGATCTGGTCCCGGAGGGTACAGAAGTGAAGAAAGGAGATTATATCGGATCGCTGGACAAGACAACGTTTGATAATTCACTAAAAGACGAGCTTGAGAATCTGGAGACTATTGAAAATAATCTTGAAGTCAGGATCCTTGATACAGCTGTTACTCTGAGTAACCTGAGAGATAATATTAAGAATCTGAAGTTCAGTGTTGAAGAAGCACGGATTACAGTGCAGGAATCAAAATTTGAACCTCCTACAACGCAACGCCAGGCAGAGATTTCGCTTGAAAAGGCCATACGTTCACTTGAACAGGCAGAAAGGAGTTATGAACTAAGAGTGGAACAGGCCAAATCGGATATGCGAACTATTAAAAACCAGCTGGCTGAACAGCGTCAACAGGTGAATGATCTGCAGACATTGCTTCAACAGTTTGATATTTATGCTCCTGCAGATGGTATGGTTATTTATTACAGAGACAGGACCAATGCCAAAAGGAAAATTGGTTCATCCGTCAGTCCATGGGATAATGTGGTAGCTACACTGCCTGACATGTCAAGCATGATCTCAAAAACCTATGTTAATGAGATTGATGTCAGTAAGGTTGCTGCCGGACAGAAAGTGGAAGTCATGGTAGATGCTTTCCCGGATAAAAAATACGATGGAACAGTACTAAGTGTTGCAAATATAGGAGAACAACTCCCAAATGCTGATGCCAAAGTGTTCGAAGTCATCGTTAAACTGAATGAATCAGACGAGATTCTCAGACCTTCCATGACAACAGGCAACAAGATCATAACCAATACTATTAGTGATGTGACATTCATTCCACTGGAATGTGTTCACAACACTCCTGATACTATTCCATTCGTCTATATGAAAAACCGCACAAGACAGATTGTTATGCTTGGAGAATCCAATGAAAACAATGTTGTTATAGAGAAAGGACTGGAGCCCGGAGACAAGATGTATTTAAATACTCCTGAAGAACCTGAGAAATTTACCAAATTGTCAGGCGAAGACTTTATCGTTGAGATAAGAGAAAAAGAAAGAATAAAGAAAGAGGCAGAAAAGAGAGCCAATGAAGCAGTAGAGAGAAACTTCAGGGGTGCAGCAGGCGGGATGACCGGCATGCCTCGCGGAATGGGTGGCGGCGGAGGTATGAGAGGAGACTTCCCGGGAGGAGCCCCCGGAGAAACAATGGATTCTGCTGCTATCAGAAGATTCATGGAAATGAGAGCTAATATGCCACAGGGACAGATGCCCATACCAGATACCTCTGCCATACGGACTCAGAATCCAGGAGCACAACCGCGAAGACCACAGTAGTCTTTTAAACACAGTGGTTATAAAATTAGAAATTAAATAAGGAATATCATGTTCAAATTTATCTTCAGATATTTTCACGATATTGAGATTGCTGTGGAATCAATCATTTCCAACAAACTGAAATCGATGCTTACAGCTCTTGGAATCATTTTCGGAGTTGCAGCCGTAATAGCTATGCTTGCCATTGGGAAAGGAGCCAAACAGGAGATCATGGAGCAGATGGAAATGGTGGGAGTAAATAATATTCTTATTAATCCCATCATTCAGGATGCAGGATCCTCATCTGAAGAATCGGGAGAGAAGCAACAGAAAAAATTTTCCCGGGGCTTAAGTATGCTCGATGTGGAAGCAATCAGGGAAACCCTCCCTTCAGTAAAAAGAATAAGCCCCGAAATATCCTTTAATTCAACAGCTATGATGAATGGAGTCAGGTATTCTGCCAAGCTGGTGGGTGTTGCAAATGATTATTTCCACCTATATAACCTCCCTTTGGTTTCGGGTGCATTCTTCAACGATTATCAGGCCGAGCAAGGAATACCTGTCTGTATTATAGGAGCAAATATAAGAGCGAAATTCTTTAGCAAAGTTGATCCTATTGGTCAGTATGTAAAATTTGACGGAATATGGCTGAAAGTTATCGGAGTTCTTCAGAAAACAACAGTCAGTCTTACCGGTTTTGAGGAAAAGGGTGTTAATGTATATAATGATAATATTTATATACCTATACAAACGATGCTCTCAAGGTATCAGAACAGGGCTCTTGTGAATACGAAACTTGTATCTGAAGCCTCTGCAAATTTGATCGTCATGGGAGGTGGTGGCCCGGGAGCAAGAGGACGTATCATCGTCAGTAGTTCAGATGCAGGCTCTAATGTAGAGACTAACTATAATCAGCTCGACAGGATCGTTGTTCAGGTTGATGAGACTGAACAGATCAGCTCCTCAACAGAAGTGTTGAGCCGTATGTTGACAAGACGACATTCCAATGTAAAAGATTTTGAAATTACTGTCCCTGAATTACTGCTAAAACAACAACAGCGAACAAAAGATATATTTAATATTGTTCTCGGCGCTATTGCAAGTATATCTCTTATTGTCGGAGGTATTGGTATTATGAATATTATGTTTGCCTCTGTAATGGAGAGAATAAAAGAAATAGGGACAAGAATGGCTATCGGTGCAAAAAAGATGGATATCGTTGTTCAGTTCCTTTCTGAAGCCGTGCTAATAAGTCTTTCCGGTGGCTTTATCGGAATATTTCTCGGGGTAATAATGGCTAAACTGATTGAACAGATTGCAGGAATAATGACTGTTGTTTCATTTTTTTCCATCTTTATTTCTTTCGGAGTATCTGCAGCAGTTGGAGTTATATTCGGTTATTCCCCCGCTAAAAGGGCATCAGAAAAAGATCCTATAGAATCATTAAGATATGAATAAAACATTAAAAATGAAGAAATTAATTGTCTTTTCAATAGTTCTGACATTTCTTTTTACAGTACAGATAACATCGGCTCAGGAATTAAAACGACTTACTCTTGATGATGTTATAAGATTGTCTGAAGAGCAGTCGCCAAATGCTCTTATGGCCAGACACAGGTTCAGAGCCAGTTACTGGCAGTACAGGACCTTTGTTGCTCAATACCGTCCCTCTCTTACCCTCTCAGGAACAACTCCTGATTACACTACTGCTTATTCCAGAGTATGGGATTCAGGTACAAATCAGTGGAGATACATATCTTCTAATATATTGCAAAATATTGGATCATTGTCACTTACGCAAAATATCGGCTTTACCGGGGGAACAATTTCGCTCCAGTCGGATCTGACTCTTGAAAATGACTTTGAAGACAATACGAATAATTACATCACTGCTCCAATTAGTATTCGGTTTGTCCAACCTCTTTTCAGATACAATTCTCTCAAATGGGAAAAGAGAATTGCCCCTCTGGAATATGAGGAAGCAAAGAAAAATTATCTGATGAGTATTGAAAACGTACACCTTCAGGCCGTCCAGTACTTTTTCTCCCTTGCCCTTGCACAGATAAACAAGCAGATAGCCGAGCTTAATTACAGCAATGCTGATACCTTGTGGAAGATGTCCCAGGGACGATATAATCTTGGGACAATAGCTGAAGATGAAATGCTGGAAATGCAGCTTTCCTGGCTCAACACCGAGATAGCCAGAAAAGAAGCTGATATGAATTTGCGTGACAGGGAAATCAGATTACGTTCTTTTCTTGGATTTAACGAGAATGTCAAAGTAGAACTCATTCTTCCGTCGGAGATACCTGATTTACAGGTTGATCCTCAGGAGGTTCTGGAATTGGCTCATATTAACAATCCCGAAATGATTTCTCAGCAGCTCACTCTGCTTAATGCCCAGAGTAGTGTTGCCCAGGCGAAAGCTGAAAAAGGGTTGAATGCAAATTTAACTGCATCATTCGGTACCCGTGATCAGGATCCTATTTTTCGTCAGGCTTATCAGGATGCAAACCAGCAGCAAACAATACGGCTGGGAATTTCTATACCTATTCTTGACTGGGGTCTTGGACGCGGAAGATACCAAATGGCACGATCAAGCCTTCAGTTAGCGCAGGTTACATTCCAACAACAAAGATCGGATTTTGATGCAAACCTTATCCTCGATGTGGAACAATTCAATCTTCAGGCAGAACAGGTTCTTACTGCTGCCAAATCTGATACCGTTGCCCAGAGAATGTTCGAAGTGGCTTACGAACGGTTCAGAATAGGGAAGATATCAGTTCTTGAACTGAATAATGCTGATACAAAGAAAGACTCTAACAGACGAGCCTATGTTCAGGCCTTACAAAACTACTGGAACTATTATTATAATATTAGAAGCCTTGCACTTTTCGATTTCGTAAGCAGAAAGCCTCTCGAAACTGATTACGACATGCTGCTCGAATAAAATTAACACAGGTTTCCTGTTATATGGGCTGGATGATTTATAATTCAGCCCTTTTTTTGTAAAAAATTTAATATATTTGCGCCTCGATAATAAAGGATCATAAATAATTACAGAGTAATATTATACGGAGATGCAGAACAAAGCAGCTATTATCATTCTAGCAATTGCATTAGCATTAGTATCAGTCTATGAACTTTCCTTTACGGCTGCAACCGCAAAAGTTAAAAAAGATGCTAAAGAATATGCAGATGGAGACCTCGTAAGGCAAAATCAATATATTGATTCAATAGCATCCCTTCCAAAAGATCAATGGAACTATCTTGGTTTTACTTTTAAGGAAGTCCAGAAAAAGGAGATCAATCTGGGTCTCGACCTTAAAGGAGGGATGAATGTGATACTTGAAGTGTCTGTGGAAGATATCATTAGAGCTCTTTCTAATTATAATACCGATCCTGTCTTTACCCAGGCTCTGGCAAGGGCGAATGAATTACAGATTCAGAATCAGTCGGATTATCTGACTCTTTTTGGCAGGGCCTTTGAGGAAATAGATCCGAATGCAAAACTTGCTGCCATATTCAATACGGTTGATCTCAGGAACAGAGTGAATTTCAATTCCACCAATGAAGAGGTTCTCGAAGTCCTTGAAGAAGAAGTCGATGGAGCTATATCAAATGCATTTAATATTCTCTCCTCCAGAATTGACAGGTTTGGTGTTGTCCAGCCCAGTATCACCCAGATGGGAACGAAAGGACGTATACTCATCCAGCTTCCGGGACAGACAGATTATCAAAGGGTCCGCGAGCTTCTTCAGGGAACAGCCAGTCTGGAATTCTGGGAGACGTATGAAAATGCTGAAGTATTAGGTTTTCTGGCTGAAGCGAATAATCTTTTGAGAGATATTGTGCTTAGTACTTCGGAACTTCCTGGTCAGACAGAAACAGATTCAGTAGTAACTGATACAACCAGGACAGGAGATGATGCTCTTCTCGATCTGATAGAGTCGGATGCCACTGCCGTAGGTGAACCTGCAACCAGAGAAGACTTCAATCGCCAGAATCCCCTTTTTGGGATACTAACACCCAGAGTGACTGCACAGGGTGAACCATTGCCATCATGTATGGTGGGTCTGGCCCTGGGAGTAGATACAGCCAGGGTAAACAGATATCTGAGCATGAATCAGATAAAGGCTCTGTTTCCCCGTGATCTGAAGTTCTACTGGAGCCAGAATCCGTATAAATACGATCCTGCACAAACAATGTACGAACTCCATGCAATTAAGATTACTACACGTGACGGAAGAGCTCCTCTTGGAGGAGATGTTATCACTTCTGCACGCCCAAGTTCAGGCGTCACAGGATCAGAGGTAATGGTTAATTTCAATATGAATACAGAAGGGGCTAAAACATGGCAGAGAATAACACGTGAAAATATTGGCCGCTGTATAGCAGTTGTTCTTGACGGTTACGTACGCTCATATCCCAGAGTTGAAAACGAGATATCAGGTGGTAGCACACAGATAACAGGCGATTTTACTCTGGATGAAGCCAATGACCTGGCAAATATACTCAGATCGGGAAAGATGCCTGCCCCTGCCAGGATAATCTCCGACACAGTGATTGGTCCTACTCTTGGAAGGGAAGCCATAGATGCCGGTCTTAAATCATTTTTACTGTCATTCGTACTGGTTCTGGTGTATATGGTATTCTATTACAGTAAGAGTGCCGGCGCTATATCCGACATAGCCCTTATGGCAAATATTTTCCTGATCATGGGTGTGACAACATCCCTCGGAGCAGTCCTTACATTACCGGGTATAGCAGGTATAGTACTGACCATGGGTATGTCAGTCGACTCAAATGTGCTTATCTATGAACGAATACGTGAGGAGCTGAGAGCAGGAAAAGGAAATAAACTGGCCATTGCTGATGGTTATAAAGGAGCCTTGTCTGCTATCCTTGATGCAAATATTACAACCCTGTTGACAGGTATTATCCTGTATGTTTTTGGAACAGGACCAATCAAGGGTTTTGCCACAACCCTCGTAATTGGTATTTTCACTTCATTATTCAGTGCTATCTTTATAACCAGATTAATATATGAATGGCTTCTTAAAAGGAATGCAAGTCTTTCATTTTCAATAAAGATAACAGCAAATATCCTTAAGGATGCAAAAGTTAATTTTATTGGAAAGAGAAAACTTTTTTACGCAATATCAATAGGTTTTATTCTTCTCGGTATAGCTTCTCTCTTTGTAAAAGGTCTTAACCAGGGTATCGAATTTACAGGAGGAAGAACCTATGTTGTCAGGTTTGATGAAAGTGTTAACACCGCAGATGTGGCGGATAAGTTGACAAATGTTTTTGGTGAAACACCTCAGGTGGTTACATACGGCAGCGATAATCAGGTTCGCATAATGACCAAATACAGGGTGGAAGAAAGTGGTGCTGACAGTGAAGTGGAATCACAGTTATACCAGGGTTTAAAAGATATTCTCGGAGCAGATGTGACAGAAGAAGAGTTTCTTTCTGATTACCGCCAGAGTTCTGAAATAGTAGGACCTGCTATAGCAAGTGATACCAAGAGAAATGCTGTCTTTGCTGTTATCATCTCTCTGGCCATAATGTTTATCTATATATTTATACGGTTTAAGAACTGGCAGTACGGACTGGGTGCTATGGCAGCTGTGGCACACGATGCCCTGATCGTCATGGGTATTTATTCTATCTTATGGGGTATTATGCCTTTTTCCATGGAAATAGACCAATCCTTTATTGCAGCAATCCTGACTGTAATAGGTTATTCCATAAATGACACTGTGGTTGTTTTTGACAGGTTGCGAGAATACCTGCCCCTGCACAGGAAACGGCCGTTCAATGAGGTTATTAACCTTGCAGTGAACAGTACACTTACCCGTACTCTGAATACGGGGATCACTTCCCTGCTGGTGTTGCTCATCATGTTCTTCTTCGGCGGCGAAACAATCAGAGGATTCCTGTTCGCAATGATTATTGGTATCATTGTCGGAACCTATTCTTCAATATTTATAGCCAGCCCACTTGTCTATGACACAACGAAAAAGAAGGGCATAAAGATTTGATGATATAAAAACAAATAAAATTACCGGGAATTCAGGCTGAAAAAGTGCTATTGAAATGAATGTCCCGGTTTTTTTACAGATCATGTTAAGAGAGTATATGATGAATCTTTAGTAACTTTGAACTTTGAAAAGAAATCTCAAAACAGGGGTTTTATGAGCGGACAGGAAATATTCGTTATTATTGTTGTAATACTATTGCTGTTCGGAGCTGATAAGCTGCCGGAATTTGCCCGTACATTCGGAAAAGGTATGCGTGACTTCAGGAAAGCAACAGATGAGATCAAAAAAGAAATAGAAAGCAACACAAACGAGTTGAGAAAGGATATTGATGACGTTACAAATACCATCAGGAAAGATGTAACTGACCTTTCTGAAAATATTACGAAAGACGTTAATGAGGTGTCTGATAATATTAAAACTAATCTTGATGATTTCTCTGAATCCGTTCAGAAAGATGTGAATGAGATTTCAGGAAATATTGAGAAAAATGTGAAGGATTTTTCTGATGAAGTTGACAAGGACACAAAGGAAATTGCTGATAATCTGAAGAAAGATACTAATGATAAGAAAAAAACATCAGGACCGGATGATAATGACGTACCTGATGACTATAAATACGATTATCCCGAAGAATAATATTGTCCGGCCTGCATTACCGGATATAATTAGTAATGAAGTGGCAGAATGTCACCATGTTAGCAGGTCTGGCAGGTTCGTGTTCTAAGAAAGAATGGCACTTCCCGGCATGATTAAAACAACAGGTATTACAAAAGCTTTCGGAAATCTCAGAGTTCTTAAAGGAATAGATCTTGAGATCAGAGAAAAGGAAGTTGTATCTATCGTGGGAGCAAGCGGAGCAGGTAAAACTACTTTATTACAGATAATAGGAACACTCGATCGTCCGGACAGCGGTAAGATATATTATAAAAAAACAGATACCAGTAAGTTAAAAGGAAAAACCCTGGCTGCTTTTCGTAATAGCAACATAGGTTTTGTCTTTCAGTTTCACCAGCTACTTCCTGAATTTACTGCTCTGGAAAATGTTTGTATCCCTGCCTATATTGCGGGAAAAAGCAAGGCTGATGCAGAATCAAGAGCGGCTGAATTACTGGGATTTTTGAATCTTACAGACCGTCTTGAACATAAACCTTCAGAATTAAGCGGAGGAGAGCAACAGCGAGTAGCTGTAGCCCGCGCTCTCATTAACAACCCTTCAGTTATTCTGGCTGATGAACCATCGGGAAACCTCGACAGCGAAAACAAAGATGAGCTGCATAAACTGTTTTTCAGACTAAGGGATACTTTCGGACAAACAATTGTTATCGTTACACATGACAGACAACTGGCAAATATGTCTGACAGAATATTGCAGATAAAAGACGGACTGATACTTTAGCAATGCCTGTTTGTTATTTTTAAGTAACAGAAAAATTCACTTTTTAAACCGGATACAACAGCTGGTGGGAAAACACCTGAACAGACCGGAAAATAATTCATATCTGTAGTTTTACAGCTTACTTCTTAAATGCTTATGAGACTGAAACTGACAGAACTTAAAGAATTTTTGGATGAAAAAGCTGATAAATATAATTGTCCCGACTTCATTGTTCATGATCCTGTAAGTATTCCCCATCAATATACTTTGAAAGAAGATATTGAAATATCAGGTTTCCTCGCGGCTACTATTGCATGGGGTAATCGTGTGATGATATGCAGAAATGCACGCCTGATGATGTCATTTATGGATAATGCACCTTACGATTTCGTAATGGGTCATAACAGTAATGATCTGAAGAGAATACATTGTGTTATTCACCGCACTTTCAATGCTGATGATTTTATTTATTTCATTAAAGCTCTACGCCATATTTATACCAGCTACAAAGGCCCGGAGAGTATTTTTTCACAATTCAAAACCAGTGATTCATTACAAACGGCTATCCACCATTTCAGAAATATTTTTTTTGAACTCCCTCATGAAAAAAGAACAGGTAAACACATCTCCGACCCGCTAAAGGGATCAGCTGCAAAGAGAATAAACATGTTCCTGCGGATAATTAAGGTAGCATGATTTTTAATCATATTTCCTTATTTTTATGATCCCGAATTTAAGGAAATGAAGTTAAAAAGGTACGAGTTGAAGGAATTCCTTGATGAAAAGGTTGAGCAATTCAACCGGCCTTCTTTCATTGAATGTGATCCCATCAGTATTCCACATCAGTTTACGGAGAAACATGATATTGAAATAGCTGGATTTCTTGCAGCTACAATTGCCTGGGGAAACAGGAAGATGATTCTCAGAAGTGCAAACCGGATTATGGAATTGCTTGATCATTCACCTTACGAATTCATAATGAATTCAAGTGATGTTGAATTCCAGGGGATCGGAAGTTTTGTACACAGAACATTTAATTCCACAGATCTGTTTTATTTCCTAAAAGCACTCCGGCACATTTACAAGAATAAAGGCGGCCTTGAACCTATATTCAGAACTTACCAAACAACGGATTCTCTTCAACCTGCCATACATGAATTACATAAGATATTTTTTGAACTTCCACATGAAAAAAGAACTGAAAGACATGTGTCTGATCCTTATAAAGAATCATCGGCAAAGAAATTAAATATGTATCTGAGGTGGATGATTCGGAAAGACAACAAGGGTGTGGATTTTGGCATCTGGGATACAATATCACCATCAATACTGTCCTGCCCTCTTGATGTCCACTCCGGGAATGTTGCAAGGAAACTAGACCTGTTAAAGCGAAAACAAAACGATGCAAAGGCAGTTACCGAGCTGGATGGAGTACTGAGGAGTTTTGACCCGGAAGATCCAGTTAAGTATGATTTTGCATTATTTGGATTGGGGGCCATAGAAAGGTTTTGTTAGAATAATTAATCGAATTTTAAAATTCTCCCCCTTTCTATTTAATACAAATGGCTTTGTAAATTAAATATTTTCAAAGTCATTTTTGTTTGTAGTACATTTCCCCCATTTTCTTAATCTCTAAATCACTGAATAAATCCTGATTAGGTACGAAACCTTTTTTACTCAAATGTTAAATTATATTAATATTTATCCTTTTGCTCGTCTACCAACCTATTTATTAATGTAGCCGAACAGATGATTATGATAAATAAATAAGTTGAGCATTAAATATTCAAGAAATGAAAGTTTATAAAGCAGAGTTTGAAAGTGGTAACTGGTGTTACATTTTCGCAGAATCAGAAGATTGGGCATGGCATTACTTTGATGATGAGATGTATGAATCTTTTTCCGTTAAATCATTTAGGGAAGTAGGTACCACAATTGCCGGAATTGTTTATATCTATTCTGGTGTGACCAAAAATAAAGATTTGGCAGACAGTAATGGTATGTTGCATATATGCCGCCACGAAAGAACAGAACGCTGGTATGAATTAATATGTTATTACTGCAACCATTATTGGTGGAATTTAATGCACTTGAAAAAAGTAATTGAATGCAGGAAACAGTACAAAAAGATGGTGGTTAGTTAACCGAAAAATAGCATTCAAAAAACAGCATAGTTATGAAAAAGACAATCATTCAAGTGGAATCTGTAATAACTGCAATCATAAAAGACAATCCATGTTTAGCTGATCGTGTTAAGGCACTTGAAGCTGCTGGATACAAGGACATCGCCTATGTCTATGTGAAAAACAAGTGCATTAATAATAAGGGCGGCATCGGAAGTCTATTTTATTTGCCACGAAAGAAAACATATCGTATTCAGATTGATAATACAGAACTTAAGAAAAATTACCCTGCGGCCTGGTGCATAAATATCCCGGAAACTGACATAATACTTGAAAATAAAGAACTGCCATTTTAAAAAGCCAGGTGTAAAAACTTGTCCTTCGTAAGAAGATTTTCTTTAAAAGATTTTACAATTTACAACTAGTAAGAGATCGTGGAACTTTTATTATTGATATATGATATTTATATACTAATATCTGATATTGATATATACAATTATTTATTGATATTATAATATATTTGTAATTGCTTATATTCAGCTATTTACAAATTGGCCTACATTTTGAAAATCTATTACTGATTCCGAAAGGCATGTTATTCATAAACATAAAATATTTATCTATGACAACAACCTCAATAATTATCATTACGATCCTATTTCTAATTACTATTTTTCTTCTTGTCTGGATTTTAATAGTTCAGAAGAATCCTGCACAATTCCAGGTAATAAAGGAATCATTGGCAGTTTTCCGGAATAGCCTTGATAAGGTCGACTATTCGCTTAAAGATGAATTTCAACGAAGCAGAGACGAATCCTCAAAGGTTGCTAAAGATAACCGTGACGAATTGGGAAAATCACTTGGATCCATCGAAGGAAGACTCGAAAAGATGAGAGAGACCATTGAAAGCAAACTTAAAGATATTCAAGTCGATAATAATGCTCAATTGGAGAAAATGCGGGATACTGTTGATGAAAAACTCCAAAAAACACTCGAGAATCGGATTACTGAATCTTTCAAAGTAGTAATGGGCCAGTTAGAGCAGGTATACAAGGGTCTGGGGGATATGCAAAAATTGGCAGTAGGCGTGGGAGATCTGAAAAAGGTATTGTCCAATGTTAAAACAAGAGGTATTCTTGGTGAGTTTCAGTTAGGCAGCATTCTTGAACAGTTTTTATCACCTGATCAGTTTGTCAGGAATGCGAATATCAAAGCAGGGAGCACGGAAAGCGTTGAGTTTGCAGTCAAACTGCCGGGAAATGAAAATCCCGATGAGCCTCTCTTATTGGCAATCGATTCAAAATTTCCTGTGGAAGATTACCAAAGATTAGTTGAGATATATGAAAATATTTCCGATTATTCAAAGGAAGAGATCAACAAAGCTGAATCAATTTTTGATAATAGTGTCCGGAAATCGGCTAAAACAATCAACGAAAAGTATATTATTCCTCCTGTAACTACAAATTTTGCAATAATGTTTGTCCCAACAGAAGGTCTTTATGCCCAGATACTTACCAGAACAGGCCTTTTCGAACAGTTGCAACGCGATTTTAATGTTACTGTTGTGGGTCCTTCAAACCTTGTAGCTTTTCTGAGTAGTCTTCAAATGGGATTTCGTACTCTTGCTGTTCAAAAGAGATCAAGTGAAGTGTGGAATATTCTTGGCGCAGTAAAAACAGAATTCGGCAATTTTGAGAAAGTTCTTGATGCTGCTCAAAGACAGATTAATACGGCAAGCGGCAATCTTGAGAAACTTGTTGGCGCACGTACAAGAGCTATTAAGCGTAAGTTAACCAATGTGCACGAATTACCTACTGTGGAAGCTGAAAGACTATTAAAGTTAGAAGATATTAATCCGGATGAATTAGAAAAAAACGGGAGTTATGATGTTGAACCTTCAGATGATGAATGAAGAACTTATAAAATCTGACAATAACTTGCTCTTAAGATTTTTTATCATTTAAATTTTATTAGATTAATCAATAGCATTTCCCTTGGTTATTTGTCTTTACTTATTTTATACCCAGAAGCAATAATTAATTGAAGTGTTCTAGAAAAGTGCGTTGTTTCTACAGATGGTGTTTCCTTATTTTCAATAGATTTTTTAATTTGGTCTATTAGTTCATCAATTGTTATTACCTTAATTTTAAGATCAACATTTTTCTCTTTAAAGAAATCTAGTAAAGCTTGTGAACTTGAGATCTTATCTTTATTTTCTACACTCCTTAGTGTAATTTTAGTACATAATATCCAGTATTCTAAATCAATTGGTTCATTCTCCTGTTTATTTGTTTCTAATCTTATGGCCCTCAGGAAAGAATCTCTCCACTTTTTAATACATAATTCCCTAAACAGGCACCAATAATCTCTTTCTCCTTTAGTTTTCCCAGGTTGTTTTTTTATTGCATTTTCAATCTCATCAAGGGATTTTGTTGCATTGTATCCACCTTGCCATGATTTGCAACTAACAGCATATAATTTACTATTTTCCTGAATACTTAATGCAATAAGATCTATATCCGAATGAACAGAATCTGCCTTAGAATCATAGTCTGTGTCAGTATAAACCGGACGAAATTTAATATTGTGCTTGGTAAAAAATCCCTTTTTATTATTAAAAAAATCTTCAGCAATCTGCTCTAAGATGTCTTCTTTCATTTTATAAACCATTTATTACTTGACATAATATCTATGGATATTCTTCACAAGTTTATCAAGTATCTTAATTTTAATTAACGAGTTCAATTTCCTCCTGGTAAATAAAGTTTTTGCAATAGGAGGAGAAACCAAATAATACACTTCTATAAATGCTCTCCCTAGTAGACTTTTAGATAGTATTTCATCCCTATATTTTCTTAATGCGACAACCTCTGGGGCAAATTCATCTCCATAACAAACAGTAGCTATGTAACAAGCACTTGTCTTTCGTTTTGGAGGAGGTGTGCCAAAAATTCTTTCGTAATCCTCATCATCTTCCCTTTGCATAATCCGAAGACCCTCTTTTGACACATGAACACTTCTTGTTCCCATATAAGTCCAGGTAGGAGATGATTTGTCAATGGGAAAACCTGTAAAAGGACATCTACCGGTATTAACAAGCCCCATTTGATCAAGGTATGTATAAACACTATACGGCCCAACAACATACTGTTGTATGAAAATTGTAAGGCTTTCAAAGTTTTCAGGAGCATAAGGTTTTGTCTCATGCATACCGACTTTTATCCTTAGACCTTCTGCATTCAAAGCATCACATATGTCTTGAACATATTTCTTTGAGTAATCCGAATGGAATTTCATTATTGATAGTTTTAAGAAAGATGATACTTTAAATCTTTGATTATCTGTAAATTTACAAAAGATCTATAATTATTTGAACTAATGATTATCCTAATTCATCATTAATTTTGGATGAATCATTCAGAATAACCGGAACACTTTCCTGTTATTCCTCACCACCTCATCCATAAACTTTGATTTAATATCCTTATATTTTTCATCAGTGATAGTATTAAGAAGTTCAAAACATTTGTCAAACCTTCCCAACTCCAGATTGATCTCAATCCTAGTCATAAGAGTGTTGAAATCCTGTTTTTCTGATTCTTCAATCAAGTAAAGAACTGATTTGAGGTTATCCTCGTAAAGCATTTGCATTTCTTCTGTAATCTGCTCCTCCCTTTTATTACGGACATAATCGTTGAAGCTCGTAAAGATCATGAATCTGAGATATTGCTCGTCCTCTTCTACACCAAGAGCTTCAAAGTACTCGTTAAATGAAGGAAATTCAAAAAAATTCACATTTTCATACAATTGCTTATCCTCGTCATCCCAATTAAGTTTTCTTATTGCCATGTTTTCTTCTGTATGGAAGAATTGCCCACATTTTTTGCATTTCACAAGCCATGGGAACCTAGGGAGCATAGGGGCTATCTGCTTGCCATCGGACCATAATTCAGCTCCGAAAGTATTCCCGCTTATTAGTGTTCTTTTTTTACTCTGATGTCCGCACTGGGGACAGGGGATTATTAGTGTAGGACCTGGGATCATAATTTGCTGGTTTAATTTTAAATTGAATTTAATCACTGTCAGGCAATAACTATACCCTTTTAAATCAGGTTTTAAAGGGCAAGTAGGCTAACCTAGCCACTATTAATATAACACTCTATTTTCTGGCTCCCCGGGAACGAGATGTTTGAAAAATACTACTGGTATGTTATTTAATATGTAATCAAATAATGTAAATTTATATCAAATAATGATATTATGAAAACACTCGTATCTTGGCTTGCTTACAACAATGATTTTGACCGCTCTATAGAAAATGGTGCACTTAAGGGAGTGAAAAAAAATGGTCCAAATTTCAATATGCATAAGCATTTCTGGAATTACGACAGACACTTGCTTCTGTTCTCTGGTAAAGGCGATAAAACCGGGGCAGAAATGCTTATTAATGAGATAAAAAGGGAATATCCGGATCATCAGATAGATAAAATTGAGATGGGAATAGATGATCCAATAAACTTGTCCGAGATCAAACCCAAAGTAGAGAACTTCTTGCTTGAAATTGGTAAGGATGAGATAGATATTTTTGCTTCTCCTGGTACGCCAACAATGCAGGTAGCATGGTACATCTGCCACACTACTTTGAAGCTAAATACAAAAATTATTCAAGCAAGACCAGCAGAAAAATCAAAGTCAGGCAAACCGGATCTTATTGTGATGGATGTTGAACAGTCCTCTGCTCCCATAAGTATGGTAATTAGGGAAAAAATCCTTCAGGAAAGGGGAATGAGAGAGGATTATGTAATAACACAGTCCATAAAACCGGTATATGATTTAGCAGGATTGCTTGCACAGAATGACTTAACAACAGTGCATATTCAAGGAAATACAGGGACTGGGAAAGAACATTTAGCAAGATTTATACATTTAAATTCACCCAGGAAAAAGAAACCCTTTGAAACGATAAACTGCTCTGCCTTTAGTGATAATCTCCTTGAATCACGGCTGTTTGGATATAAAAAAGGGTCTTTTACTGGAGCTGATAAAGATATGCCTGGATTATTTGAGCTTGCAAGCGGAGGAACCATTTTTCTCGATGAGATTGGTGATATATCTCCATACATGCAACAATCTCTTCTCCGGGTTATACAGGAGAAAGAGATACAGCCAGTCGGAGGAGTTTCAAAAAAAATCGATGTAAGAATCATCTCCGCCACTAATAAAAATCTGGTTGATATGTGTCGCGAAGGAAAATTTCGCTGGGATCTCTTTTACAGACTTGTCGTTACAGAACTTAAACTTCCAGATCTTGTGGAAAGAGGATCCGAAGAGTTGGATGAATTAATAGGATTCTTTATTAAAAAGAAACAACTGGATATGAAAAAGAATCAACCCTTGAAATTAAGTAATGAGGTGCATCAATTTCTTTTAAGTTACCCATGGCCTGGAAATGTTCGTGAACTTGAGAACCTTATTGAAAGTTTATATGCCTGTTACTCAGGAACTATAAAGGAATCTGATATTCCAGTTAGATTTAAAGAAGTGCCAATTGAAGAATCTTTGAAATGGGAAGATGTAGAAAAAAGGCATATTGAGAAAGTTTTGAAACTTAAAAAAGGGAATCAAAGGCAGGCATGGTTAACTTTAGGATATGGCTCTATCAACACACTTCGCGGCAAAATAAAGCAGTACAATATAAATGTTGATTAAGTGTAAAGCAATGATCAACTTAGATATTCTCAATAAATAACTTATATAACCTAAATTATGATAATATACTCTGATCCTGAGACCAACCGAATTGCAAATGAAATTCGTGATGATGTTGAGGAACTTGGTCAATCGATGGGTGCAATGATGGGTGCTGAAACTAATGCTGACAAAGAAAAGGCGTATGAGATAGCCATGAAATTGCATGAAAATCCTATACCATTGGCAATTGATTTCCTGAACCGGAATAAGGAAAGGTTAAATAGGCTAAGGCAAAAGGTAAATACGAGCGATAGCTCATTTATTGAGTTAAGTGAGGGGGTGGCATTTGCAGTGATAGGGATAATAAATTTCCCAGTCAACAATGGAAAAATGATAACTTTTGCGAGTGATTTCAGAAAACACCTCCGCGATCCTGATGTCCAAAAAATTAAGAAAGACCTTTCAGAATCTGCCTGGGTACTAACATCTTTAAAACAGTTGGAATTAAGCCAAGACATAAGATCTCAAATAGCCAATTTATTAAATACAATTTCTCAGATAGAGAAAAGATTCAAACCAACTACAGGGTGTTTTATTTCAACTTACATTTATGGCAGTTATGATTCATCTGAAGTCATTGAATTGAGACTTTTCCGGGACAAATACTTATCAAACAGCAAAATTGGGAGATTTATTATTGATAGTTATTATGAGATATCTCCAATATTAATTCATAAATATGGCCATAACCATTTATTTAAAATCCTATCCAGGACTCTTGTATCCAGTGCCGTCAGAGTAATTCAACTTTTCAATCACCGGTAATAAATCATTCCATAACGATAAAAGCCGCCCAGTAGAAAGGATTTTCATACTTGTCTCTTAATTCTTTCTGAGCCATAGTAAGGGATATCTGTTTGGAATTTCCTGAGATGTAATATTTGTAGAATAATTCCATGAGTTCTGAAGTCTGTAAATCCGGGACTTTCCAGAGGCTCATTATTATACTTCTTACACCAGCCATTTTAAATGCCCTTTGAAGTCCAAATACACCCTCATTACCTTTTATATCGCCCAGTCCTGTTTCGCAGGCTGACATAACAACTAAATCAACCGTATGCAGATCGCTGTTAGATATTTCAAAAGCTGTAAGAATTCCATCCATTTTACCTCCCGGTTTATGAGGATTGTTTGCTCCAGCTAGTAAAAGCCCACTTCTGAATAAAGGGTTATGCATCTCAGAATTGACCTCATTCCGTAAAACCGGACTTAACGATTCTAACTTATTTTGTGTCGGATAGTAGTATCCATGTGTCGCAAAATGGATTAGGCCAACATTCTTATTCGAGAGTGTTTTAAAAGATTCTTCTGTTGCATCCCTTCCAGAGATCAGACTTACGAGAACCCCCTTTTCTTTAAATAGAACTGATATCTTTTCAATTTCATCTATAGTGTTTGGAAGATTCTCAAAACCTGTTCTGGAAATCAGAGACTGAAGATCATTTAGCGGAGGCCTATCTACCAATGTGTCTGAAGTTGTGATTGAATCAAAATTATAATCTATACCCCCATAAAGGATGGTAGAGGTTTCTTTGTTAATGAACCCATTAGCGCTGCTTTCAGTAATTGACCTCGTACTTCCCAGGAAGACTATTTCTTCTCTATTTTTGGCTAAAATTGCTGGAAAAGAAATTTGATGGAGTATTCCTGAAAGTGAAATGTAAACTTTACTGATTCCTTGTAAATGGGTTTCAATAGGTGCCCAAATCAGGTTATAAAGATCTTTTATATTACTATCACTGTAAATTGCGGAAATTCTTTCTTTTGTGCTTCCAGTTCTGGTTAACAACGATAATACCTTTTCTTCATCAAATAGTTTTATTAGTAAGGGTATATCGTATTCTTTCCTGATTATAAGTGCATAGTATGTTTTTTTTGAATAATCGTTTGGTTTTGAGGGCAGGTTAATATACTCTATTGCTGCTTCGTTTTCTTTCAGAGAAGATCGGACATCTTCCCAGGAGACGGCATTTACATCATACTGTCTGAACTCCGGAAGTCTTTGAATTTTATTGATTAGTTCTTTTTCCTTTTTCAATAATGACAGTTCCAGTTGGCTGGAATCTGAAAGGTACTTGGGATCCGAAAATTTTATGGCTGATAATTTCTCTTTCTCTTTGACAATTGTTTCAAATAGGTGCATCAAATCATTATTTTGAGAATTTAAAATTATCCTCCTCAAATATTGACTTGACTGAAGTGCAATGCTTTTTGTGGATAAGATATTGTTATAAATTTTACTGGCTAATTCCCGCTTGCTTATACCTAAATAAACTGAATTAATTAAATCAATCTGTCCGGAAAGTGAGAGCACGTACTTTTCTCTCTCATCCTCTGTCAGGAACGAAAAGTTTTCGTTGATTTGATCATATAAGAAACTCTCTATCTCACTCAGGTTCGTTTCTATTTCATCAAAATCACTCTCCGCAAAATCATTTAAAGCTTTGCCTAAAAGAATCTTATAATAAACAGGTTTACTCGTTGGACTGTTTTCCTTTACCAAATTAAGAGCTTCAGAGAATTCTTCAGAAGCAGAACTAATCTTACCATTCCGAAAATCAAATAAAGCCAGGTCATACAAACTTTTTGCATAATCCAGATGCTTTATACCTTGATTTTTTTTGATTTTTTTGAGAATATCTTTAAGTATTCTTTCTGATTGAATTAAATCTCCTTCATGTTCTGAAATTTGGGCTTCCAGCCTAAGGTAATTAAGATAAATAACACGATCATTTCTTTGCCTTGCAGTCTTTTTATTCTCTTTGAGAATCTCTTTTGCTTCTTCGTAATTGGAATTATTTATGAGATCTGAAGCGGCATTAAGAACAAGTGATAAATAAGTTGTACTTTCCAGTGCTTTGCCAGAATTTAAATAAACTTCCTGCGCTTGTTTTCTGAGCTTGAAAGATTTATCATAGTCGCCATTTTTTTGAGCATAAAAAGAATAGAATAAGAGAGTTCGGACCATATTATCAACATCACTTCTGTCTATTGTATTTACATATGTCGTAAGTTCGTTAAAGCATCTCTCTGATTCTACATTTTTGCCTTCAGCCAGATAAATCATTGCCTTGCCCATTAGTGGTAAAATGATATATTGCGGTTTATCTGGAAAGTATTCTTTGCTAAAATCAATTATTCCATCATATCTCTCTTCAGCTTTGCTGTTTTGATTTCCAATTGCTTGCAGGCAGTATGCATTGTTTATAGCAGCCTGATAATATCTAAAGTGTTTTTTCCCTATACCCTTTTTTGATCTGTCATACATATAAGGTACAATCCACAGTTTTGAACGAGGATCATTTTCCAGCGAGGCCTTCTTTAATACTTTAACAGAATAATCCAATGCAACTGAATATTTTCCTTTATCAAAGAATTTCTCTGATCTCTCAATATATTTGTACCTGTTATAGAAAATCCACGGAAGTGCAATAGCGCTTCCATAATAAATACCTGTACCTAAAAGAAGAAAAACTCCAACCCATATAAGATTTCGAAATTTGGTTTTTTCAATCTTCCTCATCATTATGACAAAATCAAGAATGTCCCATATAATAAAAAAGGAAGCCAGTAGGAGAAATGAAAGCAGATAGAACCAGATAATGCCCCAGAAACCTCCGGGGTTAAGAATATCCCAGATAAGAAGCTCCAGATTTAAATAAATATACAACAGGCAGAAGAAAATCAGAAGCAGGGGTAAATTTTTAATCCTTAGCATTATAAGCCTAATATTTATTGATCCTTAAGGTATTTTCTTGTCACCTTACTTATACCCTCCTGCAAACGATTTTCAAAATCTTTGTTTTCCATATATACATTGATTTCTTTATTCATTCTTTCAAACATATATTCCTGATCTTCATCTTTGTCAAACTCCCACATTAATTTATGATTACCAAGCAGGTAACTATCCAGTAACCAGGTAACAGTAACTGATCTGAATGTTGCCAGTATATTGATAATTACTCTGCCACTCATTGTAGTCAGGACAATACTGATGTCGGAAGGTTTTTCATTAACCACTCTGGCTTCCTTATCTTGTTGAAGTATCAGATTTATAAAGGTTTCATACTTTTTTCTCATCCCGCCTTCTCTTAGAATCCTGCGTTCCATTTTTGCACGATCCCAGAGGAATTTACCGATAATTAATACCAGGAAAGAAATAATTACTATCCAGACCATAAATTAAGATTTAAAAATTATACCGCATGTTCCCTAATCTGTCAATTAAAGAATACATTAAAAAGTTTTTACTATGATCTTTCGGACCACTTTTTGACCATGATAATGGTTTAGCTGTATATGCAATATTCAATTTCAGCTTACCAATTATCATATCTTTATTTTCAACAGAAGATCCTTCCTCTATCAGTTCCAAAGCTTTTCTAAAATCGAGGTTTGCGTTTATAAAATTCTGTTTAATCTGATAGGCTGTGCCCCTCTTGCAGTAATAAATTGGATTTGATGGTTCCTTTTCTATCAGGTAATTATATTTATCAACCTCATAAGATGCTCTTTCACCTTTACCCTTAAACCGTAGCCAGTCTACAACAAGACTATAAATGATAAAACAAATTAATGCGACTAAAAAATATATCATGACCTGTAATTTAAAACCAACGCATACTAGAGAGCATTTCTGAAGCTCTTGTCGAATATGTCCCTTTCGCTCTGGCTATTTCTTTAAGAACTTTCCTGGCTTTTAATACCTTCCCGGTATTTATATACCCAAGTGACAAATAATATTTAGCCAATTCTGCAGATTTAAAGTTCTTTAAACTTGATAAATATTCAAGGTTTATTAAAGCACTGGAAGATTGGTTTGATTTCAATTGTGAAATTGCCATATATAGCATTAATTCGGGATATGCCTTAATATTCTTTATCTGTTGCAATGAACTTGCAGCATTTATGTATTCTTCTCTCTCAAAGTAGTCCAACCCTTTGATGCCAAATTCGGAATCTGTCATTGGTAGGCCAGGGATAATATATTCTTCTCCTCTTAATGGATCTGTAACTTTATCTCTTTCTATTTCCCCGGGTTGAATATCTGAAAATGCTGAATAAATCTCATTATTTGATGTTGTAGTAGGTTGAATAATAAAAAATCCCAATAATCCCGTAAATACTGCAGCTATTGATATCGCTCTCCAAATTTTTCTCGTTAAAACTTTCTTCTTCATATTTTGATCTATCAATGAAAGATATGATTCTCTATCATTAATTTCTTCAACGATCATTTTCCGTATTCTGATTTCTTCCTGAAGTTCCGGATCAGAATCAAGCAGTAATTCAAATTCATCACGTTCAGATGAACTCATCTGGTTTAACAAATAAGCATCAATCTTCTCCTGCCTTGTAATTTCTTTTTCCATGACGGAGTTTTTAATTCAATCCCTCTGCATTAAATCGAGCCTTGACAGACTCTTCTAATTTCTTCATGCATTTATATTTTTGCACCTTAAGTGCATCGATTGATTGATGTCCTGGGAGCTTAAATAATATATCTGACAATTTCATTTTTTCCCAGTAAAACATTTTAATAATGCTTTTACAAATATCTGTCAGCTTGTCAACAGCCTCACTTATTATTGATGTCTTTTTAATATATTCTTCTTCTTCCTCCATAACATTCTTATCAAGAGAAATTTCACTCTCCAGTGATTTTTCCAGATTGTCAGTCAGTAACTTCTTACTCCTTAATTCATTCAGAAGCAGATTAGACCCGATTGAATATACGTAGGTTTTAAGAGTGCAACTTAGTGCAGCAAGCTGTTTGTGTTTTACTTTTTTGAACACTATATAATATGTCTCCTGATAGATGTCTGAAATTGTTTCAGTGTCGATATTATATTTCTTCCTGAAATACGAAACAAAAGCTGCCCTCAAATCATCATAATACCGGATGATAACCTTCTCATTCAGAATTGTCTTTATGGGTACTTCTCCTGGATCCATTCAATAAAGATAGAACAATTCTAACTTTTTGAAATGAAGGTTTAAGAAATGGCCTCTGTATTTATGCAGAATTTTAAAGAACGTCTTTTCTAAGTTACAGGGATTTGCTTTAGCTGGGTAAAGTATGGCTGGATTCGGGACCTTCCCATTTGCCCGTTAATTGCCAGAGTTCATAGTAGAGGATCCATTCTACCAACCAGGGAATTGTATATTCAGAAAGTTTCATGTTGTCTTTCCACCTGGTTTCTGAAGGGTCAAACAAACAAAGGAATCCTTCTCTGTATACATGTATCTGATTACTTTCAATCAATTCTGGCGATTTAATATAAACCTGAGGCTGGTTTCCTGCCATATATTCGATTCTTACTTTATAAGATTTGCACGAAGGATCTGGCTGAATTTCTCCTGTACAAACGAGAACTCCATCATTAATCCTTGTTTTGAAGCAATTATATGTTTTGTCAATATGGTATTTCTGGTAAGAAGAAAGTGCATAATGATTCTTAACTCTCTGGCGACATTGAGTTAAAGCAGAACCACCATGAAACTTATGAGGTTTTACTGCTCCAATCCCGGTGGATCCTACTGTTGCAGCACTTGTAATAACAGTATTCTGATGACTGAAGGATTCTGCAACTGACCTAATCATATCTGCTTTTTCCTTTACAAACGACTGATCAGTATTAAGGTTGGTTTTGGCGACCTTGTTTAAGTCGCTTTCCCTTTTCTGAATATATTCCTTCTCTGAAAACTCAAAGTTTCTTATATCTCTGAGAAGGTTTAAATTTCTCTTTTGCTCCTGAACAAATTTCTCCTTAAGTTTTCTTACGATTGAATCCGGATCATTTATCCCGTCAAAGAAATGAATTGCCTTGGAAATCCATTCTTTGTACTCATTTATTGTTCCATTAAGTTCGGATCTATCCCACCTTTTAAATGTTTCATAATTGCTCCTGGCATTCGTGGTAAAATTGTAGGAACCACCTATCGCATAGCTGTTATCAACAATAACGAATTTGCTATGCATGAAGTCTCCGTCTAATGGTGAACTTGAACCTACTTTCTTGACTGTAACGCCAAGATCTATCAACTCCCTAAAGTAATTATGCCTAAGCAGGTTGATCTCATCAGAGCTGAGCAGGATCTCGATCTCCAGACTCGATGCCTTTTCGATTAGTTTCCTGAGAATAGTTACATCAGTAAACCATGATACTGCAATCTGAATTTTTTCATCTGCAGAATCGATAATCTCGGTAATTTGTCTCTGTAAAGTGTTCATTGTAGTTAGTTTTAAAAGATTAATAATTGATTTCCATCTTTTAATAACCACTTATGAAAAAGGTAACCCAACTTTTAAAAGTTTTTTTCAGATTCTTAAATGAGATATGATTATAAACCAATCGTACCTTATTCTACCGGCCCGGCGGTATGTTTTAGTAGGTGTAATCCGAAGCAAGCATCGAGCAGAATCCAAGTACTTTAGCAAGAAATTTATCACGGTGCAAGGAGGATTTGGCGCGTGTTTTTGGTATCCAAGTACAAATTTTATTGAATTCTGGCGCTATCGCGGTAAAATTTTGATCGGAGCCAGAAAACTGTCAAGGTATACTGGATTTTTATTGAGGGAAGATGCGCGTGTCCCGGTGCAAGAACCGTTACAAAGCTGTCTTGAGTGTTGGAGCAAAAGCAAAAACTGTGACGAACAACTTACCCATTTTGTCCGTGTTAGTGGTTGTACTTATTTAATAATCAGTTAAATATGTTTATCAAGTATTTTTT
>Ga0209723_1000209_pt1 | contig 115981 bp, 98 predicted proteins | sample BiotimSIPDNA_2_FD_185750 | JGI IMG/M metagenome (GOLD analysis project Ga0209723, IMG submission 185750) | Anaerobic biogas reactor microbial communites from Washington, USA - Biogas_R2 time_0 SIP DNA (SPAdes) (version 2) | ecosystem: Engineered > Bioreactor > Anaerobic > Unclassified | place... | reverse complement strand
GACGACTTTGAAGAGCCCTCAGGCCGCACCGGACGCGCCTGTTGTCGCCGCGCTGACAGACACCAGCGTGACGCTGGAAGTGATCGCCGGTGCGGAATACAGGCTGAACGACGGTGCTTGGCAGACCAATCCGGTCTTTACGGGACTTACACCGAACACAACCTACAAATTTTATGCCCGCCTGGCTGCGACTGCCACACATATGGCGTCGCCGGAGAGTCCCGCCACGGAGGCGACGACTTTGAAGAGCCCTCAGGCCGCACCGGACGCGCCTGTTGTCGCCGCGCTGACAGACACCAGCGTGACGCTGGAAGTGATCGCCGGTGCGGAATACAGGCTGAACGACGGTGCTTGGCAGACCGATCCGGTCTTTACGGGACTTACACCGAACACAACCTACAAGCTGTATGCCCGCCTGGCTGAGACTGCCACACACATGGCGTCGCCGGAGAGCCCCGCCACAGAGGCGACAACGTTGAAGAGCTCCCAGGCCGAACCGGATGAAACTCAACCAGGGGATACTATACCGAAAACAGGAGAGAGTAGCGGACATTATCCCTGGCTAGCGTTGCTGCTCATATCCGCAAGCGGATTAATCTTCTTGACTCGCAAGAAAAGAATATCGCAACAGGGAGATTAGATAAGACCTGCTTTACAAGATAATCAAAACGCGGCAGGATTAATTATAGCCCTTCGGATGTTCGTGGGTGGAGTCGTTTGGTTTGCAACAACTTTCGGCTCCACCTTTTTTGTTCAGCTTCTCTCGATTCACGGACTTCACACAGTCTTCAGCTTCATACAGCGCCCGAAGGCGTTGTCTCCGATATCCTCCACTCCGTCAGGGATTACAATGGTTTCAAGCTCCTGACAACCGAAGAAAGCGTACGCACCAATTACTTTTAGCGTGCTCGGAAGCGTAACCTGTTTGAGGTTGACGCAACCTTCAAATGTCATCGGTTCAATCGTCTCGATACCTTCCGGAATATCGATTTCCACGAGCGAATGGCAAAATGCAACGGCTTCTTTTTCAATACGGCGCAGACTCCCCCGAAGTCTGACAGGCGACGAATCTACGCCGAAAGTAAAGGGCACATCGGGCGCCGCTTCGCCGGAAAAAGTGACGGACTTCAGTCGCTCGCAGTTACTAAACGCCGCAGCAGAGATTACTTCCACCCCCTCCGGTATGACGACGTTCTCTAAAGCGCTACATCGATAGAACGCACAGAATCCGATCTTTCGAAGCGTGCTCGGAAGACGGATGTCCCTGACGCTAAAACAATCCAAAAAGGCGTAATTGTCTATCCTCTCGACGCCCTCAGGCACATCGACATGCCTTAAATCGTAACAGTCGCGAAAGGACCACTTGGAAATCGCGCGCAGCGTACTCGGAAACGCAATGCTCTCAAGGTTTTCACAACCTGAGAAAGCCTCCTGCCCGATTTGTTCCAACCCTTCGGGGAATACCATCTCCGTCAAACCGATACAGCCTGTGAATGCCTCTTTCCCAATTGTTCGAAGCGTACTTGGAAGCGTGATGTGACGCAATTTCTCACGCGCATAAAAGGCTGCGTTCGCGATCCTTTGAACTCCTTCGGGCAATACAATCGATACGAGAGACCTGTGATCCCAAAAGGCTTCCTTGCCGATCGCCGTGATCCCTTCGGGCAAAATGATGTGCTCTTCCGATCCTTTGTACTTGACTAAGGTGCCTTGATCGTCGATGACAAAATCGCCGGCGTGTGCGAGCTTCGTTTTTTGCGCATATGGTCCCACTTGTGATTGACCACTCATTTGCGTTGATCGTTTGGCTGTCTTTGGAGCGGCGTCATGATGCGCATGATCGACAAGTGCAGGTGCCGCCAACTCCAGCGCGGCTTCAACGTTCTTTTGAAACACGATGTCAATGTGCCTGCCGCGACGGCGATAGTCGTCGGCAAGATTAATCCATGAATCGCTCGTCGGTCTCGGCGGATCCGTTTCGGTCGACCCGTAGTATCTGTGCGGCGGAGGCGCGTTGACGACGAGATAGTCCGTCAGGGATGTCACGCTCCCCTGACGTATACCGCCGCGCCCGACCACGTTCCACACGGTCGGGTGCTCCCTCGCATCGAACGGCTCATCGAGATCGCAAAAGAAAAACCTCTTATTCCGGAACTCGATCGCGGAATTTTCCGTCAACTTGTCCCCATGCCGCTCAAACCAACGATCACGATCATCCTTCTCGCGTTCGAATATAATGTCGTCGTACCAAGGATCACTTTTTTCTAACGAGAACGGACCACTCAAGGCATGAGTCAATACCAACCACGCATAAACGATGTCGGCGTCATCGCCCGTTAGATGTTCGAGATAGTTGCGGTTAATGGCAAGCTCATCGAAAAGAAGTAGGATTGCGGGAAATATGAAAGCAAGATCGTTCTCAAGAGCGTTTAAAGAGCGGATGATCGGAGTGGTTCTCAACAAATCTTTGACTTCAAATGCTTCAAATTCGATGCATGATTGAAAGCCGGGGATCAGGCTCCGGTCGGCTTCAGACAATCCGTCGGGAGCGTAGAAAACGTCCGAATCGGGGGCATCACACAAACCCTTGCAGTACGATACGTTGTCGTAGTTCAACCAGTCGTGAGCGGCGATGAAATCGACCAAACGGCGCACCTCCGGATAGCTCACATCGCGCGGCGTCACACCTTTCCGCTCGCAGTAGTCCGCCAATGTCCACGCGAAAGACCGCAGAGCGCTGACCATGTAAGCGTCATACAGGTATCCCTCCCGGATTTCGCATTGCCGATCGTGACGAAGATTGAAAATCGATTTGTCCACATTGAACAGAGCATGCATCGATCTTAAGTGAGGGTAAATCTCGTCCCAGTCGCTACCCGAATCAATATCCGCTTCATAGATACGGTCGTAGGCATCGACTAGTTTCTGTGCCAGTTCCTGCTCTTGTTCATCGCCCCAGGATTCATTATGTTCATCCAAATAATGACACTCCACGAACCCTTGCGTCCGTCTAAGGGATATGAGCACATAGTCGGGATTCAGCGTCGAATTCCACCTCCATATCGGGAGCTCGGTATTCCTAATACGCCCCTTTCTATCCGCATAGTATTCGTACAGCGAAGGATCGGGAATCGCGCGCGTGAACATGTCATGATGCTCGCTGTTGTTGGATTTGGGAGATGGTTTGGTCATGGGGATGGCTCCTGCGGTACCCAATTGTTTCTTACATTGATAGTATACCTGTTTTGGCAAGAAGACCCCCGTACCCTTCACTATTCTTCCCTTGACCTTAATCGAGATATGTTGACAGTTAAGTGCCCGATACCCTTCTGTTCATAACCTGCCGGAGATTTTGGGCATGCGGCGTATACCAAGTAGAATTAGTAACCGTTGGCGGACTGCCACATCAAAAAATGCATTTGTACAAAAGGAGAACCGCTCTCACAGAATATAGAGTCTCCGATTAAAACAACATCGCGATGTCATTTTGATCGCACATATCGCTCGGGAAGAGCTCTCAAAAGGGCAAAAATGTCCCTTGACAAGGTGCGCTACGAAACACCCCTTAAAAACAGCGTGTAGAACTCTACCATGTTCTGTAAGTTTTCTAGGGACAGATACTCTCCGTCACCATGTATGAGCTCAAGCTCCTCTTCGGAAACACGGAAAGGCGAGAACCGGTAAGCGTTTTTCGTGACTTGGTCGTAATGCCTGCAGTCGGTGCCACCGGTCATCAGGTACGGCGTGATCACGGCATCCGGAAATACAGAGGCGATGCAAGTTCGCAAATGATTCATGCCTTGGCTGTCGACATCGGATGCTTTCGTTGGTTCATCGCCCATCAATAATTCCGCCGTGAAGGGGATACCGATCGCCTCAAATCGCTTCAAAACGGCTTCAGGACTATCGCCCTGAAGGATGCGGACGTTGACAGTACATTCCGCCGAATGGGGGAGCACGTTGTGAGCCGTTCCGCCTTCCGTCATCGTGAAAACGTACGTCGTGCGGAGCATGGCGGCAGTCTGGCGGTTGCCCATCAGAATGCGGATAATCACCGGCGCGAATATGTCCGGATAGGCGAGGACAAATCCTGCGATGCCTTTTTTGTAAGGGGCGATGGCTTTCAGCATCGCCTTCAAGGTTTCAGTCAACCTCGGTTTCTCCGGGTTCGCTTCTACCGCGCTGATAAACTTGCCCATCTCGCCGATCGCTGTCTTTTTTGGAGGTGTCGACGAATGTCCCGGTTCCCCCTTGAACGTCAGCTTAAAACTCGTGTTTCCTTTTTCCGCCACGCCGATGACCGCCACCGGTTTCTCAATACCCATCATGGAGCCGTCGGCGACCGCTCCGCCCTCGTCGAGGACGTAGTCGAAGGTCAGCCCCTGTTCTTGGAAATAGGCGGCGATTTTCTGTGCTCCGTGCGCGCCGCCCACTTCTTCATCAAACCCGAAGGCGAACCAGATATCTATGGACGGTTCATACGATTCTTCGAGCAGCGCCATGACTGCTTCTAATATGCCGATCAGCGATCCCTTGTCATCAAGACTCCCGCGGCCGTAGATTTTCCCGTCTTCGATGTGTCCTGAATAAGGTGGGAAAGGCCAGCCGCTGTCACCGGCGGGCACGACATCGTAGTGTGCCGTCAACAAGATACGCTTGCCGCTGTCCTTCCCTTTCCATCGGAACACAAGTCCGTGTTTGCTGATATTAATTTTCTCGAGCTTTTCGTGCACGAGTGGGTACGTTTCTTCAAGAAAAGCCTCAAACGCCGTAAATTGCGACAAATCCATGTTGGACATGTCCTTATGCGAAACGGTCTTGAAACGCAGCGCCTGACTTAAATGCTCCGCGGCGGGCGTGATGGTCGACATAGGAAACTCCTTCCGGTTACATGGTCGGACTTGTAAAACAATCCGTGTCAGTTAGGGCGCAGGTCTATTGAAGCGACCCCGTTTCGGTGCGTCGTCGCACCTGCTCTCTTTGGCTATTTAAAACTGCATCTATCATCTGCTTTTGCAGTCCCGTTTCGGTGCGTCATCGAACGGCTAAAAAAGCCCGGCTCCGAGGAGGTGCATGAGCAAGAGCCATCCGACGCTCAGAGCAATCAATACCAACTGTAAAGGCAGCGTCCATTTGAGCCATTTGGGATAACTGACGACAGACAAACCAAGACCGATCATCAGGGCGGCGTTCGTCGGGTACAGGAGATTGCTGAATCCGTCGCCGAAGAGATAAGCCTGGACAGCCACCTGCCGGTGCAGTTCGAGGAAATCAGTCAGAGGCAACACCAGAGGCAACACCAGAAACGCTTTGGCAGAGCCGGAACTGATGAAGAAGTTCATCACGAGCACCATGAGGTAAAGGAGGAGCAAACCTCCGACAGCGGACAGTCCCTCAAAGCGCAAGGACGCCTCATAAAGCAGATAGTCCATGACGAGTGAGCGCGTCATAATGAGCTTGATGCTCATCGCCATCAGGATCAAGAGGATTGCGGGCGCCACGCCGCCCATGCCGCCAAGAAAGGCTTTTCCGGCTTCTTTGAATGTCATGACACGGCTGATTAGCACGCTCCCGAACGACAGCACGACGAAAAGAAGGGCGATCAGCGGAAAAAGAATTGCCGAGAGCGCCGGGATGAAAAATCCCGCGACAAGCAGAACTGGCAACAGGATCAGTCCGAAGCCGAAAATCTTTAGACCGTGATCAACGCCGGGTTCATACGTCAAGTCGAAGGAAACGGGAGTCTCCTGATCTTCTTTATAGACGGTAGAAAGGGCAGGGTCCTTCTCGATCTTCTTAACGTAGCGAAGCAGGAAAAGCTGCAAAACCGCATACACGGAGACGAAGATCAGTACGCGAAGACCGATGGCGGCGAACGCGGACTGTCCGGCGAGCTGCTGCGCGACCCCTACCGTGAACGGATTGATCGTCGCAGCGCCGAACCCGAGACCTGCCGAGAGGAGACTCATGCCGAGCCCCGTCATCGAATCCCACCCAAGCCGTCTGGCGAGGGCGATGCAGAACGGCACCATGATGATCAGCTCTTCGAAAATCCCGAAGACAGATCCGAAAAGCATAAAGAAGAGACTGACCAACATGAGCAGCCGGTAGCGCGACGCGTGAAAGCGTTGCGTGATGCGGTCCATCAGCCGCGCGACCATGCCGCAAGAGAGCAGAATCGCGAAGCTCCCCCCGATCAGCAGGAGAAAAATGAGAATCACACCGACAATGGCTGCGTCGTCCGACAGAAACACCTCAAACGGCGCGGTCAGAAAGCGCCACATCGGTACTTTCGGTTTTTCTACCAGTTGAAATGTACCGGCGACAATGCGCTCGTTCCCATCCACGATTTCCCGGCTGAACGAACCGGAAGGAAGCACGTACGCAAGCACGGTCGCCAAAATCATGAGGACGAGCAGGACCGACAGGGACAGAATAAAAGAGCGCTTGCCGATCTTAATGGATTGTTGATTCATGGGACACCTCTCCGACTGTCTTTTTTATGACGATAACTTCATCCGCTTTTCGTTCAGTTCTTTGATCTCTTCTTCGATCTTGAAGCCTCTTACAACGAAGAACATCGCGATACCGAAGATCATCGGTACGACGCCGAGAAGCACATTGAGCGTCGTGATGACGGCAGGCGGCTGCGCGGCGAGCTCTGCGTTGTAGCCGGCACGAGCGAGCGAAAAACCGATCAGCCAAGTCACGAGCGACTGGGCGAGCTTCGCGGCTAGGTTGTCGACCGTCGAAACCATGCTGTCGAGCCGGTGTCCTTCTTTCGCCTCAATGAGGTCGACGATATTGTTGCGGTTCGTATTAAACATGACAAACGAGATGGCGACGCCGATCGCGACACCTGCCGCATTGACGTACAGCGCGATCTTGTTCGTCGGGTCGAAGATGAACCAGATTTTTCCCACGATATAAAACAGTGTGCCGAACATCATGGTCTTCCGTCTGCCGAGACGTTTGTCGATGGTGCTGACAAAGACGCTCATGACGAGCGATACCCCAAGATACACAGCCTGAATGCTGGTTGCCGCCGCCGTGGAGCCGAGCACATAGGTCGCGTAATAGGTCAGACTTGTCAAAAGAAGCAGGTTCGAGCACCCGTATAGGACGATGTAGATCGTATTGCGCACGAAGGAGTCACTATGCAAAAGCATACGGACGACTTCTTTGAACGGGATACGCTCGTCACTCTCCTCCGCCTGATGGACGCGTTCTTTAGTCGTGAAATAGTGAATCGCCGCGCCAATGATGCAGATGACGCCCATCACGGCAGCGGTCAGGACAAAACCAAGTCTCGAGCCGTCCGTGAGATTGCCGGTCTCGTCCATCGCGCCGAAAAGCTTGAGCAATGGCAAACAGGCAAGCGAACCGATCGCCGTTCCGAGACCCGCGCCGATGTTGCGGTAAACATTGAGACTGCGCCTGTCTTCGTCGCGGTTCGTCGCCACGGAACCCATGCCGTTGTAAGGAATGCCGCAGAATGTGTTGAACGTTTCAAAAATGAAGTAAATAACGAGCGCGACGGCGACCTTCAACGCTTCCGATCCCTTAAACGCCGTAAAGAGCAGGACGATCGAAAACGCCCACGGCACGGATGTCAAGATATAGGGGCGAATCCTCTCGCCGCTCTTGAATCTGCGATTAAGCGCGGCGTAGCCGATCAGAGGGTCATTGACTGCGTCCCAAATTGTACCGATCGCAAAAACTGTTCCCGCAAGACCGATGCTGATCCCCAGCACATTGGTCAGAAAGAACATGTAGTAAAGGCTCTTAAATTGATAGACAATGTTGTTGGATGCCGAAAAAGCCGCGAATCCGACTTTTTCTTTCACGGGCATCTTCGGGGTCATCGCCGTGTAATGTTTCACACTCATACGTTTTCTTTCTCCTCGTCATTCCCGATTGGCTGAAGAGCCTTACCTGTGCAGTGTCTCAAGCTCATACGCTTCCTTCTTCTGCTTCAGCGATCTCCATGAGGCGTTCTCTCAGAAGCCTCTTAAACTTCTCCGGTTCGTCACCCATTGGATTGTGCCCGGAATGCTCGAACCAGATGAGTTCTTTCCTCGGCGCCTCGATCACGTCGAACCAATCCTGAACAAGTTCCGCCGGCGTGTTCATGTCATGTTTGCCGTTAAAAACAAAAAATGGCACGGCGAATGTCGTGTGCGTTTCAGGGAATTTGACACATGCGACCTCGTGCCACATGGCGGAAAGAACTCTTTTGTAACCTTTGACATACCCGTAAAGGTCTAGGAGGGAATACTCTCCGGACTTAATGATCGGAATGACCATCGCGCGCGCATAACTCCGCTTCTTATCGCTCTGCGAGTAACCGCCGTACTTCATCATGACGCGCCGTTGCGCCATCAACCCTTTGAAGCCGCCGCGGTATTCTCCCATTACGGGCGCCCCGACTTCCGTGAGTTTGTCGACCGACTTCTGATCGCCCGCTTCGCGCGCTGCGTTGAGGGCGAACTCGTAGCTGATCTTCTCGTTCAGCTCGCCGTCGACGACTTGACCGAAGCCGACGGTCGCCGCGATGCGCTCCGGATAATCGCGCGCGAGCATCGTCAGTAGCTGGCTGCCCCAGCTGCCGCCGATCACGAAGATTTTATTCTTGTGGAAACGTTCGCACAGCCACCGAACGAGATCAGCCGCGTCCTTTGTCACCTGTGCGGCGGTCAGCGTCTCCCTCTTCACACCGTAATAGGACCCGCCCGTTCCTCTCTGATCCCACGTCGCGATGGTAAACGTGTCTAGAAGATCGATGTGATCCGTAAAGATCGAGTGGCGATTGCAGACGCCCGGACCGCCGTGCAAAAACAGCAAAACCGGCTTCTTCTCGTCATTCGTTACAACATGAATCCGCTGCCTGACGCCGTTCAGATTGATCTTCATCTTGATGTCAATCACGGATTGCTCCCCTCAAACGCTCCTCGAGTCGGCCGGTTCTTTTTCCGAACCAAATTATATGAATCAGTATACACAATTTTGATAGCAATAAAGGATAATATGTATAAGGAGGTCATACCATGATCGTTCACATTACGCCCATAAAGAGCGAGGCTGATATGGATGCCAGGGCTTATGTTCGGAGAATACGCATATGATTGTACATTGCATGAAAAAAAGCACATGGGATGAAAGAAAACATCGGAAAGATTGGGGAAATCGCGATCTGGAGGATTGCGGGTTTGTACACTGCTGTACGGTTAACTACCTCTGGAGAGTCATGCCCAACTTTCTGTCGATTGACGAACCGCTCGTGCTGGTTTGCTTGGACGACTCGAAAATACTCACGGAAATCAAATATGAGGATGGCGATAATGTCGGACGATTCTACCCGCATGTGTACGGCTTGATTAACAACAGTGCCGTGCTCGAAGTTCTCCCTTTTTTGAAAGACGAAGACGGGAACTGGCTGAAGAATGATGAATTCTTGGACTATCCGGATGAGTAGAGGCGCTATTGCTTGTATTCGAGAGGACGACCATCGTTATTTCGAAAAAGAGAAGCTTTTTCCTAGCCTTTCTAAAGAAATAATGATAGAATTTCTTTAGAAAGGAGTTTGTTCTATGCCTAAAATTCGGTCCAGCACAGATTTAAGAAACAATTACAACGAGATTTCTACTTTCTGCAACGAGTCGAATGAGCCTGTTTTTATCACGAAGAACGGTCGCGGCGACTTGGCAGTCATGAGCATTGATCTTTATGATCAACTCATTCACAGGGATGAACTGTACCGTTTGCTTCAGGAAGCAGAAACAGATTACGAGACAGGTCGGAAATTGACCTTTGACGAATCTCTCAGGGAGTTGCGTAAGGGACTGAAAAATGGAGCTCTATAAAGTCCTCGTCAGCCGATCATACCACCAAGATCTGCAGGCCATCCTTCGCTATCTTGCACATGACCTTCTCTCACCAAAAGCAGCGGAAGATTTCCTAGATTTGATCGAGGAAACAGTCCAAGGGTTATCCTCTATGCCGTATCGGTTTGAGCTCGTTAAAGACGAGAGATTAAGACAACAAGGGTACAGAAAATGTCTCGTCAAAAATTATCTCCTTTTCTATAAGGTTTTTGAACAGGAAAAAATTGTCCGTGTTTACCGCGTCACTTATGCCAGAAGACACTGGGAGTCTTTGCTCTAGAACCGTAGTTTCGTGCGCTGCAATCTGTTTGGGCGCACACCTAATTAGAACACAGGAGATTTACCATGGATACGAAACCGCATTAAAAGCCTTTGCGGACGATACGCGTATGGCACTTTTGGAGCTTCTGTTGAGACACAATTACTGTGTGAGAGCGTTGGCCAATGAGCTGAAGCTAACAGAGGCGACGATATCACAACATCGGAAGTTCCTGCATGAGGCGTGATTGTTCGTAGGAGAAAAGCGCGGTTATTATATGCACTACGCCGTTGAACGCCAGGTATTGCTCGATCTGGCAAAGGAGCTCGAAGCACTTGCCGCCATCGTACGAGAAGAGTGTCTGCCGGAAACGCGTGACGACTGTCCTGCCATCAAAAAGCGTATGTTCTTTTCGTAACTTTGCGAACACGCATAATTAACAGCGCGATCTCATCTGCGGTATCATTAGTATATGAAAAGTTGCTAGGACCGTTTTTTAGGCGGAAAGGAGCGTTTCCTTTATGAGAAAATACAGAGTCGTCATCATGATCATGGTGTTTATGCTTATTCTTTGCTTTACCGTGTCGTGCTTTCAAATTCGTACAATTAGTGAGGGGAACCCCCCTCAAGACACAACGTCCTCGATTGTTACCACGCTACCGCCTCCAACCTCGACCGACGTCTCGCTTCCCCCCGTGCTCGTTACCGCTCCGTCGCATTGTTCGGTACCTCCCGTCACTACTACTGATGGAGGGGAGAGCGTGACGACCACGCCGGAGACAACTTCGGAGGAAACAACGACCGATACGTCTCCAACCACAATACCTACGTCGCCTAAGAGCACATCAACGCGGACGTCCGCGAAAAGCTCCTCAAAGACAACGATGAAAAGTTCCTCGAAGACGACGACTACAAAGCCTACAACCAAAGCCACAACAACAAATAACACCACGACGACGACTACAACGACCACCACGACGACGACTACAACGACCACCACAACGACGGCCGGCTATATTTCGAACTACGAAAAACAAGTCCTTACTCTAGTGAACGCCGAGCGGGAAAAAGAAGGTAAAGCGCCTCTGGCAATGGACGCAAAGCTACGAGAAGCCGCAAAGGTAAGGGCGGAAGAGATCTCGAGGTACGGTCACTTCAGCCATACGCGTCCGGACGGATCATTATTTTTCTCTATTTACGACGAATTCAACATTAGTTACGCTTTTCGAGGTGAGAACATCGCCATGGGGTATGGCACGCCTGCTGCCGTGATGGAGGGTTGGATGAAGTCGGAAGGACATCGAGAAAACATTCTCAAGGATGTTTACAGCGCGATCGGCATTGGCTGTTATAAAAAAGAAGGCAATATATATTGGGTACAACTGTTTGGCGGGAACTACTAAATAATGTAGAGATACCCTTGTGCCACTGTGTGCATAGAGATACCGCTGTTTATAAGAGTTCACTGATTCATATAGTGTGATCCCTTCTCCCGATGATACAATGAAACCAGACTGGAGATGAGATCATGGATATAGAGACTAGGTTAAATCGCTTACGCGCCAAGATGAAAGATCTCGCGATCGATGCCTGCTACATCGGGACGGGAGATCCACACAATTCTGAATATGTTGCCGAGCATTTTCAGGCGAGAGCCTGGTTGACCGGCTTTAAAGGATCGGCGGGCACGGCCGTCGTGACTGCCGACCGTGCGCTTCTCTGGACGGACGGGCGCTACCACATCCAAGCCGCACGCGATCTCGACGGAACACCCTTTGATTTGATGAAGCAGGGACTTCTCGGCGTCCCTCGTCCCGACGAATGGATGAAACAAATGCTACCGGAGGGAGCGCGCATCGCTGTCGACGGCACGGTGCTGCCGGACGCGACCGTTGAATCGATGGAAAAGCTGTTCGCCGCACGCGGCTTTGAGCTAGTCACCGACCTCGACTTGATCGGGGCGATCTGGATCGACCGTCCGCCTCTCCCCGCCGGCAATGTTTTCGAGCACAAGATCGAATTTACGGGACGCGACGCGAACGACAAGATCTCGGAAGTGCGCGAAAAAATGAAACTCGACGGCGCCGATTATGCGCTCTACGTCGGTCTCGATGACATCGCGTGGCTCATGAATTTCCGCGGGAGCGATGTGCCAAATAATTGTGTCGCGCTGGCTTTCGCCCTTGTGTTGCCAGATACGGCTCTGCTCTTTATCGACGAAAGCAACGTCAATGACGACTTGCGGGCAGTTTTTCACGAGCAGGGCATTGAACTGCGCGATTATCATGCCGTCTTCAGCGCAGTCCGCGAGTTGCCGGAAGGCGTCCTCGTCGTCGACACGACGTGCGTCAGCCGCGCTTTGATCGAAGCCGTGCCGCCAAACGTCAAAATTATAAAAAAACAAGACTACCCCTACCTGATGAAGGCCGTCCTAAACGATACGGAGCTCTTCGGTCAGTTCCGCGCAGGCGTACGCGACAGCGTAGCCGTTACAAAGTACTTGTATTACATCAAGCACGAAGCGGCGGTGCAGGGTCTAAACGAAATGGAGGTAACAGAAAAACTCCATGAACTTCGCGCCCTATCCGACGCCTTCATCATTGAAAGTTTTCCGACGATCTCCGCTTACGGCGCGAACGCTGCCATGATGCACTACCAAGCGACGCCGGAGCGTCACGACAAGCTTCAGCCTTGCGGGTTCTATCTCGTCGACTGCGGCTCGCAAACGTACGACGGTACGACAGATATCACGAGGACATGTTCGCTCGGACCGCTGACAGAAGAAGAAAAAGTCGATTATACGTTAACCTTGAAGTCTCATATCGCCCTTGCGTCACTGCCCTTTTTGGACGGCACGTGCGGTACAGCGCTCGATGCCGTCGCTCGTTCCGTCATGTGGCGTTACGGACTTGACTACAAATGCGGCACGGGGCACGGTTTCGGATATGTCTCGGGCGTCCACGAAGGTCCGCAACGCCTGACGAACAACCCGCTCTACGGCGACTACAAGTTCCGAGAGAATATCGTGATCACGATTGAGCCCGGCGTATACCGTCAGGACAAACACGGTATTCGCCTCGAAAACGACTACGTTGTTCTCCGCAAGAACAAGACGCTCGCGACTTATGACGGTGCCGTCGGAATCGTCGAAACTCCCGAGGTGCTTAATGAGGCGGGTGATATATTCCTTAATTTTCAAACATTGACCTTCGTTCCGTTCGATCGCGACGCGATCTTGCCTGAACTCCTCTCGGACAAAGAGCTTGACTGGCTGAACACCTACCATGACTCCGTCCGACACGAGCTTCTGCCCTATTTCGAAGGCGACGAACGCGCGTTTTTGATGAGAGAAACGGAACCTTTTACCGTCGGTGACAACAGATAGTGCACAGTGGAGAGGGAGAAAGGGACGTGATCATTTCAGAGGCAATCGTGCAGACAAACGGCTACCCGACGATAGACCAGGAACCGCTGAATCGCGTACGAATATATTGCGACGAAGATCTCACCGTAGGAGTCGCGACCCCCGCCGTCCGCGTGGGCGATGTCTCCTTCAATGAACAAGCCATCATGTCGATGATGGTGGACGCTGCCGACGCCGGCGTCGATGTCTTGCTCTTCTCCGAACGGCCGCTCTCCGGAGCGACGTGCGGAAACTTATACCGTCAGGATCTGTTGAACGAAGAAATTCGCCTGAGCCTTAAGCGGATCGCGCGTATGACGAAAGATCATTCGCTCACTCTTTTCCTCCCCATTCAGTTCAATTTGAACAAAAAAATCATCAAGGCGACCGCGCTACTCCACAACGGTGTAATCGGCGGATTCATGGTCTCGCCGTTTGAGCTGCGACGTCTGAAAGAAGACGATGAGTTGACGTACTTGTTTCCTGATCGGTCCACCAACGTCGGAGAGCCGGTAGATCTCTCAGGCGAGATAGAAGAGGAAGAGCGGGAGTGTTGGGAATTTCTCGACGATCCTGCCCTTACTCTTGGACGCAAGGAAGAAAGACACAGACCCTTCGGACCGTCTTTCGAGCTCATCTCGGATGCTCGGCACGAGTGGACGGGAGACTATCGCCGTCTTCGCGATACGCTGATCGATCATTCTCGGTTTCATCACTCCATCGTCCTCTACGCCGGTGCCGGTGAAGGCGAATCGGTTAACGAGGGTGTGTTCGCAGGACATCGCCTCATCGTCTGTGACGGACATGTGCTCGCGGAAGGTCAACCTTTCACGACAGGACTGACGACAGCCGTTATCCCGGAGAAGGTTTTATCGGAGCTTGCAACCAAAGCGAATCTCCCCGCTAAAAAGAGGAGTCGTGACGACGTATTGGATAAAGCTCAAGAAATATACGAGCGATTCCCCTTCCTGATGAAAAAAGAGCTCGACGCACGTTCTTTCTTCCGCGAAACGTTGACGATCCAAGGTCAAGGGCTCCGGTCACGCCTCGCGGCGATCAGGACGCGACCGGTACTCGGCTTGTCGGGTGGGCTCGATTCGGCTCTTGCCCTGCTCGTGTGTTTGGAAGCGGCGAAGATCGGCGGCTTCACTCCCGACGACATCATCGCCGTTTCAATTCCAGGACCCGGTACGTCTGAGAGGTCGCGCCAGCTTGCTCGTCAATTGGGTGAAGCGACGCAAGTCGATTTTCGCGAGATCGATATCTCGGACGCCGTCGACTTACACCTCAAAATGATCGGTCACGACGCTCTGACTCACGATGTCACGTATGAAAACGCTCAGGCGCGCGAGCGTACGCAGATTCTCATGGATCTGGCAAATCTCGAGCGCGGTATCGTCATCGGCACGGGAGATCTCTCCGAATCGGCTCTAGGATGGTGTACATATAACGGCGACCATATGTCGATGTATACCGTCAACGCGTCCGTCTCGAAGACCGCCGTGCGCTATCTCATCGAGACGGCGGCATCGTTGTTCGAAGAAGGCGAGTCGCCCGTAGAGTTGCCGGATGACAATAAACAGACCATTGCGTCGACACTGCGCGAAATTCTCCATCGACCGATCTCGCCGGAGCTTCTGCCGCCGCACGAAGATGACAGCTTGCGTCAGATCACGGAAGATGTCGTCGGTCCGTATGAGGTCATCGACTTTTTCCTCTGGCATATGGTCTTCCATGGCAAGAAACCTTCCGTCGTGTACGACGCGGCCATCGGCATCTTTTCCGATACGTACGATGAAAAGAGCATCGAACGATGGCTTAAGGGTTTTATTAGACGTTTCTTCCGAAGCCAATTCAAGCGTTCCGCCGCGCCCGAAGGTGTCGCCGCCTTCCCGTGGCGTTTGTCGCCGCAACGCGCGTGGACGATGCCAAGTGACATGTCTCCCTCTTTATGGCTGGATGAGCTTGAATCGCGCCTAAACCGTAGCTGACGTCGCTTTTCCGTTCGAAATGCGATCAACATCTCTTTTGTCCTCTTGCCATCGGCATGTAGCCGGACGCAACGACTTTTTGTCTGACAGCAATCCACCCGCGCAACAGCTCCGCTATTGACCACGACTCCTCTTCTAATTCTCGACCGCCTCCGCGCACTTATGTCCCTGACGCGTGCTTCACGTGAAACAACGTCTGTGACGTGTTATTCTTATTAGAGCGATTGCTTTTTGAAAAGAAGACTTGGAGCGGGTAAGTTATGCAAACAAAAAAGGACATCTATCTCGATCAGAGCAGTACGTCGTTTCCGAAAGCTCCCGGCGTCGCGGACGCCATGTGGACATTGCTTGAGCATCACGGCGTCAACATCGGTCGCGGCAACTATCAAGAAGCTTATTCCGTCGAAGGCGACGTCTTGGACACGCGTTTGCGATTGGCAAAGCTTTTCAATGTAAGCGATGCGCGGAATATCATCTTTACGCCGGGCGTCACGTTCTCGCTCAACACTTTTTTTGAAGGATACTTGAAGCCGGGTGACCATGTCGTCGTAAGCGGCATGGAACACAATGCGGTCATGCGCCCTTTGAAACGTTTGCAGAGCAGACGCGGGGTTCGCTATACGATCGCGAAGGCGACCGAACGCGGCGAAGTCCCGGTCGAGTCCTTTGAAAAAGCGCTCGAACGCGACACAAAAGCGATCGTCACATTACACGCCTCGAATGTCGCCGGCACGATTCTCCCGGCGCGAGAGATCGGACAGCTGTGCAAAGAACGCGGCATCGTCTTCGCTCTCGACACAGCGCAGTCTGCAGGTAGCGTTGAAATCGATATGGACGCTATGCACATCGATCTTCTCGCCTTTACCGGACACAAAGGATTGCGCGGACCGCAGGGTATCGGCGGCTTTGCGATCGCCAAGGATTTGGTTGACCTCGTCGATCCGCTCATGGTCGGCGGAACAGGCAGTCGCTCGAACAGTTTTGAACAACCGGATTTCATGCCCGACAAATACGAAAGCGGGACGATGAACATCCCCGGCATCATCGGTCTGCGGGCGGCGCTTATCTATCTTGAAGAACACGGTCTCAGCCAAATGCACGATGTAAAAATGACGCTGACGAAGCGTTTTCTCGATGGTCTCGCAACCATCAAGGGCGTGCGTCCCGTCGGCATGCCCGGTGTAGAAGGTCGTACGAGCGTCGTATCGATTACGGCAGTCGATCGCGACAACGCCGAGATCGCCTTTGAGCTCGAACGCGATTGGAACATCATGACGCGTGTCGGTCTCCATTGCGCCCCCATTGCGCATCAGAGTCTCGGAACTTTCCCCCAGGGAACCATCCGCTTCTCATTCGGCGCGACGAATACGGAAGAAGAGATCGACACGGCGCTTGAAGCGTTGGCTGCTCTGACCTCGTAGAAGGATTACCCGAGCTTTTAGCGTTATCTTGCCGGCAGGCACTCCTTTTCTTCGTTGGAGATCCTGTCGGTTTTTGTGTCGGGCATATGTGTGTTTTGAAAATTGGATGTTCTCTCTTTCATGCAATCGAATCTGTCGGCAATATGCACACATCGGTAACAGAACAGACCCCCTTTGCGCGCAATCGAATCCGTCGCCATATGTGCACATTGATACTAGGTTGTGCCCCTTTACGTATCATGGAAGTGGCTGAGATTGTGCGTGTTCGTCATCGATCTGTCATCTTCCGGCACATATAGGCCAAAAAACTTGACCTGACGTGTAGATGACATCTTCACAATTTCAAAAAGTTATCAACACACAAAAAATGAATAATTCACACGTTATCAACAGGCTTTGTTGAAAAGTCGGCATCTTTTAATCCTTGCCGGTGAAAGTAAAAACGGTAAAAATGACGAGGGATCGGACTCTTGTTGATCGATCGAAATTATTAACAAACTTATCAACAATTCACACTCTGCAAGTCACAAATTGTTGATGTTTTTAAGGGTCGAAAAACGGCTAAAACGTTTATATTTTCGCTTTTTTTTGCCTTTTCTGACGCAGTTTTATCTGTTAGGATAATCAGTACCCCGTTCCGGGTGCATGGGTGATGTTTGCTCTGATTTTAAGGAGGAGAAGGTATTAAGAGTGAGGACACAGAGAGACGCTGAATCGATATGGACGTCCGTATGTAAGAAGTCGTTGAGCAAAGAAGTCAGTCCGCTGACGTACAATACTTGGTTTCTCAGTGCGAAGCCTTATCTTTCTGGCGAACGTGTGTTCGGACTTGCTGTGCCAAGCGATATTGCGAAGGAGTATGTCGGTCAACACCGCCCTCTCATCGAAAATGCGCTCAAAGATTACACGCGTGTGAATTACTCATTGGAAATTACCGTACGTCCCGACGGCACCGTACCGTCGCAAGAAGAGCGGTTTTCTGCTTTCGAGAAGAACGGCAACGGCAATGGAAATTTTAGGGCAGGCCAGTTAAATCCGAATTACTCCTTTTCCTCTTTTATCGTGGGACCCGGAAACAGTTTCGCGCACGCGGCTTCAGTGGCAGTCGCATCGATGGAAAGCCCTCGCAATTACAATCCTCTCTTTCTTTACGGCGGATCGGGATTGGGCAAGACACATCTCATGCACGCAATCGGCAACCAAGTGCGCCGCGATTTTCCGCATAAACGCGTCGTATACGTCCAAACAGAGCAATTCGTCAATGAATTTATTTCGTGTATCCAGCTAAATGAATTCGATGAATTTCGCAATCATTACCGTCTTGCCGATATGCTCCTCATCGACGATATTCAATTTATCGAGTCGAAAGAACGCATGCAGGTCGAGTTTTTCTATACGTTCAATGCGCTTTTTGAGTCAGGAAAAAACATCGTCTTTACGTGTGATCGCCCGCCGCAAAATCTTACATCGCTCGTTGATCGCTTAAGGACGCGCTTTGTCAGCGGATTGACAATCGACATCACGCCGCCCGACTATGAAACGCGTATCGCGATCCTCAAGAATTTGGCGAAGACGCAAGGAGTTGTCATCTCTCACGATATTCTGGAATATATCGCGGACAACATCACATCAAACGTGCGTGAAATTGAAGGGGCTTTCAAGACGATTTGCGCTCTACAACTGATCGGCGTTGAAGTGACACTTGATGCCGCCAAACAGGCGCTCCAAAACGTGATCCAGCCTGGCGCCGTCAAGGAGCTCGATTTCCCGCTCATCATGGAGATCGTGGCGCATTATTACGGCGTCACCGTTGACGACTTGAAATCGCGTCAGCGAAGCCAAGATATCGTTGAGCCGAGGCAAATCGCCATGTATCTTTGTCGTAAAAAACTCGACAGAACATTCAAGGAGATAGGTACCGCCTTTGGTGGCAAGAATCACGCCACAGTTTTACACGCCTGTGATAAAATTACAGAAGGCATAGAACAAAATGCAAAGCTTGCCGAGACCATTGATAACATCGAGGCGCGTTTGCAGTAATAAACAAAGTTATGATCATTTGTTAATAACTCGCCGTGAAACGCTTGTTGATAAAATGTGAATAATTAACAGACGTTAATAAGCCGATTTTCTTAACAGACAAATAACAAACGTCTAACAAAAGAGTAACATCGCGAAACGTCGAAGCAGGCGGGCCGCGGATGAGTTTTTAACATAATTGACACATATAAGAAGAAGATCGATGAATTATCATAGAGAGCTGCAAGGCAGAACAGGAGGCGCAACATGAAACTCACTTGTACAAGAAATCACCTGATGGATGCTATATCGACTGTGCAGAGAGTTGTCGCGACGCGATCAACCGATAAACTTCTGGACGGGATACTTCTTGTCGCGGATCAGGAACTCGTTTTAACCGGCTATGACAATGAAACGGGTATCGAATATCGAATGGAGGCCGATATATCGAGGAAAGGAGACATTGTCGTTCCAGCGAAGTATTTATCGGAAGTTGTTCGCAAGCTTCCTGACAATCACGTATATCTTGAAGTACAGGATGACTATATTCTGATTGTTGAGAGCGGCAACAGTAAGTTCCGTTTGCGCGGTTATCCTGCCGATAAGTATCCTGAAATTCGTTTCGTCGAAGAAGAGTCGAGGATAGTCGTCAAGCAGAAGACGCTCAGAGATATGATCAATCAAACGATTTTCGCCGCAAGTACGGATTATCACAGCCGCTCGGCTCTTACAGGATTAAATTTGATTTGTGAACGTGATTCGTTGACGTTGGTGGCAATTGACGGATTCCGTCTCGCCATACGCCACGAAACAGTTCCGGGGATGGATATTAATATCAACATCGTTATACCTGCGAAGGCGATGGCGGAGATTGCGAGAATCATGTCGGACGGTGAGGAGGAAGTCGTTATATTGCCTTCCCACAACTACATCATTTTTGATAAAGGGAACGTCAAACTCGTGACGCGCCTGATCAAAAGCGAATACATGAACTATAGAAGCATCATTCCGCGCGAAGCCGATTCGAGTTTGATCATTTCACCGGAAGTGTTGCTTGCCGCGATCGAGCGTGCATCCATCATGATCGAGACGGATGACAGGCGTTTCCCCGTGACGCTCAGCATGCCGGACAACGATACGATGGTCATAGAGTCGAGGACGAATATCGGTGAAGCAAAGGAAGATATTCCGATTGCACTTGCCGGAGATCGCGTGGAAATCGACTTTAACCCGCGCTTTTTCATCGAAGTGCTCCGAGAGATTGAAGACGAGCGCGTTACGTTGACGTTTAGCGGCAGCCTCGGTCCGTGCTCAATTAAACCGGAAAGTGGAGATAAATTCTTCTACATGATCTTGCCTTTGAGAAGATAAGACTCAAAACGTCGGTATGCGACTCTGCTCAATAGATTTAACTAATTTTAGAAATTACGATCGCCTTCGGCTCGACATTCCGGACGGTACGCACGTGTTTCACGGCGCGAACGCACAGGGAAAGACGAATCTCCTGGAGGCGATCTATTTATGTACGTGTGCAAGATCTCATCGCACGGGTCGCGACGAGGAGCTTGTCAAACACGGGTGTGATTTTTATCGTGTGAGTATTCAATTTGTGACGGATCGCGGTTTGAATGAATCGGTTACGCTCGAATATAAGCACGCGCAGACGCGCGGCGGTTCACCGTCTCGGACTATTTATTATAATGATCTGGAAGTGGCGCGTCTTGCCGACATGATGGGGCTGTTTCACGCCATCATTTTCGCCCCGGAGGACTTGCAGATTGTCAAAGGAGGCCCGAGCGAGAGGCGCCGTTTCTTAGATGTTTTGATTTCAAGGACAGACAGGGCGTATTTTCGCGACTTACAGGATTTTTGGCGTGTAATCGGCCAGCGTAATCGCTTGCTCAAGAATCTCAAGGTGAACGGATCGTTTAACGGGCGCGTTGCAGACAGGAATTTTTCCGATGGTCGCACGGCGTTCGACGAAGATGAGAGCGAACCGCCCGAAAGCGAGATGATCTTTCCCGATCCGGCGGCACAACTCGACATATGGGACGAGCAACTCGCATCGATCGTTTCCGCTATTCTGAAAAAAAGGCTCGATGTTACGGAGAAACTTTCCGAATACGCATCGCTCTCTATACGTCATCTGACTTCTTCGCAGGAGCAGCTCGATATTCAGTACAGGGGCTTCGGCGGTCTCGACCGTGATATGAGTCGCGAGACGATCGAGCGGCTGTATCTTGAGCGTCTCAGGCGCTCCAGAGACGACGATATCTTCCGCGGGAGCACATCGAGCGGTCCGCACAGGGATGATTTGCAGCTCTCACTAAACGGTGTGGAAGCCCGTCTCTTTTCGTCACAAGGGCAGCAACGTTCCATCGTCCTTTCGCTAAAGATTGCGGAGCTTATGTTATTGACGGAAATGACGGGCGAGACACCGATACTTTTGCTGGACGACGTCATGTCCGAGCTCGATCAGTCGCGCCGGTCCAAGCTCATGGAAGTGATCCAAGGGCACCAAGTCTTCTTGACGTGTACCGATACGGCTCAAATTTTCCCTTCCGATCAAATTCTCATCTCTGAGAATATTGATGCCGCGGTCGAATCTGGCGGAGAGGACAATAGGAGCACCGAGCGGGACGACCGGACACAACGAGACGGATGGACTTCAAACATCTTCTACTACGAAGTTGTAAAGGGTACGGTCAAGCCGGAAGATCGATACCAGGCTGATGGACTACGCCGGAGGGTTGACTCTAAACTGAAGGACTACGCCGGAGGGTTGACTCTAAGCTGAAGGACTACGCCGGAGGGTTGACTCTAAGCTGAAGGACAAAGCTAGCGAGTTGATTCTGGGCTAAAGGACAACGCCGATTGTAAATTGGCACAAAATCGCTGGTACCGAGCGGAGACGTTGACGTTCGACGCTCAAAGTTGCGCCGTAAGCGATCCAACTCGGAAAGCACATTGATCGAAAAGTATTGCCGATCAAAGGAGAAATATATGGACAAAAGACATATTGTGATCAGCGGTCAGCGCGGAGTCGGCAAATCGACGCTTATCGAAAAGCTTCTCCGAGAGATTGAAGTGCCTGTGAGAGGTTTTTTCACGCGGAGCACGCCAAGGAACGAAGAGGGGTTTCACTCGATCTATATATTCAGACCAACCGACCGGGAACGAAAGATGAGTCGCGCCAACCACATCGGCGACTGCGACGGTCGCAATAGGACGATCAATTTGGATGTCTTTGAAACAGTCGGCGTTGAGTTTTTGCGAGAAGGATTTCACGATACGACAACATCATCAGTTATCGCGATGGACGAGCTCGGTTTTATGGAGACGGAGGCTAGAACCTTTTGTGAGACGGCGTTGTCGTGTTTTGACGGCGACCGACATGTATTGGCTACGATCAAAGCATACCTTAGCACCGAGTTTTTAGATGCCGTGCGCTCACACCCGAAAACAGAGGTATTCGACATTACCGTTGAAAACAGAGATGAACTGTACGAACGTTTAAGGCCTATGATCCTTCGTTGGAATGAGGAGTTTCGTTCAGCCCGCTAATCGCCCTTTCGGTTAACATGCAGACGGGTGCAGACGCAACCTGCTTTGAAGTTTCGTTCAGCTCACCAAGCTCCTTTTCGGTTAACTGTTTTATTGAGCTTCTTAACATTTTTATCAGCATTTTCACGGACAAACCTTCTCGTGTCCGAACATCGATCAGCGAAGTGTCTAAAAACACTGAAAACGCGTGACAGTAGCCATTTGGCGGATTTCTTGCGGTGCCGGCAAACGGTGCGAAATCAACACTTTTACGCCTTTTTGTGGTATAATTTTATAGGCCGAGAAAGTGCCAAAAAGCGATGAGAAAAGGAGCTATATGTATATTCACATAGGAGCCGACGTCTCCATACCGGCACACTGGATCATCGGCATTTTTGATCTTGAGAAGGTCTCACCTTCGAGCGATACGGTTGCGTTTCTCGCACAGGCAGAAGATACGAATCGTCTGGACTGGATGACAGAGGAAGTCCCTCGTTCTCTCATCCTCACATCGGGTAGAATTTTCCTCTCTCCCGTTTCGACAGCGACTTTGCGCGCAAGGTGTGACGGGGCAGGGTTTATATTGAAAGGACAATATGAGTACGGAAAAAGATAAAACAAACATACGTTCTGAAATCCAAAGCGACGGCTTAAAAGAATTATTGCGTCGCGCGGAAGAAGATGCTGCCAATAAGGTGGAGGCGTCCCATTCCGGCGATGAATTGATCAATTTGGCGGATAACATCCATGCGCTTACAGAAGATTTTTCTGAAGATCTGGCGTCTGCCGCAGTAATAGAGGGGCAGATCTTCGACACGACGACCAGCGGGTCATATGAGGAAAGCGATATCCAAGTACTTGAAGGCTTGGAAGCCGTCAGATTGCGCCCGAGCATGTACATCGGCGACACGACATCGAGGGGCATGCATCACCTGATCTATGAAATCGTCGCCAACTCGGTTGACGAGGCGCTCGCTGGCCGTTGTGACTCGATCACGGTCACAGTATTTCCTGACAATTCTATTCGCATCGAGGATAACGGCATCGGCATTCCCGTCGGCATTCACCCGACGGTCGGGATTCCGACGGTTGAAGTCGTCCACACGATTCTCCATGCCGGAGGTAAGTTCGGCGGCGATGCGTACAGTTTCTCCGGAGGCCTGCACGGCGTAGGCGCTTCAGTCGTTAACGCGCTCTCCGAATGGATGGAAGTCGTCGTCAATCGTGACGGCCTGTCTCACCACATCCGTTTTGAACGAGGTGAGACGGTCACGCCGTTGACGGTTACAGGTGAAACGGATAAAACAGGGACGATTACGACGTTTAAGCCCGACCCCGAGATTTTCAGCGAGACGGAGGTCGACTTTGCCTTGATGATCACGCGTTACCGCGAGATGGCCTTTCTCAATCGCGAGGCTGCCTTTACGTTGATCGATGAACGCGAGACGCCGGCGGTTGTGAAAAAACTTCACTATTCAGGCGGCATTATCTCCTTTGTCGAATATCTCAACCGAAACAAGGCCGTTCTCAACAAGGAGCCTATCTACTTCTCGGGCGAACAGGACGGCGTGTTTGTCGAAGTTGCCATCCAATACAACGATTCCTACAACGAGAACGTCTATTCTTATGCGAACAATATCGCAACCATCGAGGGCGGCTCCCATCTGACCGGTTTTCGATCGGCATTGACGAAAACGGTCAACGATTACGCGCGCAAGTACAGCATCCTGAAGGAGAAAGATAAAAATCTGCAGGGAGAAGATATCCGAGAAGGCATGTGCGCCATCATCAGCGTCAAATTGAAGAATCCGCAGTTCGAGGGGCAGACGAAGACGAAACTCGGAAATCCTGAAGTACGCACAGTTGTCGAAGCAACCGTCAATGAGAGTTTGCTCAATTTCCTTGAGGAGAATCCGCAGGAAGCACGTACGGTCGTAAGCAAAGGCGTGTCGGCCTCGCAGGCGCGTGAAGCGGCGCGCAAAGCGCGTGAGATGACGCGCCGTAAGAGCGCGCTGGACAGCAACGCTCTCCCCGGCAAGCTCGCAGACTGCCAGGAGAAAGATCCGACCTTCTGCGAATTGTTCATCGTTGAGGGTGACTCCGCGGGCGGGACGGCGAAAAATGGCCGAGAGCGCAAGTATCAGGCGATCTTGCCGCTCTGGGGCAAAATGCTTAACGTCGAAAAGTCTCGTATCGACAAGGTGCTCGACAACGAGAAGCTCATGCCGATCGTGATGGCCTTGGGCGCAGGTATCGGAAACGACTTTGACTTGTCGAAACTCCGCTATCACAAGATTATCTTGATGGCTGATGCCGACGTTGACGGCTCGCACATCAGAACGCTGTTGCTGACATTCTTCTTCCGCTATATGCGACCGCTCGTAGACGCCGGCCATGTGTACATCGCCTGTCCTCCGCTTTATCGCGTCTATCAAGACAAGGTAAGCCATTATGCTTACGACGAAGAGGACGTCGAGCGCATAAAAGAGAAAACAGGGTGGGCAAACCCGAAAATGCAGCGATTCAAGGGTCTCGGCGAAATGAACGCCGATCAATTATGGGAGACGACGATGAATCCGGAGGCGCGCAAGCTCTTACAGGTAACGGTAAGCGACGCGCAAATTGCCGACGAGACCTTCACGCTTCTAATGGGCGATCGTGTTGAGCCGCGTCGCGAGTTTATCCGTACTAACGCGAAATTGGCGACGCTTGATAATTGATGGTGACGAGCATACCATTCTTGGATAGACGAGACGGAAGCACTCGTCGCGGTGTCCGGAAACGGGTCGGGAGAGAGTCGCCTTGACACCATTGCCACTAGGAAACACGTTCCGAGGCTCTTGGCGCTGGGAATCGCTGACGAGACGACCAGACGGCTATTTCGAATAAATGCAACGGGCTCGCAATGTTTCACGTGAAACATTGCGAGCCTTTGATCACTATTGAGTGCCCACATCGTCCGACCAACAGACATGTGCTTGGCGGAGCCAGATCGCTCGCCTGGTCGAAGGGTCAATGCGAAAGAGAGCGCAGTTGTTTGCTAGACTGACATTGGATGCTGTCTGTGAGCCAGTTCGCTCACTCAAACGGAGAGGAAAGTTAATGAGACTGTTTGTGGCGATCAATTTTAATGACGAGACGCGATTTAGGCTGGCGGAAATACAGCGAAAAATCCGCTCTTCTGCGCCACGCGGTAGATTTCCTGATCCTGCGAATTTTCATCTGACGCTCGCATTTCTTGGTGAATGCGACGCGAAAGAGCGCCACGCAGCTCAAAATATCCTGTCTTCGATGATTTTTGCGCCGTTCGAACTGACTTTCGAGCGTATCGGTCGTTTTGAAAGGCGCGGCGGGGATCTCTGGTGGGCAGGCATTGCGCTTACTCGCGATCTGAAAGAATTACAGAATGCCCTTTCGAGAGGCTTGGCGTCTGTCGGTTTCGAGCTGGATTCACGCCCCTTTAAGCCACACGTGACGCTTGCGCGCCAAATCCTCGAGAAAATCACAATCACGGCTCCCCAGCCTTTTAGCGAGACGGTTCGCTCCATTGAGTTGATGGAATCGACTAGAATCGACAGCAGATTAACGTATGTGCCGCTCTTTCGAGCTGAAAGTCGATGAGTTCTTATCTCTCACTAAAACGACATTCCCCGGGGAAAAGCGTCTTTGTTCCTCATTTGTAACGCTTTTCCTTTGCGAAGGAGTTTTTTCTTTCACAAAAACGATTTTGCTGTGCGAAGGAGCTTTTTTCTTATCTAAAACGAATTCCCCCGGGAAAGGAGTCCCTCTCTTAGAAAAAACTTTGTTTTCTCTGTCCGGCTATAAACTTTTTCGTTGAAAACACAATTTTGATCTCGCGCACTCGATCGTTTACAAGTAATCATGTCGATTCATTGGTAGAATAACGATACAGCGACACACGAGAAAAGTATCACTTAAGGAATAATCTCCGTGCTGAACGTATGAGAAAATGGAGAGCGAAGAGGGTTTGCTCATGTCGAAACGAGTTTCTTTTGAAAATGACTACAACACGGGATGTCATCCGCGCATTTTGGCTGCATTGTCGAAGACAAATGACGAACGGACGACGGGGTATGGGCTTGATCGGTACAGCGATGAAGCGCGCGGACTGATAAAAGATGCAAGTCGTGCCCCGACCGCCGACGTGCATTTCCTCGTCGGCGGGACACAGGTCAATTTAATCGTTGCCGCAGGTGCTCTGAAGCCATGGCAGGGAGTTATTTCCGCCGAGACAGGCCACGTCAATGTGCATGAAGCGGGTGCGATCGAAGCGACCGGTCATAAAGTGCTCGTTGTCGAATCAAAGGACGGTCTCTTGTCGGCGGACGCGATCGATCGTTACTGCCAATCGTATCGCGACGACCCGACGGCGGAGCATATGGTGCAGCCGGGGATGATCTATCTCTCGCAGACAACGGAGCTTGGAACGGTTTACCACCTTAAAGAATTGCGGGCGATCAGGCAAGTCGCCGACCGATGGGGCTTGACGTTGTTTGTGGACGGCGCGCGTCTCGCTTCCGCCTTGGCGATTGAAGAGACAGAGATCGACCTGCCCGCACTCGCAGAGCTCGCAGATGTCTTTTCCATCGGCGGCACAAAATGCGGAGCTCTCTTTGGCGAGGCCGTTGTGATCATAAAGGACAGCCTGAAAAGTGATTTCAGGTCGCTTGTGAAGCAAAGAGGCGGACTGCTTGCGAAGGGGCGACTACTGGGCGTTCAGTTCAGAGAACTCTTTCGCGACGGGCTGTACATGGAAATCGGGCGCCACGAGAATGATATGGCGGCGGCATTGGCTGCGCAGTTTAGCGTGCGAGACTTCGAATTCTATACTCCGCCCACGAGCAACCAGCTATTTGTTCTGATGGATGATAGTGAAGAAAAGTATTTCTCAGAGCGTGCCGTGTTTGAACGCATCGGAAAGCAGAAGGATGGGCGCAGAATCTGCCGTTTTGTCACGTCTTTTTCGACGGAAAAGACAGAAATTGACGCATTATTTGCACAATAGAGAACATATGTTCGCAATGGGGCATGGTACAATTAACGAGTTATCAATCGTAGATCGACTCCGACCGTTCGATTTCCCCAAAGAGTCGAAAAACAAGTAGTAAGAGGAATGTTATGAGCGTAGTGATCGCAGTTGCCAACCAAAAAGGCGGCGTCGGCAAGACGACGACGTGCATCAACTTGGTGGCGGCTCTAGAGGGGCAAAGAAATCGTGTACTTCTCGTCGACATGGATCCTCAGGGGAATACGACGTCGGGATTAGGCATCGATAAAAAAACTCTCCCGCACACAATCTACGATCTGCTTGTCGGCAAGGTGCAAGACGTTGGACAAGTACTTGTCAAGGCGAGGCCTAAGCTTGACCTTCTCCCCGCGAACATCAATCTCGTCGGTGCTGAATTGGAGCTCGTTGAGATGTTTCCTCGTGAACAACAGCTAAAAAACCATATCGCGACTGTCCGTGATCGATATAATTACATCGTAATCGACTGTCCGCCGTCGCTCGGGCTGTTAACGGTGAATGCGCTTACTGCGGCCGATGCCGTTTTAGTTCCCGTTCAGGCGGAGTATTATGCACTTGAGGGGCTCATGCAGCTCATGACGACGCTCGGGCTCGTGTGCAAATCATCGAATCCCGACTTGCGACTCGCGGGCGTCTTTATCACGATGTTCGATTCGAGAACACAGCTCTCAAAGCAGGTGCGCGACGAAGTTGAGTGGTATTTTCGCGAAGATTTTCTCAAGACAATCATCCCGCGCAATGTGCGCTTAAGTGAAGCGCCGAGCTATGGCGCGACTATTTTCGAATACGATAAACGGTCAAAAGGCGCGAACGGATATCGCCTTTTGGCGCAAGAGTTGACAAAGCGTCTGGAGAGTCAAGCTTGGAAAGACGGAACGATCGGGCGCTTATAATGCGCAGAAGCCCCCTCGCATGGCAGATCATGCGCACGGAAAGAGATCGGAGCAGATGAAAATGAATGATGAAATGACACAAATGAAATCAAGACGCGGTTTAGGCAAGGGACTCGGCGCTCTTTTCGAGACGGTGCCCCAAGAAGAACAAACGACAAAGTCCGAACGGATTGTCGAGTTGAGCATCAACAGGTTGGAGCCCAACCACGAACAGCCACGACAGGATTTTGATAAGGACCGCCTCGACGAATTGACGGAATCCATTCGCGACCAAGGCGTTATCTCGCCCATCATCGTGACACCGACTTCGTCTCCCGACCACTACATGATCGTGGCGGGAGAGCGCCGCTGGCGCGCCGCCCGCGCCGCCGGTCTGCAAACGATCCCCGCCATTATTCGCGAATTAACGGACGCGGAAGCGCAGCGTCAAGCCCTGATTGACAACGTGGTTCGTCAAGACCTGAACGCCATCGAAGAAGCCATCGCATTCGATCAGTTGATCAAACAATACGATATGACGCAGGAAAGCTTGGCGACAGCGATCGGCAGGAGTCGTTCTGCCGTCACGAATACGCTGAGACTGCTCAATCTGCCGGAGAATATACGTGATATGGTGCGTCGCGGTGAGTTATCGTCGGGACATGCGCGTGCATTGTTGGCGTTGTCCGACGCGAGCGCTCAAAGTAACGCCGCCGCGGTGGTCCTCGCAAAACAGTTAAGCGTCCGCGACACGGAGCGCTTAGTCAAGGAAATCAATGCGCCGCCCGCGCCGCCGGTACCGCGCACACCGGACGATGAACGTAAAGACCTCCATGTCCGTGCCGTAGAAGAACAGCTACGCCGCTCGCTCGGCACGAAAGTCACGATTCAGGATCATAAGACAGGGCGCGGGAGCATTGTAATACGCTACCATTCAGCGGATGAATTGGATCGACTTCTTGAATTGTTGACGAGAGAGTAAGGTCCGGTTCGCAAGCTAGACGGAGTCCAGCGATCGACAGCATGCCCACACGCGTCATCGGCGCGTGAGACAGAGAGACTACTTGACAGCACGGGAGACAAAAATCATGTGGGAACTTCTGAAGAAACGTTCGGCAAACCGCCGAAAAGGGACGTTGCTCGAGGAGCGAGAGCGGGCGACAGAGCGAAAGCAACGCCTGTTGGCGTTTCTCCTCCCTGTTCTCGCGTTCTACATCGGGTTCGCGGCACATGGTCTCTGGCCGGTCGGAAATCGCCACCTCTTGGCATACGATCTATATCACCAATACGCACCGTTTCTCCTAGAATTAAAAAGGAAAATCCTCTCTGGCGACACGCTATTCTATTCGTGGGCGGGCGGCTTGGGCGTCAATTTTTATAGCTTGTTTACATACTACGTCGCCAGCCCGTTGAACATTCTCACCATTTTCTTCCCGGATCAGAACATCACGGAAGCCGTCATGCTCTTGACGCTCCTGAAAATCGGCTTTTCAAGTCTGTTTTTCCGCGAGTTTCTGTGCGGGGCATTCCGCAAAAGCGACCCGTTGGCGTCTCTCTTCGGCTCCTTCTATGCATTGTCGGCATGGGTATACGCTTATAGCTGGAATATCATGTGGCTCGATACGCTCGTGTGGTTCCCTCTTGCGGCATTGGGACTGGTGCAACTCGTGCGTGACGGTAAAGCGCGGCTTTTCGTCTTCAGTCTGACACTCATGCTGGTGACGAATTATTACACCGCCTTCTTCGGGTGCGTTTTTCTGTTCTTCTACTATTTCGTGCTACGAGTTCAGTTCAAACGGCCATTTTCGCGATATGAAGTTAAGTCGCGTTGGTCCGAGCCGTTGGTCGCGTTTGGTAAATTCGCCGGTTTCTCCGTGCTGTCGGCGCTTCTCGCAGGTGTCGTATTGTGGCCGACTGCAAAGGCGTTGGCAATCACTTCGGCCGCGAATGACGCCTTCCCCGGGGGCTTTACGTTCACGCAAGCGTTTTTGGATACGCTCGGCAGAATGACTCCGCTTCGCAGTCCGAACATTATGTCGGGGCTACCGAACATTTATGCAGGCATAGCGGCGCTTCTCCTGCTTCCGGCGTTTTTTGCAGATAAAAAACGGCCGCGGACGGTGCGCCTCGCATACGGCGCGCTACTCGCGTTCTTGTTTTTCTCTTTTCAATCTCGCACCCTGAGCTTCCTGTGGCATGGAGCCCACTACCCGAACTCACTCGATTTCCGCTACGCTTTCGTATTCGTTTTTCTTGTACTTGCCATGGCGTATCAAGCGGTAGGAGACGAGCTTGCTCCTAAAATGAAAACGATCACTGCAGGCGTTGTGCTTATCTTTATCTTGCTCCTCGTTGAACAGAAACATCTGCTGAATGATACGCTTTCGCACTGGCGGCTTACGACGTTTCTCGTCTTTTCCGTCGGCTATTTGATGATTGTTGCCGACATCCGAAAGCCCGTCCGTCGTATAGATCTTTGGGACAAGAGAATCGACGGGCAGCCGGAGAGCACATCGCTTCTGCAGCGAGGAACCAGTTATCAATTGTTTGTCCGAGAAGAATATCGCAGGTGTCGAGGTCTTGTCGATCACGCAAAGATTGCTTTAGGAATGTCTAAACGCGCAAAACAGGAGGAAAGAAAATCTGATGATCGGAAAGCGAGCGGATTGCTGAACGAACAGCCGCCTGTGTCTCTTCGAAGGCTCTCAGCGTGGAAGAGGTTGTGGCACCAAAGGCAAATCAGGCGCAAGCAACTGCCCGTCCTCGATAAACGGATACGTTTCGGGGATATCCGTTATCACCGCGCGTTGATTCTCCTGTTCGCGTTCATGTTGTTGGAAGTGTTGTTCCACGCGATTACGAGCGCCGCGCTCTACCAGCAAGTCGCTCCGCTAGGCGATCGCCAGTACTATACGAGCAACCCGTATGCGACGGAGGTCTATGAATACGTTGCGGCGTTGAAACGCGAGCACAAGGGTCGACCGTGGCGCGCGGAGATTCTCCCTGATACGTGTGTCAACGACCCTTTCCTGTTCGGAACGAATGGGCTCTCGCTCTTCGCCTCGCCATACCCACAGGCTCCTATCGATTATTTTTCCGACTTGGGCTACCCGACAAACGGCGTCAACAGCATGCAATATAAAGAATCGACGATCGTTATGGACAGCATTTTGTCGATCAACCACCTTATTGTTAGAAATGGCAGGGTGTTCGATGATCGCACGCGGACACTTGTCGCGACGGGAGAAGAGACGAGACTGTATGAAAACCAGGATGCGCTACCCTTCGGCTTTTTTGTATCGTCCGATGCAGGATATCTCGATAGTGAGATGCTTCCGGATGATCATCTCGACGTTCAAGGGCAACTGCTGCGCGCTCTAGGTGGCGAAGCGAATGTGTTCATCAAAGATTCGTTCGTACCGTGGGGGTTGGAAGGGTGTTTCGTCGAACCTTCGTACGATCCGTATTCGTTCCATGTCGTGCGCGAGAAGGGCAATAACGAATGGGCTTTTCTTGTATATGATGTCCCCGAGGACGGCATCTACTATATTACGTGGGAGGATTATTCAGTCGGTATCACGTACAGTAACGGATTTGTCGGGGATGATCAGTTCTTCCAGTTAGGCGGTAGCAAACGCGGGATCGGTGATGTTGGTTTTCTGGAAGCGGGGACGAAGCTTCATTTTCGAATCAGCATGAGTTCGGAAAATGCGGTCGAAGGAGAGTTTCGCGCTTGTGTGTACAGGCTTGACGAAGAAGCGTGGAACGTTTCACGCAAAAGACTTGCAGCGTATCCGCTCAAGCTCGACTCTTTCGGATCCGGTTCTTTTGACGGGACGATCACTGCCCCTGAGACAGGCTACCTCTTCCTTCCGACGACGATCAATCCCGGATGGACTTTCAAGGTTGACGGCCAAGTGACGGAATCGATGGCGATTCGAGATTGCTTCATCATTGTGCCTCTCAGTGCGGGAGAACACACCGTATCGGCGCGTTTCGTTCCGGTCGGTTTTGGGACGGGCATTCTGATGACCGTTGCGGGACTTATCACTATTGCTGCCTGCGCAGTCTTGAAGCGCTATAAAAAATGAAATGACAAGATAAACAGAGAAGAAAAACGCCTACAGCAAGATGCGCGCCCGCCTGCTCTCCTGTAAATGTTGCGGTGGGAAAATCGCCGGAAGGCGATCACGAACGCAACGGCGGGCAGTACGCGGAGCGGCCTTGGCAAACACAGTGAGGAAAAAGAATGTGTATGCGACACGTGAACATCATGGCGCCAATGTTGTATCATTAAGAGTAGTTGAAACGTGATTCCTGTACGACAACGTGCAAAGATAGGAGAATGCTCATGGAAACAGTCGTTAAATATCGTTTTGACCAAAAAATGGTCCCTTTTGTAAAACAGCTCGACATCAAGACGGCGTTGTTCGGCTATGACAAGACGGATGTTTATAACAAATTTAAAGATTTGTTGGTTCGAGCGCGCGAGGTGTCTCAAGAGCTTTTAGCTGAGGAATATCGCACCATCGAACAAATGAAAGCGGAGCTGTTTGCAGCGGCTGGAGATCCTGTTAAGTTGGAGGCGTTTCATGCAAAATGGAGTCCACAAGATCCGATACCTGAAATCGAACATAAAAGCGATGAAGAACAGACGGACGGAGAAGGTCGTCTCATCGAATCGGACGATAGTGCCTCGGAAGAGGACGCCGAATTGGATCCTCCGGCAGCCATGAGTGCCACAGCTGCTGTATCTGGCGAAGACATAGCGGAGCCGGGATCGCAACTTGAAGAGCTTCAAACGGAGCTCGATTATTACAGAGAGCGTGAAGAAGAACTTAACCGCACGGAAGACATTCTTCGTGAGGCGCGCCTCGAAGGCGAAGCGATCGTCCATTCTGCCCAAGTGCGTGCCGAACAAGAGCTGTTCCTATACAGAGCCAAGCGTCGCGATGAGGAGAAGGCATTCCAAGAAGCCATCAAGGGGCTTGAAGCGCAAAAAGAACAGCTCGAAGAAACATGCATGATATACCGGAACTATATCGCTGAGGGTTGTGACCTTTTCGATCAGATGAGGGAATACACTATGCGGTTTACCCCGCCCGTATCATCCGATAGCGATTGATCGCGGTCGGAAGGTGAGTTCGTTGATTAGATATACGACATAAGAGGACGTCGGGCGAACTGATCTCGGGTTGCCCACTCGTGAATTAATTAATAAATTACACTCTCGTTCCGGATGATTAACAGGATTTTCGTACGATGGAATTGTTCGCCGGACGGGAGTTTTCGTGCTGAATAATTCGCCTAGAAGACTAATGATGAGATAGCATTTGCGATGATGAATCACAGGAGGTCGTGCAACGCCGTGAGAGTTTGTGCTATGAGAGAAGTGGTCAAGCGCTACAAGAAAGTAGTCGCGTTGAACCGTTTTAATTTCGAAATTAATGAGGGCGAAATTGTAGGGCTTCTCGGCCCCAACGGCTCGGGGAAATCGACCGCCATCAATTGTCTTCTGGGTCTTCTTTCTTTTGATGAAGGCGAGGTCGAGGTCTTCGGACGTCGCGTTTCTCCCGACGATATGGATACAAAACAGCGGATCGGATTTGTTCCACAGGATCTTTCCTTTTTTGCCGAATTGTCGGTGACCGATAACATCCGTTATTTTGCGGGTCTGTACGAACAAAACAACGCCAAGCGCGATGAGATGGTGCGCGAGGCGATTGCATTCGTCGGGCTTGAGAAATATGCGAAGTTTGCCGCCAAAAAGTTGTCGGGCGGCTTAAAGCGCCGTCTCAACATCGCTTGCGGCATTGCCCATCGCCCGGAATTCATTATGTTCGACGAGCCTACCGTCGCTGTTGACGCGCAGAGCCGCAACTTCATTCTCGAAGGCATCAAGGAGATGAATCGGAATGGCTCAACGATTCTCTATACGACGCACTACCTCGAAGAAGCTCAGGAGTTGTGCGATCGGATTGTAATCATGGACGAAGGGCGCAACATGGCGTCCGGGACGCTGGAAGAACTGATCGACCTCGTCGATCCGACGGAAGCGGTTCACCTCTTTCTTACTGATCCGTCAGATGCCGCGCTGAAAATGATTGCGGAGATCCCCGGTGTCGTTGATGTCTCGGAAGAGAACGGTAAAACCGTCATTATGCTAACGCCTCCCGGGCAGCATCTTTCCACCCTGCTAGAAGAACTCAAAAGACACGAGATATATTACACATCCCTTTACAGTGAGCTCCCGACATTGAATGATGTATTCCTGAAGCTGACGGGGAAAGCGTTGAGGGACTAGCACGTGAAGCGGTTTTTCTCTCATGTGGCGCTCAACGTGAAGATGAGCCTCAAGGACAAAGGTTCTTTGTTCTGGAGTTTCATCTATCCCATCTTGCTGCTCACACTCATGGCTGTCGCCTTTTCCGGACTTCAGGCAGGGCAAAAACCTATCGCGGTTGCAGTCGAATCGGGGCATCCGTTTGCAGGTGCGTTACAACAGATCGATATTCTCGACGTCCAGAACGTAGGAGGTGATGAAGCACTCAATTTGCTGCGTGACAAAGATGTCGACGGCATCTTTCGGGCGGACTGCACGCTTCTCGTGCGCGGAGAGGGCATGAACGAAACGATCCTGCGCGAGATCGGGTCTGAATTGAAGAAAACGGGCTCTGTCTATGCCGCCGGTCGCTCGCTCGATTTTACGAAGCAATATGTCGAACGAGGCGACCAGAAAGAGGGCATGCTGTACGTGACCTTGAGTTCGTCGCTTGGGATGTTTGCGTTGTATGGATATTTCGCCGGCATCAGTATCGTTCACCACATACAAGCAAATTTGTCGCCACTCGCCGCTCGCCTCTCGACCACGCCTGTTTCGCGTCTCTCTTACGTGAGCGCGGGTCTTGTCTCGGGTGTCGCGATGAGCTCTCTGCAAACAATAGGCCTTCTATTTTATCTGAAATGGGTATGGAAGGTCGATTATCTCGCGGATCCGTGGAGGACATTACTCCTCGTGCTGGCTGCAGGTTTTTTCGGCATAGCGGTTGGGCTATTCATCGGCGCTTCGAACCGGTGGCCTCTCAAGGCGAAAGTTCCACTCGGCATCTCACTCATGCTCCTGTTGAGCGCCGCTTCAGGGATGATGGGTCCACCGTTACGTCTCTTTATCGAGAAAAACCTCCCGTGGCTCAATCGATACAACCCCGTCAACATGATCAGTCGCACAATTTATCGTCTCAATGTGCTCGAGTCTACGAAGGAGTTCTCGGAGAATGTTGTGATTTTCTTTGTGGCGGGAGTTTTTCTGTGTATCGCGTCTCTCCTGTTTATACGCAAACGACAATTTAAGAGCCTGTGAGAACGTGTGATGTCATGAGCCGCCACAGAGAACCAGAGCACATAAAAGGATGACAAAAGTTAACCTGTGATTGCAAAGAAACCTGCCAAGATGACGAAAGACAATTGGTGAACGCAAAGAAACCTGCCGGGACGACGAAAGCCAATCGGAGATTGCAAAGAAACCTGCCGAGATGACGAAAGCCAATCGGAGATTGCAAAGAAACTCGCCGAGATGACGAAAGCCAACCGGAGATTGCAAAGAAACCTGCCGAGATGACGAAAGCCAACCGGAGATTGCAAAGAAACCTGCCGAGATGACGAAAGCCAACAGGAGATTGCAAAGAAACCTGCCGAGATGACGAAAGCCAACAGGTGAACGCAAGGAACCCTGTCGAAACGACAAGAGCCAAACGCCAAACAGTGAGATATAAACATGACGGTACTTAAGACTTACATGAAATTGCTTGTGAAGAACGGCGTTGTCGTTCTGCCGTTTTTTCTCATCTATATGATCTTGGCCCTCCTTATCGGACAAAGTTTCGGAGGTGACTCTTCCCAGGTGTTCCAACCGACGCAGATGGATGTCGTCATTTCAGATTCTGAGAATGATCAAGTGGACGATTTTGCGTCATGGCTGGAGAGCCAAGGTCACAACGTCGCGCGTAAATCGTTGACGGAAAAGGAAGCACGAGAAGAAATATTTCTGGAGCGTATCAAGGTTGCCTACTTGTTTCCCGATACTACGGAAGAACTTCCTATCGTACTCGCCGATCAAAAGTCGGGCGCAGGTTATTATGCGGGCTCATTGGCGGAGACGTTTTTTCGATACCATGACGCTTATCGTCTAGAAGACGGCTCCATCGATCGCACCGCTCTTTTCGAGACACTCTCACAAAAGATGCATGTTGAAATTGACATCATGAATGATGCCGACGGGTCAGAGGGCGATGTCGGGTCGGTTGTTGCCTCAATGTCCGGGGCGGCATATGTCTTGTTAGCTGTGTCGCTCAGTGTCCTTCCGCTCGTCAATGAGGCTTTCACGCGTCCCGGCGTCTTCGAACGCTCAATCGGCTCCCCGTATAAGTCAAGCAAGCGCGTTCTTGAGTTGTACTTAGGGTCGGGGATTGTTGTGTTCGTTTCTGCCGCCGTGCTTTTCGGTTTTTCGTTGTTCACAATCCATCGCCACGCCACAGCTGGTCAAATAGGTCGCGTTGCTTTGAACTACTCGGCTTACGTACTCTGTGTGTTATCGATCGGCAACATCGTTATGAATCTGACGCGCAACCGCGCCGCCATCTCTGCGATCAGCACTGTCTTTTCGCTTGGTCTTTCATTTATTTCCGGTGCATTTGTCCCGCAGGAGCTTGTCAGCGAGTCCGTTCTTAATGTATCCAAAGCATTCCCAATGTATTTTTTCATCCGCGCGAATCGCAATTCTCTTGTTTGGGAAGCAATGGTGCCCGATATCTTGATGCAATTGGTCTTTTTTACGGTGTACGTTGTGATCGCTTTCGTGTTGCAGCGTTTCGCCGGTCGCTCGCGCAAGACAATAAAAACTGCGACTTCATTGACAAGCGACATCGGCGCTTAGTCTGTTCGCCGGTCGTGCCGCACGGATATGCATAGCACACGGCGCGTAAGCTCCATTTTGCATCTTTGCCCCAAAGTGCAAATCGACCTCTACGTCTAAATCGAAGTCGGTTTCATCGCCAACCGGTCGTGCCGCGAAAACAGCCGAGAATTTGCTAAAATAATGAGACCGCATGCGGCGCACGTGGGAAGCCCTCTTTAAGGATGAGCCCGCAGGTGCAGCACGGAGTCACACTCTTACGTGATGAGACCGCAGGGAGCGTGGAAGCGCGCTCATGAAGATGAGCCCACAGGGTGGCGCACGAAGGCGCACTCTTAAAGATGAGTCTACAGGTGCAGCACGGAGTCACACTCTTATGTGATGAGACCGCAGGGAGCGTGGAGGCGCGCACATGAAGATGAGCCCGCAGATGGCGCGGAGGCACGCTCTTAAAGATGAGTCTGCAGGTGACGTACGGAGTCACACTCTTACGTGATGAGCCCGCATATGGCGCGCGAAGGCGCACTCTTGATGATGGAGGGAAATCTAGATGGATCGACAAATTACGTATCGCGAAATAGTATTCCAAAGCGCTGACTATGACCAGACATTGCTTCTCAGGCATGAAATTCTGCGTGCGCCTTGGGGTCAATCAATCGCAGAAGACGACCTGTCCGGCGAAGTCGACGATTTTATTTACGGAGCGTTCGATGGACCGAAGCTGGTCGGCATGGCGACTCTACAGAATTATGAGGCGTCGCTCATGAGATTGCGCTATATGGCGGTTGATCCTTCATACCGCGGCTCAGGAATCGCCACGCACATCGCGCACGTATTAGAGGCGAGAGCGCGGGAAAACGGCAAGAAAGGAGTTTTCCTGACGGCGCGGATGAGTGTTGTTCCTTTCTACGAAAAGCTCGGCTACCGCATCTGCGGTGAACCGTTCCTCCCTGATCACATTGCGATTGAACATGTCGGCATGACACTTTACTTCTAAACCATTCTAAACAAATACGACAGGGTCTGATTTATTCCTATTCACTTTTTTGCCAAGCACCTTCGGTAGCGTAAAAACTGCGACGACAAAGTCTAAAGATTCTTCTCTCTTCTGTCGAACATCTCCCATATCATAAAGAAACAAAGAAGGTAGGGCTTGTTTTTCTTTTCCTGCTTTCTCATCGGGCTCCTTCTGCACCGCGATTTGTCTCAGTCGTACAATATTTTTCCCTCATAAAGTCGGATTCATGTTGGCCTATATATTTGCTAAAATGATGCCACTCACTACTACTGGCAGCAATCGATAGTTTTGTGTTTGCTTTGCTTGTGTCTGAGTGAACAGGAGGATGCATACGATGACATCAACCGTTTTACAGGAGATGCTGATTGCCACGGCGGTCGTCGGCGTATTTCTTTTCATCGGAGCTTTTCTGAGAGCGAAGGTGCCTCTCTTCCGCCGGTGGATGCTTCCGGCATCGGTGATCGGAGGAACGATCGGGCTGCTGCTCGGTCCGGGCATCTGGGGACTTGGCGCGCCGCTGCCGTTCCCGGACGATTGGATGACCTTTTGGGCGGCATTGCCCGTCGTGTTGATTGTCCCCGTTTTTGCGGCGGCTCCCCTGGGCATGTTTATGGAGCCTGGCGGAAAAAAGCGCGGTTTTGGAGAGATGCTCCCCACTGTTCTGCTCATGACAGGCATTTTTTCGCTCGGCGGTTCCATGCAGTACGTTACGGGCTTCGGAGTCAACTTGGCGATCACGGCGATTCGACCGGAAACCGGCTTGTACCGCACGTTCGGGCGTGAGCTCGGTGTGGGCTTTGCCGGAGGTCACGGCACGGCGACAGCTCTCGGAAGTATTTTGCAGGACTTCGGACTTCCCTGGTGGCAGACATCCCAAGGCGTCGCGCTGACGACGGCGACCGTCGGACTCGTTGGCGGCATGTTCTTTGGCATTTTGCTGATCAATCACGCGATGAAGCGTGGCGAAACGCATTATCTCGGCGGCAAAGGCGAGTTACCGCGCGACATGCAGCTGGGCTACACGAAAGACATCGCCAAACAGAAGAGCCTCGGTCGCGAGACGATGTACAGTAGCTCAATTGAAACATTCACCGTCCATATCGGCATTCTGTTCCTGGCGTCCGGTCTTGCCTACTTGCTGAGCCGGCAAATGCGCGTATGGATACCAGATCTCTTTTTGCCCGTCTGGTTCTACGCACTGCTGATCATGTACGTGCTCAACTTCTTCATGCTCAAGCTCAAGTTGAATTGGGTCATCGATACGAAGGTCAAATCACGTATCACCGGCGCGCTTTCCGACTTTGCCATCACTGCGGCGATGATGACGATGCCTATTAAAGCAATCTCGCAGTTTGTCGTTCCCATCATCATCATGTGTGTGATCGGTTTCATCGTTACATATTTCTTCACATTCCCGCTTTTCAAAAAGGCGTTCAAGGACAGTTTCGCCTTCGAGCGCGCGATCATGTCGTGGGGCGTCAACACGGGCGTGATGATGACCGGCATGACGTTGCTTCGTGTCTGCGACCCGGAATATGAGTCGCCCGTCATAAGCGATTTCTCGATGGGATTCGCGCTGATGAGTATTTTCTCGCTCGTGATCAGCCCGATTGACTACAGCTTTCTCGCCAAAGGATCGACCGCCGCGAATTTCTTCTGGAACATCGGTGTCCTCGTTTTCTATGCGGCAGTGGCAGCTATCGGCTATGCCCTACTCGTTAGGAACAGAAAAAAGGGAGGCGAGCCGAAGTGAAAATAGACGTCCATGTTCACATCACGCCGCCCGACTTGATTAAAGACTGGGAGCAATACTCGGTCAAGGAGCCATATTTCAGGATGCTCTCCGAGAGCCCCGTCAACAAATTCGCGACGGCGGAACAGGCCGTCGAAGCGTTGGAAGCGGACGGATTCGACATGGGCGTCGCTTTTGGCTTCGGGTTTCAGGACATGGGACTCTGCCGTTACGTTAACGATTATGTCATCGAAAAGACGCGTGAGTTTCCCGACCGCCTGATCGGTTTCTCTGTCGTCGTGCCACAGCATCCCGATATGGAGCGAGAGGTGATCCGATGTTATGAAAACGGGCTTCGCGGCATCGGTGAAATTTTTCCCGAGGGGCAGGAATTCGCTCTTGAGTCCGCAGAAGAAATGGCGCCACTCGCTTCTCTTTGCACGGAGCTAGATATTCCCGTTTTGCTCCATCTCAATGAGCCGGTCGGACATTACTACGCCGGCAAGACGAAGACATCGCTTTGGCAGGCGGAACAGTTTGCGCGAAACTTCCCGGGGCTGGGCATCATCTATGCTCACTGGGGTGGCGGACTTTTCTTTTACGAGCTGATGAGAGAAGTGTCCCGCACGCTAACAAACGTCTACTACGACACGGCCGCATCCGTTTTCCTCTACGGCCATAAAGTATATAACGTCGTCAAAACGCTTGGTCTCACGGACAAAATTCTATTTGGGAGCGACTACCCGCTTCTACCGCTCAGCCGATATTTTCGCGACCTTGACCGTAGCGAGCTGACTGAGGAAGAAAAAGTTGCGATCTTGGGCGGCAACGCTAGGCGCCTTCTGAGAGTTGAACCCTAGCTTTATATGCACCACCTTGCAACCCGGCGTGACTGCAAGTTAGCACGAAAGATTGAATCCTGACTTGATCCTAAGCACCTAAGTTAGCGCGAAACATCGCAACTTGAACATTAAATGATGCGCACAAAACAGCATGCCGGAACTTGGCGACACGCAACACGTGCCAAGTCAAGATGCCTGATTCTTGCGTTGCACCATACACGTGTCAAGTCATGATGTCGGAATCTTGCGTCACACCATACACGTCCAATCATGACGCCGGAATCGTTATACCATACGCACTAATTCGAGTCGCCAGAAGCTGTCAGTGCACAATCCGCATACTCAAAAATTCTCTGCAATGCCCGAACATTTGCTACTTGAATCGTATGATGAAACTCGTCATCACACTGTCAAGGAAACCGCTCCAGTTCTTTATCATGTGGTTGTTAGTTGCCGACAAGGACCTTTTAGATTATTATTTGCTCACAGGCATATACTTGTAGAAAATGAAGGAGAATAACAGAGATGAAAGCGAAAGGTGAAGTTCTTATTGTCATCGGGTCGATCGGCATGATCCTCGGATCCATCGGCGTTATCATCGCGGGCATCATAGTCATTTTTGCGTTTGGTTGGCTCGTCAGCGTACTTGATGCTGAAGCGCTAGGTTTCCTTTTTATGGGTGGTTGGGGGCTGTCACTTACCGTTATCGGAGTGCTTATGGCGGCCTTTGGTGTACTTTTCTTGATATTGTCCATTATGGCGTTCCGCAGGAGAAATAATCCGCTCAAATCAACATTCTGTATTGTTGTCGGGAGCATTTTCGTCTTACTTGCTATTGTGTCGCTGATTAGCGCTGTGTCTTTTGGTAGCATCTCGTCTTTGGTGTTGGCAGGTCTCGTCCTAGTCGGCGGTATTCTTAATAGCCAGCAGAAAGCAGAGTATCGCGCATTCCAGCAACAAGCACCCTTTGGACAACAATTTCAACCGTACGGACAACCACAACCTTATGGGCAACCTCCGCAGCCATACGGTCAACCTCCGCAGTCTTACGGTCAACCTCCGCAGCCTTACGGCCAGCCTCCGCAACAGCCATACGGTCAACCTCCGCAACAACAACCGCCGTACGGTCCACCACAGTAATTAACTGTTTCGTGGAGACACGACCTATCAGGTTAAAGAAATGTGAATTGCCGTCATCGAAGACAACGACGTACGGCACAGGCAAATCCTCGAATGGGTGAAAAAATGGTAACAAACCCGCGATGTGACAGGTGTCGCACGCGGGTTTGCGCATTCTTTTCGGTGCAGTTTTTTGTAGTTAGTTGAGAAATTGAACAGAAGCGGTGCGCCAAATGGCCAATCTGTTCTAAACACCCCCTTACTCAGAACCAATCTCTTCCCTCGTTCCGCAGTTTTTCGAAATTAGTTGAAAAATTGTACTGAGGAGGGGCGTGACAAGAGAGGATCGGTACACAAGCCCCTAAATAAATGATCTTTAGGGATATTTTGCTGTATTGGAGTGGTGGCGAGCGCCTCGTGCACGGATCGGACCGAGAAAACTCGGTAGGAAATGAGATTTAATGGCGTCGTGAGCCGACTCTGAGCCTGTGATAACGCTTTTGGTCATCGAGCTACACGAAATAAACTGTTAGCGCTGGATGTTAACTTGAGACAGGAGGGACTCAAGGTGCTCGCGTTAAGACTAAGGGGAGGTTTGGGTGTCGGATGAGTCGGTTCCAAGCGGCGAGGTAGATTTTATACGCAGTGCGAACGCCGGAATGCCAAGGGACCTCGTGCCGGTGGATTTTACGGAAACGTGAGCGAATGCTGTGTCCTTTTCTGTGGAGAAGGTCGCGCAGGGCAACGAAACTCTCAAAAAACTTCCTCGCACGGATGTAAATGCGTTTTCCTATTAGGCGGGAAAGTTGGCGCGCTAAGTTCCGAAAGGCTTTCAGGTTGTTGAGTTGAGAGTAGCCTACTGATACAACTCGATAGCCTTCCGCTTCCAGATGAGCAGCACGTTCCCGGTCTCTCGATATTTCTGACGCGCTGCTATGGAATTCCTCGCTGTCGTATTCGATATCGAGTTTGCATGAGGGAACGTAGAGATCGGCGAAGTATGTCTTGTTATTGTCTCCGTCCAAGACAATCTTTTCGTTGAGCACGATCTCTTTAAAACCGCATCCTCCGAGAGCGTTAGGCAAACGAAGGAACATATAGAGAATCGATTCCATCGGAGAACGTGAATTGTCCGCGAGATATCGAATGGCGCGGAGTGCTTTTCTGCGGCCCCGGTGTCCTCGTAACTCTTCCGCGCAGGTGCGTAGTTCTTCGACGGTGCATCGAGGGCGGTCGCCTTCGCGATAGGAGCAGATTTGAAGACCGAGATAGATTAACTCGTGGATGCTGTACTCCAGAGCGACTTGCAGGAAGACTAAGGGGAGGGTACACGCTTGTCCATCTACGTATTTGTCTGCACCGAGGATGCTACAGGTGTGTATTTTAGCTCGATCGGGGCGGTAGAGGGGTTTATCTGTGAAGATGACATATTCTTCGGGGAAGATCATATCGGGAGGCTCGATTTTGCCTCGGATTGCCGGCACGTCCCAATAGTCGAGTGCGGCTTTTCCGCAGAGATATTTTTCAATATAACCGCTCATGCAAGAGATCCCAATCTTTTGACATAATTGCTCATGTTCGAAGTCCGAGACTATCGACGTAATCGCTCTTGCTCGAGACCCAGTAAACTCGCACGTGCTAGAGTTCCAGTGATTTTCCAACGCAATCGCTCACGCTTGAAATCCAGTAAACTCGTGCGTGCTAGAATTCCGATGATTTTCCAACATAAGCGCTCATGCTTGAAGTCTAATGAGGCGAATGGGGGAACTGTAAAGGAAACTGTGGTCCTTACCTTACAATCGATGCCTATTTGTCGAAAAAAATACTTGATTAGCTTCCCACATTAAGATGTAGTATCAGAGAGTTTTCGCGCGTACGATCGAGAGATTGTCCCTTTTGATTGTTCGATATTATTCGCATGTCATTGATGTGTGAGTTCAGGTTTGCGCCCTAATGAAGATACTGCGGTTCGCGCTTGTCGGTTATGTCATTGATGTGGGAGTTTAGGTTCGCGCCCGAATGAAGATACTGCGGTTCGCGCTCGTCGGTTATGTCATTGATGCGAGAGTTTAGGTTTGCGCCCGAATGAAGATACTGCGGTTCACTTCTGTCGTCTTCAGTCCCACATGCATCAAATCGACCGTTTATCTTTAAGAAAGGATATGCATACTCTTACGAAAAATTCACATCTTTGTGAAAAACTATGTATAAGTTCAACAATCGTTCACATTTTAGTGGTATCGTGTATTTATTAACATTAGCTTCGATAGAATATGAGACTTTCGTCGAAGCCAACCATTAAGAGGAGGTTGTTGTATGTTTGAAAAATGGTTTAAGCTCAAGGAACACGGCGTAACCGTGAAGGGTGAGCTTGCCGCTGGTCTGACGACATTTATGACAATGGCGTACATTCTGGCGGTCAATCCCAGCATCCTAGGTGTTACGGGGATGAGTATGGGCGGCGTACTGATCGCTACTGCCATCTCATCGGCCATCGCCTGCATTTGCATGGCGTTCTTTGCGAATCTGCCGTTCGCACTCGCTCCCGGTATGGGTCTTAACGCCTACTTCGCCTTTACGGTTGTCTTTAAGATGGGCTATTCGTGGCAGTTCGCTCTCTTTGCCGTCTTCGTAGAGGGAGTCATCTTCATCCTACTGTCCTTGACGAATGTGCGCGAAGCGATCTTCAACGCGATCCCGCTGTCGCTCAAGCATGCGGTTGGCGCCGCCATCGGTCTGTTCATCGCGTTCATCGGTCTACAGAATGGTAAGATCGTCCAAGACGATCCGGCCACGTTGCTTGCAGAGGTTGTCTACAAGGATTCGTTCAATACTTCCGGCATCTTCGCAATTCTCACGCTCCTAGGTGTCGCTCTCATCGCCGTCCTAGCGTATAAACGCGTGAAAGGTGCACTTCTGATCGGCATGCTTGGCATTTGGGTCGTCGGTATTCTGGCACAGCTCGTAGGACTTTACGTTCCCAATCCTGAAATCGGATTCTACTCGCTTTATCCCGGATGGGGTGCACCCGACTTTGCCGGATTCGGATCGCTGTTGGGACAGTGTTTTAGCCCCACAGCGTTTGCGAACTTTAATGTCCTTGACTTCGTTATCATTATGCTCTCCTTCCTGTTTGTCGATATTTTCGACACACTCGGAACGCTCGTCGGCGTCGCTTCAAAAGCCGACATGCTCGACGAACAAGGGCGTCTGCCCAAGATTAAGGGTGCTCTCCTTGCCGACGCCGTCGGAACAACGGTCGGCGCCGTTTTGGGAACATCAACCGTCACGACGTACGTCGAGAGCTCAGCAGGTGTCGCTGAAGGCGGCCGGACAGGGCTCACGGCTCTGACTGTAGGAATTCTCTTTATCGTTGCGATCGTCTTGTCGCCGATCTTCATTGCCATCCCGGCATTTGCGACAGCGGCGGCCTTGATCTATGTCGGATTCCTGATGATGTCCGCGATCCTGAAGGTCGATTTCAGCGACTTGACGGAGGCGATCCCCGCTTACATCACGCTCCTCGCGATGCCGTTTTTCTACAGCATTTCAGCGGGCATCATGTGGGGCATCATCTTCTACGTGATCATCAATATGCTCACCGGTAAATTCAAGAAGATCAGCCCGTTGATGTACGTTCTCGCACTCGTCTTCATCGCGAAGATCATCTTCCTCGGTTAATAGTCTTTGGATATCGAGAACTGGGGTGTCTGAGCAAACAACTTAATCCGACTCCATCGGTCACTTAACTATGCCGATGAATCTTGAGGGGAGGTCGCCTCACACATTGTTGTGAGGCGGCCTTTTCTTTTTACGAACGAATTTGTGTTGGTATACACACAATCACGGTAACAATTCTTGGGTAAGGCTTGCCATCAAGTCACTTTCGCCAGTGTGTTAATCTTTATCCATGGATATCGCGCTGATCATTCTCTTTTCTACTCTTGTGTTAGGGACGCTTTGTCTTCTTTACGGTTTCTTCGTTGAACCGTTATGGGTTAAGCGGCGCAAGGTTGAAGTGCGCTTCCCGTCGTCCTGGTCACGTATCCCCTGCGAAGGCAAAAGGATCGTCTTTTTCTCCGATTTACACACCTGCGTCTCCACTACAGAAAAAATGCTTCTACGAAGAATGCGCGCCGTGATGCGAGAGAAACCGGACGCCATCATCTTTGGAGGCGATTTAGTGGAAGAGAGAACGCCACTCAGCGATCCGGATTTTCGAGAGATGGTTCTCCGCGCGCTCGCTTCACTTGACGCTCCCCTAGGGAAATGGGCCATTCTCGGGAATCATGATGTCGAAGCGCCGCGTAACCGTGCATGGAGTGTTCCGCTATTGCGCGAAACGGGCTTTACCGTACTGGAGAACGAGGGCATTGAACTCTGCGGTCTCCCCGTCTGGGGGTTCGCTAACGCGCTACACTATGAGCCCAAGCTTCACAACGAAACATACTCAAACATACGGACGAAAGCCACCAAGACTCTCGGACTCACCGAGCCTTTGTCCTTTTCGTTCTATCTCGTGCATGAATCCGATTGGTTTACGGAGAGAATCTCCGCACCGACTCCCGGCATGATCCTTTCGGGGCACTCACACCACGGCCAAGTAACCTTTTTCGGCATACCGCTCATCCGCCCACGCATGGGGAAAAAGCACTGGAAAGGGTTCTATAAGATCGGCGACCGGTTCACGTTGATCGTAAGTGCCGGGCTCGGGACGGTTCATATTCACGCCCGTTTTTTCGCGCGACCCGATGTCGTAACCTTGACATTCGTAGAGAATAATAACCACGAAGCAAAAGAGATCGAGATCGTTGAATTGTAAAAGATCTTTTTATGATCACCCAACGCTAACTGCAACAGATTAAAGACTAAAAAGTGGGCCACGTAGACTGATGTTTGCAACTCGCTACATAGCAGCATGGAATAAACCGACTCTTTAGTGAAGGGGGTACCCCCTTTACTGAAACAACAACTACGACTTACCTACAGAAGTCCAAAGTTGCGATCATTATTTGACAGTACTAAAAAGTGCTCGCTTCTTCTCAACCTGTTCTTCAACACGGCTGATATAGACCGATAAGTCTTTGGGGTTGTGAACGCGCGACGCCTGACGACCTCGTATTGCCTTCGACGTCGAGCCGCTGCCGAATCCGATCACGGGAACGGCATCGCTCATCATGGCGACATTGTAGATGGAGGCATGACCCTCTCTCGCAAACCCCGTGTTCTCCAAACCTGACCGACAGTTACGTTGTCGATAGAGATAATATGGCGCATATCCGTGCGTACGCAGGCAATCGTGTGATTGCTCGACGGCGTCGATTAACGCCTCATCGGGATAAAAAAGTACGTGCGGCACTCCATCCTCGATCAAAGCAGAACCGCGTTTCACCGCCAGCGTGTGGAGCGTTATGCTCTCGGGGGCAAGCTTTGCGATCCGAACGATCGACTCGAGCAATTCCGTCGCGCCCTCTCCCGGAAGACCGGCGATAAGATCCATATTAATATCGCGAAACCCCATAGCACGTGCCAACTCGAATGCTCTAAGCGTCTCTTCGACCGTATGAGCGCGACCGATCATGCGGAGCGTTTCGTCGCGCATCGTCTGAGGGTTGATGCAGAGTCGATCGAACTTTTTGTCGCGTATGATTGAAAGCTTTTCTTCATCGATCGTATCGGGTCTCCCCGCCTCCATCGTCAATTCCGCATCGGACATGAGCGGGATCGATTTTAAAACGCCGGAGAGATAGCGCTCGAATAATGGAGCCGGCAAACTTGTAGGCGTACCTCCTCCAAAGTAAACAGCCGCGACTTCACCCTTGAATCCCCGAGAGAATGTCATCCTTGCTTCCCTGATGACAGCATCCACATAAGGCTCCAGCAGCTCCGCATACCGTCCGGCATCGCGGGCGATAAAACTGCAGTATGCACAGCGACTCGGACAAAACGGCAAACCGACGTAGACGACATAAGGATAGACGACACCCGTCCCCTGAATGATAAGATTGTCACACCCATCATCTACCGCGCCGTTTGTTTTCGGGTACGCCAACGACGCCAGGATTCGCTGTTCAGCGAGCGCAGTCTCGATCACGAGCTTCGTTTTTTGTTCGGATAGTTTCCAGTAGTGAGTCATACGGTCGAACACTTTCCCGTACCATTCACTTTGAAGACCTTGATTATTCCAAGTCGCTCGCTCAATTTCCTGACAGGCGATCTGTGTCGGACGAACGCCCGTAAGCGCTCCCCACGGAAACGATATTCCCGTCTCGCGCGATAAAATGACGTAAAGCTGACGTTTTGCTTCTCGTCTCCATTCGTCTCTCGGAATGTCTAGAGCAATCGAATCACGCGCGACCCATCGCGTTTTGTCGTGTGCGTCTTCCTTGAATTTCGTCGTGGCGACAACGAGGTCTGAGGACGTTCCATCGCTTATGAGCGATTCGATTCTGACATTCTCTCCATAAGGGATTTGTATGCGACCGTCAGTTCTTTGCCGCGGGCGATCAAAAAAGAGACTCGCCATCTCGGCAAGCGCAGTCGCCCCGTCGTAGCCGATCGCTTCAATCGTGAGCGTCACATGATCATCTCCAAAAGAAAGAGAAAACGTTCCATCTAAAACAATCCAATCTTTGACAGGAGCCTCAGGCGGACTGCACCGATCCTATCGTCCACATTTATCTAAAACAGTCCAAGCTTTGATAGGAGCTTCAGGCGGGCTGCGCCGGTCCTATCGTCCACATATATCTAAAACAGTCCAATCCGTGACAGAAGCCACAGGAGCGAGAGCAAAACCGGTTGGTGAAACAGATAGACGAATAAAGCATGTCTACCCATGAATCGAATGGGACGACCGACAGTATGGAACAACCCTCTCTCGCCCTTCCAAAACGGTTCGCCCGATGCATAGAGCGTTTGACCGATGGCGCTTCCGAGGAGGAAATATCCGAGATACGGGAAGAGCTGCAACTGGTCGAGCGTCTGAACACCCGCGACCGGCGAACCGAGGATGACGAACAAAGGATTTCGCGTCACATTTGGCAGAATCGGAGCGATGACATAGCCGATGGCGACAGCGAATGCGCCGAATCCAATCAAAAAGCCGATCATTTTCGCCTTTTGTCTCTCAAAATTCAAGATACCGTTCATAACTGAGCGACCCGGTTTGCGCTCCGGTCGTTCGCTCAACTCTACATCCAAGGTACCGTCCGGTGACGCGCGATGCCTACCGATAAAGAGATGCTCGATGAGGACGTAACAAAGTGTCGATAGGGCGATTACATGGAACACATTGAAGAAAATCACGCCCATCCAATTGGTGATCACTTCGACAATAGCAGTCAGAACTGTCGCAATCACTGCGAAGAGAAGCATCCTGAGACCGCGTTTCAAATTATTCCCCGAAAATCTCGTACTAATCCCGGAAACGAGGAGAAACAGCGCGAGAACGATAGGGCGACCAATCCGATAAAACCAATAAGAGTCCTGAAACGCAAAGGCATCGATACTGAAGATGTAGCGGACATCGTACATCGCGTGGTGCCACACCATCAAAAGCAAGGCTAAACCGCGAAGAAAATCAATCTCCGGGATACGTCCCCTCTTTTTCTTTGCGTGTTCTTTCTCCATCCTGTCCTCCACTCGATCAAGAGCTTATGCGGGTGAGGAATATAAAAGGCGGTCGTAAAGAAGTCAGCATCTGCGACTTCTTCACGACCACCACAACTAACGAATGTCGATTAGCTTTCGCGCGGGTAACGAAGCGCTGACTGAGCGGCGGCAAGACGCGCGATCGGAACGCGGAACGGCGAGCATGAGACGTAGTCCAGCCCGAGGATCTGACAGAATTCAACGGAATACGGATCGCCTCCGTGTTCTCCACAGATACCGAGTTCGAGCTCGGGTTTCGCCTTGCGACCGAGATCGACAGCGATTCTCATCAGCTTACCGACTCCGAGACGGTCGAGGTGTGCCGTCGGATCGGCATCGAAGATGCCTTTCTGATAGTACGCCTCAAGGATCTTGCCGGCGTCATCGCGTGACAATCCGTACGCCATCTGTGTCAAGTCGTTCGTACCGAAACTGAAGAAATCAGCTTCCATGGCGACATCGTCCGCCAAGAGACATGCGCGCGGGATTTCGATCATCGTTCCGACCAAATACTTGAGTGATTGGCCCGACTCGGCGATGAGACGGTCTGCAGTTTCCCTGATCACGCGATTCAAGAACTCGAGCTCTTTGACTTCGCTGATCAACGGTACCATGATCTCCGGTATCACGACATACCCTTCGGCAGTGGCCTGCAAAGCGGCTTTGATGATCGCTTCAGTCTGCATCTCGGCAATCTCGGGATAGCTGACGGCGAGTCGACATCCGCGGTGACCGAGCATCGGATTGATCTCGCTCAGCTCCGTCACGATGTCGTTGAGACGCTCGTATGTAATGCCAAGCTCCTCGGCAAGCTCTTTGATTTCCTCTTCCGTCGTCGGCAGGAACTCGTGCAACGGCGGGTCAAGCAAGCGGATGATAACCGGTAAGCCGTCCATCACGCGGAACAGACCGTAGAAATCATTCTGTTGCATCGGCAGAATTTTCGCCAATGCTTCTCTTCTCGCTTCTTCGTTGCGTGCGATGATCATTTGACGGAACAGGAAAACGCGGTCGGCTTCAAAGAACATATGCTCCGTTCTCGTCAATCCGATCCCTACGGCGCCGAGGTCGCGAGCGACTTGCGCGTCGTGCGGCGTGTCGGCGTTCGTGCGAACTTTCATATCGCTGATCTCGTCCGCCCACTCCATAATCACTTGGAAGTTGCCTGACACTTCGGCATCGCGTGTCTCGATCTGTCCCTCGTAGACGATGCCCGTCGAGCCGTCAAGCGAGATAAATGAATCGGGACCGTAAACAGTGTCGCCGATCGTCAGTGTCTGCATTCTCTCGTTGATGATGGCCTCAGAACACCCGGCAACACAGCACTTACCCATGCCACGCGCCACGACGGCAGCGTGAGATGTCATGCCGCCTCTCGATGTCAAGATGCCCTCGGCGGCGTTCATGCCCTGAATGTCCTCCGGAGACGTCTCCTCACGGACGAGAATCACGCGACGTTTTTCCTCTTTAGCCTTGGCCGCCTGTGCCGCCGTAAAGGCGAGTTGCCCGTAAGCTGCTCCGGGAGAAGCCGGCAACCCCTTCGCGATCCGCTTGCCCTTAGCGAGCGCGTCGGGGTCGAACGCGGGGTGCAACAGAGCGTCGAGTTGTTTCGGATCGATGCTAAGCAACGCCTCTTCACGAGAAATCATGCCCTCGGTCACCATATCGACAGCGATTTGCAGAGCGGCTGTCGCCGTGCGCTTACCGCTCCTCGTCTGAAGAATGAAGAGTTTGCCGTTTTCGATCGTAAACTCGAGATCCTGCATATCTCCGTAGTGCTCTTCGAGCTGCTCCGCAATGTCGACAAATTGCTTAAAGACCTCAGGCATCTGCTCTTCCAAATGGTCGATCGTCAGCGGAGTGCGAACGCCGGCAACAACGTCCTCTCCCTGTGCATTCATGAGGTATTCGCCATAAAGCTCATTCTCACCGGTGGAGGGGTTTCGCGTAAAGGCAACACCCGTACCCGATGTCTCGCCCATGTTGCCGTAGACCATCTCTTGGACGTTAACAGCCGTTCCCCAGTGCGAGGGAATATTGTGCATCTGACGATAATAGACGGCGCGATCCGTATTCCACGAACGGAACACGGCCTCGACAGCGAGGATGAGCTGTTTTTTCACATCTTGCGGAAACGGCTCGCCCTGCTCGCGTTCGAAAATCGCCTTGAACTCTACCAAAACCTTCTCCAAATCGGCAACGGACAAGTCGAGATCCTGTGTCACACAGGCCTCGGCTTTGATGCGATCGAACGCATCCTCAAAGTGCGAACGTGAAATGTTCAGCACGACGTCGGAAAACATCATGATGAAACGGCGATAGCTGTCGAGAACGAAACGACGGTTGTCAGTCAACTTCGTCAACCCATCCGCCACGACGTCGTTCAGACCCAGATTGAGGACGGTATCCATCATGCCTGGCATTGAGGCGCGCGCACCTGAACGGACGGACAGGAGCAACGGTTTATCGGGATTTCCGAATTCTTTTCCCGTCGCATTTTCGAGTTTTACGAGCGATTCAAAAATCTCTTCTTCAATTTCCGGCGCAATTTTCTGTTCGTCGCCGTAATAGCGATTACAAGCTTCAGTCGTGACCGTAAAACCGTCGGGCACCGGCAGTCCCATTCCCACCATCTCGGCTAGGTTGGCGCCTTTGCCGCCCAACAAGTTACGCATCGATGTGTTTCCCTCAGAAAACATGTAGACGTATTTCGTCATCTTTATTCCTCCATTTTTCGGTTTTAGACTTGAAAAGCACCGATATTAAAAAATCGGTGACATGTTCCGTTTTTTATCATTTACGGCAGGTCGAACTTGCCGTTAAAATAACTTACGAGTTGATCGATGGGAACGCGCACTTGCTCCATTGAATCGCGTTCACGAATCGTCACGGCGTGATCTTCAAGCGAATCGAAATCGAATGTCACGCAGTACGGTGTCCCTATCTCATCCTGTCTACGATAACGCCTTCCGATCGACTGGCGGTCGTCAAATTCACAAACGTAATGCTTGACGAGCTCGTGATACACTTTATCCGCATCTTCGCGAAGTTTATTGGAAAGCGGTAACACGGCCACTTGCACGGGCGCAAGAAAAGGCGCGAACCGCAGAACCGTTCGCTTCTCTCCGTCCGGAAGCTCTTCTTCCTCATACGCTTCACAGAGCATGGCAAGCAAGAGACGGTCAACGCCGAGCGACGGTTCGACGACATACGGAACGTATTTTTCGCCTTTTTCAGGATCGAAATAGCTCAAATCCTCTTTCGCGTGCTCCATATGTTGTTTCAGGTCGTAATCAGTTCTGTCGGCGATCCCCCATAATTCGCCCCAACCAAAAGGATACAGATACTCGATATCGGTTGTCGCAAGCGAATAGAAGGAGAGTTCCTCCTGGCTGTGAGCGCGCAGACGAAGCTTATCCGCCGGAAGTCCAAGGTCATTCAGCCATTTAACGCAGAAATCGCACCAGTACTCGAACCATTCGAGATCGGTTCCGGGCTCGCAGAAAAATTCAAGCTCCATCTGCTCGAATTCACGCGTCCTGAAGATAAAGTTTCCCGGCGTAATCTCGTTGCGGAAAGCTTTGCCGATCTGCCCGATACCAAAGGGAATCTTTCTACGCGATGTACGTTGAACATTACGATAGTTAACAAAAATACCCTGTGCCGTCTCAGGGCGCAAGTAGATTTCAGAGAGACTGTCTTCCGTGACGCCCTGGTACGTCTTGAACATCAGATTGAACTTGCGCACGTCAGTAAAGTCATACGCTCCGCATTGAGGACATGGAATTCTATTCTCATGGATATAACCGTGAAGCGCTTCATTCTCCCATCCGTCAACATTAAGCTTGATACCTTGCGAGACATTCCACTGGTCGATCAGTTGATCGGCGCGCGCACGAGCTCTGCACTGTCTGCAATCGATCATCGGATCGGAAAACCCGGCGACGTGTCCCGATGCGACCCATACTTGCGGGTTCATCAGGATCGCAGCGTCGATCCCGACATTGAGAGGACACGTCTCGATGAAGCGACGCCACCAAGCCGCTTTTAGACGATTCTTCAGTGTTGTGCCATACGGTCCGTAATCCCACGAATTGGCAAGGCCGCCATATATTTCAGATCCTTGGTAAATGAAGCCCCTGTTGTTACACAGCGCGACAATATCCGCAAGGGCGTGTTGTTTTTTTGACATGAAGTTCCTTTCTCGGATTTCAATCGACCGCGATGATCCGTCTATCGATACGATTATTCTTAGGTAAGATCCGATTCATCGGCTATTTCAGGTTCGGCAATATCTTGAAAAAACTCGTCCTCTTCTTCAATCTCCTCATTTGCCGCCTCTTCTTCCTCAGCAGCCCTGCGCTCTTCCTCCTCAAGTTGAGCGATCAACCGCTCAGCGATCAAAGAGGCGTCTTCCGCAGTAATGCCGGCTTGACTGAAGACTTCATCGTCGGAGAAGCGATCAGTTTGGCGCAGGATGCGACTCTGTTCTTCGAGACGTTCTTCTTCTTCTTTTGCACGCGCTTCGCGCTCGGCAGCTTCTCTCGCCGCAATAATCAACGGGTGCTCGGGCACAACGACATCCCACTTACCATACCGGTAGACTACCGTTCCCGTAGCAATCTCTTCACTGGCAAGCGACACATGGTTCGGTGTCCCCGAATCGACTGTCGGCCTTGCGCCCGCCGTCAGCTGTCTTGCTCTCCTTGCGGTCAGCATCGCGAGCACATATCGGTTCTCAGCCCTCGGCAATAACGATTCAATTGAAGGATATGTCAACATCGATAACTCCTATCCGTTCACCTATTTACATTAGATATTATTAAAAAACGAAACCTAAAAAATTATACTCTGTCCGCCTCACTCTCGTCAACAAAAGATCTTGTCACGAGCCTTTTTTCGGCTCTCATGATCGCCTTGATGTCTTCAACGGCATCTTCCACCGCATCATTGATGACAAGATAGTCAAATGAGTCAATACAGCCCATTTCGCGCTCCGCCGTTTTCAAGCGCTGTTCGATGCGCTCGCGTGATTCCGTTCCGCGGTCGAGCAGGCGTTCACGCAATGCATCCAACGATGGAGGCATCAAAAAGATCAGGACGGCATTGGGGTCGTTTTTCTTGAGTTCAAGAGCGCCTTTTATCGTCAGATCGAGCAGGACATCGATTCCTTTGTCCGTCTTTTCAGTGATAAGCGATTGGAGTGTGCCGTAATACTCATCACAATAGAGATCATACTCAAGCATATCTCCGGCACCGATCAATGCCCGGAATTTATCTTTGGAGACGAAGTGGTAGGCGACGCCGTCGATCTCACCCTTGCGAGGTTCGCGTGTCGTTACGGAAATCGAGTGGAAAAGATTCGGGTCATCATCGATGAGCGCTCTGATCATGGAGTTCTTGCCGACACCGGACGGTCCGCTCAGCACGACGAGCAGTCCTCTGTTTTTTTCTGTTTTTCGGTTATTCTTCATCACTTTCACTCTCCTTCTTCAGTTCGAGTTGAAGCGATTCAGGTTTTATGGCGGAAATAACGACATGGTCACTGTCCATCACCAGTACGGACTGCGTCTTTCGCCCACCTGTCGCATCGATCAACGAAAAACGATCTCGGGCGTCCTGTATCAGCCGCCTCGCCGGGGCGGAGTCCGATGTCACAACAGCGATTAAACGCGCCCGTGCAACGAAATTTCCTTGTCCAACCGGTATCATCTCATAAGACATCTCACACCTCACTCCAAATTCTGAACTTGTTCGCGGATTTTTTCGATCAGTGTCTTCATCTCGACAACCGTCTGTGTCAAAACGAGATCTCCCGCCTTAGATCCGATCGTATTGATCTCTCTAAAAATTTCCTGAATGAGAAAATCGAGTCTTCGACCGACGGGCTCCGACGATCGGAGTCCCTCTTCCAAAGCGCTAATATGTGCGGCGAGGCGCGTCACCTCTTCATCGATCGAGGCGCGATCGGCGTATAGCGCCGTTTCCGCAAACAGGCGTTGATCGTCATACCACTCAGGTCTTTTCTCCTCAAGCAATTCCTCGGCCCTTGCCAAGAGCTTCTCGCGGTAAATGGACGGAATCTCGGGTGCGCGCTCCTCGACGAGAACGATATGTTCCTTAAACTCGGCGACCTTGTCCAAGAGGTCCTTCGCGATAAAGGCCCCCTCCTCTTCTCGTGCTTCATTGAGCTTTTGAAGAGCGCCTTCGACCGCCTCGACAATCAGCTCCGCGACGAACTCATCATCCTCGTCTTCTTGCCCGGCACAAAGAACGCCGTCGCAACGGGACAACCATCCGATGCGATCAGGCGATGGCATGCCTGTCATGAGCTCAAGTTCCATCAAGGCGTCAAGGTACGAACGGGCAAGTTCCCGATCGACGTTGATTCGCGCACGAGACGTTCCACCCGTTTCATCGATCACCTTAATCTCAACGCGTCCGCGTGACAAATAATCCTGCGCTTTGGCACGTACCATCGGTTCGTACACATTGAATGCCGAAGGCATCCGTATCGACAATTCGAGAAAACGATGATTGACGGAACGACACTCCGCCCGGAATGTCCTTTTTTCGGCTGTCGCAACGGCTCTACCAAACCCTGTCATACTTTTCGGCATAGTCACTCCCACTACAGTCACATCGTCGACTGCTCCATTGCAGTCGGCGCATTCATTTGAACTGATCGAACACGCCGTCTTCTCCGATCAATAGCGGACGAAAGTCCAACTGATCCGACGAGGCGATCAGATATTTAACACCATGAATCTCCGGTCCAGCAAGATATAACGGGACAGTGTGATGAATATGTCCGAATACACATACGTCGACTCCCGCTTCCTCCAACTGCATACTCAAAACCGACGCATCGCCCGCCTCCGAAATGGGCGGATAATGCATCAGAGCGACGCTCGGGCGTTCGCACCCTTCATTCTTTCTCAGTCGCCTGAGCTCTGTCAACGAAAGCTCCAACCGAATGTTCTCGCGATTCAAAATCTTTTCGTCTTCATTCGAAAATTCCTTATCCTGAGGCAAGACCCATCCCCGCGCACCGCACACATGGAAACCGGCGACAGAAAGCGCATTGTTTCGCAAAAAACGTAACGACTGAAAGCCCTTCGCGCGACAGAATTGCTCCATCTTTCTAACTGTTGTCCACCAGTAATCGTGATTGCCGCGCAAAAGGATCTTCTCTCCCGGCAATGTGTTCAGCAAGCCTAAATCGGACTCCGCCTCCTCGAGCGAGTTACCCCACGAGATATCGCCGCCGATAAGTATAGTGTCCTCGTCCGAGATGTCGCGATGCCAGTGCGCGATAATGCGCTCGACATGATCTGCCCATCGGCTCCCGAACACGTCCATCGGTTTGTCGACGGATAAAGCGAAATGGAGATCGGAAATGGCAAATAACTTCATGTCGTGTCTTCTATTCGTTTCGACTGTTTTTGTTCTCACTCTTTAAAATGATTGTACACCGCTTCCGCCACCGTATACGGTATACCTGTGACGCTTTTTAACTCATCGAGACTAGCTTCGCTTATTTGTTTGCTCGTACCGAAATGCTCCAACAACCTTTTCCTCCGGGCGGGACCGACGCCCGGTATAGCTTCAAGCGCATACCGCATAGCCTGTTTCTTGCGAACTCTACGATTATGGCGCAACGCAAAACGATGTGCCTCGTCCTGAATCGATGTCAATAAATGAAGTAGTCCGAGCCTCATCGCACGTAAGTCCTCCGACTCACGCAGCGAATCGTCCTCTTTATCGCCTTGCTCGTCATCGGCAAGACAATCACGGAGTGAACCTGCCGTCGTCAATTCTACAACTTTACCGGACGGCAGGACGAGCCCGCGCGTGCGATGGCGGTCATCTTTCACCATACCGGCAACCGGAAGTCCATGCCGCTCAGCGAGCGGGAGCGCCGCGGAGACATGGCCGACTCCACCATCGACAAGGATGAGATCGGGGCGATTCCCGAAAGACTCCTCGTTCAAGCGAGCAAGGCGCCGACCGATGATTTCGGCGAGCGCTCTATAGTCATCGATCCCCTCGAATCCTTTAATCGAAAAATGCCTGTAAGAGGCTCTCTCCGGTTTGCCTTGCCGGAAGACGATCATCGATCCTGACCGCGCGCCCTTCCCGTGGTGCGAAATATCGTATGCCTCGATACGAAAAGGAAATCGTTCAATACCTGCAAGTCGACCGAGCAACGCCAGTGTCCGCTCGAGCATTTGCGGGTCGGAACCTCGCGACAATGACCGTCTCACAAGTGCCCGGTCGGCATTCATCATCGCCAGTTCAAGTAGAGCTTTCTTCGATCCGCGCTGCGGGCGACGAATTGTGACGGCGCGACCTCGTTTTTCACGTAAGAAACGAGTCACCAACTCCAACTCATCCGGGAAAGCCGATACAAGAATCTCGGGCGGAACTTGGGATGCGGTTCGATAATGCTCCCGCAAAAAAGTCGAAAGGTACGTGCCATCCGCACCGCCGCGATCCTCGGCAAACGTGTGGACACATCCTGTCACGCGCCCGTCTCTGACCTCAAGTTTCGCAATAGCGATTTCATAACCGTTGCGGTGAATCGCCAAGACGTCTCGATCACCGCCGGCGACATCGACGACGCGCTGTTGTTCACGCAAACGGGTGAGTGCCTGCCATTTCCCGCGCAGAACGGTCGCTTCCTCAAAATCGAGTCTGTCGGATGCCGCTAGCATATCGCGGTGCAATCTTCGGATCAAATCGTCTGTCCGCCCTTCGAGAAAGAGACAGACTTCGTCGACCATCTGCCGATAATCTTCTTTTGAAATCTTTCCGGCACAGGGTGCGAGACACCGCCCGATATGAGCATTGAGACACGGTCGTCTCTTTCCCATTTCGCGTGGCAGGTCGAGCTTGCAATGACGGAGAGGAAAGATCGATCCCAATACCTGTAACGCACGATTAATATCGCCGCTCAACCATGGACCGAAGTAGCGTGCTCCCTCCTCGATGTCGTCACCGACGCGAAACGCTCTCATTACGCGGGGAAAATCTTCTTGCAATGTAATATGAATGTAGGGGTATTCCTTGTCGTCACGCATGAGAATGTTGTAACGCGGACGGTGTTTTTTGATCAGGTTCGCTTCCAGGATGAACGCCTCTAACTCATTGTCACAGATAATGGTGTCGTAAGAGGCAATGCGTGAAATCATGGAAGCGATGCGCTCGTCGACGTCGGGATTCGGAGCGAAATAAGTGGCGAGACGTTGCCTTAACGAGTTCGCTTTTCCCACATATAAAACAGAACCCGATTTGTCACGCATGAGGTAGACACCGGGTTCATCTGGCACCAACTCGAGTTGTGCGTCAAATATGTTATTGTTCGTTGGAAGTGTCGTCATCTGAAAGATGACCCCCTCTTGACGGCGTTTACGTCACCGCCGTTCTTTATCCGTCGGCCATTACGTACAGGGAAAGCCTTTCGAGTGCTTCTTCCTTGTCATCGCCTTCAGCGGATAGGGTGAGATAATCACCCTGTTCGATTCCTAGAGATAGAACGCCGAGCAGGCTCTTCGCATTTGCGCGACGACCATCTTTTTCAATAAAAATGCTTGAATCAAAATGAGACGATATTTGGATAATCATCGCGATCGCCTTCATTAATGTCTCCTCTTTACAATGAAAGACGACACCTTTTTTTGACATGGCGTTCCTCCGTTCCGGACATCCCGACAGGCAGGCAAGTGATTGTGAAATTCAGTATAAAAATGTCACCAATAGGCTGTCAATCAGAGATTGAACAGCTTAACACCATATTTTCGCCTAATTTCTTGTCGTTCCAACCATGAAATCAGTCATTTTGCCAAGCTGACCGCGATTTTGATTGATAGAAACTATAAATTCATGACGAAACTTGTAAAACGCAGGAGTAGAACGATTCGCCGTTACGGATCGCCGTTGGTCGTATCACCTCGCATCAAGATCGCCGCTTCGCCCGTGTCTATATAGTAACCTCGCCTTTTGCCGACCTCGTGAAAACCGATGCTTTTGTATAGAGAAAGGGCGGGCGTATTGTGTTCACGAACCTCCAGAATCCAAGACATCTTTCCGTGAACCAAGGCCGTTCGCCTCACGGTCTCCATCAACATGCGCCCCAGACCTAGGCGGCGGTATTGAGGGTGAACGCCGATCGACATGATCTCGCACTCGTCACCAACCCACCGAGCGATGACAAAACCGACCGGTCCGCCAAGCGTTAACCCCACACGATTCGACGGAAAAAGAATGAACACTCCCGGTACACACCCGATGAAGCTGGCGATGGCGTCCCTACCCCACGGGACGGATTTCGCGATATCGTCGAGCGCTACGAGATCATTAAGATCTCCCGTCACAGCCTCTCTGGCGATCCAAGACGACCCGTCTTGCGCGAAGTAATGATAGGCATCGCGCCTCTCTTCCCTCTCCGTCATTGAATCATCTCTTTTCATTCTGTTATCCCGGTGAAAGCGTACATGAATGGGGAAGAAGTCGTCATGTTTTCTCGCTAATTCCTGAGCGTTCCGCCGAAGAGAGAAGACCATAGTGCGCATCGAGCAGAAACGGATCGGTTTCCGTCTTATCGTCTTCAAGCAATTCGATCGCTATCTGCGCGACGACAGAAGCGCGTACTACTCGTTGGTGTAGAGGCACAAAGACGACATCGAACGGCAGGATGAGATTGTCGCGTTCGATCGCCTCCCGGAAAACATCGATGCCGTCACCCGTCATCGTCACAATTTCGCCGGGAGCAATTTTCCTATTAATCGCTTCAACCCAGAGTGCGATCGACTGAGGCTCTCCCCCAAGCGTTTGTTCGTTCCCGCGGAATAATCCGCCAAAGACACGGCCGCCGCGCGCGTCGAACATCGCGAAGATGGGACGATCGTCACATACGGTCGAGCGCGCCAAGGCGTGCAACGATGAGACGCCGACGGCTTTCGCGCCGACCGCATAGGCCATCGACTTCACGGAAGAAAGGCCTATCCGTATCCCGGTAAAGGAACCGGGTCCCCTCGTCACGGCGAAGAGATCGACATCTTTTACTCTGAAATCGGCTTGTCCGAGCACGTATTCGATGGAAGGTTGAAGCGTCACGCCGTGCCTATACCCTGTCGACAGTAACAACTCAGCAACGGGAGTATCACCCCTTAGAACGGCAACGGCTAGGGTCTTGCCCGTTGTATCGATACCAAGCGTAATCATCGTTTTCACCTTACTTCACCGTCCAGAAGTCTGCGAAACTTTTCACCGTCACACTCTCTCCCTTCCGGGAAAAGAAAACGCAGGACTCGCTCATCATCGTCACTCCCGAATGTGATGGCAAGCTCAATCACATCGTCGGGCAACGCCCCGCGTACGCGATCACCCCACTCGATGAGTGTAATACCATCCTGATAAGATATTTCATCAAATCCGTGGCGAACAAAATCTTCAGCGCCGTCCAGGCGATATACGTCGAAGTGGTTGAGCGGCAACCGATTCTCTTCGGCAGGCTCATGGACATGAAGCAGAGTGAACGTCGGACTCGAGACGTGTCCTTTGACACGTAACGCCTCCGCGACGCCGCCGACAAAACAAGTCTTACCTGCCCCGAGGCAGCCGGTCATCAGCACGACATCGCGCGCGCGTAAAACGGACGCGAACAGCTTACCGATCTCTCGCGTCTCATCCGGGGATTGTGTCATGACAGAAAAATCCAACAACGTAACACCGCTTTCATCAGTAATTTTACATCACGGTCTTCCACAGCTGAAAAGTGGCAGAGTCAAATCTGCCACTTTCGCGAATACGTGAAAAGATTTGTCCCGTCGCATTAACGCTTGGAGAATTGAGAAGCTTTTCTCGCTTTTTTGAGTCCCGGCTTTTTACGCTCTTTAATGCGCGCGTCTCTCGTCAGGAATCCGTGCTTTCTCATCGTCTTCTTGTACTGTTCGCTATCCGCGTCGACGAGGGCGCGAGCGATCCCGTGACGAATGGCGCCCGCCTGCCCGGCAATACCTCCGCCGCGCACATTGACGACGATGTCATAGCGATCGGAAACATTTGCGGCAACGATGGGCTGACGCACGATCATGCGAAGAGTCTCCAAAGGGAAATACTCATCGAACGGTTTTTTGTTGACTGTAATCCTACCGGAACCGGGGTACAGCCTGACTCGCGCCACGGCTTCCTTCCTGCGTCCAGTTCCATAAAAAAATCCTTGCTGATTAGCCATATTTCTTCTCCCCCGTCACTATAACTCGATCTTTTCCGGCTTTTGCGCCTCGTGCTTGTGGTTCGGTCCGGCATAAACTTTGAGTTTGCGGAACATCGCGCGCCCGAGTGAATTCTTCGGCAGCATGCCGCGAACGGCCTTCTCCAGAACGCGTTCGGGATGTTTCGCCATCATGCGTTCGTAAGGAACCTCGCGCAAACCGCTCGGATAACCGGTATGGCGGCGGTACAGCTTCTGCTGCTCTTTCCTGCCGGTGAGAACAACCTTGTCGGCATTCACGACGACGACAAAGTCGCCCATGTCCATATGAGGGGTGTACTCCGGTTTATTCTTTCCGCGTAAGATGGTCGCGATCTCCGTCGCCAAACGTCCAAGGACTTTCCCTTCGGCGTCGACGAGATACCAACGGCGATCCACCTCGCTTGCTTTCGGCATATACGTTTTCATCGTTTATCTCTTCCTCCAACTATTGCGCACGACAAAAGTCAGCGCGACACGGTGACCATCTTATCAGGATGTCTCGTCCGTGTCAATACATTTTTAAAATAACTTTGCAGATCGACTGAATTCGGCTTTTTTATACGTTTTTCGCTCTTTTTCAATATCGCAGGACACACAATTGATTCGTTTCAATCAGGCATGGCACGCCAGTGCCTGTGGCGGAATCGTGAATAAAATGCTCTCTACAACCTTCTCACACACCCAAAAATCTGCGTACTGCTGTTGCCCTATAGTGGGGATTTCAACATTTGAACCTTTCATGACATCAGGCAATATCGCAAAACAAACACGTCTTTACATACTTGACTCCTTCTCAAATTCTTCATATATCCTAAAACCTATTCGCCACTTTAGTTTTCCCTACAGCTAAACTGTGTCACCGGTGGTGACACTTTTTTCGTTGTTCTTGCATATTTCGTAAAAGCACTTCATTTCATTCAATATTTATTTCGTTCCAATAACCACCGCAGAATACGGTTCTTTCATTAATAACTATTCAGATACAATCTGCTCAATTATCCTCCATTGATGATACAAATCCTCCATCGAATATCTTGCATTGGCAGGACTGGTAGAGGGCAGTTGAATGGCTTTGAATCCCGTTTTACGCTCCTGATATTTTTGATAATAGCGGTAAGCTGTCCCGCCGTTACAGAAAACATGCTTTATGTCTGCCTCTTTGAAGATAGGGCTCAAATCTGAGGGAATGACGTTTTGAATACTGGCATCGCTGGATCCGACGATATCGCACTGATAGATGACATCGTAGACGGCAAGATGGTGCTGTAAAAGAAAGGCTCTTCTTTCTTCAATATCCGTACTCAATTTCACACCGAAAATCCGCTCAAGCAAAGGCCAGAAACGATTTTGAGGATGTCCATAAAAGAAGCCGTATTCTCTCGTTTTGACAGAAGGAAAAGAACCCAAAATCAAGATTTTAGAATCGGCTTGGAAAAGAGGTCGGAGTGGATGGGTAATGGTTTGATGTTTGGTCATTGTAGATTAACGATGGTATCTGTCTGTCTTTTTCATCTTTCCTAGATGTTTTCAATAACATACCCAGCAGATACAGGATTGCGAAAAATTATCGTGCCAAGAAAGAACCTCCTCGGCTAGATTTCTACTTGGCATGTACTTCATCCTGCCCGAACGGAATTGCCCAATATACGGATTGAATGAGCGTTTGTTTGACACTAGCGGGGAAACGACTTCCGGTACTGAGGTATTAATCTCTATAGTTTGCTAGATACCTTAATTATTTATGTCTTCTATATTAACTATTTTCCGTCTTCTGTCAGCAAGTACTCCTTCAAAGAGTTTTCTATTCTTGTCTTCATACATAGAATAATCGATCTTCTTCAAAAAGCTATCTACTGTATCATTCTTGCTGTCGTATATACTGTAACCAATTGAAAATTGTATCTTATAAGGTTTCTTTTCCGATTCATTAAACAATGCTGTTTGAGTAATAATGCTATCGATCATATCCGTAATTTCATTTTGAGAATTTATATACAATAATATGACAAACTCATCACCTCCATACCTGCAGAATATCCCTTTTTGACCGGCAACTGAGCGTATAATTTGTCCAGCGGTGAAAATAGCATCATCTCCGACAAGATGTCCGAATTTATCATTTATACTTTTGAAACCATCAATATCTAACATGATTCCGGCAAGTGTGCGGGCAGTGTCCCCTTTATTGCTATGCATAAACAATGTGTAATTTAAATACTGTCTGTTATATAAACCCGATAGCTGATCTACGTAGGAAGCCTCATTTTGAACATTAATGAATAACGAAACCAACCCTACAGCCACGCCAAGCCACACAAGAGAGTATCCATAATAGAAGAACTGCAACAGACTTCCAATAAGAATGGGAATCATAAACAGAATGACGGGGAAAAACAAATACCTATTTACCTTTTTACGGTACGAATAGCTTAAAACAATCCCATAAGCTAGATAAAAATAAGTGACGACATACGGAACGAGAAATAAAACTGTTCTTTGATAAATATTGTATTTATCGACCACAAAAAACACTGGTGTTGCTAAGTTTATTAAGCATCCGATAATAATGAGAATGGCAGGTATAGCTACAAAGGGGTAAATTCGCTTGATTCTTTTCAAATCTGTGAACAATTTGTAGTCCACAAATACTGTCCAAAGAAAAGCAAATAAAATGTTATTAATAAACAGAATGGTATTTAACCCCATCGACAAAGTACGATATCCATATATCATTTTGCCATCCAAAACAAAGACGACCGACTCAATAAGACATTGGGAAATATTCAAAAAAAGCATTAAATAGAATACTTTTTCTTCAAACAATGCATGACGTAAAGACTTTTTTGCACTAAACAAGACAACTAATAACAGTAATATTGCTGTTCCATTTGCAATAAAAATAGCTGGGAAATTGAACATTTCTAATGTGGCCCTACTTTCGTTCCAATTATAATAACTTCCTCGCATACATTATGAAGAATATATATCATGATGGAGTGGCGCAACAGGCCTCTCTAGGATATCATTTGCATCAGCATTATCGCAAGGAGGATTTGCCATTAAAACTGTTTTCTTTACCGTTACTTTACCGTTACTTTACTAGCGCTACCGGAGGTTTTGGGGCTGGGGTTACCGTACGGTACTGAAACCACCGCGGGGAATAATCGCAGCTTGACTCCAGAATCCTATAAACTCATTACACGATTTCTTCCTGATTCTTTTGCCCTATACAATGCCTGATCTGCATTATCAATAAAATGTTGTATGTTTCTATCACTATCTGGTTGACCGGAATAAACTCCCACACTGACAGTACATTTAAACTTGCGATTTTCTTCAAACTCCAAATTTTGTATTTTTTCACGTATTCTGTTTCCAACTAGTACAGCTTGTTCGTTGTTTGTATTGTGTAAGAGAGTTAAAAATTCCTCCCCCCCAAATCTGCAACTTAGATCTACCGGTCTTACACTTTCAGATATTACCTTTGCTATAATTTTTAACACTTCATCGCCAAACAGATGACCATAAATGTCATTTACTTTTTTGAAAAAATCTATATCGATAAAGAGAATCGATAACGATTCCTGTCCTCTCAAAGCCCTTTGATAATACGCATCTGCCTTATTCATAAAAAATCTTCTATTATGAATTTGAGTTAAGGGATCCAAGTTAGAGCTTTCCCGCAACAATGCATATGAACGTTCATACATTATGAGCAAAAACCCTGTTCCATTTACAATCATCAATAGAATCAACAAGATAAATGTTCCACTTTGAAAAATACTATTGGTGAATAAACTAATTTCTTCATTAAATAGAGAAGTGAAAGCTCTCAGCAGGAGTAACATAAGAAAAATCAGGCTGATTACTCCTACAAATTTCTCGAACTTACTACTCTGCTTATTGGTGATATTTAGTATATTCGGAATCACAAGAATACAAAAAACACCTAAAGATGCAATCGCAATTCGAATATTTCCGATACCAAGCAAAATCTCAAAAACCACAAAAATAATTGTAGATAATGCTAACAAAACGATTTGTAATCCAAACCATATTTTTTTAGTTATTTTATTCATTCTCAAAACAAGTAGTGAGTCTAAGTAAAAACTAAAAAAGAGGAGGATATTACCAAAGTAAACTGATGCTATGTCACTTATATCTCCACGGAAGAATAATAAGATCCAGGCGGTTGCCTGTAATATCTTCGCAATGCCAAATCTCTTTATCAGCAATTTTTCATGATCTGATTCATGATACAAATAGTATTGTAATGTCAGAAAAGCCAGAGCTAAATTACCCAAGATTAAAATTCCCATCATGGTTTTTACATCTAGATTTATTGAGATTTCCAATAAAATTTGATAATTCATTTTCACTCCTTCTATCTCCGTTATTCTATGGCGTCAAAATCGACCCATACACTCAGACAACATACTATCAGAAAGCGATATAATGCCAAACTTTCATAACGGTACCATACTCTAGCGGCGACGCCGTCTGCGCCCGCGTTTTAGATTTCTCACGATGCTTACAATCAACCATTTGATAAGAAACAAAACGGCTAAGAGACCGAGTATCATCAATATTTGGAGTACGACAGGAAGCGATCTCACACTTGCAAGCACACCGACACCATTACCGCTTGTCGAATCGGGTGTCGTCGAGATGGCGCCGGGAGAACTCGCATTGGATTGATCGGGATCTTTCCCTTCAGAGTTCGACGGCGTGTCGTCAGGAGTCGTCGGAGTGGTGACGGTAGTCGGCGCCAAAAAATTGACACGGCGTTCAATGGCGGGACAACCGAGTCTCCTAGCCCCTTCCTCCATAAGCGCGCGTACCGGAATGGCTCGCCCGTACATTGAATTGTCCGCATACATCTCGGGGATTGCGATCCCGAGCGCAACACAGATGATCTTCCTTCCATCGTGTGTCACTCCGGAACCGACAAGACATTTGCCGGCTTGCGGTGTCGTGCCGGTCTTGACACCCGTATACCTCGCGAAATACTGCGAGTCGAGCAAATCTGCGCCATAAGCGACGAGCCCGTTCGAATTGGACATCGGAGCCCAGAAAGGATCTTTATGATTCTCGTCGGGCGGCAAACGATAACGTTGCATTCCCACAATATGCGCGATCTGCGGATGCTTCATCGCCTCGAACGTGATCGTTGCGAGATCGCGAGCCGTCGTGTAATGGCTTTGGTCGCGCTCATCAAATCCCGCCGAATTTGTAAAGCTCGTATTCTCGAGTCCCAATTCCCAAGCTAGAATATTCATGTTTTTCGCAAAGGATTGTTGCGACAACTCGGGATTATTCGCATTGGACGGATCGATCGCCCCGTAATATCCCCCGTAATTCTGGGCGATGACACGCGCGACATCGTTGGCGGACGCGATCAACAGAGCTGCCATAGCGTCAAGTGTACGGATCTTATCGCCGCCCTTGAGTCCCTTGATACGTGCGGAATTCGGATCGGTCAGATTGACGGCATGGTCGGAAACGTGCAGAATGCGGTCCGGGTCGTAGTTTTTATCATTTACGAGAGTGAGCGCCGTCATGATCTTTGTCGTACTCGCATTCGCGCGTCGGACATCGGCGTTGTGCTCCATGATGACTTGCCCCGTATCGCCGTCTATGATGCAGTAGGCTTCAATCTTGACATCTTCATGCGTCATCCAGCCGCCGTTAGGCCAGCCGGTATCTGCGACAACATGGATCGCGCCGAAAAAGAAAATACCGAGCGACAATATTAAAAGCAAAATAAACGCTCTTCTGTTTCTGAGAAGAGCCGGATTGGTTCTCATCCCGCTTTGTTGCTCCTGTCTTCGATTGAGCATCATACACTCCTTTTCATGCAGTTTATTGATATCATTCGCCGGTAAAGTCAAATGGGCGCGACAATTCTCTTCTCATCGGTTTGCGGACGACGTCTTCGGCGTAATCGGTCAGTCGGATGCAGTCGTTTCTCCGCCACCAACCTCCCCGAACGCATTCCGGTAAGCTTCCAACATTTTGCGAATCGACTCATCTTCTCCCGAGCGCTCAACGAGCGCCGTCTCAAGCCACTCGAGGCGCGTGCGTCTGTTCTCATTCGCCACGATCGCCGGCCGAATCGCGAAGTAGAAAATGATGAATAGGATTGAAGCGACAATGACGGCAAACGTCAGCCCCTGGAGGACCTTTGCCGTTCCGCCACGCGATGTCTCGACGCCCCGCACATAATCGCCACCCGCGCGTAGCATCTCATCCTGCTCTCTTTTCGATGCCATCTGGACACGACCCGTTCCGTCTTCATCGGCAGCTCGTTGCAAGATCCCGCTTTTTGCCAAGCTCGCACGGACGGGTAGCAACCTATCCTCTCGCCTCCTCTTCGAGCTGTCGCGCGCTTCCTCCCTGATGCGCTCTTCACGCGCTCTCTTTCGCCACTCATTGATCGTGGGCACTATATCGGCGTCCGGTGAAGCAAGTAATACTTTTTCAAACTGTTTCTCCGCCTCGGCAAAACGCTGCATCTTCGCAAGAAGGAGTCCGTAGAGACTTGATGCCTCGATAAAAAGGGGCCATCGCACGCTCACTTTTTCCAATGCGATCATGGCGACGTCCGTATTATCAGTCCTTATCTGGTCAATCGCGCGATTGTAAACGGAAACGATGCGTTCGCTCTCACTATCCGAGACCGGCAAGTCACCCGGTAAGTCTTCGAGCTTTTCATACTTCGAAATTACCCGATCCCAATCGAATACATGCGCCTTATTTTTTACGTAAGAGCTCGTATCGTTCATGTCGGTCCTTCCTCCTCACTCACCGATAAAAACCTGTATCTCTCAGCCCAAAAGATCGTGAACGGCAGATTTCACACCGGACGCCAGATAAAGAGAACCACAGGCGCAAATCAACGCCTTTTTCTCTTCAGCCATCCTTAACGCTTTTTCCATGGCGGCATCAATGTCCGCCTCCGCGATGACAACCGCTTCCCCTCTATTATGCACCATGATACGCTCCGCTGTTTTCGCCAACGTCCCGGCGTCGAGTTTCCGTTCACTTGGAGGCTCAGTCGCGACAATCCCCGCAATCTTGAACGTTGAATCGGTCAAAAGCGCTCTTAGCATTTTTTCGTAATCTTTGTCTGCAAACAAGCCGATGAGAAAGACAATTGGGTCTCCGTCGGACAGGCGGGAAAGCGCTTCCTTAAGGCCTAGCATCCCCTGGAGATTGTGCGCGCCGTCCAACAGGACAAAAGGCGACCGTGACAGCACCTCTAAGCGTGCCGGCCAGACTGTCGTCTCGATGCCGCGCCTGATCGCTTCGCTGTCCGCCAGACCGGCGTGCGCGACGGCAAGCGCCGACTGCATCGCATAGATCGGTTGATAGGGTCCGAGAAGTTTCGTCGAGTATTCACGTCCCGTATGGCGCGAGCGGAACTTCTGTCCTTCTCTGCCGTAGTCCAGTACTTCGATGTCGCTGTGTCCGACAAATGTAAGCGGCGCATCCACCGCCCGACATCTCTCTTCAAGGACCCGGCGAGCGTCAGCCGCGTCGTCTTGCGAGAGTAGTGCGTCTGAGGGATTATAAGCATAGACGGGGGTTCCGCGCTTAATGACGCCTGCTTTTTCACTCATAATCTCCGCCATCGTATTCCCGAGGCGATCCATATGATCGTATCCGGGCGATGCCATCATGGTCGCAATAGGTTTCTCAAGAATATTCGTCGAATCGAGGCGTCCGCCGAGTCCGGTTTCTAAAACGGCGTAATCACAGCCTTGCTCTTTGAACCAGAGGAACGCGACGGCAGTAATCATGTCAAACTGCGTCACATGCTGCCCGATCTCTTCGTGAACTTTTTCTGCGGTTTTTCCGACGACGCCCATCAGTCGGACAACATCGGTATCGGGAATTTCACCTGTCGTCAAATCGACATCGTAACGCGCAAGATCGGCAGGACCGTCGAGCACGCGTATACGTTCATTGAAGCGGATGAGATAGGGAGACGTGTACCAACCCACTTTATGACCTGCTTGACAAAGAATATGCGTCAAGTAACTGCTGATCGACCCTTTCCCGTTCGTACAGGCGACATGGAAAGACTCCATGTGACGCCACGGATCGCCGAGATGGCGATACAAATGGAGGGCGCGGTCGCAGTTCAAATTCGCTCCGAACACCTCCGCCTTATCAATGATATTAAATGCCTCATCTATGTTCATCTGATGATCATCATCCTCCGGGAAAACTAAAGAAAATCATAACAGAAATCCGGAAGGAGAGCACTTAGTCGGCGTTGTCATCTGAACGAATTATCGTCGTCGTGCTTTCAGGATCGACAATGATATCTTGCGTGACTTCCGATCTGTCGCGATTTTCGTCTTTCTCCGCTTCGTCGCTCCGACGATGTTCTTCTCTGAAAACGTAGAATTTACCGCTCAGTCGATTACCCAAAATGACGAACAGAAGCGCGATCAGCTTAGCAATCGGGAGGTTCGGGAATAGTTCGTACGTAATATTAAGTCCAAAATACATAATCGGGTAGACAAGGTAAGTGAAAAAGAGTGAAATGGCGACGCGCGTACCGGTAAATCTCAGAAACTCTTTGAGAAGATGATCCGTTGAACGGAAGACCCAGAGGCGATTCAACACATAGGCGACGACGACCGATGCAACAGTCGCAGGAAGAATTGAAAAGTACCATTTCCCAAGGCCCAGCACATCGCTGAGCAACTTGAATACAATATTATCGACAATAGTCGCTGCAACACCCGAAAAAAAGTAGCGAATGAATTCTCGGGTGAAGAATAAATCCTTCACCCGCGCCATGACTTTATCCGGAGTGCTCACAGCTCATCCTCATCGAGCGGCTGATCGATCGACTCGGCATCTACATCAAGCTGTAGACGTCTTAACGGCACGCGCCTTATCGGGCGATTTTCTAGCGTCCCCGGCTGTATAATGGTTTTTTCTGTTTCTTCAACTGAATTCGTATCAGCGCGGACCGCACCTCGAGATGCGGGATCACCTGCATCGGATTCAGGTTCCGATTCAGTTTCATGATCATGTTGACGCGCCGAAGAACGGTCCACCGCTTTTTGCAGTTTCGCCCAGTCTCCTTCAAATATCTCGATCGGCCGTACGTTACCCGCTAACGGTGTTGGAGAGTCGATGTCATCCGGCATCATCCTATCGAGCACCGGCTCATCATCGTCGAACGCATAGGTCGACTTTTCTTCCGCGATGAATCTCTGTTCCTCTCCGCCAGTCGGTAGATTCACAATTCCCAGTCGCTTCCACGTGTCATCGCTTTCGGCGACATCATACTCCGGTTTTACGTCGAAAAGAATGGGGGCGCCTTGGTCGATGTCATCAAAATCGTCATCAAAAGATTCATTATCCAAACGGAAATCGAGCATAGTTTTTTTCGCTTCCCTTGCACGCCCGATGCCATAAAGTATGAGCAACAGAAGTACGCCCAAAAGCCCTAAAGTAATGAATAATAACCATAACGGCACCGTAAAACCGAACAAATTAACGGTCTTAGCCCCGCCGTCGACAGGATCACGTTCGCTCGGGAATATCGGATAATCCGTCGGTATCGTCGTCTCTTGGATATCAGGTTCCGTATGTTCGTCGTATTCGAGAAAAGTCCGTGCGAGAGGCACAAGCCACAGATCGGCGCGGATAAGCGAGTCGAGTATCTGATCGTAAAAATAGAACGTCTTCTCCTCGCCGTCGTTCATTCTAAGAGCGACGAGAAAGATCTCTTCCGGTATGTCAATGGATACGCCTTGCCATGTCAGAGGATTATCTTCATTCGCCGCTGTCGTCGTAGCCGTCGCGTCACTCGATTCATCCGAATCACCGGAGGTCGGCGGCGTTGTGTTGCCGTCGTAATGACGCCAATCAGGGATGGACGTCTCGGGTCCTACTTTGGACATCAGGTCATAGTACGCCCGATGTGTCATATAAAAGCCCTTCACGGGAACATAGCCGGGTACTTTCTGGCCGCGGACGTCGAGTGTCGTCAGCTCGAAGCCTTCCGGCAGACGACTTTTAGGAACAACGGAAAACGTGAAGTAACGAGAAGACCATTCCGATCTTAAAAAGGGAACGTATTGATCTGTTTCCTTATCCAAATAGTAGAAGCGCGCCTCGCCTTTGTTATCCGCCAACCAGAAAAGAGTATACGGCAACGTCTCCGAACGATAGACGGTCGTCAACTTCTCATAGCCTTCAATCGCTTCGGGTTCAAACGATCTGGGGATGATGTTGTCCGACGGAACGGATTCCGGTACGCTGAGGACAGTTCCGTCATATCGCGTGGCGGCAAATGGGACGACTGGTCCCGTCGGCGCAGTTGTCGTCGTTGTTTCTGAGGATGTCGTCGTAGTCGTCGTTGTAGTCGTTGTTCTCGTTGTCGTTGTCGTTGTTGGCCTCGGTGTCGTCCTCGTTGGCGTGGTTGTCGGTTTCGTTGTTATCGTTGTCGTCGTGGTCGTGGTCGTCGTCGATTCGGTGGTCGGTTCAGTGGTCGGTTCAGTGGTCGGTTCGGTAAGGGTGATGGAAACAGAAGCTCCTGCCTTAATGGTATTTTCTTCGGGATCGATGATGCCGTCGAGTGCTTCTATAATTCTAAGAGTTGCCTTACCGGTCCCTATGACTTTGAATGTCAATGAAAGTACGGAACCGACATTTACAGATTGCGTTCCACTAGCTGTCACGCCAACAACTAGCAAATTATTGAAAACCCCTTCATTAAAAGATCCTGCTAAACCGGATATATTTTTCCCGCTGACGTACTCGAGAAGAGAACTATCGTAGGTTACTCTAAAGCTAAATGTACGCGTCTCCATTTTCGGCGTAAAACCGAGCGTAATGGTCACCGTCTGCCCGACGGTTGCCTCCTTAGTCGAAGAGGAAATCGTAGCTGTCCGCTCGGCAGCCGTGACGGAAAATGACACTGACAGTGTCATCACGAGAACACAGACGATCACAATGGCAAAATGTTTTTTAATTCTCATATCTTTATAACCAGTTTTTAGAATTGATCACGAACGGGAGTCGATTTCGGCTATGAAGAAGTAAGAGCCTCTCTCGATCCCGGCGCCATCACTCCTGTGGAATAACCCTTCCCTTGTAGATGTAGTCGATAATGGCCGACAAATCGTTTGAGTTCACGACACCGTTTCGTGACGCATCCATCGCCATAAGCTGTGCGGGCGTGACCTCTCTCCCCGCATAGATGTAGTCGATGATATAAGACATATCGTTCGAGTTGATCTTGCCGTTTCCGCTTACATCGCCGTAAATCACGAGCGTCAATATCGCGCAAGGCGTCGTCGACGATTCTTCATACCACTCAAATGTCGCACCTGTCCCGAGGAGCGTATCGTCCGAAACGATGTTCCCTTTCGCGTCCTTGATTGTGAGGGTCATGCCTTCGGGAATTTCCAGAGCGGCGCGAATTTTGCCGGCGATATTTCTCCCCTCTTCGGGAGTGTCAGCGGGCGTGGCGTTCAATAGAAAGCCATCGCGTATCACGTAATTGTCGGAAACGGTCGGAACAAACGGATCCTGTTCAGGAGGATCTTCACCGGGCGGATCTTCGCCTGGAGGATCTTCGTCGGGCGGTTCTTCACCTCGATTGACGACGACGGTGTAAGGACGTATTTCTCCGCGTTCGGCGACAGCCTCCAGTACGATCGTATTCGCGCCCGCCGTCAGCGTGTGATTACCCGTGTTATTGATCGTACAACTTGCGTGATACGATTCGGCGGTAAGCGTTATGTCATTGACGGATTCATCCACCGAGACAGTATAGGAATATACTTCAGGGTCGAATTCAGGCGTGAGCGTTCCGGTAGAAACCGTGATGGATTTCAACCAATTGTTAAGACTCTTATTACTTGTCGGATACGGCGACTTCTCTTCGGGCAGCTCGGCGAGAACCGGTATTTTGAAGACAAAAGGCATGTGGAGCAGGTTTTCATTGAGATACATTTCAAAGACACGTGCCGCTTCGTAGTAAGGCGCATAGACGTTACCCATGTACTGGTGCCAATAAGTGCCGTACGTGTCACCGTCCAAGTTGAATTTTTGCGAGTATTGCGTATCCTGCCCCGCGTTTATATAACCTCTCCCGATCCAGAATGCACCGCCGACAATGGCTCGCCATTGATTGTTCCAAGGGAGCCAATATCTCTCGCGCTCGGTGTCTGTGGGACCGGATCCTGTACTGCCGTACCGCGCATACTTCAAACCGTTCAGCACTGGATTCGTACCGGCGGTCGCACCAATGTTATAGAAGTTGTAGTAACCTTCATAGCCTTCGACCGTACCGGAAACGGAACCCGATCCGTTGCGACCGACCTCCATCAAGCAACGTTGCACGAGAAAAAACGGGCTGACGTTCGTAATTTCTGCCGCCTCGATAAAGATCTCGGGATACGTCAACGTCCTCTCTGTGCCGTCTCGATGATCGGTGAACGTGACGCTCTTTCCTTCCATAAAAGTGCCGACAATTGCCGCTTCGACGGCATGGATCGTATGTGCCTGTCTGTTGTAGCTCAATAACTCAAACTGGAAGATCTGTTGTTCATTGAGAAAATTGCGCGCGTCGATCGAATAAGCGACAATCTCGCGGCTTGCGCCGACCCAACCGCCCGCGTCGTAGATCGTCCACTCGTCCGTCTTATAATTGTAATCGCCGGGTAAGTAAGATCGATGGCTCAAAAGAGAATTCCTACCGACAAGGTTGGTTCCTTTTCTTTTTATTTCCTCATACACCGCCTTGTCGAACGTCAATGGTAAGCGTGTGGTACTTGCAGTATCGAAATCTATGATGTGTTGGGCTATAAAAATCCACTCGGGATATGTCTCGTGAAGCGCGCGAAGCGCCGGCTTGTAGCTCTCCGGGAATCCTTGATCCGCCAAATGATATTCGAAATCGTGATCGTCTTCTATGATGGGAGGCGCGACAATGGGCGTATCCGTCAATGTCACAAGCGGTGAATGGACATAGCCTTCCAAATCGAGGGAGATGGCCCGAACGTAATACCACGTATCGACGCCATTCACTTCCTTGCCCGTTACTTTCACGAATACTTCAACGCGAGTACCGCGCGGCAACAAAGAAAGCCTCGAAGAATCCGTCGTCGGTTGACTTCTCAGATAACTTCCATTCGCCGAATTCGTATAACCGATCCGGTTAATCTCTTCTCCCTCGGGAGGAGCGGCATATAACGCCATCGTAAAACAGGCAGACGAGAGCAGGACAGCGACAAGAAATAATGCGATAGAACGCTTGATATTCAAACGTCCGCGTGCCATCCATGTATCGAATTGTTGTGATTTCGCCATCAGGCTTCTAAAAATCAAGTCAATACCTCGTCCAGCTCATAATGAACATAGTTAGACATATTTTACGCCGCTTGCGTATATTCGGTCAAACAATCCACGTATGATCAGGCACGCTGTATCACGTTTGTCATCGTATTGCCGTATCGTCGCAATCAGTTTATTTCAAATTGAAGTCAAAGTTGATCTCATCAAGCGATTTCGCGTACGCGGGAAGTGCATTCTCCTTAAACCAATCGACCTCCGGCAAACGGAACGCGTCGAGTCGCTCCCCTACCTCGACCTTCGCGCGCTCAAATTCGCGGTTACCGACCTTCTGCTCGTCGAGGCACTTAATGTAAGCGGAAAAACAATCGGCCGCTTTGACGAGGTTCAGCGCCTCCGAGACAACGACATCATCGGTATCGGGAAGCAGGAATTTCCTGTACTCGCACGCAAGATCGTCCGGGAGCATGGCGAGCAGAACTTCGCTAGCTTCCCGTTCAATCTCCTTATAAGTCGTTTCCATCGGACGGTTATGGTATTTCAACGGTTTCGGCATGTCGCCCGTGATAATCTCCGGCAGATCGTGGTATAGGGCCAACGTTGCGACAAATAGAGGATCGGGACAGACTCTCCCATCTGAGAATTTCATCTTTCGAACGATTGCGAGCAGATGCGCAATCACCGCGACATCATGCGAGTGTTCCTGGATGTTTTCAAGTTCCGTATTTCTCATCAACCCCCAACGATTGATGTAGCGCATACGGTGAATCATTGCAAAAAAAGAAGTATTCATGGCCATCAATATCCTTTTACTGTCACATCCCGTAAATCGTATTGAACATGCGGTTGGCATACGCATCGGTCATGCCCGCGATGTAGTCGGTGACAATACGCAGCGATCCGGCATCTTTCTCCGGATGGCGATTCATGTAATCCCAAAATGCGACGGAAGGAATCTCTTTGCTGTTCGGCTCGCCTTGCTCCGCACATTGCAAGTAATATTCAAAGAGTCCCTCCAACACATTGCGCACTTGATTCTCATATCGCTTGACGCGCGGGGCTTTGTAGATTCTTTCAACGTTGATAAAAATGAGACTCTGAAGAGCCTCCCCGATTTCATCGCTCATGGCAATCGCGTCGGAATCGACGCTGTTTTCGACAATATCTCTCACCAACGTATTGACGATCTCTCTGTTGTTGTTGCCGAGAGTCGCACGAAGGTCGCTCGGCAGTTCCTCAAACGACAACAACCCGCTACGCGTGGCATCTTCAATATCGCGACCGACGTAGGCGATCCGATCGGAAAACCGAACGAGGCATCCCTCAAGAGTCGCCGGCGGATCGTGAACAAGCGAACCTTTTGCGAGGTCTTCCTCGCGTTTGTCGCGTTTTGGAGTGAGCTTGAATTCGTCGTATCGTTCACCGCAATGCGACGCGATCCCGTCTCGCACTTCAAACGTCAAGTTGAGACCGTGTCCGTCATTGTGCTCAGACAGAATATCGATCACCCGCAGGCCGTGACGTTCATGCCGGAAAACGAAGTCGCTTCCGTAACTGCGCAGGAGGTCGTCTAGTGTCGCTTCTCCGGAATGGCCGAACGGCGCATGCCCGACGTCATGTCCGAGCGCAATCGCGCGAATCAGGTCACGATTCAGCCCGAGCGCACCTCCAATCATCTCTGCCAGATAGCTGACATATTGAACGTGTTCCATGCGCGTGCAGACGTGGTCGTTCTGAGGATCGAAGAAAACTTGTGTCTTGTGACGAAGTCTGCGGAAAGGCATCGAGTAAATAATTCGTCCGATGTCGCGCTCGTAAGCCGTGCGAACAGCGCACTCGCTTTCGGGACGCGTGCGACCGCGACTTTGCGAAGAGAGAGATGCTCTCGGGTTCAGCAAGTTACGCTCCGCCCGCTCTTTTTGCAAGCGGGGGCACAGATTAGAAGTACAGGCATCAAACAACATATTGTCCATCATTGTCAGTCCCTCACACATCATTCATCGATTGATAACGACGACTGGCTCGCCATAAAGCGCTTGATGTTACCATCGAAATCAATGACTAAGATCGCGTCGTCGCCGGTCTCTGTTATGTTTTGAATCTCTCCGATACCGAACCTCACATGACGAACTGAATCACCGGGCTTAAGATTGGATGGATCGAGACCGGACGACTTTTTCTCCGTCAGCTGACCCAAGTGACGTCTCGTCACCGCCTTGTACTCGCGTTCGTCATCCAACGCGGCAGCTGTTTGTTTCTTTTTCAAAATATGGCCGACCATCTCGGCAAAGAATTCTTCATGCCCCGAGTAACTCGTGCTGCCGGTTTCTCTGTCAAAGTTAAGATATGAGCCGTACACGCCTCTTTTCTCGACTAGATCTTCCGAGATATCTTCACTGAACCTCGATGGCTGGTTATATTGCGTATGTCCGAATAACAGCCTCGAGACAGCGGAAGTAATGATGAGTTCTTTTTTCGCGCGCGTGACGGCAACGTATGCAAGGCGTCTCTCCTCCTCCAAACCATCCGTCTCCTGAAGTGATTGCATACTGGGGAAAATACCTTCCTCCGCTCCCATGATAACAACCGTATCGAATTCAAGCCCCTTTGCGCTGTGGACGGTCATGAGGCTGACTTTCGGCGTCTCGCGCTCTTTATCCTGATCGGAATAGAGAACGGCGCGCTCGAGAAACAACCTCAACACGCCCTCAAGTGAGCGATCCGTTATGAGATTTTGCCTGACCTCGCCTTCGGACGAAAATTCCCACAAATCGTCGAACGACTCGATATCCAATCGCCCTTCGAATTCTATCGCGTCCGAAATCAACTCCTTGAGATTTTCCAATCTCGATTCTGCCTCGACATCGCCGCGCGCTTTGAGTTCTTCATAGTAAGCGATCAGCCCTGTATCGACTTCAACCATCTTCACAAATTCGGCAAAAGAGAGTTCCTCCGATAGAAGCGCATTACGCAACGATTCAATCAGCTTGACAAACAGCGTCAACCTGCCGGCGGCGCGCCCGAGATCGGGGCATTCGCCGGCTCGCCTCGCCGCCTCGAACAGGGAAATGCCTCTCTCCCCCGCGAACGCCGCCAAACGCTCGAGCGTGACGGAACCGAGTCCGCGTCTCGGCTGATTGATGACGCGTCGAAAGGCAATCTCATCTTCCGGCGATTGAATCAACGATAGATAGGCAGTCACGTCTTTAATTTCAGCGCGGTCGTAGAAACGCGTTCCACCGTAAATGATGTATTCGATTCCGAGTTCGCGAAGTGCAAACTCCAAATTACGCGACAGCGCGTTCATGCGGTAGAGAACGGCGATTTCAATCTCCTCATGATTTTCCGCGAACTGAAAACGACGTTGCACTTCACGCGCGATAAATCTCGCCTCATCGATATGATCGGCGGCGCGATACATGAGGATCGGCACCCCTTCGCCGTGAGCAGTCCACAGCGTCTTCTTCTTGCGCGAACGATTCTCCCGGATTACTTGGTTCGCCGCGGCGAGAATCGTCTTCGTCGAACGGTAATTTTGTTCAAGGCGGATAACCGTACAGTCGGGAAAATCGTCTTCGAAATCGAGAATGTTGCGTATCGTCGCCCCTCTAAAACCGTAAATCGACTGATCGTCATCTCCGACCACGCAAAGATTGCGACTTTTTTCCGCTAAGAGTCGGATAAGCTCGTATTGGACAACGTTCGTATCTTGGTATTCATCGACCAAGATGTGCGTAAATTGCCGCTGGCAATGTTCCAAAACGTGCGTATGCTCACGAAACAGTCGGAGTGTCTCCGTCAGGATGTCATCAAAGTCCATCGCGTTCTTCTCAAACAGGGATTTCTGATATGCCTTGTAAATGGCAATGCGCTGTTTGTCGATGTAATATCCGGTCGATCGTTTCTCAAGCTGCTCCGGACTGATGTCGTCGTTCTTGTATCGGCTGATGATACTGAGCGCTTCTCTCGGCGACAGCATGCGCTCGCTGATGTTCAACTCCTTCAGCACGTCGGCCATGATGCGGCGCTGATCGGTCGTGTCGAATATGGTAAAAGACGGTCGGTACCCTAGCAGACTGCCGTATCTTCGAAGGATACGTAACATCATGGAATGAAAAGTCCCGACCCAAACCCCGCGACTCTCCAACCCGATCAGCTCTTCGATGCGCTCCTTCATTTCGTTAGCCGCTTTATTCGTGAAAGTTATCGCCAAAATGCGTGCGGGATGTATGCCTAGATGACGAATAAGCCAAGCGACGCGGCGCGTTATCACACGCGTTTTGCCCGAACCTGCGCCCGCCAGTATCAAAAGCGGACCTTCTGTTGTCAGCACGGCCCGCTCCTGTTCAGAATTCAAGTGCTCAAGTAAAATGGAGTCTTCTAATGAAGTCACATATCACCTCGCGCGCGTTAATGGATCCATACAAATATTGCGGGATAACGATCAATATTCAGGCTCGATCAAGCCGTAATCACCGTCATCACGTTTGTAGACGACACATACTTTGCCCGTCTCACTCGAAAGGAATATAAGGAAAGAGTGTCCGAGCAGTTCCATCTGGAGAGTCGCCTCATCGGGAGTCATCGCGTCAATCGGAAATGATTTGCGACGAATGATGTGGAATTCGCCTTCGGAAGGCTCATCAATTTGCGCCTCCTGTTGCTCGAAGTAAGTGTCCATGTAGGAGTAATCCTTGGTACGCTTCTTCATGCGCGATTTATATTTACGTATTTGCCCCTCCATGTTGGCAATTGCCTGTTCAACGGCTGTCATCGCTTCCGGAGCGACGGATTCTGCACGATAGAAATGCGTTCGAATATTGATCGTAACCTCTGCACGCACGTTGTTTCCCTCCGGTTGGAGTTTCACTTCACCGCGAGCGCTCTCATCAAAAAAGCGACTAAACTTATCCATTTTCTGTTCGATCGCTTCTCGAAGTGTGTCGTTTATGCGCATATTCAGGCCAAAAATTTCTAATCTCATTTCTTCCGATTCCTTTCCCCGCGATCGATATCAAATCGATCACTCTCTAGTTGTTTTAATTATACAGCATCGTCCCCGTCTCTGCCGTCACTAAAACAACCAATCGCACGCGACTTTTCTTTGACAATTCTTTTGATTGCCTCTCGAGTCAATGCGAAATCTTGAGCAGACGAGTGGTATAGTAAAAACATAGTAAATGAGGTTCACCGATCGTGCGATGATCATCGGGACTCGCGTGAAGGAAAGGTGTCAATATGAATAACAGACGCACACCGACAAAACATTTGACGTGGCGCGCCATATTACTCACCATACCCGGTGCCGTCCTAATCACGGCATCTTCGAGTTATGTCGCGCTCCGCGCAAGCGCTCTGCCTTGGCCAACGATTTTTGTGACCGTACTGTCCATGGTGGTTATGAGGATGTTCAGACGTCGTGATGTCAATGAGATCCATGTCGCCGCAACGGGCATCGATGCGGGCGCCATGGTCGCGGGAGGTCTCGTCTTTACGATTCCCGGACTTTTTATTACGGGGCTGTGGAAAGTCGACCGAGCCGGCGGTCAGACGGCCGGTGATTTCCTCAGGCAACATCTTCCTACCGTCATACTGATCGCGTTTGCTGGTGTATTGATCGGCACGTCGCTCTGCTGGTTCTTCCGTAAACGCAATATTGAAGACATGGAACTCCCTTACCCGATCGGCAAGGCAGCCGCCGCGACGATATCAGCCGGTGAATCGGGCGGTAGCAAAGCGCTTGTTCTCTTCGGTTTTCTTGCGTTAGCCTCTGTCTTCACGCTTCTCCGTGACGAGTTTTTACTTGTCCCCGCGATATTCGCTTTTTCAGTTGCAGGCATTCCGCTCACGCTTCAAGTATCTCCCTTGGCACTCGGAATCGGAACGCTGATCGGGTTTTCATCGACGGTCTATTGGTTCGTCGGCGCCGCGATTACAACGTTGGGACGTTTTACTCTACTCCGATTGGCGTCCGACAATGGATGGACTGGCGTGGAAACGTCGTTCGCCGGTTGGAACCTGACGACGGCCATTGCGCTCATGGTCGGTGCCGGTGCCGGCACGCTCCTCTCATTCGTACTCAGTTCGCTTTTAAAAGGAAAATGGAAGAGCGATCCTTTGCGCAAGGGAGAAAAAAGTCGCGAAAGGACGACAGTGAGTCTCGGGACTTCAAGTAAAGGAATCGGTCTGTTCTCACTCTTCTTTGTCGCCGTCGCTTTTGTCATCTCCATTCTGATCGGATTGAAAGTCCTGCCGGCGATTCTTCTCATGGGCGGTGTCTTTTTCGCCGCGATGATGTCTTCGCTCATCACGGGGCAGACGGGAATCAACCCGATGGAAGTATTCGGCATCATCGTCCTTCTCGCCATACGCATCGCCGTCAATGTCAGCGCTACGCACGCGTTTTTTATCGCCGCGGTCGTCGCCGTCGCCTGCGGTTACGCCGGCGACATGATGAACGACTACAAAGCCGGTGCCATTCTCAAGACGAATCCCACGGCACAGTATATCATCGAACTGATCGGCGGTTTGTTCGGAGCGGTAACGGCTTCCGTCGCCATCTTGGCCATCATCTATTCGCGAGGCGGTGTCGGGGTCGATGCGGGACTCCCCGCCGCTCAAGCGCACAGCGTCGCCGCCATGGTCCAAGGAATCGGTGACCCCGCATTCTTTATCATCGGAGCTGTCGCGGGGTGTCTTCTCACTCTCCTGAAAGTACCTGCCATGATCATCGGAATCGGCATGATGCTCGCGGGCTATGGACTCGCCATTCCGATTTTTATTGGTGGATTCATTGAGCTCATCACACGCAAAACGATGAAAGTGAGCAGTCAGAATACCATTCAAATGGGCGCCGCCGGTATGCTCGGAGGAGAAGGATTGACTGGCACGATACTCGCCATCATCAGTCTTTTTAAGTAACGGGAAGCGACTTACAATATAAAACGCGCCTCTTTGATCGTCAAAGAGGCGCGCGAAACTACCACGTTAGGAATATCAGTTATTCAATTGAGTCGATACGGTCCTTGCTGTTACACGCCGGCCTTCTCGTCTTCTTTCGCCACATAGAGCAAAAGGTCGATCGTCCGCTCGGAGTAGCCCCACTCGTTGTCATACCAGGAGACAAGTTTGAAGAAACGCTTCTCGTCGGGGAGATTGTTTTTGAGCGTCGCCTCGGAGTCGTAAATCGAGGAATGCGAATCTTGAATGACGTCGGTAGAGACGATGGGATCCTTCGTATACTTCAAAATCCCCTTCAAGTACGTCTCCGACGCTTCCTTCATCATCGCATCGATCGCTTCGATCGAGCTGTCGTTCTTCAAAAGAACGGTCAAGTCGACGACCGATCCTGTCGGCGTCGGCACGCGGAACGCCATTCCCGTCATAATGCCCTTCACAGCTGGAAGAACCTGGCCTACGGCTTTCGCAGCCCCGGTGGTCGTCGGGATGATATTCTCAGCTGCTGTACGTCCGAGACGCCAATTTTTGAGTGAGGTGCCGTCCAAAACTTTTTGAGACGCGGTGTATGCGTGGATGGTCGTCATCAGACCCTTTTCGATTTCGAGTCCGTTCTTGAGAAGCACGGACACGACGGGCGCTAGACAGTTGGTAGTGCAAGAAGCGTTTGAAACGACGAGGTCTTCCTTCGGGTTGTACTCCCCTTCGTTAACTCCCATGACGAGCGTACGAACGGGACCTTTGCCCGGTGCCGTCAGAATGACTTTTTTCGCCCCGACGTCGATGTGTCCCATCGCTTTGTCGTAATCGTTGAACTTACCGGAGCTGTCGACGACGTAATCGACGCCCAAGCTCTTCCAGTCGAGATCTGATGGAGACGTGCCTGCGAGCACACACTTGATTCTGTGTTTGCCGTCGACCACGAGCACGTTATTTTCTTCTTGCGAGGGATCCGATTTCTCCGCCGTGATATCGCGCTCCCAACGATGCTGTGTGGAATCGTACTTCAGCTGATAAACAAAGTAGTCGGCCTTTGTGTTTCTGGCGACGATAGCGACGAGTTCGACGCCGTTGTCCAACAGTCCGCGCTCGACAATACCTTTGAAAACGAGACGTCCGATACGTCCAAATCCGTTAATTGCAACTTTTATTGCCATATATTCCATTTCCTTTCTCGATGAGGTGCTAGTAACATTTTGTCACTTCCGAATTATCATCAGCTCTCAGAATATGACAAGTTGAATTGCCGATAGACGGCATAGTGTACGAGTTTAACCTTGTCGACATTCCGCCATATTTTCGAGCCGTTTGTCATTTTAGCATATTCGTGGAAAACTCCCTCTCGTCGTTTGCACAGCGATTACGGGCATTTTCCGCTTCTTAGGCGACAGGTTATTCGGGAAAATGGAGTAGCCGGAGCTTGGCTCCGGCTACCGTTGTTGTTTAGACTTTAGCGGTATCAGTTGAAACGTTACGCTGTTCCCGCATTAACCTGCCAAAATCGGATCTCTGGCGGCGGCAGTCTCGTCGGGTCTTGCAATCGGCGTATAGCGCGGCGCGCCCTTGAGAAGTTCGGGATCTTCCTTTGCCTCCTCCGCAATCTTGATGAATGCGTCGGCGAGCGCGTCGAGATCACGCCACGTCTCCGTCTCCGTAGGCTCGATCATGATCGCCTCTTGGACGACGAGCGGGAAATATACGGTCGGCGGATGGAATCCATAATCGATCAGACGCTTGACAATGTCGAGCGTGTTGCAATCGTTTTCTTTCTTCTGCCACTCACCGGTCATGACAAATTCGTGCATCGAGGGCGTGTCATACGGAATGTTGTAGTAACCCTTCAGTCTCTCGCGGAGATAAGTGGAATTCGCGACGGCGCCTTCCGCCACTTCGTAGAGACCTTCGGCACCGTTCGAGAGCATATACGCGTAGGTGCGCACAAGGACACCGAATGTACCGACGAAAGATCGGATCATGCCGAAGGATTTCGGGCGATCAAAGTCGAGATAATACATATCGTCCTTTTTCGCAACGACAGGTTTCGGTAAATAGGGTTCCAACAACTCGTTGCAACCAACGGGTCCCGCACCGGGCCCACCGCCGCCGTGAGGCGTTGAAAGCGTCTTGTGGACATTCCAGTGAACACAGTCAAATCCCATGTCGCCGGGTCTGGCATGCATGAGAATCGCGTTGAGATTCGCGCCGTCGTAATAGCAAAGTCCGCCACAGTCATGGATCATTCTCGTAATCTTCTCGATGTTGCCGTCGTACAGACCGAGCGTGTTCGGATTCGTCAACATCAATCCCGCGACGTCGTCACCAAGCGCGGCTTCCAAAGATTCCAAGTCGACCGTGCCATTTTCGTTCGATTTGATTTCACGGACTTTGTAGCCCGCCATCGCCGCCGTCGCCGGGTTCGTTCCGTGAGCGGCGTCAGGGACGATGATCGTGTCGCGCTTCGTGTCGCCGCGATCTTCGTGGTATGCCTTGATCAGAAGAATTCCTGCCAGTTCGCCGTGAGCGCCGGCCGCGGGTTGGAACGTGTGGGCGGCCATGCCCGTCACGTCGTTCAGCAACTTTTCGAGGTGGTAGAGCAACTCAAGGTTTCCTTGCACCGTCTCGTCGGGTTGCATGGGATGAGTCGCCGCGAAACCCGTCAGGGCTGCCATGTCCTCATTGACTTTCGGATTGTACTTCATCGTGCAAGAGCCGAGCGGATACGTTCCGACTTCGACGTGATAGTTCTTCGCCGAAAGATTCGTGAAGTGACGAACGACGGAAATCTCGTCCACATCGGGGATATTCGGTTTACCTTCGCGATAGGCATCGCCGAACCACTCGGCAAAATCCGGCTTCGGTACGTCCAGAGGACGGATATACCGACTCCCTTCGTGACAAGTCTCGAGTTCAAAAATTAGTGGGGTATCCTTGTATCTAGACATGATCATTTCCCTCCCTGTGCATCACAAAGCCGAAGCATCGCCTCCGCATAGCGGTCGAGTTGCTCCTTTGTCTTCTTCTCCGTCACGGCAATTAACAGCTTGTTGCCGTCGACGACGAGTCCGCCGATGATGTTTTCTTCGAGGAGCGCTTTATTGAGCTTCTCGAGGTCGACACCTTCTTTCGCTTCAACCAGGAATTCACGGAAATAAGGTTTGTCATAGACGAGTCGGAAGTGACCGTTTTCGGTCAGTTTCTTTTGCAGATAAATCGCTTTTGCCGCTGATTGCTCCGCGACATCAAGCAATCCCGATCCACCTTGCAGGGCGAGCCAGATCGTGGCGGCTGTCGCCATCAGTGCCTGCGATGTGCAGATATTCGATGTCGCGCGCTCGCGGCGGATATGTTGTTCACGTGCCTGTATAGTCAAGACGTAGCACGTTTTTCCGTCGCGATCAACCGTCTGTCCACAGATTCTGCCGGGCATTTTGCGCATCAGTTTGTTCGTCACGGCCATGTACCCGATGCCGGGACCGCCGTACGACGTCGGAATGCCGAGCGACTGAGCCTCGCCGATCGCGATGTCGACGCCTGCGTCGCCGGGACGCTTCAACATCGCCAAACTGACGGGATCGGAGGAGACGACTGCCAATGCGTCAACGCCATGCGCTTTCTCGACTAGCAAATCGAGATCCTCGACGATACCGAAGTAATTCGGGCTTTGAATCATGAAGCAGGCAAATTCTTTATTGTCGTCGGGGTATACAGTCTGCTGACCGTTTTCGTCAACCTCGCCGACGACGACTTCGATACCTGCCGCATGACAATACGTCTGAACCGTCTCAAGTGACTCGGGATGCAGTCCGGCTGATACGAACACTTTGTATCGGCGCTTATCGCGGCATGCGAGAAGCACCGCCTCGGCAGCGCCCGAGGCAGCGTCGTAGAGCCCCGCGTTTGCGATCGGAAGACCTGTCAAGCGCGTGATATAACTCTGCCATTCGAAATATGCCTGAAGAGTTCCCTGCGAGATCTCTGCTTGATAAGGGGTATACGATGTCAGGAACTCGGATCTGCCGATGAGATGCTTAACGGCGGCGGGTTGGTAGTGGTCGTAATAACCGGCGCCGAGATAGCAATCATAGTTCACCGTGTTCAGGTTCTTATCCGCCAACGCCTGCACGTGTTCGACAACTTCCAGTTCCTTCATGCCTTCGGCGGGTAGTGCTTCATATTCTTCTACCTTGCACCTGTCGCATTCAGGAATCATGTCGAACAGTTTATCGAGGTCAACGCCGACGGATGCCAGCATCCGGCGGCGTTCCTCACGGCCCATCGGGAGATAGCCGATCATGATTATTCCTCCTCACAGAATGCTTTGTAAGCGTCTTCGTCGAGAAGTGCGTCGAGCTCGGCGGAGTCCGCCATGTCAATTTTGACAAACCAGGTGTCCCACGGTGCCTCATTGATCAGTTCAGGTGCGTCTTCGATCTCTTCGTTCGATTCGACAATTTCGCCGCTGACCGGCGCATAGAGGTCGGATGCCGCCTTAACGGATTCCACGGTTCCGATAATACCTTCGAGTTCAACGACGGTTCCCTCCGGCTCCGCCTCCGCATAAACGATCTCACCCAATTGATCCTGCGCGTAATCGGTCAACCCGATTGTTGCGACGTTTCCGTCAACTTTAACCCATTCGTGTGTTTTGGAAAATTTCATAGCTCTGATTCCTTCCTGTTTCAGTTTCATTTTTATGCCGGTTGCCGACAATGTCGTTTTAACCGGTTGTCTTGCGGCACGATCATGGAAGAGTCGTGCCTGAATACCTATTCTTACCGTGCCTCATCAGTTGGCGGCAAGAGTTGAGTACTTCTGGAGAACCTACCCGTACTCAATTAGCCGACAAAAGGCGGTTTGACGACCGTGAAAGGTTGCATCTTCTTACGAATGAGCACCTCAACGGCTTCGACTTCCGGCGTTTCGACATCGACGAGCGCGAAGGCTATCCCCTTCTCAAGGACTGGAGAGAACGTACCGGACGAGATAACGCCGATTTGCTTTCCGTCGAGGTAAACTTCGTACCCTTCGCGCGGGATTACTTTCGTGTCACTGACGAGCGCCAGTTGACGACGAGTGACTTTGTCCTTCATCACATCGCCTTGGAATTCGCGATCGCTGTCGACGAAGAATCCCATGCCGCCCTCCAACGGGCTGATCGTCGGCGACATTTCGTGACCGTAAAGCGGCATACCGGCTTCAAGGCGGAGCGTATCGCGCGAACCGAGTCCGCACGGCTCAACGCCGGCGTCCACAAGAACGTCCCAGTAGTAGACTGTTTTGTCGACCGGGATGTACAGTTCATAGCCGTTTTCACCCGTGTATCCCGTGCGCGAGATAATCATGGGGAGCTCTTCACCTTCGATTGGAACTGTCATATCGCGGAAACGTCTGAGCCCTTCAAGCTGTGCGCGCTGTTCTTCCGTGAGACCGAGTTTCTCCGAAAGACCGAGAAGAACGTCGAGGCTTTCGGGACCCTGAACTGCGATTTGACCGTAGAGATCCGACTCATCGATGATTTTGATGTCAGACGTATCGCGATTGGGATATTTCTCGCCATAGACCGGCAAACTTGTTTCGAGATGGACGACATCTTTGTCCTTATTGGCGGCGTTGACGACGAGCAGATAATCCTCCTCACCCAAGGTATAGACGAGAAGATCATCCACCGTGCCTCCATCATCCGCGCAAAGGATGGCGTATGTGATCTGATCGGGCTTTTTGCCTGTGACGCGGCGCGTCAACAGCCAGTTGAGATACTCGCCGGCACCTTCTCCGCACACGCGAATTTCACCCATGTGCGACACGTCGAACATACCGACCTTATTGCGTACAGCCAAGATTTCATTACTGATGCCTGCATATTGCACGGGCATGTTCCAACCTGCATACTCAACCATACGAGCGCCAAGATCGACGTGGCGCTGATATAACGGTGTTTTCTTCATGTTTACCTCCCATGAAATACTTAGATTCGTTTTGATTTATTGTCTGTCTGTCATACTAACACACGACGCTGAGCGCATGATACGAAATATCTCGATCAAGCACGCATTCGTCGCATCGGTGTTGGTTTCAAAATGAAAGTTCACCATCCCGGCAGATCAAGCCCGAATTTAGACTTAATCCGCATGAGCTTTTTTGTCCACGGTGACAGAATGGGGACGAGAAAAACGACTGTGGCGATCGAGTGAGCCAAGTTGAAAAAGAAGCCCGCCCCGTACGCCGCGAGCGCACTTAACCAAGTTAGAGGCGATACGAAACTGATGATATGCCACGAATCCATGATCAAGCCGAACAGCAAACCCGAGACAAAACCGTAGACGTAGACGACCCAACGATATCGAAACATATTGCGACTTGCCATGACGCCCGCCAGATAGCCGATGAGCCCCCAAGCGAACATCTGCCACGGCGTCCAAGGCCCCTGCCCCATGAACATATTGGATGCAAGTGCCGTCAGAGCCCCCGTCAGGTATCCGCTCCTCCTGCCAAAAGCGATTCCCGTCACGATCACGATGGCGGAGACGGGTTTGACGTGTGGTATGGGAGCGAAAAGAATCCTTCCGGCCGTCGCAAGGGCAGACATGACCACAATGGGCAAAATATGCCGCGGTTTTGGACGCGATTTTTCAAAATTGATAAAAAACGGAACATTGGCAACGATTGCCGCCGTCAACGTCAAAAGAGCCGTCTGCCTGATCTCGAAATACGCGCATAGAATCATGAAGACGGGCAACAGAATAAGCGTGGAGACCTCAAGAATCATTCCCATGTTGACTGAGCGCTTATCCGAGATCATGTCGACACTCCTCAGAATCGATTACGAGCATGGTTGCCCATTCTTTCATTGTCGTGACGGGATTTACGATTCCGCGCGTCATGCGGAAGATGTCGGTCGTGTAGAACGCGTTATCTCGAAAGAACGATGATGTCTCGTCTTTCGCTACGATGCGTCCGTCAAAGATAAGCGAACATTCATCGGCGATGCTTGCGGAAAATTCGAGATCGTGCGTAACGACGAGAATTGTCATCCCCTCGTTGCGAAGTCCCCTGATCAACTCTCCTATCTCATGCTTATTCAAGGCATCAAGTCCCTTGACCGGCTCATCGAGCAAGAGAACGTCCGGATTCAAAAGCAAGACCTTCGCGAGCGCTCCCTTTTGCATTTCGCCTCCGCTCAAATCGTAAGGGTGGCGATCCAACAGGTGACGAATCCCGAGACTTTCCGCGATGGAATGAACACGCTTTTCATCGTACCCTCCGAGCGTTCTGTGCTCCATCAGATCATCGAAGAGTGTGTCGCGCGCAAAAACGGCACGCGGGTTCTGGGTGAGAAGGCTGACTTTGACTTCCGGCTCACGAACAACATTGCCGCGTTGCGGTCTTAGCACACCCGCGAGCAGATAGAGCAGCGTGCTCTTGCCGCTTCCGTTGCCTCCGACAAGCGCGTGAATCGTACCGCGATGAAGCTCATAATTCATCTCCTCCAGCACAAACGGCGCGTCACTCTTGTAGCGATACCAAAGCCGCTTCGCTTGCAACACGGGCTTGCCGTTCTGCCTGACTGCTACGTCGCCGCGTTTTTGTGCATGCGCCAGAAAAACACTCTCATCAGAATCAATGACATGTTGTCGTGATGACGTCATTATTTCTATAAGCTGTTCTCTCGCCTCCTGTACGGAAAGCGGCAGCTCCATGTCTCCATTGATGACGCCGTTTGATGCCTCGAGCGACTTGCGTACGTTCCAGATGATTCGTGTCGTCGCCGGCAATGCGCGCTTAAACGGATCGTCGCGTACTAGAAGATGGGAGGCAAATTCGCGTGGAGCTCCGAAGAATGATACTTTGCCCTCTTCTAGGTACAACACGTCACTCGCCATCGGGAGAACATCTCCCATTCTGTGCTCCGACATGATGATCGTCGTGCCGATCTCGCGATGAATGCGCTGCAACATATTGAGAAAGTGCTTGATCGCGACGGGGTCGAGCTGAGCCGTCGGCTCATCGAGGATGAGAACGCGCGGATGCATGATCAGAGCGGATGCAAGGTTGAGGATCTGCTTTTCTCCTCCCGAGAGCTCAGCGACTTTTCTGTGAATCCAGTTTGAAATCCCAAAAAAGTGCGCCGTCTCCGCAATGCGGCGCTCAATCAATTCAGGCGACAGTCCGCTGTTCTCAAGTCCGAATGCCAGCTCATGCCAAACGACATCCATGACAATCTGATTCGTCGGATTTTGCATGACAAAGGCGATATCATGGCGCGATCGGCCGGATTCTCGGTCACGATTTTTGACATCGATTACGCCTTCTCTTTCGCCGTGTGGCGAGAGTTCAGGTTTCAAACACCTCAACAGTGTCGTCTTGCCACTTCCGCTCGGACCTACAACGACGGTAAAAGAACCGGGCGCTACAGAGAAAGAGACGCCATCGACTGCTTTCGTCTCACTGCCGGGATAACGAAAGCTGAAGTCCCTTACTTCAACGCCGCCCGATCGCATAGTCGTCATGATTCCATCCTCCCCCTTTTTTCAGATCCATCACCGGAGAACAGCATCCCCTGTCCATCGAGATCTTGGTCGGGCAGCATCGCCGCGACAAACGGATCGATCTCACGAGAGGCGCGACGCCGTCCGAGACTCAGAACGTCGCGGATCTTTTCCCCAATATCCAAAAGGAGCGGAAGTCCGCTCAGCACGATGAAGACACCGAAAAACACGTAGAGTCGTCCGCCCACAAAAGCGCGAGATGGAATGTACCACTCGGGATAAAAGAGGAATGCCGCCCCGCCCGACAGGACACCGATCACCGCCAACCCGGTCAAGATAAGAGTCAGAAGAAAAGGCATCACATCACGTTCCGTCCAGCGAACACGTGCGTATGGCTTGCGACATCCCGACTGATACCCTTTCGCTCTCATCGAATCGGCTGTCTCGATGGCGTTTTCCATGCTCCACGCCATGAGGATGGATGCCAAACGAATCGCGCGGGCGACCTTCGTCTTTCGATGACCGTCGTCAGAGCCGAGTAGCGCTCGCTGACTCATCTCGATCTCACGCCCGTGCCGAACCGTATCGGGGATGTACCGAAAGATCATGGATATCATCATGCTGATCACCGGCAATCGCCTCCCCAACATCGCGAGAAAACGACCGTTTTCCATCAAGTCACTATAACTGGAAAACCATAAGATAACCGACAGGAGCGTCAGACCGGAGACGAGTCCGTACAAAAGCGCCTCCAAAGTGAAAGACCTGCCTCCAATCGTAAATAGCGCAGTCATACCGCTTTCATTCACTAAAGCGTTAATACAGGTGATCATCAACAGCATCGGTAAGAGATAGAGCAACGATCTCATCGCTTTGGCGACTCCGATCACGCGGCACCTCAAAAGAACGGCAAATAAAAAAGAAATACCTGCGATGACAGGGTGATGCACAAGCATCGTCACGAGCAACATCGCGGCGAAATAAAGGAAAACGACTGCAGGATGATAACGCTTTAGAGCCAATGGTCTACGAACTCCTCTTCCGTAGCTCGACGCTACTTGACGTCGCCTTTTTCAATCGTGTACCCCCAGTGTACGACATCGCCATCATGCAGAACGTATTGGCTGCTGCCTTTCATCGCAAAGATCCCGTTTACAAGATAGACCCACCCGCTGTTGGGACCACCCTCCTTTTCCGCAAGTCCTCCAATCGCCATAATATAGCCGGGATGGAACGTACTGACCGTGACATTTAGCGGCAACGACAGCAGCGCATCATACACCGTTGTGTCAACCGGGCAGGTCACCGTCTGGTTGAGCATAGAACCGTCGACCGTGCATAGATTCCGTTCGATCATGTAGTTTATCTTGTCCTCAAGACCGGAGAATTCCTTTTTTCGCAGAACGGCATTGCGACAATCGACAATGAATGTAACTGTGATTGAATCCGATGTTGCCTTCGAGGTCGACGTTGTCGACTGTCTTGTCGATGGCGTTGTCGATTGAGTTTTCCTGCTCGTTGTCGATGCGGCGGTCGGATAACTTTCCGCTGTCGTTTCACTCTCAACCGACGACTCTTGGTCGGTTGACTTGGTCGTCTTGTCTCCTGAAACAGTCGTGGGGAAAGATATGTCAGACGATGCATTCAATGACGATTTAGGAAGACTGCCCGTTGTATCCTCGCCTTCGATCACGGGAGATACACAAGCGACACAGCTCAAGACAAGCAAGCAGACCAGAACAAGGATAATCGACCGTACCTTGATGTTCGCTTTTTGCCCGCTACTTTTCAACATCTTTTTCATTTATCGTATCGCACGTCGCAGAATGACTTGCGGCTTGCGTATCATCAGACATTATGAAGCCTAACGACACGCAAGCCTGTCGTAAAAACTCAACAGCTACAACTGTCAGTCATCAGAAACCGTCGCCTGTCTTTTCTTGTTTGCCGCATAGACAAACCCCACTGCCAGAGTAACAAGCAGCAATCCCGCAAACATGAGATTGCGCGTTTCTCCGGTCGGCGGGATACCCTCTCCCTCCGGACTTATCGTCTTCTTGCTCATTTGAATCGCGAAGACATGCCCGCTGTCATTGGTATAGTAGATCCTTTCCTTTCCGTCGGTCACAGCACTCGAGGTTGAATAATTCTTCTGTTCCTCTTCATCGGGCTCATACGCCATGGTGACCACCTTGCCGTCGTAGACGTACAGGGCACCGGTCGCGTTGTTCGCGGTGAAGAAGACAAAAGGATGCCCCTCATCGCCCGCGATCACGAGCGGCGCGGACTTCACATCCCCCTCCTTAACCACATGTTGAAAATCGATCGCCATCGTGGCAAGATCGATCACAGCGAATACACCATCGGATCCCCAATCAGCTGCCAAGGCTCCTCCGACATAGGCTTTGCCACCGTAAATTGTCGGCGTCGACGTCGATACTTTGCCAAACTGAACGCTCCGAAGCTTACCTAAACTGCCATCCTCTTTGTTGAAAGATATCTCGTGGAACTTTCCGTCACGCGAAGTAAAATAAAGCTTTTCGTCGGCGTGAACGATCGTCGAGCGGATCGGCGCACCGATTTGCTCTGTGTTTGCTGCCAATTGTTTCCCCTCGTCTGCATCGATGACCTCAAGAGCGCCGCCATCATTTCCAATGACAAGCCATTTGCCGATCTTGACGGGTCCCGCCCAGTAATAACCGGCAGTCGAATTCTGATACTGCCACAGTGTCTCGCCCGTCGCCATGTCGATTGCCCTGATAATTCCGCCAGGAGCGGCACCCTTGACAACAGCCGTCGTCGTAGAATAAGCAACTTCATCGGCGATGAGAAGCGTCGCAAGGCTTTGAATGCCGTGATTGGTGGGTTGCCACACCCCCTTGTCGTTGGGCGCCCAGATGGTCAGCAGATCCTGTGCCTCGGCGACCCACTTCGTCTTCATCGTCTTCGCATCGATCGCTTGGACGGCACCGCCGTCAAGAGGAACGACGACGAGTCCGTAATCGTAGGCAAGTCGACCAAAATAGCCGATGGTGTTGCGGAGCTTTTCTTTCGCGACAACCTCACCGCTCCCGTTTACTTTAAACAACTCACCGCCTGCAGCAAAATAGAGATGGTCGCCAATGATCATAAAGTCCGACTTCGTAACGTAACCCCCCCATTCAGATTTTTCCCCGTACGGTTTGCTCCAAAGCAGCTTGAAGTTGTTCTCCAGCGTGCCTTTTATCGTCTTGGCGGCATTGTGGAGACTGCTCGATGCGAAACTCGTCCAGTAATCGGGGGTCGGGCTTAACGTAAGGGCGGGGTCAGCCGTCTCCTGTTCGACGCTAAGCGGGAATGTCGGATCGTTGATAAACTTCCACTCAATTCGATCGCCCTCATTGACTGTGATGGCGTCCATGCCCATATTTGCGGGCGTACCATTGATCAACAACTGCCAGTATGAGTTTCGTCCGTTGGTGACACCACCGGTATTTGTCTTTCCGTCCACGGTAATCGAGCTCAGAAACGACCCGTACGCGCTTGAAATAATAGTGACCGATCGACCTGCTACCTCATTGTCAAGTTGTTGCAACGTGACATCCGCCACTGTTTTGTTACTATCCAACCCCGTAACCGCTTCATCCACCCATGCGCCGTCATCATACGCAGTCGCGTGATCTGTTTTCTTTGTAAGAATGCGCGAGCCAGTCACGACAAACGTGACGTTGACAAGTTCCCCTTCCGCCGACACATAAGCTGTCGGCAGGACAAAAGCCGTCAACGTTACCATGAGCGCCAAGATTACCGCGAGGACGCTCCCCTTTTTCAGTCTTTTCATCGATAAAACCTCCAATTCCTCTTGTCGATGGACCTTGGGGTTTTGCTTGTTTCGGGATGCGGTGCAATTAAAAACCGCGCTTCCGCCTCTCGGTCGGAACGCGCGGTCCGTTTTTTTACACCATACGCACCAAAACCCGTAACGCACAATAACCCGTTGCACTGTTACTCTCTTATGCGATCAGCAGGTCTTCTGGCTCATGAGGCGAAACCTTGGCTTCCGTTTTTTCCGCCTTCCCAATTACTCAGTGGCTGATTTGCATCAGGAAAAAACACTCATTTACAGCGGCGGTACCGCACAGGTTTTTCACCTGTTTCCCTTCGCTCGAACGCATTATTCAACTACACATCGATCATAAACAATAATCACCCGCAAAGTCAAACCTTGCGCATTGATAATCACTTGGGAAATCTATGTCTATTGATTTTTACTCGGGATATCTGTATATGCCGACAAGAATGGGCGCGTTATATGTTCCCTCAGTCAAACAGAAGATAAAGGGACGGTCGAACACGGCTTCAAGAGACATACGACCGACAGCATCGGGACCCGGCTCATCGGTTTCCCGAACCGGACCGTCTAGCGAGAAATCGATATCCTGACCAAGGAGCGGGAAGGTGACGTCTACGCCCTTCAACCACCTAAGACGCACGGACGTCTCGGCAAGTGCGCGCAATTCCTGAATTCCGGCAGGATCGACGAGATTGCGCCGATCTCGGATATTCAATTCGGGGAATCTGGCAACGGCGTTCTCGCCTGCCGGCTCAGCCGTCAGCAGCCTCGTGAAGAAACGATCCTGTTTCAAGAGATCTTCCGGCGTCGATCCCTCATTCGGCAATACGAGATAGAGACTTCCCCCTTGAACCAGCAGCTCACATGCAACCGCACCGTCGAGCGTAAAATGCCTTAAAGATGCATCGTCCGCGTCGTAGTATGGCACATCGGTAAATGTTCGACGGGACGCATGGAACAATCCCTGATTGAGATCCACGCTCGACACGTTTCCTGTCCAAGCGACTTCCGCCTGATACCGGAACAGAATCAGTAATTCATCTAACGGATTCCAATGAATAGCTCTCGTTGAATAAGGAATCGTAATCGGCGATGAGTCAACGGTATCATCGTTCGACGTCCCTCTATCACCGTTCCAGACGTAAGCGTCGAAGTAAAAACTCTTGCACGCGGAATTCAGCAACGTCAAATCACACTTCTCATAGAGGTGCGTGCTCATCAAGACGCCATTTTGAGCAAAAAACGTGCCCTTTGAAAAATGATACGGGAAAGAAATGGAGGCGAGCTCGTCGCTTCGGCTGTCGACCACATCACCGAACAGACGATTTTCGTCCGCGCTCGCGGCGAGGAAGGCAACCGTTTGATAGATGTTGAAAGGAGAGTACAGCGCGTTTGTCTTTGTTTTGGCGAGCATTTGGAAGGCCGTTTGATCCGCCGTACGCATCACCTCACGCGACAAATCGTACCCCCGCTCGCTGAGCGGCGGTATCACAGATTGACCGTCGATCGTTTCCGTTACTCTGTCGAATGCCGCATTGTCCAGAAAATTCCCATCGAGAGAGGCCATCTTCCCGAAGGGGTCCTCCCAATATATGTTGCTAGGAGATTTGGACTCCCAGTCATTCATCGGATCTTGAATTTCGGCGTCCATCGGCGCCAATACCTTCCGGGCGGGATTCCAGACGTAAAGACTGCCCAATACAATAACGAGACATGCCGCGATGCTTGCGACGGAAATCCAGGCCTTGCGATTCGGCATCCGCTTGCGCCCGTTACGTTCTCTCATATGACTACGGTCGGGCGACACGCGCGGGGAGTCACAACTTCTTTGATCTTCGGAGCTCTCGTCAACACGATCATGTGGCATGGAGATAACGTTTCTCCTCTTAGCGGGCTCCACATCAAGAAGCAAGTCATCGTCAATCGAAGACAAACTCTGCATCAATCGATCTACTATGTCTTGCTTGTCACTCATGATCGTACCCCTTCTTTATGAATTCTTCTTTCAGCTCCGCTCGCATTCTGTGCATGAGAGATTTGACGGCTCCTTCTGTCATATCGTGTTCTTCCGCTATATCGCGCAATCCGGAGGCGTAGAAATAGCGTTGGATGAAGATCGTACGGCGCTGTTCCGTCTGTCCGCGCAGATATTCACTGATAACCTCCGCCATCTCAGCGTTTTCCAAAAGCCGCAACGTGTCGGCTTCGGAAGCCACACATTCGCTCAACTCGTCGAGCAACAAGTTTGTCTGTCCACTTCCGCGTTTGGCCCTATTCTTCTCCCTGACGCGATCAAGCGCATTGTTGCGCGCTATTTTGCATACATAGGCTTTCAGGTACTTCGGGCGCTCCGGAGGAATTGAGTTCCAGACCGCCAAGTACGTATCGTTCAAGCACTCCTCGACATCCTCGCGGTTACCGAGAACATTCCATGCCAGACTGCGCAAAAGGACGCCGTATTTGTCCATCGCCGATTCAATCGCCTCTTCCGATCGCTCGAAAAAAAGGTCGATAATCGTTTCATCTGACAGGTAACCCGAAGTCATACCTTGCGACGATCTCTCTTTCCGTAAATAAGTCGACTGCCGGTAGCATTTTCACCCGCGACAGTCTTCTCTCTATCGGAAATTGTATCACGTGCCGCATCGAAATTTTCCTCTCACACCATATGACGACAAAATAGATTTACGGTTGCGCAAAACGGGCATGAATATGAAAAACTCTTGATATTTTTCCAATAATTGTTCAATTTGACGAGTCTTTATCGACTTGACACGCGAAAACTCCTTCTCTATACTGCTGGATAGTTAAAATAATTTATATAAATTTATTTAACATTCATTCTCTATAGGTTGCCTACGGTTACGAGAATGAAGCTTGAAGAAAGATCTTAGGAGGTCATATCGTATGGTAAAGTCAAAAGTCGTTAATATCTTTGTCGATCTGTTAGGAGTATCTGCGGACGAAGTCACGGAGGACGCGCGCCTGATCGAAGACTTGGCAGTAGATTCTCTCGACGCCGTTGAGCTCTCGTTGACGCTCGAGGAGCAGTTCTCGCTCTCGGTCGAAGATTACGAGATTGAGCAGTTGCAAACAGTTTCCGATGTCATTGAGTTGATTCAAAAGAAACTCGGCTAAGTCTCTTTCCGATGTGAAAGCCTGTCTTTTCGTTTTGCCAAAAAGACGGGCTCTCTCTACAATGCGTTTGATCGACTTTTTCTGTTAAGATGATCGCAAGAGATGATACGAGGTGCACTATGCTACAAGATGACATCCATTCGATTTATCTGAAACTTAAACTGTACTATTATCGACGCATTTTCCGAAAGATGGATGCGAAGGAAGACGATTCGCTCACCGCGCTTGAGACATTTTGCGCAGAAGCGATCTACGGCCTCGGCCTTCCTACTTTGACTGAATTTGCAGAATTCATTAACGTATCCCAACCGAACGCAGCCTATAAAATCGCAAATCTCGAAAAGAAAGGTTTCGTGAGAAAAATCAGATCAGACGAGGACGGACGCGTCGTCCTATTGCAGGTCACGGAGAAATTCATCGATTTGTACGGTACGAGCGAGCGCTATTCAGCGATCCTCACGAAGCGTATCAAGCGCCGATTTACGGAAGAGGAAGTCGAAGTTTTCCACCGTATCATGCACACGCTCTCCGAGGAGCTGATGAAAGAAGTCAATCAATACCTGGTAAAGCGGGCGAACCTGCCCAAAGGTGTTCTCGACGAACGCGCGAATCCGACGATCTGACTTGCTCGCGACGATTTTACAAAACCATCTGTCCTACGCATCCGGATCAATCCACATGAACGGCGTATCCTCTTCGCCTGTAAAGGGGATCTTGATTGGCCGCTCAGGGATGAGCGTGCGAATCATATAGCTCTGAACATCAGTTCGTCTCGCTTTTCTCACTGAAATCTCGATGTCGCCGTGCTTATCGCACGTTGCGGCGGCAAACCATCTTTTCCCCGCCTTCACCGTATACCAATATCCGCCTGAATTATTCTCCGCCAAATCGATTTTGCTCCCGCAAGCAGGACACGTAAAATCGTATAGCTCGAGATAGGCTATCACATCGTCGCCTTTCTCAAGCGTGATGACGTTTTCGCTCTGTCTCGTCATTCGAGGGTCATAGACGTACGGCATAAGAAGCGACTCGATCGTCTCTTCCGGGCGGTCGGCCAGTTCCATCTCAAGCGTGCGGGACAGAATACGAGCTGTGTAGATCGCGTCAGTGATCGCCTCATGAAACGGAAGGTCTTTCTCAAACCTCAAAAAATCAAGCGCGTATTCGACTGATCGCTGATTACCGGATGTGACGCCCTCGGCTAGTCCCGAAAAAACTGCCTGGGCATTGAGAGCGCGGAATTGAAGACTGTCTCCAATCCCGTGAAAATGACAATTAGAGAGAAAGACTTCGGGGTCGGACGTTCCCCATGATGCAAAGATAGGTTTCTCGCCGGCGAACGGCACCAATTCATCGACCATTTGCGTAAACAAAACGCCTTCCCGAAGACTCTTCTGCGTTCTTTTCGTCACGTTAGCGATGTGGTAATGGATCTTCTTATATAAGACGGGGGTCACATAACGATGGAACGTTTTGCCTAGAGACAAATCTTCGCTCAAACGCACGGCACCGACCTCAATAATCTCGAATCGCATCAGGGACACGAGGCCAGGATCGATTTTCTGCGATCTTGAAGCGGAGTTCCACTCTAAGTCGACGACGATGAGATTCATGTCGACGTGTTGCCTTTCAGCGTATCGCGCACTCTATCGAAGAAGCCGCGACGCTTTACGTAGTGCTGATCAGAACACGAGTCGTCAAATGCTCGCAAAAGTTCTTTTTGCTCCTGTGACAGGTGTCGTGGCACCTCAATCACGACGCGGAATTGATGGTCGCCGCGCGCGGTCGGACGTCCGATATAGGGAATGCCTTTGCCGCGCATGGTAAAAACGTCACCCGGCTGTGTTCCCTCGCGCAGTTTATATTTTTGTTCGCCGTCAATCGTCGGAACGCTGATCTCATCGCCAAGGGCGGCTTGTGCGAATGTGATCGGCACTTCGCAGAATGTCATGTTGCCCTCACGCGTAAAGACAGGATGAGGTCGGATAAATACTTGAATATAGAGATCGCCGAAAGGACCGCCGTTGCGCCCAGGCTCTCCCTCACCGCGAAGCGTCAACATCTCCCCTTCGTTGATGCCCGCCGGGATGGTCACAAGTAGTTTCCTGTCGCGCATGACGGTGCCTTCTCCGTGACACGTCTGGCACGGTTTTGTGATCACCTGACCTGAACCGCCGCAACGCGAACACGTGCGCGACGTCATCATTGAACCAAAAAGCGTCTGCTGTTGCGTGTGTTCCTGACCCGTTCCGTCGCAAACGGGACAAATCTCAGGATCCGAACCGTCCGCTGTCCCTTTGCCGGAACACGTCGGGCAACGATCCGCCTTGCGAATCGAGATTTCACGCTCGACGCCAAATGCAGCCTCCACAAAATCGAGGTTCATACGGTAACGTAAATTCGCGCCGCGTGTCGGCCCCGTCCTGCGCCTCGTTTGAGTTGAACCGAAGCCGCCAAAGCCGCCGAAACCGCCGAAGCTGCCGAAAAGTGTTGAAAAGAGGTCGTCCAAATTGATGTTGTAAGCTCCGCCTCCGAAACCGTCATATGCTGTCGGATCTACGCCGGCATGACCGAACTGATCATACTTGCTACGTTTATCGGCATCCGAAAGGATTTCGTAGGCTTCGTTCGCTTCCTTGAATTTCTCTTCCGCGTCCTTGTCATCGGGATTGACGTCAGGATGATACTGTTTAGCAAGCTTCCAGAAAGCTTTCTTGATCTCATCATCACCCGCATCGCGAGGAACACCGAGAACTTCATAATAATCGCGTTTAGCAGCCAATTGTGACCTCCTGTGCGGACGCATGTCCATGCGCGCTCCGCCACTCTATCTTATCACGTCATGAGAGCGGGGTATCGACCCGCTCTCATGACATTATTCCATTATTTGGCGGCACGAACTCGCCGCCGAAACTCAACTGAACTCGCCTTAGTGATCGTCGCCGCCGACATCCTTGAAGTCAGCTTCATACGCACCGGGAGCGGGACCCTGACCGTTCGCTTGACCGTAAGGATCGGCATGCGGCGGCTCTTGCTGTTGCGCCTGCTGATACAGCTTCTCGGACGCCTTATAAATGGCCTGGCTCAACGATTCCATATCTTGCTTCATGCCTTCAAGATCGCTGCGATCGTGGCTGTCGCGCAACTTCGCCAAGTGCTCTTCAACGGCCTGTTTATCGGCTGAGTCAAACTTGTCGCCCGTCTCTTTTAAGAGTTTTTCCGTCTCATAGATCGTCGTCTCGGCTCTGTTCTTCGTGTCGACTTCATCTTTCTTACGGCGATCTTCTTCAGCGAAACGCTCCGCGTCTTTCACGGCCTGGTCAATCTCATCGTCCGACAAATTCGTGCTCGCCGTGATCGTGATGTGCTGTTCGCGGTTCGTACCCTTGTCGATCGCTGAGACATTGACGATGCCGTTCGCATCGATATCGAAACTGACTTCAATCTGCGGAATGCCGCGCGGCGCAGGCGCGATACCGTCGAGGATGAAACGTCCGAGCGATTTATTGCCCGCCGCCATTTCGCGCTCGCCCTGTAGCACGTGGACTTCAACCTGAGTCTGTCCGTCAGCCGCCGTCGAGAAAATACGCTTCTTGCTCGTCGGGATGCGCGTATTGCGGTCGATCATGCGCGTCATAACGCCACCGAGTGTCTCGATGCCGAGCGTCAACGGCGTGACGTCGATCAAGACCATATCGTCGATATCGCCCGCCAAGATACCGCCCTGAATGGCAGCGCCCATGGCGACGCACTCGTCGGGATTGATGCCCTTAAACGGCTCCTTACCGAAGAAATCGCGAACCATGTCTTGCACTGCGGGAATTCTCGTCGAACCGCCTACCAGAAGAATTTTGTCGATGTCGGCAGGCTTCAGGCCGGCGTCGTTCATCGCCGCCTTCAACGGCCCCTTCGTCTTCTCGACAAGGTCGGACGTCATCTCGTCGAATTTCGCTCTCGTCAACGAGAGATCGAGGTGTTTCGCACCATGTTGGTCTGCCGAGATAAAGGGCAAGTTGATGCTTGTCGTCAGTACGCTGGAGAGTTCGATTTTCGCCCTTTCGGCGGCCTCGCGTAGCCTCTGCATCGCCAGACGATCACCGGAAAGATCGAGCCCCTGCTCTTTTTTCATCTCGCCGACCATCCAATCGACAATTTTGTTATCAAAGTCATCGCCGCCGAGGCGTGTATTACCTGAAGTCGCCTTCACTTCGAAGACACCGTCACCGATTTCCAAAATCGATACGTCGAACGTTCCGCCGCCGAGGTCGAAAATCAAGATTTTCTGATCGGCTTCTTTGTCAAGCCCGTATGCGAGCGATGCCGCAGTAGGCTCGTTGATAATGCGCTCGACGGTAAGTCCTGCGATAAGACCCGCGTCTTTCGTCGCTTGACGTTGAGAGTCGGAGAAGTATGCAGGGACGGTCACGACAGCGCGCGTCACGCTTTCACCTAGATAAGCTTCCGCATCCTGCTTCAACTTCTGGAGAATCATCGCTGAAATCTCCTGCGGGGAATACGATTTCCCGTCGATGACGTTGCGGTGATCGCTTCCCATCTCACGCTTAATCGAAAGGATCGTGCGCTCCGGATTCTTTTGCGCCTGATTCTTTGCGATCTGCCCCACAAGGCGCTCGCCTGTCGCTGTGAAGGCGACAACGGACGGAGTCGTGCGGCTTCCTTCCGCATTCGGGATGACGACGGGCTCGCCGCCTTCCATCACTGAGACGACGGAGTTCGTTGTTCCTAAATCAATTCCGATAATTTTTGCCATAATCTTTTCCTCTTTTCGTTATAGTTTTTAGTCAAGCCATGATTCAACTCAGCTCGCGTTCTCCATGGCAAAGACACGAGCACGTTTATATACCTCTAGTTGACGACCTTAACCATGCTGTGTCGAATGACGCGGTCGCCTTTTTTGTATCCTTTCCGGAATACTTCCGTCACGACATTCTCCGGTTCACCTTCTTCTTCGGCATGCAGGACAACTTGGTGCACGTTGGGGTCGAATTGCGAGCCGACACCCTCAATTTCAACGACACCGAGTTTCCGCAACGCCTCATCGAATTGCTGACCGATCAACACGATTCCTTCCGTTATTTCGCGCGCCTCGTCCGTTTCCCACTTCTCAGAAGCCTTAATCGCGCTATCGAGACTGTCGATCACTGGCATGAGGGCTTGAACCGTATCCATGACACCTTCCTCATAGCTCGTCGCCTGATCTTGACGCGTCCGCCTCCTGAAATTATCGAAGTCGGCGCAAACGCGCAGATAGCGCCGGTTCAATTCTTCGAGTTTTTCCCGGTCGGACTCTTCGTGTTCGACTTCGACTTCTTCCACAAGTACTTCTTCCGTTTCAGGAAACTCCACCATTGTTTCTTCAACTGTTTCCTTGTCGGTCAAGTTGACCTTCTTTTTTTTTGCTTTCGCTTCTCCTCGACGTTCGCTCATCGCTGGCTTACACTCCTTTATCTTTCACACTCGATCAGTCCTCAAGCGTCAGACGGTCGCCGCCACGCGTATAGTGACCCTCTGCCACATCGGACAGCGCCCTGTTGACGAAACTGATTTGCGAAATGATGTTTCCATATTCCATACGTTTAGGTCCGATGACACCGATTTGTCCCGATATCCGTCGTCCAATCCTGTACGTCGTCGTAATGAACGACATATCTTCCATACCGTTCAGGGCGATCTCCTGGCCGATCCTGACCATATACGCCGGTCTGTCTTTCCGTGTGGCGAGAGTACCGGGCGCGGACTCTATTTTTTCAAGCGTGTCGAGACCTTTCATTGCGTCTATTTCTTCTTCCTGCTCCAACTCACGCATATATCCCGCCACCATCTGTTCCTGTCTCATCGTGTCGTAGAAACGGCTGGCGCGATCGACATCGCGAAACTCGGGGTGCTTGAGCAGTCGGTATTTTCCATCGATGTACACTTCGATTCTCTCGGTCTGCTTGATGGCGACATACGCCTCATACAACACTTGATTGACAAGTGCTTCCGGGAGCTCGGTATCTTCGGCCGCCGACGAAATCGTTACGAGCGTAATGTCATTGAGTCGCTTGCCCGTGAGGCAACGTTCGATCGCCTGACCGATCTCATTGAGATCCTTCTCATCGATCAAAGACGGAATTCTAATCAGCCTGTCATGCACAACGCCCGGCGAAAGAACGAGCACAACGATCGCTCTACCCGGCTCGATCATCATGATTTTGATCTGCTCCAGGCTCGTGTCGGAATACTGGGGCGAGAGCACGACAGAGAGATAATTCGTCTTTTCCGCCAAATACTCCGCCGTACGCTCGATCATTTCTCGCGCCTCTCTAAGGTTCTCCGTCAGAAACTGTCGAACGGCAATCTCCTCTTCCGGAGGAATCTCCGGCAGAGAGAGCAGGTTATCCACGTAAGCTCTATATCCCTTGTCAGACGGCATACGACCGGCTGACGTATGCGGCTTCACGAGAAATCCCATTTCCTCCAATTCAGCCATCTCATTCCGAATCGTTGCCGATGAATAATTCAAGTTGTATCGCTCGACAAGCGACTTCGAACCGACGGGCTCGCACGTCTTGACGTAGTCATCTACGATGGCCTTCAGTATGGTTTTTTTACGATCGTCCATGTCGCTTGTCCTTTCTTGTTCTAGCACTCGAACACTCCGAGTGCTAATTCAAAGATAACATCTTTAAAATGGAGTGTCAATAAAGACAACGTATCGAACGTGACAACGCCGTGAACAATTGAGAAGAAATAGAAATCAGTGCTTGATTAGAGAAAAGCGCGAACGACTAAATCGGCAAAGTCGAGACCTCTCGACGACAAACGGACAGCGTCTTCCGAGCATTCAAGAAGTCCGCTCTTCTCGAAATACGCTATCTCTTCTCCGAAAACGTCAACGCAATCGATATTGTGTCGACATTTGAAGCGAGAACGCGAGACGCCCTGCAACAATCTTAAACCGAGAATCATCGTCTCGACGCGAGCGGCCTTCTCGTCGACGACCTCCTCGACGATCGCCTGACCGTAAGGACCCTGCGCCGCATCTCGGACGTTGCACAGCCAATGTTCAATTGAGTCTTGGTTGCGGCGCCTTATTCCGCCCATGTAGCTTGCGGCGGCAGGTCCGGCTGCTAAATAAGGATCGGCATTCCAATACACGAGGTTGTGCTTCGACTCAGCGCCGGGAAAAGCATAATTGCTGAGCTCATAGTGCGCGAATCCGAGCTCATGAAGCCCTTCCATGAGCCTGCGATTCATCAGACGCTCCGCGTCATCGTCAGGGAAACGCTCCGGATGTTCGGTTTGAAAACGGTGAAACGGCGTTCCCTCTTCTACGGTCAGCGCATAGGAAGAGACGTGATTGACAGGCAGTCGGGCGACCGTCTGAAGCGCATAGTCGATATCTTCGACCGCTTGTAATGGCAACCCCGTCATTAAATCGACTGAAATATCGCGAACACCTGCATCCGAAGCGCTGTGCACCGCTTCAATCGCCTGTTCGAGTGTATGACGGCGTCGGGCGAGCCGTAAAAGAGAATCGGTCGCAGACTGGAGACCGAAACTGATGCGATTGACACCCGCATCGACCCATCGACCCGCGACTTCTTTGCCGTGTTTATTGTCTACGCGTGTCAAATCGCCGACCATCGACTCAGGATTGGCCTCAATCGTGATATCACAACAATCACTCAGTCCAAAAATCGTCTTCGCATGTGTGATGATCGATTCGATGATGGCGGAGTCAAGAAATGACGGCGTACCGCCGCCGAAATAGATCGTTTTAAGCGGGTCAACCGCGACACCGTGACATTCCGCCTCCTCGCCAATGCGAAAAAGCTCATGCCTTATGCCGTCATGCCAAGCGGCGATCAGATCATCGTTCGCCCCTGCGATCGAGAAAAAGTCACAGTAAGCGCACTTACCGTGACAGAAGGGAACATGAATATAAAGCGAGGAGATACTCATCCTCGCGGCATAGGTCGCCTCGCTTCTTTTGTTCCAACTCACTACGTCGAAAGGCGCCGATTATAAAATCAGCAGGCTTTTCTAAGACGGATCGACAGATGTCGATATGTCGATGTTTGAATCGTTGATAAGTTCTTTCAAGGATACCGCCAACCCGGCGAGACTTTGAATGTTCGACGGAATAATGATTTTAGTGGCACGACCGTCCGCAACGCTCACCATCGTCTCAAGACTCTTGAGCGCGATCAGCGCTTCGTCGGCTTGAACTTCCTTGATCATACGCAAACCTTCCGCAGTCGCTCTCTGGATCGTCAGGATCGCCTCCGCACGCCCCTGTGACTCGCGGATTGCCTCTTCCTTCTTTGCATCGGCACGCAAGATGGCCGCTTCTTTTTCACCTTCTGCGACACGAATTAACGATTCCTTCTCCCCTTCCGAGATCAGAATCTTCTCGCGTTTTTCGCGTTCCGCTTTCATCTGGCGCTCCATCGCAGTCTGAATCTCTCTCGGAGGAATGATGTTTTTAAGCTCCACACGATTTACCTTGATCCCCCAAGGATCTGTCGCTTCATCGAGCGTCTGGCGCATACGTGTATTGATCACGTCACGCGACGTCAACGTCTCATCGAGCTCCAGATCTCCGATCAGGTTACGCAACGTTGTCGCCGACAAGTTCTCGATCGCGACGATCGGGTTTTCAATACCGTAACAATAAAGAACAGGATCGACTATCTGATAGAACACGACCGTATCGATTTGCATCGTGACGTTGTCTCGCGTGATCACTGCCTGCGGCGGGAAGTCGGCGACTCGCTCCTTCAGCGAAACACGGCGTTCTACCTTATCGATAAACGGCATTTTCGCATGAAGTCCCGTATTCCATGTCGCCTTGTAAGTGCCCAGACGTTCAATGACAAAGGCATGAGCCTGCGGTACAACGCGAATATTCCTGATAAACAAAATCAAAACGGCGAGCGCAAGAATGCCCAATGCGATGAATCCCATAAGGGATGCGGGCGATGCTAAAAATACTATGGCTAAACTATACATGGGATCCTCCTAGTCTGTAGATGCCCGTTTATGGTCGTTGAGACCATCCTTTTTGTTCTCGAAATCTAAACAATTCCACTTTACTTGTTTACCTAAGACGACGGCGTATCTTCCGCAACAAGCTCGACAACCGCTTTGACACCTGAAATATCAAGAACTTTAACGAGTTCACCTTCTCCAAGAACACCTTCGCCCTCGATTTTTGCACTCCAAATCTGCCCACGCACGTTAATCTGACCGGCGCCTGTCATCGAGTCGATCGTCTGAATGACGATGCCTTCCTCGCCGATAATACGGTCGGCATTTGTCGCTCTGACGACGCGATTCGCAAGTTTCGGCTTGATTACGAAGAAAAAGACGAGAAATCCGATTCCCGATAGAACGATAAAAAGCGCGAACTGCAACGCGACAGAAGCTCCGAGAAATGATGCGACCAGCGAAACGATCGCTCCGAAAATAAACCAGATGGAAACGAGGTTCAGTGTGGCGAGTTCCGCGATCACGGCAATTGCAATGACAATACCCCAAAAAAGCAGATCCGATATACCTAGAATAGTATGAGCCAACAATATATTCATCATAATTAACCTCCTCGCATGCAAGTCCGCTACGTCATGGTCCTTCTTGGCGACATCTCCGTTTTATCAAGCAAACCGTTTGGCACAGGACCACAGAGATTGTGTGATTCAACTGGTCTATCCGTTTTATGGATCACGATCCGTCAAATTCGTAATCGAGCGGTCCCTTTCGAGCCAATTGGACGATCACAAAAGCCGTATTGTTTATGCGCAACGGTAGGCGCGGAATACGTTTTTGTTCGCTTCCGTCGTCGCTCGCGTCCGTTTCTTCCTCTAAATTCTCCCAATCGATCGGCAACGTCTGCCGCGCCCTTTGCTCTTCCATGTCCTTGAAAAGTTCTTCGAGCGTGCTCGTACAGTCAAATTGAGTTCCGGAAATCACACCGTTCGACGAATTAAACAAAGGGTTTTTACTCTCAAGTCCGACTTCCGACGCGGACTTAATGCGGTACTCGCCCGATTCCATAAAAACAACGGGAATGCCCGCTTTGTCAAACGGCGTGTGATCGGACAGCTTTGTGGTCCATTCGCGGAAAATACCTCTCGTTCCGTGGGTCGTCTCGGCAAGAAAAGAAGCCTGGTTCGTATAGATGGCGTATCCGTTTCGCGTATTGAGCTTGTATTCGAAAAAAATATCGGTCATCTGATAGAGTTTTCTCCGCTTGGCGTAATTCTTGTACTCTCCGCCTGTCACCGAGTTATGCCCCGCATGTGCGTAAACTTTGTCGCCTGCAAAAATCGGACCGACGTTGACCATCGCGTCGATTCGCGAACGTTCCTCATCCTTCAACGAGCTCAGGAAGTGTTTCGCGCCGGTGTAGGAAGCGGTTCCCGCACCGAATAAAACGAACGTGACATCGTATCCCGGCTTTACTTCACGCATAATCCTCGCCGCCGTCATTACGGCAGCGACTCCCGACGCATTGTCATGGATACCGTCGGCAACGATGGGCTCCGTGACCCCATCTTCACCCGGTTCAAGATTGACAGGAGGTGTGTCGTAGTGCGCGCCGACAATTAAAATAAGGTCATCCTTGCGCCTGTCCGGCGTCTGATCGCCCGTCTCCTTTGTCTTCGGCGCATAACGAAAACCGTTGCCGTTGAGACGAACAATGATATTCTGCGAAGATTTGTAGTTGCCTTCACTGTCGAGTGCGGTGAATTCTTGAATCTCGGGGCTATAGCCCATCTCCGTCAGCCGGTTGGCGATATAGACGGACGCCATCCTTTCCTGATCGGAATATGCCTCACGCCTAGGGTAGCGGAGAGCGAGTTCTCGCGCGAAATCGGCACCGCTATTTCCATAGTCCGCAATGCGCACGGTTTCACGACCTTCCTGCTCGGAACAAGCCACAGCGGTCAAGACAAAAATTGTCATGAGAACGAGAGAGAATACTCGAAGATATAGTGTTCTATGTGAAGACCGATTCATCTGTCGAGACATGCCTGCCTTTTCAATTTCTAACGTGCGATCAGCGCCATCTACGCGCCTAAGCTCAAAGGTAATTGTATCATACGCGTCGCGCCTTTTACGCTGAACGAACGGCGTCTGTGGTATGATCGGGATGTGAACAGAATCTGCTTACAACCGGTGTTCTCTGTATTATTTCCGTTGTCGTTAAAACGGTCATTTGTCGTCGTATTGCTGTGCGCACTGCTCTTTATCTGCATATTCCCTTCACGAGCCGGAGTTTGCGCAAACAATCAACCTCCGACCGATCCGTCGGAAATTTTCATCAGCGATGGTTTTGAGCCGTCACTGAAGTTGCCTGCCGTGCTTACACTCGACTCCTCTCTCCGATCGGAACTTTATGCAAGGAACAGTGAAAGCGTTCTGGAAATTCCCGCAATCTCGCGGCTCATGACTCTATATCTGGCATCGGAGCGCCTCGCTGTTGACGATATGATCGTCATCGGGAAAGAAGCGGCGAGGCTCGCGGAGCACGAGAGCGCGATTGATATTCCGTTAAAGGAAGGCGATTCCTTTCCGATTCGGTATATGTTGCTACGCATGATGTGTCAGCAATCGGACGCCGCCTCCGTTGCGCTCGCCGAAAAGATGGCGGGATCCAAAGAAGATTTTATTGTGGAAATGCGAAAAACAGCCGCTATGCTCGGGATGAACCGGACGACCTTTTTCGCGTGTGATGTGGCGCGAGCGGAGCGTGAATCGGAGCCCCCGAGCGAGATTGCCGACGCTATGTTCGCGTTGGATGAGCACAACGCCCTGAATATACTAGGCGCACCGACACTTCCCGAGGCCGCCGACACGGTCTCGACTGCCAAGACGACGCTCCGGGACGTAGCACGCCTTTTCGCTGCCATACAGGCGAACACGCGAGCAAAGAACATACTTACCCTTCAAGAGGAACTGATACAGGTAACACTAGAGACCGGTGTCCGCGTCGCCGCCATGCGCTCTCCGGCAAGTCGACTCAGAACACTTACCGAGAACCGAATCACGAGCGCTTGGCTGATGATGTCGAATCGCTACTCACTTGCAGTCACCGCAGGGACGACGCCCGACGGCATCGCCATCATGACATTGACGGCGTCGCTTAACCAAGTCAACTTGATCCAGCCGACACTTCAGCTCTATCAGGAAATCGACACTTTCTACACAAAATCAATCCTGACACGCGCAGGAGAAAAATACCCCGGGGCACCGGAGGCGGCTGAAAACGGCGAACTGTTTTCCTTGATGTACCTCGATTCAGTCGATTACATCCATCCGAAAACAGATCACTTTCTTTTGCCCAAACTCGATTACATCGGAAACGCGCCTTATCCCCTTCCTGTCCAGAAGGGCGTCATAACGGGACAAGTGCTTTTCACTTTAAAGGACGGCACGCGCATACCCGTGCGCGTCGGCTCTGATACCGATATTTTGGCGAGCAACAATTTTCTCAGCCGCGGCATTCAACAAATGATCCGAAACCCGAACCTTGCCACCAGCATCATTGTGCTCGCCATCATCCTTTCGCTCGTCTTGCTGATCACGATTGCCCGCGAAATCAGAAAACTTCTCTATTGGCGACGAATAAAGACACTCGAAGACACCGTCCAAGCGGCGCGCTCCATTCTTATCGGCAAAAAGAAAAACGAATAGCGCTGATTTTGCTCAGCGCATTCTTGAGCAGAATATGGCACAGACGCTACGAACGTCGCCTCACCCAAGGTGAAATCCTGTCCATATAGAAGCGTTCAAACACTCTCAGCACATAGTGATAGATAAGCAGAAACAGTTGCAACAAGACCATCACGAGTATAACGATTACGAGATTCGACGGCTCAAATCTCCCAAATGTGAAACGATCAATGCCGATGATGAAAAGAGCAAGCAACGCCATCGCCGACATGACGATGTGTGTCACGATCCTCATGATGAACGTGCTGGTCCTCACGCGCAGAAACACGATAAGTTGCGGCAAAAGACCGAAACAAAGCGCAAACATAACGCCGGTAAAGATGTTGGGGTATACGAAAGCGAGAGCCGAAGTGGCAAGGTAGACGAGAAATGCTCCGCGCTGTCCAAGCTCCAAACAAGCGACGATAATGACAAGCGATGCCATTGTCAGAAGGAAGAATCGGCCGGTAGGCATCACGCCGGCGAGAATCAGGAAGAGCCAACAAAGTGCCGACAGTATTCCGCCCAACGCGATTTGAGCGGATCCGGAAGAAGACGAGTTCGTTCCCCTCGCCATACCTAAATCAACAGCAAAGGCAAAGGTCGCCGCCCATGCATTCACAGCAAGAATCGGCACAACAAAGACATGAGAGTGCTTGACAACACGATTCGTCGCTTCCGCTCGAGCGATAATAGGGCGATTGGTTTTGGGGATTGCCATATGGCGATTGATGATGCGTCCAATGACGACCGCCGTGCCCCCAACCGTAATGTTGTTGAGTCGTCTGTTGGACATTTCCGAGCGTAATCTGATCGTACGCGGCATTAATTTCGCGCATTTTCTCTTCGGCAAGTTCTTTTGCGCGTTTGTCTTGGAACTGGTCCGGATGGTATTTTCGAACAAGCTCACGATACGCGGTACGGACTTCTTCTTCGGACGCTCCCGGGGAGATACCGAGGACGGAATATGGATTATTGCTCATCACTTACTCCTCTTTTTTTCAGGTTCTAGATGTTGGGGAGAGGTTCCCCAAGCATCACACGGCTGCGAGTCGCGGGCAAGCCGATCGTAACGATATTATACACAAGTCCGCCGTATCGCTCATACGTCAAAAGAGCGAGATTTCTGTCAACGGTCTCTTCCGCCTCGATGAGTCGCTTCTCGGCAACTTCGCGTCCGTTCTCAAATTTTGACAGCGGATTCCAATTATTCTTCGTCAGATCTCTCTCGAGGTCTTCAAGCGCGTCGATCAAATACACCCACCTCCCGAGCGCGTGACCGGCGTCTCCGAGCAGCGTCTTGTAAAGATCGGCGTCTTGCTCGCTCTCATACCATCTGGGATCGTTTGAGGCATTGACGTGATCACCTTTCGTGACTTCCTCGGACGCCGCGAGCATCCCGAAACCGTCCTTGAATAGGTAAGCTAAGATGTCCCCGAAACAGTCGGCCGGATCGTGTGACGTGAACCCCTTTTCAATCGCCTCAAGTTGCGACAACTTATCGCGGATAAAAGATGCCAACACAGGTCTTGCGCGCGCGACTTTTTTCGCGGAGCGATGGAGGAGAAGTGACAGCGCGCGCCCTCGGATCGGTTTATCGTCCTTGGCATCGTCTCTCATCGATTCATATGCGAAAAGGCAAGACAAATCGGCCGCATAGTCCAAGACGGGATGCTCCGCTACGATCGCTTTCTTTTTGAAAGGGTTCAAGACACACCCTTCATATTTGACGACAGGCTCGACCGTTGAAAAAGCGAGAAGCAGGAGCGACAGAAACGTCATGTCATAAGTCACGGTAAAACGTTGCAATTGACCGATGCGATTTCCGATCACTTTGCAAAGCCCGCAATATATCGACTTGTACAAAGCGAAGTCGCGCATCAGAAGATCGGGTTTTTCAGGTCTCACGTATCCGAACATGACTTATATTTTCCTTCAATTTAAACGGCAGGACATCCGCTCAATCAGCAGGTATTCCGCGCATCTATGATATCATTGAAAGGATCGCGAGACGGCATATTATTGAGTGCCGACATGCGAACCGAAAGGTTTCATTCGTCGTATGCGATTCAAAGGAGGCAAACTCGCTTTTCAGGGCGTTATTGATGACAATGGTTACTAAAACACGTTTTGCACCCAGTCCGACAGGTATCATGCATATCGGCAACCTGCGCTCCGCCCTATACGAATATTTGATCGCGCGCTCTGAAGGAGGAAAATTTCTCCTACGCATCGAAGATACGGATCGCGAGCGGTATGTTGAAGGGGCAGTTGAGGCCATCTATCGCACGCTCGATATCTGCGGCCTCCACCACGATGAAGGACCAGACATCGGCGGTCCGAACGGCCCATACGTTCAAAGCGAGCGACTTCATTTGTACGGCGAATACGCAGACAAGCTCGTCGAGTCCGGTCATGCGTATCCCTGTTTTTGCTCAGTCGAGCGCCTAGCCGATATGAGGGAAGATGAAGAGACGGAGTTTATCGGTTATGACCGCCACTGCCGCGATCTGGATCCCGCCGTCGCAGCTCGTCGCGTCGCTTCGGGTGAACCGCACGTCATCCGTCAGAAGATGCCGCTTGAGGGGGAGACATCGTTCACGGATGAAGTCTACGGCACTATCACCGTCATGAATAAGGAACTCGAGGATCAGATCCTCGTCAAGTCGGACCGTTATCCGACCTATAATTTTGCGAACGTCGTCGACGATCACCTGATGGAGATCACGCACGTTGTCAGAGGTTCGGAGTATTTGTCTTCGACACCGAAATACTGCATCCTCTACGACGCTTTCGGTTGGGATATTCCGACGTTTGTTCACTTGCCGTTAATAGTCGGCGAAGATGGTAAAAAACTATCAAAACGCCATGGCTCCACGAGTTTTGATGAACTTCTGGCTGATGGCTTTCTCCCTGAAGCGATTATCAACATGATCGCTTTCCTCGGATGGGCACCGGGCGAAGAGACGCGTGAGATTTTCTCTCTTGAAGAATTGGAAGCGATTTTCTCAGCCAAGGGGATTAACAAAGCGCCTGCCGTTTTCGCCTACGATAAACTCAACTGGATGAACGAACAGTATATCCGCCGATTGCCTTTTGATCGCTGGCGCGCCATGGTCAAGGATATTGCCGATTCCATGTTCGGCGAGCGCCAGTACAATGTTGACATGCTCGCCCGAGTGTTACAGGAACGCGTGACAAAGCTCGGCGATATCCCGGAGATGATTCGTTTTCTGACGGAGCGGCTCCCCTACTCTGCCGAACTCTTTTTCAATAAGCGGGCAAAGCTCGATGCCGACGTTGCGTCCGTCATCCTTAAAGAATTGCGCCCCGCGCTCGAAGCGCTCTCTGTCTGGGATGAAGAGACTCTTTCCGCGACACTTGGAAGGGTATGTGATGAGGCAGGACGGAAGAAAGGTCAGGTCATGGGGGCGTTGCGTGTCGCCCTCGCCGCACAACAAGTGACTCCGGGAGGCGCTACGGAGACGGCTATGATTCTCGGTCGTCAAGAGGCGCTCTTAAGGCTTGCGGCGGCGATCGATTTTCTGAACGGACGCCAGCCGTAAAACATTCAACAAATGGAGCTTCTGTAAAATGGCTCCCGACAATTCACACATGACCCGCATAGACCACAACCAAACGAGAGGATTCTAAAATGAATAAAACAAATGATTCTGACGTGAAACGCCTTCCCGGCATCGTGACAGGTATCACGCCGAAAGAAGAAATAGAGACCGGCAACGAAATCTCACATTTTATACTCGACTTCATTGACGAGGACATGGGGCCCGGCGGACGCACGGAGGGGTTGACCGTCCACACGCGCTTCCCTCCCGAGCCTAACGGCTATCTCCACATCGGACACGCCAAAGCCATTGTCATTGACTTCGGCACGGCGGAGTTGTACGACGGTCTTTGCAATCTTCGCATGGACGATACAAACCCCGAAAAAGAGGACATCGAATACGTCAACGCCATCAAAGAAGATATCCATTGGCTCGGCTACGACTGGGGCGATCGCTTCTACTACGCGTCGGACTACTTCGAAGAGATGTATCAGTACGCGGAAGAACTTATCGAAAAGGACCTCGCGTTCGTCTGTGAACAGACACCTGAGGAGATGCGAATCGCACGCGGCACACTGACAACTCCCGGCACAGAGAGCCCGTGGCGTAGCCGCCCCAAAGAAGAGAGTATGGACTTGTTCAGAAGGATGCGTGCCGGAGAATTCCCCGATGGCACCCACACATTGCGCGCCAAGATCGACATGACTTCCGGCAACATGAACATGCGTGACCCCGTCATCTACCGTATCCAACATGAGACACATCATAGGACGGGCGACGATTGGTGTATTTACCCGATGTACGATTTTGCGCATCCTCTCGAGGATGCGATCGAGCATATCACGCACTCGCTCTGCTCGCTTGAGTTTGAGGATCACCGCCCGCTTTACGACTGGGTTATCGAGCACTGCTCCGTCCCCTCCAAACCGAGACAGATCGAATTCGCGCGGCTCAACATCAATTATACCGTCATGAGCAAACGTAAACTGCGCGCGCTCGTCGAAGAAGGTCTCGTTGACGGCTGGGATGATCCGCGCTTGCCTACCTTATCCGGGTTGCGCCGCCGCGGTTACACGCCGCGCGCCATTCGCGATTTCTGCGAGCGGAACGGCGTCTCGAAAGTCGACAGCATGGTTGATATCAAATTTCTCGAGCATTGTCTGAGGGAAGATTTGAATGAACGCGCACCTCGCGCGATGGCAGTCCTTGACCCTGTCAAGCTGACGATCACGAACTACCCGGAGGATAAAACAGAGACGTTCGTCGTCGACAGTATGCCTAATAAACCCGAAGCCGGTACACACGAATTGACCTTCTCGCGCCATCTTCTGATCGAGCGCGATGACTTCATGATTGCCCCGCCGAAAAAGTACTACCGCCTCTTCCCCGGCAACAAAGTTCGTCTGAGAGGAAGCTATATCGTAGAATGTACGGGATATAAAGCGGATGATGACGGACAAATCATCGAGGTGCTCGCCGAATACGATCCGGAGACGCGTGGCGGCGCCGCTCGCGAAGGCGAGCGCATAAGAGGTACCATCCACTGGCTCGATGAGGAAACTGCGGTCAAGGCTGAATTACGCCTTTATGACAACCTCTTCACCGTTGAGAATCCCGACGCCAGCGAACTCGATTATCACGAACTCCTGAATCCCGATTCACTCGTCGTTATCGAGAACGCCTACGTCGAACCTTGGCTCAAAGAGGATCGCTCACATATAGGCTACCAGTTTATGAGGACCGGTTACTTCATCCATGACTGCCACGATACGACCGAGGATAAGCTGGTGTTCAACCGATCAGTCGCTTTAAGAGATTCCTACAAGCCTGAAAATTGATAGCTGACGTCACTTCATCCGAAAAGGACAGGGGTTGTTCCGCGTGGTGTGCACCCCGTCAATAGGACAATGAATAATTAAAAAGTTTTAGGAACCGTCAGCGATTAATTCTGCTGGCGGTTTTTTTAAGCAACGAGATAGT
>Ga0209723_1000207_pt1 | contig 116815 bp, 84 predicted proteins | sample BiotimSIPDNA_2_FD_185750 | JGI IMG/M metagenome (GOLD analysis project Ga0209723, IMG submission 185750) | Anaerobic biogas reactor microbial communites from Washington, USA - Biogas_R2 time_0 SIP DNA (SPAdes) (version 2) | ecosystem: Engineered > Bioreactor > Anaerobic > Unclassified | place... | reverse complement strand
CGGTCATGGCCAGGGCGGCGCCGCCGAAGATGTGTTCGGCCGCTTCCCACACGCCATCCTTGTTGTAGTCGATCCAGGCGTTCAGATAGACCGTACCCGTCACGTTGCTCAACGTTACGTCCAGAGTCGTCGTCTCACCCGGAATCAACCGGGCGCCCAGGAAGTCCAGACCGTCTTCGTCGCTTCCGTCGCCGTCGGCCAGCGGCGTCGGCTGACCGTCCCAGTCGTGATCGACCGCGACGCCGAGCACGGGGCCGGCGATCACGTGGCGAGCGCCGTCGGCGGCGCGTTGTGTCGGGAAGGACGGATAGGTTAAGGGATCTCCGCTATTGGGCGCATCCCCGTAGTCGACCGGCAGAATTTGGACGGTGTGGTCTTCCACCTCGCCCGAGTAGGCGATTCCTGTCGCCGACGGCGTCCAACCCTCGCTCGGATCGACCACGCGGAACCGGGCCGCGACCGTCTGGGCGTCAACGTTGTGCGGAACGCGGAAACTCTGCGCGCCCGTGCTGCCTCCGGCAGCGGCCGGTACGCCGGTCACCACGAACTCGGACCAGGTGTATTCGACGCCCGACCAGGTCTCCGTGAAGCTGTCGTCGAAGTCGCCGTCGCCGTTGAAGTCGATCCAGGCGTAGACCAGACCGTCGGCGTTGTTGACCTTAACGTCGACCGAGGCCATCTCGCCCGGGATCAGCCCGGCAATTCCCAGGGCGTTGGCGAAGGTGATGTCGCCCTCGTCCTCGTCGTCGATTCCGGCAAGGGTGTTGTCGTCACTAACCCAGTCGACCGGGAAGGGGAGATCATGGTCTGGGGCGGTCGAGCCGAGCCATGGACCGGCCACCAGGAGCGGGCCTCCGGGCACCGCGGGCGTGCTCGTGAACACGTGCCGGGCCGGGTTCGTCATATCCGCCACCGAGGCATCGCCGTAATCGATCCTTTGGATATAGCCGAAGTAGTCTTCCACCTCGCCGTCGGCGGCCAGGCCGTCGAAGGACAGATTCGGATCGCTGCTGAGGCGGAACCGGGCGTAGGTCGCGCCGGGAGCCGCCCAATCGGGAACGTCGAAGCTGATCGGTCCGGAAGCGGTCATGGCCAGGGCGGCGCCGCCGAAGATGTGTTCGGCCGCTTCCCACACGCCATCCTTGTTGTAGTCGATCCAGGCGTTCAGATAGACCGTACCCGTCACGTTGCTCAACGTTACGTCCAGAGTTGTCGTCTCGCCCGGAATCAACCGGGCGGCCAGGAAGTCCAGGCCGTCTTCGTCGCTTCCGTCGCCGTCGGCCAGCGGCGTCGGCTGACCGTCCCAGTCGTGATCGACCGCGGCGCCAAGCACGGGGCCGGCGATCACGTGGCGAGCGCCGTCGGCGGCGCGTTGTGTCGGGAAGGACGGATAGGTTAAGGGATCTCCGCTGTCGGGCGCATCGGCGTAGTCGACCGGCAGAATCTCAACCGTGTGGTCTTCCACCTCGCCCGTGAAGGCGATTCCTGTCGCCGACGGCGTCCAACCCTCGCTCGGATCGACCACGCGGAACCGGGCCGCGACCGTCTGGGCGTCAACGTTGTGCGGAACGCGGAAACTCTGCTCGCCCGTGCTGCCTCCGGCAGCGGCCGGTACGCCGGTCACCACGAACTCGGACCAGGTGTATTCGACGCCCGACCAGGTCTCCGTGAAGCTGTCGTCGAAGTCGCCGTCGCCGTTGAAGTCGATCCAGGCGTAGACCAGACCGTCGGCGTTGTTGACCTGGACGTCGACCGAGGCCATCTCACCCGGGATCAGCCCGGCGATTCCCAAGGCGTTGGCGAAGGTAATGTCGCCCTCGTCCTCGTCGTCGATTCCGAGAAGGGTATCGTCGTCGCTTTTCCAATCGTCCGGGAAGGGAAGGTCATGGTCCGGGGCGATCGACCCGAGCCAGGGACCGTCCATATCGAGCGGCGCGCCCATCGTGGCCGGCGTGGTGGTGAACACGTGCCGCGCCGGATTTGTCCCATCCGCAAGCGGAGCATCGCCGTAGTCAATCTTCTGGATGTAGCCGAAGTAATCCTCCACCTCACCGTCAGTCGCCAGGCCGACGAAAGAAACATCCTTTTCGCTGCTGATGCGGAACCTCGCATAGGTTGCACCGGGAATCGCCTCGTCGGGAACGTCAAAAGTGACTGTTGTGACTCCCGCGGCGACGATGGTCCATGCGGTACCGCCGAAGATATGTTCGGCCGCATCCCAAATTCCGTCGCCGTTGTAGTCGATCCAGGCGTTGAGATAGACCGGGTTCGCGGCGTCGATCACCGAGCCGCTCGTGACGGTCACGTTGAGGGTTGCGGTCTCATTAGGAATCAACAGGGCGCCGAGGAAGTTCAAGCCGTCTTCGTCGCTTCCGTCACCAATGGCTAGCGGCGTCGGCTGGCCGTCCCGATCGTGGTCGGGAGCCACCGCACCGAGCCACGGACCGGTCACGTCAATGACGTGACGCGCGCCGTCGTCGGTCCGTTGGGTCGGGAAGGACGGATAGGTTAAGGGATCGCCGCTATTGGGCGCATCCCCGTAGTCGACCGGCAGCACGGTCACCGTGAAGTCTTCCACTTCACCCGAGTAGGCCACGCCTGTGGGGCCCGGAACCCAGGCATCTCCCGGTTCGACGACCCGGAACCGAGCAGCTACCGTCTCGGGAGCCACGTCGACCAAGGGGACGTCGAAGGTGTGCTGAACCGTGCCCGCAATGGCCGGGTCGACTGTGACGCCCGAAACAATCTGCTCGCCGGCGTCGTCGAAATCGCCGTCGTTGTTGAAGTCGATCCAGCCGTAAACGACGCCCACAGCGTTGCTGACGGTGAACTGGACGGTGGCCTGCTCTCCCGGAATGAGCCCGGCGAGCCCGAAGCTGTTGGAGAAGAGGATCTGTCCTTCGTCTTCGTCGTCGGGCGTTGTCCCGGTGTTGTCGTCGTTGAATCCGCCGACCGGAATGGGCAGGTCGTGATCCGGTTTCGTGGCACCCAGCCAGGGACCGTTGACGACCAGCGGGTCGCCAAGGACGGAAGGCGAACGGGTGAACTTGTGGGGAGCCGTACCCGCCAGGGGAGCGTCGCCGTGGTCGACCATCTGGATGTAACCCACGTAGTCTTCCACCTCGCCGTCCCGGGCCAGTCCGTCGAAGGAAAGGGTTGCGTCGCTGCTGAGCCGGAAGCGAAGGTAGGTCTTGCCGGGCTCTGCGTCCTCGGGCATCAGGAAGTGAACGGTTCGGGTGCCGTCGGGATTTGGGGTGATCAGGCTCACGTCGACATAGCCGTCGGCGTAGACCACGGAACCATCGCCCCACTGAATCGCGTCGCCGGTCTCCCAGCCTTCGGTGCCGTCGCGCAGGCCCCGATAATCGATCCAGCCTTTCAGGTAGGCTGGCTCGCCGGCGACAAGGTCCGTCACCATGACGTCGACGGAGGCCCATTCGCCTGGTACCAGGGTCACACTCGCAATATCGAAGCCGTCTTCATCGTCGTTGTCGGCATCGGCAATCAAACCGGCTTCCAGCGGGCTGCCGCTGACTTGCTCGGCGTTGATGAGAGCCAGCAGGTCGTTGACGGAAGTCACGCCCGGTTCGAAGGTCACCGTCAGTGTGTCCGTACCGTCCCAGACGGCGCTGGCGGGATCGCCGGGGTTGGCCACGTACTGGAAGACGACGTTCACACCGTTGATCGCACCTAGGGCAACGGGGGAGAGAATCTGGAAGTCGTTGTTCAAGCCCGGCAGCACGAAATCGGGAATCGTCGCCGGATCGGTAGCGGTGCCGCCGGCGGTGGTATAGGTCGATCCATCCGGAATGGCGGCGGTGCCGGTGCCGTCGTTGGGCGTATCGTCGTCATCTCCAAGCGCGTCGCTCGAGGGCTGGCCGTCGTAATCGTGATCGGCCAGAGTGCCGAGTCTGGGCCCTGCAATCACATGGCGAGCGCCGCCATCGGCGTAGAGCGTGGAATAGCTGGCAGGTGCGTCGCCGTAATCCATGGGCGTGACGTCGATCAGGTAGTCTTCCACCTCGCCGCTCAGAGCCAGGCCGTCGGGCCCGGGCACGTTGCCGTCGGTGGTGACTCGGAACCGCGCGTACGTCGGGCCGGGAACGGCGTCTTGCGGCACGAAGTAGTCGATCGAGTTGACCGCAGTGTGTCGCAACGGCTCGGCGGTGAAGATTCGCTCGGCTGCTTCTTCAAACAGGCCGTTGCCGTTGAAGTCGATCCAGGCGTCGAGGAAGCCGGGCCAATAGCCGTCTCCATTCCCCGATCCGTCTCCGTCCCCAAGTGTGTAGGGGCTGCCCGAGTCGAGTGACGAGGAGCTGACGATGCCGGAACCGTCGTTGGTGGGATCGCCGCTGAGGTCCTTCTCGGCATCAAAGGCAGTCGTCGCATCGATCGCGTCGATGATCTGTTGTGCCGTGGCGCCGGCGTTGTAGTGGACTGTGAGGGTCGGCGGAACGGCCCCGAGGTCTTCGGTTGCCACAGGCAGCGCGTTCTCGTCGGGAATCGCTTCGGCGACGAGCGGGCTGCCGGCGACACCGTTGACCGCACTGATCAGTTGGCTGAGCGGCGTTACGCCCGGTTCGTAGGTTACGGTCAGTATATTGTCTGGCGAGCCCTGCCATTCGGCCAGGACGCCGGTTCCATGGACGAAGCGAACGGTGATGCCGTTGCCGCCGGTCGTCTTCGAACGGATTTCGAACGCGTTGTTGGGTCCGGCCGGATCGATCTTGCCGATCGTGGCCCTGGCGGTCGGCGACCCGAAGGCCGTGACGTACTCTGCGCCGTCGGCGACGTCGGCCGCCGCGATGGTTCCCGACTGGTCGTTGGGCAGCCCGTCGACTTGCAGGAAGGTGACCTCCGCTCCGTTGAGCGCGTCGCCGTAATCGCGCGACCGCACGATGAAGGCATCGTTGGGGCCCGCGGTGGGATCGACGGCGAACCAGGCACGACCGTCAAAGTCGTTGCGGCCCATGGTAACGTCGACCGAGACCCATTCGCCGGGGATGACTTGCGTGAACTGGACGCCGTCCTCGTCGTCGATGAGTTCGCCGGAATTCGGGTCGAGCAGACCGTCGAGATCGTCGCCGTCGGCGTCCGGGCCGGGCAAACCGACCGGGTTGTGGTCGACCGCTTCGCCGAGCCACGGACCGGCGATCACGTGCCGTGCACCGTCGCTGGTGACGGTGCCGTAAATATCCCTCTCCAGCAGCGTTCCGTAGCTGTCGGGCGCGTCGCCATAGTCCATCCGCTGGACGACGACCGCGTAGTCTTCCACCTCGCCGCTCTCGGCCAGGCCTGTGAAACTGAGCAGGTCGCCGTCGGCATTCAAGCCGGTTTCGGACACCCGGAAACGGGCATAAGTGGCGCCCGGCCGGGCGTCGGCCGGAACCAAGAAGTCATACGTATTTGGTCCGTCCACGAGGACCTGGTTGGTGAAGATTCGCTCGTAGGCTCCGTCGAGGAGGAATTCCGCCCCGTCGAAGATCACGCCGTCTTCGCCGAGCACGCCGCCGCCGCTGTTCGGATCGGGAACCGTGGCGTCCGCCTTGGCCTGAAGGGGAGCGCCCAGGTTGTTGATCCGCGCGACGATATCCAGAACCGTGGTCGCGCCGGGAACGAAGTTCACCGTGAGCGTGTCGATGCCGTTCCACGTCACCGAGGCGTTGCCGGACGTCAGTTGATAAAAGGCCACGATGTAGCCGTTGCGAGCGGGGTCGTTATCGCGGGCGTAGATTTCCAGGGCGTTGTTGACGCCCGGCGGATTGATGGGGCCGGTGGTGGCCGGCACCGCCCAGTCGGCGCCGGCGGTGACGTAGGCCGGACCGTCGGCCAGATCACCATCGGCGATCGTGCCCGAGCCGTCGCTGGCCACGTCGTCGACCAGGAGTGCGGTGAGCGGAGCCCCCGAGTTGTTGACCGCATCGACGAGATCGGCGGCCGTGGTATCGTCGGGATCGAAGGTTACCGTGAGGGTGCCATTCAACCCGGCAGCCCCGTCCCAGGCGGCGGTGACAGTTGCGGAGCCGTCATCGTGGTTGAAGACGATGTCGATGTCGTTCCCGTCGGTGCCCGCAGTCGCGGCCACGATCTCGAAATCGTTGTTGTCGCCCGTCAGGTTCACTACGCCAATGGTGGCAATATCCGTTCCTAGCACGGCGCCGGCGGTGGTTAGCGTGGTCGCGTCGGGCAGGTCTGCTATCGGGATGACGCCGGAACCGTCGCTCGGTTCGAAAGCGCGCAATTGGGCCGTCAGCGGGACGGAGACTCCGAGAGCGTCGATCGCATTGACGATGGCTTGAGCCGTGTGGACACCCGGCTCGTATCGAACCAGCAGGGTATCGACGCCGTTCCAATTGACTGAGATCGGATCGCCGGGGTTATCGACCTCGTAGAAGGTGACGCGTTTGCCGTTCATTGCCGTCCCGTTCGCCCGGGCTACGATCTCGAAGGTGTTGTTGGCGCCGGGCGGGTTGATCGCGCCGGTGGCGGCCTTCGTTCCTGGCGCGGGAGCGATCGAACCTCCGCTGGCCAAGCGGGTCACGGCCAGGTTCAGGCCGCCGTCGGGGATCGTCCCCGTCCCGTCGTTGTCGGCGGCAGCGACGATGTCGGCGGTCACGGGGCTTGCCGACGCTTTGATCGCGTTGACCAATTCCTCCACCGTGGTGTTGCCGGGCACATATTCAATGGTCAGGACCCGCGCCGGGGTGTCGTAAGAGACATTCAATGCGGCGGCCGTATGGAACACCACGCCGATGCGCGTGCCGACCTGGCCGGGATCTCTGGCGGTGAGGATGAACTCGTCGTGCTGGCCCGAGGGGTCGATGACGCCGGTCGTGGCGTAGTCGTCGGACCAGACGCCGTCGCCGTTGAAGTCGATCCAGCCTTCGAGAACTGCGTCCGCGGCGCCGTTGAGGTCGAGCGTGACCAGAACCTGCGAGGCGTCGTTGCCGGGAATCAAACGGAGGCCGACAAACTGGACTCCGTCCTCGTCGTCGACGCCGGCCATGTCGTCGCCGCCTGCGCCGAGGGTCGGCTGTCCGTCCATTTCGGCGTCGATCTGGGTGCCGAGGAAGGGACCGTGAATGTAGTGAACCGCGCCGTCGCGGGCCGCCCTGGTCGGGTAGAGATACTGTCCCGTGAAGATATCGACAGGCGCATCGCCCCAATCGGAGCGATAGCGAACGACGTCGAAGAGGTAGTCTTCGACCTCGCCGTCGGCGGCGATGCCTTCGGAGCCGATGGCCGGGTCGGTGGTGACCGGACCGAGCCAGGAAACGCCGGCGAATTCGAAGCTGGTGAAGCGGAAGCGGGCGCCGCGCTGGTAGACGTCGGCCGCGGCAGGGTCGGCCGGATTGACGAAGGTATCGGCAGGCACGGCAACCGTCAGCGTGTTGACGCCGGCGTCGAGCCAGACGTCTTCGGCGATACGCTCTTCCGCCTGATCGAACTTGCCGTCGCCGTTGAAGTCGATCCAGGCGTTGAGGTAGCCGCCCGTCGAGGCGTTGATTTCGAGAGTACCGACCCCGGAGTCGGCGATGAGTGCGTCCTGCATTTGCAGGGCGGCGGTCACGGCAACGCCGTCGTCGTAGTAGTCGCCGGTCGCGTCGGCGTTGGACAGGGCATTCAATTCGACGTTGGGCGCCGAACCAAGATAGGCGTCGCCGGTGACGACATGGCGAGCGCCGCCCTGGCCGTCGACGGGACCGCTTTCCAGCAGGGTGACGTAGGACGGGTCGGGCAGGTCGCCGAAATCGAGACCGGTCAGATGGATGGTGAACAGGGTCTTGCCTGCAAACGGGGCTGCCGAACGGTTGGGTTGGAGCGCGTTTCCGGCCAGGTCGCGGACCACGGCGTTGTTCACGTCGATCGCATAGTAATAGCCGGGGGCCCAAATGCCGGTGGCCGGGAAGACGTGGAGGATATTGTTCGTCGGATCCCAATCGAGCAGGTAGTCGGCGCCAAGCCGGAGAGTCGGCCAGTCGGCCTCGGGGGTCGTGCTGAAGACGGCCGGATCCAGGACGCGATAGACCTTGACCACGTCGGTGCGGACCGTAACTCCATCAAGTTCTGTGACAGTGAAATCGTCGATGCCGATTCCGCCGCTGTCGAAAAGTTGGACGGCGAAATCGGTGGTTTTCTGGTTGATCACCACGACGTCGTGCAAGGTGCTGTCGTAATCGTAGGCCCCGTCGAGCTTGGGATTGAGCGCGTCGCGCGGATTGGTGTTGTCATAGGGATCGACGATGCGGGCGGTGGGGCCGTCGAAGTCGGCGCGCTCGATGGCACCGCGATCGGGTCCGGTTCCGGGCGAAAGGGGGTTGGGATCGTCGCGTCGCAACTGGTTGTAGCGGTCGCGGTCGGCAGTAATGATTGGTGACGGCGGGATTCCCATGGCGTTCTTGACGGAGAAGAAGGCGGTGCGTTCTCCGAGCCCAGGGCCGGCGCTGTCAATGGCGGCACTGCCGCTGGCCAGGTAGAAATTGTAGACGTCCGCGCCGATGAAGAGGGGCGTGGCATAGGTGATCGGATCGCTGCCTGTGGGACCAGGGCTGCCGTTGTTCTGGAAGAGGTTGGAGCCGATCACCGTGGATGCGGAACCGGAGCCAATTCGGAGTCCCGTGACGGTATTGACGATAATGTTGTTGAGAATCGTGGGGCTGGCATTCACGCCGACGTCGATACCGACGCCGTTCTGCCCCCCGGTGTGGGAGCCGACGACGGTGTTATTGAGGATTCGGCCGAAAGGCACCGGGGCACGGGCCTCATCGACATCGCTCGTGTCGCCCGCAAAGAAGATGCCGGCTGTTCCGAAGTCGGCGACGACGTTGTTCTCCACAACGACGCCGGGGACGAGGGCCTCGGTATTGAGTACGCGCGTATTGATGACGCTTCCGGCATGGGGATTCGGATCGCGCACACCGCCCGCCACGTAAATCCCGTACTCGGACGAATTACGAACGGTATTGGATTCGACGATCACCTGGTCCTGTTGACGTTCAACGTTCTGGTCGCCGCGTTCCTGGCCGACATAGGCGGTACCCACGGTGCGATAGACGGCCCCCGACTCGGCCACGAAGCTGTGATTCGTGTCGAAGACGAAGGAGTTCGGGATTCGGATACTGTCGGACATTGGAGTCGTATTGTTGGCATATTCGGTGCCGCGGCGGATTTCCAACTGGTACTCGCCTACGAGGATCTCGTTGGGGTCGGTGCCTATCTCGTTTTGGGGCACGATGAAATGGTCTTGGTTGTCGTTGGAGTTGGTCACCATTTCGCCGCGTTCGGCGAAGCCGACTATGATGTCGTCGACGTAGAAGCCTTCGTGATCGTTGTTTTGACCTCGCTCGGGACTGCCGAAATTGCCGTGGCCTTCGACCGTCGAGTTCAAGTTGGGTTCACCAGGCAATCGGCCGGCCGTACTGAAGTCGAAGCGCAGTTTGAGACCGGCCTGACCGGCGAACTGCCCCAGGTCGACGCGTGCCTGCCGCCACTCGTCGGCGTCGAAGAGCTCCTGGATTCTCTGACGGGCGTCGGACGAATCATCCCAAGAGGTCGAGAGAAATCGCGGCAGTTCGTCGTCGTTGTCGCGTGAATTGTTGGTAGCCAACAGGTGCCAACCAGTAGTCCCGCCCAGGGTGCCCCAGATCCAGGCACGCGCACTGTCGCGCATGGTGTTGTCGTTATTGGACTGGGCGTTTTCTGTGTCGAGGAAGTAGGTGAAGTACAATGTCGGCTTGTCTGCCGATACGCAGCCGGTCAGATCGAAGGTGTCGGTGATAAGGCTCCCGTAGGCACCGCCGGGGAGATTGTAGTTGCCATTGGGAAGCACGTCGGGATCGTCCAGGGTGCCGCCAATCGCATTACTGAAAGTCAGGTCGTCATGATACTCGTTTTCATCACCATTGGTTTCGCCGACGGAGAGGATGCCGAATTGGCGTTCGCCGTAGTATTCAATGTAGTTACCGTTGCTATTCGCAGCATTGTACTCCTCGAGCCCGAAGTAGTAGCTGGCTCCGCCACTTTGCTGCCGGTTACTGCTGACGCCTGCGATGCTATGGGACTGATTGCGATCGCGGCTGTGGTCCTGGCTTTGTGCGACACCGTGACCAGGATCGTCTTGGCGGTTCGCGGTGGGATGCCAGAGGTTGAAATCCAGTGGAGAAAAGGCCAGGCCGTTGATGTTGATGGCATCTGTCGAAGTCACTGTCACCGAACTGGAGTCGCGGCTACCGTCGCCATTCGAATCGAATACGACAACAGGAATGCCGTTGAGAGTGAACGCATGGAGGCCATTGGCAGTACTTGCGATCAGGACGTTGGTGAGAGCGGGAATTCCGTCGGGAGCTTCGTCGGGGAAGCCGTCGTTGTCAGCATCCAGGCTGTCAATAATGTCAAGGTTCCGCGGCGCGAGAGTTAGGCCGGTGAACGCCAATGGGCCAAGATTGGCGATATGATCCCAACCGCCGGAAATGGACCGGCTTGAGTTTCCGCTTCCGACGACCTGCGTGCGCCAGAGGTTGCCGCTGCTGTCCACCAAGTACAGATCGTCAGCGCCGGTGGACCGCTCGACGAACTGCATGCCGGTAATTGTGCCCATCGTGTACCCTTCGATGGGTGCGGTGGGCAGGTACGCGACAGGCTGCAGCCCGGTGCTTCCGGTGGAAGTGTCTTCGTCTTGTGCCACTCCGCTCGCACTCAGCCGCCAGAGAGCAGGGTTGGCATCGTTGATATCACCCGGGTCCGGTTCGTTGACGATGTCATAGGGCAGGTTGTTGACCGCGTAGTTCTCCCACGAGTTTGTTCCCATATCGCGGAATGCGAAGGCCCCGAAATCCTGGGGTGAATTATTGAATGTGGGAATTCCATCATCTGTACCGCCGGTGAGAGCGGCATTGCCTGTATTGATCGTGTAGAGATTCCCCGATGTGCCGCCGTTGCCTCCATCGCGCTCGCCCATGAGCGTGCCGTCGGGGCGCATGGCAATGTCGTCCATCGTCACCAAGGTAGTGCCATTGTCAGGGGTCTGGAGGCCAACATTCACGATATCGGCACCAGTGAACGGATTGATGATGTGGAGACGATTACCAGTCGAAACAAAGAGCGCCACATCAGAAAGCGTGTAGGGCACGACATACGAACTCAACTGCACCGAACCCGCGAGGTTGGCCGTGCTTGGCAACGGCAGGATGCCGTTGGCTTTGTTGGGAACCACTGCCGAGTGGCTGTTATCGTCTCCCGTTTCATATCCGCTGAAGCCGATGTGATCCTCTACGATCCTCTGGATCGAATTGATCGGCTCCAAGCGAACGTTGGAATTGGGCGGGTTGGCAGTGAAGTACTGCTGGAGTTCGGCCGGAAGCTCATAGTTGGATGAGACGGCGACATAGTACGATTGAGTGATCGTCGGCAGATGCACGGGACCGATGAAGGGATCGAGATCTCCAAAACTGCCGCGACTGAGGTCGTCGCTGTCGAGTCCGGCTCCGGGTTCGGTACCCGGTTGGTCCTCGGTGATATTCGACTCCTGGCCGAGATAGACCAGGTCCAGAGTGTCGTCTGCCGCACCGGGACCACGTGGATTGAACTGGTAGACGGCGAGGACCGTATCGGCGCGTCCAAGCCCATCGGCGTAGTCGATATCGAACACCGTGGACCAGGTCTTGCCGCCGCCGTTCACGCCTCCGATACTCTGGATGTATTCCTGATCGATATCGAGCCTATACCAGTCGATGTCGTCGCGAGTGGCCATTCTGCCCGCCAGGCCGATCGCGGTAAGATCGCTTTCGAGGAGGTTGCCGAGGTACTGGGCGTCGTCTCTGGTATCGTTAACGTTGTCCTCGTGTTCCGCCGTCTCCGCGGCAAGGATGGAATGAGAGGGGTGGCCGAGGATCTCGATGCCGCGCGTGGCATAGCGGATGTCGGCGTATCGGACGGTGGAACCGGGCTTTTCATCCGTCTGGCGGAGACGGACCTGCATCTGGTAGCGTCCCGAGGTGTCGCCTTGGATGTCGGCGTCGGCGCCGTCGACGCTGCTGACACGGAGAAAGTAGTTGGCCTTCGTACCGGTAGTTCCTGGCAGGACCACGTAGAAGCCCGGATCACGCGGGTTGGTCGAATAGAAATCGTGGCCGTCCCAGGCATTCTGGTTGAGGGACCCGACAGAGGCGAGTCCACCCGGATTGAGGAGGGATGCGCCGGTGGCCACAACCAGGGCGACGCCGTTGGCGTCGATCAACTCGATCTTGGCTTCGAGAGCCTGGCTCGTTCGATCGACGTCGATCCAGACCTCTGAACCGGCAATCCCTTTGAAGCTGTAGACGTCCACGTCCGCCGGGTCGTCGAGGCTGATATGGCCTTGGACCTCGAATCCGAGGCGGAGGTTGTCGTCGCCGCCTTTTTCATCGTCTTCGTCGTTGGTGGCCTGGTCGGGTGCCAGTTCGCCGAGGTACTGGGCGGTGGCGATCAGATGGTTGATCCCTGTTCCGCCGGTGTAAGAAGGCTCGATTTCGTTGTGGAAGGCCACATTGCGCGCGTTGGCATACTCGGCAATGGTGATGCCGTTCCAGTTGCCGGCAACAGGATTCCCGTTGCCGCCGGTTCTACCTTGCGGCTTGCCGTTCAGGTCGAATCCGGCCGCGGCCGTGTTGTCATTGATCGACGTCAGGATGACTGGATAATTGGGGGTGCCGATCACCTGGATCGTGCCACCGATGCGATCTTCCACATCGATCGGCGTACCGTCGGCGGTGAAGCCGGCATTGCTGCTGGTGAGCTTGACCACGAGGCTTTCGGTGGGCCTGCTCTGCAGCCGCAATCCGCCCAAAGAGTGCTGGTTGAGGACTCGAATTTCGTCGCGGAGGATATGGACGATGTCGGTGTCGTCCCAGACGGATTCAGTGGTAAGCACCACGTAGCTCGTGCCCGCACGGACATTCATGCCGTTGTACTGGGTTCCGCCGCCGGCGACGGTGTTGTCGACGGTGTTCAGGCGAACGAGCGGGCCGTAGTTGTCGCCGAACTGGTCGAAGGCATCGATCAGGCCGGTGGACCGACCCCAGTCGGGATTAACGTCAGCCGTGAGGGCATTGGCGTTGATGGAGACGGCATCGCCCTGGTTGTCGACGATCTTGTTGCCCACGATCACCGGTTGGGCTCCGCGGACGAAGATGGCGGCGGCGGCATTCGTGCCGAGCCCGTTGCGATTGCTTCCGCCGGCGCTTCCGCCGGCATTCAGTTCGATGACGCTGTTGGTGATGCGAACGTCGGCCTGATGTATTTCGATAGGATTGAAATAATCGTAAACGCCGTTAAAAGGGATTTGGCCGCCGCCATAAGAAAGTTGAATATAGTCGAGACTGCCGTTACTGGTGTGGGCAAAGACCAGGCCGCCCCAGTCGCCGCGGTTAGGTTGTGTGGCTTGGTCGTTCCCCGTATCGAACCCGCCGCCCATGCCGTACGTGTCGTCGTTAAGCGAAGTGAACACGATCGGATAACCTGGCAGACCTTCCGCGATGAGCTGACCGGCGATTTCCGTGTGGATTCGGGCATCCCAAAGCTTGACGATTACCGCCGGATCAATTCGCAGCCTGGCATCTTCACGGGCCACATTATTGACGGGTCCGCCGGGAGTGCCGCGGATCAGCAAGTTGGTCTCAACAACATGGATGATGTCGGTATCATCCCAACGGGCTGCCACTTCGAGGACCTCCTGGGGTTGACCGAAATCGGAGGGGATCCGCACGGAGAGTCCGTTGACCGAGTTGTGGAGGACAGTGTTGCCGTGGATGTCGGGACCTGATCGCTCGATCTGCACACCCGTAGCGGTGTTCATCTCATGCGTGTCTTCGAAACTGGCAAGGTCGGCCGAGATAGCGCCCCCGGCGCCATACTGAACGGTGCTGTAAGCGATCGTTGGCCGGGCGCTGAGCATGTGAATCGAGGTGTAGTTGTCTTCGACCGAGTCAACCATGACCTTGCCGCCGCCGTGCTGGATATCGGCCCAGGTGACCGAGTTGGCAAAGACACCGATGTCTTCGTAATCCGAATCGGCCCGAAACACCAGGCCGCCCCAATCGCCCCCTGACTTGCCGCTGCTGGAACCGTCGCTATCGCCGCCGATGGAGTCGTCGCGGAAAGAGCGGAAGTGGACCTGGTCGAAAGGAGTTCCCAAGACCTGCAACGCCGCGTGCGCGCGGGATATGCCTTGGGCGGAAGTGCCGATTTCGAGGTTGGCGTCCTGGAGTTTGAACACTGCACCCGCGTCGATCATCATCGTGACGTCTGCGGGAAGCTGCACCAAGGCTCCGTCGGGAAGCACTGTGCCGATATTGCTTAAGCCGACCAGGTAGGGTGTATCGGCGGCATTGCCGACCACGCGAACGATCGTCGTGTTGCTCGGATTCTGCGCAATCGTAGCCGCAGCGGTCAAGGCCTGATCGATTTCTGTGTAGAGGCTCGTCGTTCCCGGAATAGACGAATCGAGTCCGGCATTCTCCTTGTCGACGAAAAGAGTGTGGGTGCCGACCTGGAACCAGAAATCGAAGGTTCCGCCGGCGATACCGTCGGCGTCGCCGTCGAGAGAGGAGCCGGTCGCATCCTTCAGGGAGGAGATCGTTCTTGTCTGGAAGTCGAGTTTCAGATCATAGAAGCCGGTTGACGATCCCCCGAAACCGGAATTGAGGACGGTTGGATCCAGGTCCTGCATCCCGGTGCTCATCACGCCGATATAGTAGGTGCCGGGTTCCAGTTCGACCTGGATCATCGAATCGTTGCTGAAATAGTCGTCGTTCTGGGCAATGAGTTCGCGGACTTTGGTCGTGGCGTCAACGGTGACCTCCCGATAGAGCACGAGCTGTGTGTCGAGGTCGGACGGGTTTGCTCTCCGTTCGGCGATCGTCTCGGCGGTGAACTGCCCCGGTTCTTCCAGGCTGAACTGGTAGAGATCGATCTCATTCCAGGCGTTGGGACGTAGAAACTCGCCGTGGAGGAGGTCGTAGTCGCCGGGATAGGTCTCTTCCTGATTCATGGGGTTGTTGAAAGACGTTCCCATCGTCGTGTACTCGGGAAGGTCGTAGGCGTGACTAAGTCCGAGGCTGTGGCCGATCTCATGAATGGCGGTGCCAAACCAGCTTTGCATACCGGGCGCTGCGGTAACCCCAAATCTGTCGTCCCATAGCTCCGAGGCATCCATCAGTGCGATGGAACTGCTCCCGAGTCCAAGAACACCGCCAGGACCAACGGGGTAGTCACCCAAAGTCCGCAAGTCCCCGGTGGCAACAACAAGGCCGGAATTGGCGGTTTCGCGGAACTCAACGCCGAGGTACTCGCTGTAGATTTCGAAGATCTCGCGAGCACGTTGCTTTTGGGGCTCCGTGATCTGGTTGAGCGACGTACCGCCCGAACCGCTAAATGTCTCTGGAAACTGGTACTCAATGACGCCCGTGCCGAGGATATTCGACGTGGCGGTGAAATGTGCCTCGGGGAGGATGTGCCGGTGGCCTGGCTCGTCGTTGCCGCCTATCTGGGTCATGAGGGCGGCGCCGCCGAGCGTGATGTTTTCGCCGGTGATCGCTTGCTGGGCCGCACCGAGGATACCCAAGGCCGTCGCCGTAGCGAAACTCGAACTATTGCCGATGATCGTCGGCCCGGAACCGATGCTCAAGTCGAGAGAATAGGTGCCGCCGGCGGGGTTGGCAATCTGCACGTAGTATGTCTGCCCGGCGGTAACGCTCGTCCCCGTCGGATTGAGAAGACCGGCATCGTCGAGGATTTGGTAGGTTCCCGAGCTCAGCGTCACGGTGAGGATGCCGTTCCGACCCGCGCTAAATCGGTAGGTATCCACATCGCCCATGCCGGCCGGCGTATCGCCGATGAAGCCTTCGAAATGGGCGCCGGTAGTCGCCGCATTCCACAGCGTGCCGACGTTGATCGCCCGGCTTAAGGAGTCGTTGAACTCGGTCGAGGTGCCGATCTCCAGGTGGTAGGTGCCGGCGGAAAGACTGCTGCTGAAGATCAGTTGAGCTTTGTCCTCCTGGGCGCTGTAGACGACCTTGTCGGGGATCAGGATAGCTTCCGACGCTCCCGTGGTGGTGTTCAATCGGTGCAACCGATAGAACGTCGGATTGGTCGCCGCGCTCGTATCCAAGTCATCCTCGTTGAAATACACGTCGATCTTGTTCGCCGCCTGGTTGAGGGTGCGGATCGATACCAGGGCGAAGCCTGTCGTGCCGGCGTCGACCGAGGCCTGGCTGCCGCGTATCGTGAGCACGGCGTCCGCCTGACTGACCGTCAGCAGGTCGACGTCGAATTCGGCCTGGACGGCCGCCTGCATGTTGGCGGCCGCGGTAGCGGCCGGAGTGCCGGCCGTGAAGCTGATCTCGACGTGGTTCGGGTCGAAGCCGCCCGGGTCCGAGTTGATATTGAATTCGAAGGTGACCGATTGGAAGCCGTCGCTGACGGTAAAGGTCTTGCCGTCGGCGGCCGCCGTCAAGTCGGTCGCGGTGAGGGTGAAACCGTCGCGGTAGACCGGCTGCGGCACGACCGACACCACCTGGGCGCCCAGATCCAACTCAAAGTCGATGTTCTGGTCTGCGCCGTTGTTGAAGACGGCCGCCGGGTCTCCCACCTTCTGAGGCACGTTCTTCAACGGGTTGGCGCCGGTTCCCTTGATCGTGATCGTGTAGCTGTCGTCGGGCAACGTTTCGGCAAAACGCATAATGACCCGATTGGCCTTGTCGCCGGGCAGCACCTGGTATTCGATCGGGTCCCCGCCGGCGCGGGTGATCTGAATCGCGTCGAACGTGCTGGTGTCGAGCACCTGCCGCTCGTTGAACTGGAAGAGCAGTTCGCGCGGCGCCACGTGCAGGGTATCGCCGTCCTCGAGCTCCCCGCCGGCGTTGGGGATGATCTTCACCAGTTCAGGACCAACCATTCGCTCCTCGTTGGTGACCAGAAGCGAGAAGGCCTGCGAGGCGACCCCGCCGGTGGCGCCGACGTGGATGGTGTAAACGCCCGGATCGGTCAGGTCGATCTTGACCTGCTCCACGTTGTCGACGTGGTTCAGTTGCGTGCGCACGGCCGGCGCGTTGGGACTGGCCGGATCGAGGGTCCAGGGATAGTAAGTGGCGCCGCCGGCATCGGTGATCCAGAGGTCCAGATCGTTGACCAGGGTGGGGGTTGAATTGTCCAGGCCGGTTTGGGCCGTGCCTGCCGGGTCGGTCCAGACCAGCGTGGCCGTGAGGGGACTGTTTCCATGCGAGGTGACGGTAAACGTCTGTTCGGTTCCGCTGTAGGTGCTTTGGGTGATTTGCGCAACGCCGCTGGCGGCCGCCACCTCGGTGACGAATTCAGCCGCCTTCTTCGCATCGACCAGTCCCCAGCCGTAGGAGTAATCGGGACCGACGTTGCCGGCGTCGGCGGCGGTGTGAATGATCAGGCCCTTGAGCGTGGCGCTCAGAGGTGAAAAACTCGGTATGCTGTTCTCGATGTGCTGTTTCAGCAGCACGGCGGTCCCCGCCACGTTGGGCGAGGCCATCGACGTTCCATTCTTGGTATCGTAGGCGGTGTTCGACGTGTCCACCGAAGAATAGACCTGCACGCCGTTTCCGACGACGTCGGGTTTGACGCGTCCGTCGTCGGTGGGCCCCCAGCCCGAGAAAGTCGACATCTGAATGTCGCTTGAGGAATACGGATCGACGATCACGTCGTTCACGGCGCCCACCGTGAGGTTGTTCTTGGCGGTTTGGATAGCGCCTACTGAGTCGTAGCCCGTGCCGGCGTTGCCGTCGGCGGACGGCGGCGGAATCGTCGCCGAATTGACGAGATAGAAACCAGGACGCAGCCAACCGGGCAACCCGGGATTGACGGAGAAGAACGCGGCGTAGATCCCGTCACCACTGTAATTCCAATAGTCCTCACCACGGTCGTTCCCTGCCGACCAGACACTGAGCAATTTGGGGTTGTCGTAAAGCACATCGTCCAGTTCGGCGGTAACGGCCAGGTACGAGCCGAATTTCGTGTCCTCGGTGTTGCTGACGGACATATCACCCCACCAGATGTCTCTCCAGCCCGTCGGAGACGACGGATCCGACGACCAATCCCAGCCGGAAGAGTACCCGTAGGAATGATTGGTCACATCAATGATCCCAGAGTTAGCCCTCATCTCGATGAAGTCATCGTCCCAGTCGAAGGATTGGATATCGACTGCCGTGGCCATGCCTTCAGCAGCAGGGTCGACCCCGGCAGCACCGATCGTGCCTGCTACATGAGTCGCATGATCGTCGGTCGACGGGGGATCGAGCACGCTCACACGACTTCCAAATTCCTGGTGAGTCGCCAGCACGGTACCGCCGTCCCAGACTCCGACTGTGTAACCAAAGCCGTCAAGATTCAGGCCAAGCGAGCCGCCGGGCTGCAGGTACTCGGCGTTGGTGGTGTCGGCCGCATTGACGTTCATCGGCTTGAGCGGACGGAATTCATCCGGGCTGTCGGCCGCAGCGATGAGTTGAATCGATCCCACCTCCGGCATCGTAACGGCGGCATCTCCAAACAACGGCAGATCATCGAAGCTGTAGTCATTCAGGGTCGACGTCGTAATGCTCAACAGCATACGCTGCTCAAACTGCTCCATTCGCAAGTCACGGTGCCTCAACGACCGGCGGCTCTTGGAGCGGCCTCGCGAGTCGCAGCGAGTTGCCTCGGCGTGTTCGTTTTTCTTGGCGCGGGAGAAACGGCGGAACGATGACCAGAGCGACATGGACCATCTTCTCCTAAAATGAATGCTGCGGAGCGTCAACTGCGCATCGGAGGTATGCACGCAACGAGCGCGCGGAAGCTGAGAACGACGAGAAAGCGCGCTGTTCCGGCAAGAAACCGATAATAGCGATTATGACGGCGATTGTGTTTGGCACGCGTCAGAATGTCAAGCTTTTTTTGCAGGAACGTGGAACTCGTTCCGGGGAAAATGCGTCAAGGCTGACCTGGCTGCACCGATCGAGAGAAACCGCGTCGACATCGGGGCTTTGTCCCGATCGCGATGGGGGAATCGCAGTTGGGCTACGTGGAAAACCACGTGTCCGATCCGGGAAAGCGTCGCGGACCGGGCGGTGTTGTTTGCCAGATTCGTTGTTTGGGCACGATCCAGAGGGGGGTTGGGCCTTCAATATCGTAAAGACGATTAGTCTATTGCAACAATTTTCATGGATGATTTTTGCGGTGATCTTGAGGACTCACCGCCCGTGCTGAGGTGGATTGGGGTTTTCTGAATCTGGCGGGCAGGGGACGGCGACTCCATTGGAACATCCCCCCCATTTGATGCGAATTACCAAGTCGTCACGTCTTCGTTTTCCAGGCTATACTTTTCGAGCGGTCCGCGACGGCCCGCACACGGACATGAGAGAAACCCACCGAGTAGTGGGGGCCTGTTTGTAGCTGGAGAAAGCCGGATGATTCGCAAATTGATCGCCGCAGTGGTTGTTCTAGGGGGGATTCTGGTGGCGTGCCCTGCCGGTGCCGGGGAACCTGGCTGGGTCGGCCAGGTGGTCAAACCACGTTCCCAACGGGATGAGATTCGGCAAACGCCGATCATCTATCGCCCCTACCGCCCGCTGCATTTCTACGGCAACACAGTTCGCCGCGCCTATTATCACGGGCGGGTTCTGCCGGCCCCAAGCGAGTTTGGCGAGGCTGCCCGGGCCATTTCCGAAGCCCGGTGAGAGCCGGAATAGACGGAACGTCTTGCCGGGATCAGGTTCCGTAGGATACGAGGACGTCGGCCAGGACCTTGCGGGCCTCGTGATTTCGGTCTGTGGCAACCGCGACGATCCCTTTGCCGGCTTCGCGGCGGATGATCCGAATGCTCCGCACGTCGATATGCACGTCGCGCAGCCGCTGCGTGATCCGCGCGAGCTGGCCGGGCTTGTCGTCGAGTTGGATGACCAGGGCATCCTCGCTGATCGCCTGGAGCGAGGTCTGCGCCAGGGCTTTGAGAGCCACGTCGTACCGGTCTACCGCCAGAACGACGATCTTTGAGGACCCGACGACTTCCGCGTCGAGGAACTCGATATTCACGCTCGCGGCCGCGAGCGCGTCGGCAATCTCCGCCACAACGTCCGGGCGGTCTTCACTGACGATGACGATCTGTTTCATGTTCGGGCCTTTTCGCCCAGGTCGGCAATAAATCGGTCGATGTGCTCGCAGGTCACGTGCGGCATGGTGATCAAGTGGGCGGTTCCGCCGTAGACGGCCAACTGCCAACGGCTGACTACGCCCGGGTTGGGCCGATCGAAAACGACGGTGATGGAGTTCTTGTGCCGCCAGGCATTCCGTCCTGCGCGGCACAATTGTTCGACGGCGTAATCGGCCACCTCGAAACACTCGCCGACCATGCGGCGAAAACCGTCGAGTCCGACCGTCCGCAAAGCATACCAGAGAAACAGCGGCGTGATCGCGTTGCGCGATCCGGAGAGGGTCGTGTCGAGCGTGCCGACGTACTCGATACGACGAGCGATCCGGTCGACGTTCGACTTGCGGGCGAGGGCCACCCCGCAGGGAATGGGCGAGCCGACCATCTTGTGGCCGCTGATGCTGACGCTGTCGACTCCGGCGTCGAAGTCCCACGGTTCGGGCTCCTCGACGAAGGGGAGGATCATGCCGCTCAGGGCGGCGTCGGCGTGGATGTAGTACGACTGGATCGCCAAGTCGTCGAAGATTTGCCGGATCCCGGGGATGTCGTCGACGGCCCCCTTCATGGTCGTGCCCACGTTGGCGAAGACGATGGGCGGAACGTCGCGGTGGATGCGGACGGTTTCGCGAAGGTCCTCCAGATCGATCCGCCCGTCCGGACAACTCTTGATCATGATGTTGCGGACGTGCAGGCAGCGAAGGATCTTGTTGACCGAGTAGTGCGTATCTTCCGAGTAGTAGACGAGGCCTTCGGGAAACAGTTCGCGCCCGAGGAAGATACCGTACATGTTCCCCTCGGTTCCGCCGTTGGTCATGTAGCCCCACACGTCGTCGACCGATCCGTGCGTCAACTGGCGAAACGTTTCGAGGACTTCGCGCTCGAACAGATGGGTGTTGAGGTGGAAGTTGCTGGGGACGAACGGGTCGCCCACGTTATTCAAGGGAAAGGCCAGGAAATGGAACAAGTCGCGATAGTCGAATCGGCCGTTGCAGGGGTAGCCGACGAAGTTGCCGGCCTCTTTTTCCAGCGCGTTGTAGAGATTCCCGAGGCGACGAGCGCCGTCCTCGTCCAACCGGGCAATACTCGGCGGTTCTGCCATCGCTAGTCCTTTGTGATGGTGGTCAGCTCGACGCGGGGCAAGCCTGCATCAGGTCGACGCTTTCCGGCCGTCCCGCGACACTCGCGATCAGACACGAACCGGGCGCCGGCTGACGATCGACTCCGTCTGTTTCTGTCCGAGGATCAAGGCGTCGCGGGCGAGCTGTCCGTCCAGCAATCGGGAGGGCGTGCCGGTGCGAATGGCCTTGACCGCTTCCGTCAGTTCGGCGGCGAAGTCGTCGGTTTCGTCCTGACCCGGGGTGAACTTGGGGTACGTGACGCGGCCGTCGTCGGTCAGGACCGTGACCGGCGTCTCGGTCCAGGACTCGAACAGCAGCGTGGCGCGTTCGAGGTGGATTTCGTATCCGTTGGTAAAGGGCCGGCCCTGCTGGTTGATCACGCCGCTGGTGGCGGTGACGACGAGCGAACGATCCTCGAAGAAGAACTGGGTGTTGAAGTATTCGGCCACCTTGCCGCGCATGCGGCCGATGCTGCTGACCGTCTTGGGCATGCCGCAGACGAGCCGGATGAAGTGTGCGTCGTGGATATGCAGGTCGATCATGGGACCGCCGCACCCTTGAGGGTCGTAGAAATCCTTGAGCCAGAGCGGATCGGAAATCACCCGCGTGAAGTTGCCGCCCAGAAACCGGCCGTACTTCCTGGTCTGGATGGTCTTCAAGGCGAAGCGGTAGGCCGCGAAGAAGGGGAGCACGTGGGCGATCATCAGCATCTTGCCGCTTTTCTCCGAGGCCTTAACCATCCGTTTCGCATCGGCGACGTTCAGCGCGATCGGCTTCTCACAGAGCACGTGCTTGCCGGCTTGCAGAGCCGCGACCACCGCGTCGGCGTGGGCACACGGCGGAAGGCAGATATCGACCATGTCGACGTCGGGATCGGCGAGCATGGCGTCGAACTCGCTGTAGGTCGAGATCCCGGTGAGGTTCATTTTCTTGCCGCGGGGCCCGAAGTTCCCCTTGATCGCTCTCCAGTCGCCCGTGAGGCGTTCGGGAATCTTCTCGCAGATTGCCTTCACTTTCGCCCCGCGCACCTTTTCGTAAGCGAGGTAGTGAATCATTCCCATGAAACCGAGACCGCAGATTCCAACGTTAACCATGCTCAGTATCTCCAGACGGTGTTGAGTATTCGATTGCAGGTTGACGCCCCTCCCTACGAAAGGCTGCCGGCGTTCCACGCCTCAGCATACCGAAGCTGCCGCGAATTCGCCAGCAAGCCCGCACGAGGTTCTCCGGCCATTCGGAAATCAGGAATCGGCCGGACCTTAGCCACGTGCGGCGACTTCTTGGAACCTTCCGAAGGCCTCATCCCAGGCGGCCGTGTCGTGGGGTTCATACTCGACGACGGGGAAGCTGTTCCTGACGACTTCGCGGGCCTGGGCGATCCCCGCCACGTCGCCGGCGGCGACGGCCTGCATCATCAGGTTGCCGATCGCGGTGGCCTCGATCGGACCGGCCACGACGCGGCGTCCGCAGGCGTCGGCGGTGGCCTGACAAAGCTGCCGATTCTGAGTGCCGCCCCCGACAATGTGGATCGTTTCCAGCGGGGCCCCGTTCAGTTGCTCGCACATCCCGAGGACGCGGCGAGACTTCAAGGCCAGGCTTTCGAGGGCACAGCGGATCACGGCCCCTTCGTTCTCCGGAACCGTCTGACCCGTCCGCCGGCAAAACTCGCAAATTGCCTCGGGCATGTTCTTGGGCGCCAGAAAATCCTGGGCGTCGGGATCGATAAACGACACCAGGGGCCGGGCAGAGGCCGACATTCGATTCAGATCTTCCCATCCCCAGTCTTTTCCCGCCTGGTTCCAGACCTGGCGGCATTGCTGCACCAGCCATAATCCGCAGATGTTCTTCAGCAGCCGGATCGTGTTTCCGACTCCACCCTCGTTGGTGAAGTTGAGGTCCATCACCTGGTCGTTGACCACCGGCTGGGGCGATTCGATTCCCATGAGAGCCCACGTGCCGAGACTGATATAGCACCAATCGGGCTTGCGGCCGGGAACCGAGGCAGCCGGCACGGCCATGACGGCGCTGGCCGTATCGTGCGAACCGGGCAAAACAACCTCCGCGGCCGGCAGCCCCGTATCGGCGGCCAAGGCCTGGCGGAGGCGTCCCAGATTGGTGCCGGGCTGGGCGATCTGCCCGAGGATGTCCGTCGGAAGCTGCATTTTCTCCAGCAACGCCGTGGCCCAGCCGCCCCGAATCGGGTCGAAGAACTGGGTTGTAGTCGCGTCGGTCATCTCGTTGCACTTCTGCCCGGTCATCATCCAGTGAAACAGATCGGGCATCATGAGGAACGACTCGGCCATTTCCAGAACGGGCGAGTTGGCCAATTTCATCGCGAGGAACTGGTAGAGCGTGTTCAGTTGCATGAACTGCAGGCCGGTGTGCTGGAAGATCTCCTTCCGCGACACCCACTCTTCCGCCCGCTCCATCATCCCGTTGGTTCGGGCATCGCGGTAATGAACGGGGTTGGCGAGCAACTGATCCCCCTGCGCGAGCAACCCGAAGTCGACGCCCCAGGTATCGACTCCCACGCTAACGATCCTTTCGCCGTGGGCTGCACCGGCGGCACGCATCCCACCCGTCACATGGGTCCACTGCGCGAGCAGATCCCAGTAGAGGCTTCCGGCGACGTCGACCGCCCCGTTCTCGAACCGATAGACCTCTTCGAGGGTGATTCGCTGCCCGTCAAAACGGCCGACCACGTGCCTCCCGCTGGAGGCGCCCATGTCAATCGCCAAGTATGCCTTTTCCGCCATTGCTTCCCTTTGACGCCGTTGAGAGATGTCCGATGGAACGGAAGTGTCCATCTGGGTAGAGAATAGGTCCACTGTGGCAAATCGTGCCGCCTGCCAGCCCGTTCGTCAAGTCCCGGCGGGACCTAGCGATGTTGACGACCGTGGTTTGGAGGCCGGCCCATCGCAGGCAAGCATCGCAAGGAACCTCTGCTACGAGGGCAGAGCGACTGTGTAGGAACACCTCGACACAGGTTGGAGGATTGCCGGGCACGACGGGTCGGGAATTGGCACGGATGCCGTTTTTGTGTCGGCAGCCCCCCTCATTGCGGCAGGGGGCGGAGAGTAAGCGCAATTATCTTGACTTTGTTTACAAACTTACATACGATTTGCCGATTGAGTGTGAAGTGGGCGGGCGGACCGGCCATTGGCCACCCCGTAGGGCACATCGAGCACCGGTTTTTCGCGAACATGAGTACTAAGATTAGGAATGATATGCCGGGTACTGATTCCGAGCGGAGCGTGCCCGTCGCATCGGAAGGGCAACTTGAGGAGCTTCGCCGCGCCGGCGAGGCTCTGGAGTCGGCATCCCCTGAGGAAATCATCACCTGGGCAGTCGAGAACCATTATCCCCGACTGACGATGGCGACGGCTTTTGGGCCGGAAGGATGTGTGATCCTGTCGATGCTGGCGAAGATCGAACCCCGCGTTTATGTTTTCAATTTGGACACGGGATATCAATTCCGGGAAACGCTCGACCTTCGCGACCGGATCGCACAGCGGTACGGGATCGAGGTGGCATACGCGCGGGCTGAACTGACGGTGGAGCAGTACGAAGCGCAGCATGGCGGCCCGCTCTACAACCGGGAACCGGACCGATGCTGTTTCGATCGCAAGGTCAAGGTCTTGCGCGAGCATGTAGTGGGATTCACGGGTTGGATGAGCGGGATTCGGCGCGACCAGAGTCCCCACCGAGCCAAGGCGCCGATCGTGGGATGGGACAAGAAGTTCGGGCTGGTGAAGATAAGTCCCCTGGCAAACTGGACGAAGCACGAGGTGTGGAAGCGAATCGCCGACGAGGATATTCCTTACAATCCGCTTCACGATCAAGGCTATCCCAGCGTGGGATGCTGGCCTTGCACCCGGGCGGTGTTGTTCGGCGAGGACGAGAGGGCCGGTCGTTGGAGCGGCACGGCGAAGACAGAATGCGGTTTGCATACCGTGGACCAAGAAGAGTGAACCACGGGCCAAGGTAGCCATGAAAATCTCAGCAAAGACCGAGTACGCGTGTATTGCGATGCTCGAACTTGCATCTCGATTCGGATCGGGTGAGCCGGTGCAGATTCGCAGGATCGCGGAGCGCCACGAAGTCCCGCCACGTTTTTTGGTCCAGATTCTCCTCCAACTCAAGGGTGCAGGCCTGGTTGCCAGCACGCGAGGTGCGGCCGGCGGTTACCATCTGGTGCATCCGCCCGAAAGCGTCTCTCTGGGCGACGTGATGGCAGTGATCGAAGGTGGGACGAACGGTGAAGGCAAGTCGACGAGCAGCGCTTCCCCCGATTCACCGGCCGTCAAGGCTCTGAACTCGGCCTGGCAGGGGATCGCCGAGATGGAGCGGAAGATGCTCAGTGAGATCTCCTTTGCCGAGCTGCTCGAGCGAGCTCGCGAGCAGGACGAGCAGATGTACTACATCTGACCCGGACCGTCACCGTTTCTGAGGCGGGCGGACCTCGGGTGACGATTTCTGTATGCCCAATCTGCCGGTCGTTGCGAGCTTTCGCCGATCCGCCTATAGTAACCGGTTTGTCCTCGACAGGGACATTCTGTGCATTTCCTCATGAAGGAGAAGTCTTTCCATGGCCGATTTGATTGCCCCCCACGGCGGCTTGAGTGAGCCCGTTTGCCGAACCGTTCCGCAAGAGTCGAGAAAGGACTTTGTCGCCACGGCCGAGCAACTTCTGCGGGTTCCGGTGTCGGATGCCGATCTCTCGACCGTCTATCGCTGGGGCGACGGCGGGCTGAGTCCAACGATCGGTCCCATGGATTCCGCCACCTACGATCGGGTGCTCGAGGAGGGCGTCATCGAGGTCGATGGGAGGAAATATGCGTGGACGATTCCGCTTTCCCTGCCCGTTACGTCCGAGTTGGCCGCCCAGCTCTCGCCGGGGCAGACCGTCGCGCTGGTGAACACGAAGAACGAGGTCATCGGCACGCTCGACGTCAGCGACGTCTTCGAATGGGACAAGCAGAAGTACCTGTCGAAGGTCTACCTGACCGACCGCACGGATCATCCGGGGGCCGACATGGTCCTCGTGGGCGACGCAGACAAGACGCACCTGCTGGGCGGCACGGTCCAGGTTCTGCCCCAGCCGAAACATCCGGCCTTCGGCCGTTACGTCTTGTCGCCTCGAGAGGTCCGGCGATTGCTCGCCGAGAAAGGCTGGGAGCGAGTCGTCGCCTTCCAGACCCGCAACCCCTTGCACCGGGCTCACGAATACGCGTTGGTTTGCGGACTGGAGACACTGCTCCGAGCCGGATACAACGCCGGAGCCTGCCTGAACCCGCTCATCGGCGAAACGAAAGGCGACGACGTCCATGCCGACGTGCGGATGAAGACTTACGAAGCGCTCATCGACCAAAGGAAGCTCGGCGAGGGCGACAGCGATCCGGAGCTTTGGGGTTCGCGCGACGACGCCGTCCCCGATCGCGTAATCCTGCTGGGGCTCGATATCAAGATGTTTTACGGCGGGCCGAAAGAGGCGGTCATGCACGCCATCTATCGCCAGAACTTCGGGTTCACCGACCTCGTTATCGGCCGAAAGCACGCCGATGCACCCTACCACGACGGCACGGCGATCTGGGGCGATTTCGACGCCCAGGAGATCTTCAACAACCTGGCGGGCGATCTGCAGATCAAGCCCCTCAACGTTGGATTCGCAGCCTATTATGAGTCGATGGGGCGCGTCGACCTGATGGAGAATCACGCGGACGAGAAGCCGGTGTTCATCTCCGGCAAGCAAGTGCGCGCATCGCTGATGGCCGGCGAAACCGTCGATCCGCGGATCATGCGCGAGAGCACGGCCAGGATCCTCATCGAAGCCATGGCGACCAAGTGAGACTTGCCGAGGTCAGCGGCGGTGCGATTTCGCCTCCTGGTCGATATGCTGCGAGATCCAGGCTTCCAACTCGGCCTGGTCGACCGGGGGGAGTTTCGAGAGATCGGGACGCAGATTAACCGCGCCCTTGATGTAGATGTGCTGGATCTCGTCGGCCGGCTTGTCGGTGTTCCAGTGGATCAGGATACGAATACATCTTTCCAGCGAATCGGGAACCCCCAATTCGTGGAGGCACATCAGGGCCACGCTGCTCCAATGCAGTTGCCGGGCTGCCAGAGCGGGGAATTCGGCATCGAGATCCAGCGTGGTTGTGAAAATGGCGCTGGCAACGTCGTCGGCTTCAATTCCGTTCCGGCGGATCATCAGCGCCAGCAACTCCCGGGTCGCTTTGAGGATTGCGTCGCTGTTGTTGGCGTCGGCCGTCGTCGCCCCACGGACTCCACGACACGGCATTGAGGTATCCCCGCAAGAAAATCTGGCTTGAATCAGAAGGAGTAGTGGAAGACTAGCGGTTTCTTAGTCTACCTGGGATCTTCTCACGCTTCTACCTCCCCGGGGCCGGACGAGATTTTGAAGCATAGTAACGCACATTCCGAAGACCATCCCAATCTACCCCCATCAGGTGGGGCGGAAGACTGCTTCACTTGAGCCAAAGAAGAAGCCCATACCCACGGATGAATGGGTATGGGCCATGGAGGAACTCCCGCTAGCTTATCAGTTCCGTTTGCCGTGACGTCTTTTCAGGTCATCACTCGCGTCGCCTCAAGATTTCTCTGGTTGAGGCAGGAAATCAGCCTCCCACCTGCCATCAGCCCGAGTGGACAGCCACGCGCCGCGGCTTTGCCGCCTGCACCTTGGGTAGATGGACGGTCAAGACTCCGTCTGTGTAGCTCGCCGTGATCCGCTCGGTATCGACGGCCTCTCCGATTCGGAACCGGCGATGGTAGTCTCCGACACCATACTCGCGAACCAGGAAGTCTGTGTCTGCTTCCTGGCGAGGGTCGACACGAGCCTTGAGCGACAACTCGTTCTCTTCGTAGTCGATCTCAATCGAGTCGGGTGAAGCGCCGGGCAGGTCGGCGAGAATCACGAGTTCGTCGGCCTGCTCGTAAATATCCACGTTCGGTTGATAATGGCACCTGCACCCTTGCAGTTCGGATTCTCGGCTCTGGGGGTTGGTTCGACAGCGCTCAGACATGGTTATCTCCTTTTCATCGCGATTCGCGCTAGTTAGTTGCCGGGATGTACCTGGATTCTGTGGCGTCGTGCCGTTTCGGATTTGGGCAGCGTGACCGTCAGCACGCCCAGAACCAGAGTCGCCTCCACACGCTCGGCATCGACTGCGGTGGGTAACTGGATGGTGCGGGAAACGGCACCCCGGCGTCGTTCCCGGCGATAGTAGGTGGCGTCTTCTTCTTCGCTCCCGCGGGGTTCAACCGAGATCGCCAGTTCGTCATCGATCACGGAGATTTCGAGGTTCTCCGGTTTGACGCCGGGCAACTCCGCCTCCACCAACCAGGCATCGTCTTTCTCCCAGACGTTGACGGCCATGGATCGGCGGCCGGACGAACGCTGGGGAGTCTCGCCGAAAAAGGACGACAGAAGCCGGTTCATTTCGCGATCAATCCGATTGCTACGGACAGGGTTCAGACATTGAAAGACCATGGGAGTCCTCCTTCTGTTCAGTTTTGGGCAAACCAGCGACCGATCGGTCACTGCCTGCTGCTCATACGTGACCACCGGTTTCTATGAGCAATCTCCGTGCCAATCCATGGTCGTCATCCGTAAGCGTATTTACATAAATAACTTATGGAACTCTGTTGGAGAGTGGCTCATAGCTAAACTGCCAAAATGACATCTTCAGCAAAGGCGCGTTCCTCGCCGAGTACTTCACGTCAGTACACGACTGCCAAATTGACACTCGTGACGAGGAGGCCGCTGTGAGGCCGAGACTTGTGCCGAGTGAACGGGCGGGCGAATGGACGCGACGAGATCGAGCGGCGTGGAGTGGCGGAGGGAAGGCTCGCAGTATCTGCGGTTGTTCAAGTGGATCACTGCCACTATACTGAACAGCTTAAATTCAGACTCTGCCACCCTAAATTGTGTATTTTGGGCAGATTTCGAGATCGTTGTAAGCGTAGCAGCCACAGCTTTGACTTGGTGGCTATCTGCCGGCCCTAAAAGGGGCTCCCCTCCGGCCTAATGGAATTTGGCATAGATCATGCGTTTCTCGTTGATTGATCGAATCGACGTATTGGAGCCGGGCAAGCGGATTGCTGCGGTGAAATCGTTGTCGATGGCCGAAGAGTATTTGGCCGACCATTTTCCTGGGTTCCCCGTCATGCCGGGAGTGTTGATGCTCGAGGCGATGACTCAGGCGAGCGCCTGGTTGGTTCGAGTGACGGAGGACTTCGCCCACAGCATGGTCGTTCTGCAGGAAGCGAGGAACGTGAAGTACGGGCAGTTTGTTCGGCCGGGGCAGACGCTTGAGGTATCGGCCCAGATCGTTGAACACGGGGAAAAGGAGACCAAGGTCAAAGCTCAGGGTGAGATGAACGGTCAGGTCACGCTCCGCGGACAGTTGATCCTTCGCCGCTACAATCTGGCGGAGGAGTCCCCCGCGAAAGCGACGATCGATGCGTCGCTGATTGAGGAGTTGAGATCGCAGTTGGCGCTGCTTTGCCCTGTCGAAATAGGCCATGGGAGTTGAGTGCGATGCAGTTGGAAGGGAAAATCGCGTTGGTCACCGGCGGGAGCCGGGGCATTGGGCGGGCCTGTGTCGTGGAACTGGCACGGCGAGGAGCCGATGTCACTTTCGTGTATCACAGCAACGCCGAGTCGGCCGCCAAGCTGGTGGCCGAATTGGAGGGGCAGGGCCTGAAGGTCCGGGCCGAGCAGGCTGACGTTCGCAGCGCGGAACGCGCTCAGCAGATCGTCGACGGGATTGTGGAGAGGCACGATCGGATCGACGTCCTGGTGAACTCGGCGGGGATCGTCATGGACGGGCTGCTGGGGTCGATGCTGCCCGATCAATGGTCCAGCGTCATCGAGACCAACCTGACGGGCACGTTCAACTACTGCCGGGCTGTGACCCAGCAGATGATGTACCAGCGCAGCGGCAGCGTGGTCAATTTGTCGAGCACGGCAGCCGAGTTTGCGTCGCGGGGCCAGGTGAATTATGCGGCGAGCAAGGGTGGAATCAACGGTTTGACCAAGGGCATGGCCAAGGAGTTGGCGCCTCGGAAGATCCGCGTGAATGCCGTTGCTCCGGGAATGATCGAGACCGACATGAGCGCGGCAGTCCGCAACCTGGCCGGCGATCAGATCAAGAAGGCGATCCCGATGAAGCGAATCGGCAAGCCGGAAGAAATCGCGTCGGTCGTGGCGTTCCTGGCCGGCGACGACGCAAGCTATATCACCGGGCAGGTGCTGCTGGTCGACGGCGGCCTGAGCCTGGGAACCTACTAATCGTTGAAACCAAGGAGATTATGCACATGCCGACGAAAGACGAAGTTTTTGAGAAGGTTCAGGAAGCACTGGTCGAAGCCCTGGGCGTCGACGACGACGAGGTGACCCCCGAAGCGACCCTGGTGGGCGATTTGGGCGCCGAGTCGATTGACTTCCTCGACATCGTCTTCCGCTTGGAGAAAGCCTTCGATATCAAAATCCCGCGCGGCGAGTTGTTTCCCGAAGACGTTTGGACCAACGCGGAGTACGTGCAGGACGGCAAGGTTACGGAAGCCGGGCTCGAAGAATTGCGGCGGCGCATGCCCTTCGCGAATTTGGATGAGTTTGCGAAGAATCCCGTCGTCCAGGAATTCGGTAACCTGCTGACCGTGGCCGATATGTGCCGATTTGTCGAAGGCAAAGTCGACGTGACCGATTGAGGTCGCGAGTTCGGACCGATGGAAATGCGTTTGTGGCTTGGCCCGGAACGGATCGCTCCCGACCGAGGTCCCACGGCGTTCGGATCTCTGTATTCTGGCGGAACAACCACCCATGCGATGGTATTGGATCGATCGGTTTATTGAGTTCGAGAGTGGTCGCCGGGCCAAGGCCGTGAAGAATATCACTCTCGCGGAAGACCACTTGCACGACCATTTCCCCTTTTTCCCCGTGATGCCGAATTCCCTCATTATCGAGGGCGTTGCCCAGACGGGCGGCCTGCTGGTCTGCGAATCCACGGGGTTCCGGGAGAAAGTCGTCCTGGCCAAGTTGTCAAAGGCCAAGTTCTACAGCGACGCCAGGCCGGGCGACACGCTGGTCTACAGCGTCACCGTCGACGACATCCGCAAGGACGGCGCCATGGTCACGGCAACGAGCCACAAGAACGAGGAACTGCACGCCGAAATGTCGATCTTCTTCGCCCATCTCGACGACGCCTACCGCGACAAGAGTCTATTCGCGCCGGGTGACCTCTTGAAAATGATGCGCGTGTTGCGGGCCTACGACGTCGGAATCGGGCCGGACGGAGGTCCGCTCCGCGAACCCGCAGAAGACCCGTCGGTTGAGCCAGTGAATCCGGGAGGCCAGTCATGAGAAGGCGCGTCGTCGTCACCGGAATCGGATGGGTCAATCCCCTGGGAGCCGAGATCGACCGGGTATGGCAGCGGCTTCTTGCCGGCGATTCCGGGGTGGGGATGATCTCGCGTTTCGACGCCAGCAACTTTCCCACCAAGATCGCCGCAGAGGTGCGCGATTGGGACCTTTCCGACGTGGGCGAGGACCCTGCCGACTGGGAACACCAAGGTCTCCATACACGATTTGCCGTGGGCGCCGGCAAGAAGGCCTTTGCCGATTCGGGCCTCAAAGACGCCTCTCTTGATCCGACTCGGTTCGGCGTCTACACGGGCAGCGGCGAGGGGCAGCAGGACTTCGACCGTTTCACTCAGATGATGGTCGCGGCCCTGGAGGGTGAAACGCTCGACGTGGTCAAGTTCACCAAGAAGGGGCTTGAGATTCTGAACCCGATCTGCGAGTTGGAGCAGGAACCCAACATGCCGGCCGCCCACCTGGCCGGCATGTTCGACGCCCAAGGCCCCAACGTCAATTGCCTGACGGCCTGCGCGGCAAGCAGCCAGGCCATCGGCGAGGCGGTCGAGATCATCCGCCGCAACGAGGCCGACCTGATGCTGGCCGGCGGCACCCACACGATGATCCACCCCTTCGGCGTGACCGGGTTCAACCTGTTGACGGCCTTGAGCACCTACAACGAGAATCCCGCCAAGGCCTCGCGGCCCTTCGACCGGAATCGGGACGGGTTCGTGCTCGGCGAAGGCGCCGGCATGGTCATCCTCGAGGAACTCGAACACGCCAGGAGGCGGGGCGCGAAGATCTACGGCGAACTCGTCGGGTACGGTTCGACCGCCGACGCCTTCCGGATCACCGACACCCACCCCGAAGGTCGCGGCGGCATCAGTTGCATGAAGATGGCCGTTGCCGACGCCGGGCTCAATCTCGACCAGATCGACTACATCAACGCTCACGGGACGAGCACGACCGTGAACGACAAGGTCGAGACCCTGGCAATTCGCGAGGTCTTCGGCGAGTATGCCGACAGGATTCCCGTTTCCAGCACCAAGAGCATGATGGGCCACCTGATTGCCGCAGCGGGGGCGACGGAGCTGATCGTCTGTCTGTTGACGCTTCGCGACAACATCGTCCCCCCGACGACCAACTACGAAACGCCGGACCCCGACTGCGATCTGGACTACGTTCCCAACGTGGCTCGCGAGCACAAGTGCGACAACGTGCTCAGCAACAGTTTCGGCTTCGGCGGGCAGAACATCACGCTGATTGCGCAGCGTTTCACGGGCTGAACGGCCCGCAGAGTCGCTTGATCCGGAAGTAACGATCAGAGAAGAGGTACCGCTGCCGCTTCTCTGTTTGGAGGGGACGCGGCGACTTCTCCACTTGCCGCCGACCGTGCCGTCTCCACGGCACTGCCGCGATCAGGGCGTCTTTTCGGGCTGCGAAGAAGACTCGTTCTAGTAAGGTTCTTATGGTAGGGCAAAGTGCCCTGGCGTGCCCTGCGAGGAACCTCTCAGATTTTTTCTCAAGTTCTATCTCGTTGGGCGATCGCTGTTTGGCGATAGGTGAATACCCTACACAAAAGTTTTTTTGCCGAATTCCTTTTGACTTGTTCTTGCCGTCGTGTATATCCAATTGGCCGCAGCGTGAATCGCCGCCTGAAACAGCCGACCTCCGAGGTCGTGGCGGCCTTTCCCGCAGGGCCAATGATTCACCAAGGATTGGGAGCGCCGTCTGCGACATTCTCCCGGACGGCGCTCCGGCTCGATCCTCATCGGTGCGGCGTGTGGCCGCGCGTTTTCGTTCCACGGTCTTTTCAGATTCTCTTCCGGCTGCGGAAAGAAGGGTGAAGTCATGAGGTTTACGGGTTCGGCTCCGATCCATGGGGCACCTGCATGACCGGACGACGGCTGCGGGTGCCCCGAATCGCGGGGGCGGAGAGATGCCTTCGGGCCGCCGGCCCGAGCTTCGTACCCCGTCTCGTCGCTCGTTTTCCCGATCGGTTCATTCCCAAACAGCCCAGGAGGTCAAACTCCGAATCAGCGATTGATCGTATCACTCGGCGCGAGGGAACGCGGGGGAGTTGCGCGTAACAGCTCCGTCGGGCTGTCGGCCGGAAGCGAGACCTGTTCCGGCTTCTGCGTCCGCCCGCCTCCCTTTCGCCGAGAGCGTGGCGGCCTGTGTGCCGCCGGTCGACGCGACGCCCTACGGTCGGCGTGACCGACCCGTTGCCAACGACCCTGCCCGCCAGATCTCAACACTCGGGGCCCCTACCCCCGCGAGAGCGGCAATTTGCCGAAAGACGTTGACTGGCCGAGGGTTAGCGGCATCCGGTCGCACCCGAATGAGCGTGCCAGACGCACGCAGCCCCGTCGAAGGCGGTATTTGGGCCCAGGGTCCTCGGCGTTGAGGAAACCCGGAAAACTCGTCTTGCCAATCGGCAGGCCGAGAATAAAATGGAAGGTGTGACAGGCGAGCAGTCGTGGCGAAGAAACATGTCGGCACTGCCGTCTCTCCTGCTTCCGAATGGTCCGGAGTTGTGAACATGTTCCACACCATTCGTAATCTGCGGGCTTTCGCCCAACTGCGCAGGGCCGCACGCTCTGCACCCGTTTGACGGGACGCGTGGCCCCGAGGCCATGTGTCCCTGACGATGCGGTGTCGCATCCCCCGGCATCCCCCGCCGCCAGCCGGCCCGCGCCGATGATCGCCCCCTTGGCGTATGGTGCGAAGCAGCTTGTGGCGGCCTCTCGCTACGGCGAGCTGCCGGGAGAGTTTCAGGTCGTTTTGGCGAACGTCGGCCTGCCTCACCGGTGATTCGTCAGGTCTGTGCGTAAAAAGGAGCGATGAATCGAGGCTGTGGCTTCTACCCGTCAACAAGAACCCTTTGGAACTCTTTAGTTTGTTTGTCGACCAAATTTCGAAGCGCGCTTGTCGCCGATGAACGTCCTTGCCATACTGCGGGCCGGTCCCCAGGGGGGCACCCAGTGAAAGGCTCAAAAAACGTGCTCATGCACGTGGCAACGATCTCGGCGACAAGCGCGTTCTTCTTTGCGCCATGTCTGGCAGCCAGTTCTATTCGGTCTGCACGGCCGCCCGAATCGTGACCGGGCCAATCAGCCCGGCCGGCTTCAGAGGGGCGTTCTTCGGAACGGCTGACGGGGCTTGCAGATAGGTGCTCCGCTCGTTGGACGGCAAATCGGCATCCCCTACAAGCCGATTGTACCAGCAGTTGATCACGTCGACTTCGAGCACGTTCTCCCCCGCCCGGGCGGCTTCGCTGACGTCGACCTGCCATGGCGCGATCCAGAGGGTGCCCAGCGGACGGCCGTTCAGCCGCACGCGGGCCAAATCGTGGAGTTTACCCAGGTCCAGCCGGAGCCGCCGACCATGGACGGATTTGGGCAAGACAAACGTCGTACGATAAGTGGCCTTGCCTGCGAAGTGCCGGATCGACTCGTCGGCGTGGGATGTCCAGTTGACCAGTGCGTCGAAGGTCGCCTTCTTTGCGTCACCCTGGGGCGGTTGAAAGGTCACTTCCCATGGTCCGGCAACCTGGACGGGCGACGGAACCGCGGAAATCTCCGACACGGTCGTTCGGCCCAGCGCCGTGGTGAACGTGTACTTGCCCGGTTCCCGGAAGAGCGTCTCCACTTTCCCCTCGGCATCCAGCGCGAGTTGAACCGCCGTCGCGGGCGCCAACTCGTCGGGACGAGCCATCGACTTCATCAGTTCGCCCACCTCCGCCTCATCGAGCGATCGGCCGATCTGCTCGATCGGCCCAAGATCGCCGGCGAACGACGTCGAGGGGCTGCCCGGATGGACAATGTGAGAGCTTCTCAAGCCCCTATGAGCCAGCCGGCCGTTGAGGTACAAGTGCGGTTGATTGTCGCGATACACGACGGCCACATGAGTCCAACCATCAATCGGACCGGCGTACGACAGCGGCGGCGAGAAGTAGCTGGCGCCGTGTTCGAACACGCAGATGCCGTTTCGTCCCACGGCGATGCCGCAGCCGGCATGGTCATCTCCACCGAAACTGTTGCCGTGCGTGGCGACCGTTGCTTCGTTGCGTGGATCGGCCATGCCGTGCACGCCCGCCACGTGCTGGGGGACGATCGTCGTATCAGCGCCCGGGCGGACCCACACGGCCACGGTGAAGTTGCTCGCCGCAACTTCGCTCGCTGTGGCCGACGATTTCGGACGGGCAACGGTTGCCGTCGCATCGAGAATCGTGTCTGAATCCTTCTGCACCTTCACGATCCGCTCTGCCGCCATCGGCTCCTCGCCGAACACAACGAACACCGAGGCGTGCGGCCCCAGGACGATCGGTAGTTGAATGTGACCGTCCCTGATGTCATAGACAGCCGGACGCTCAACCTGCCCGGTAGCCGGCCACCACAAGGTCGGGGCTCGATCGCCCACTCGAAACGCCGCCAGCGTCGCGACCTCCTGAGGTTCGGGATTGGCGACGAAGTAGATCTCCCGGTCTCCGGTTGACCGATGCGTATAGCGAAGCGGAGCCTGGCTCAGGAAGTCCGGCTCGATGTCGAAACGATCGAGAACCGTTGTCAGGTCCTCGCCCCAGATCACGCGGCCTTGGCCAAATTGCCGTTCACCGGTTTCCATGTCTGTCCCGGTTCCCCAGATCTCGGCGGCCAAACGGCGGATCTCTTCGTCGCACTTCGGGTAGTCCCTCATGCTTGGCGATCGCTTCGGAGGCCGGCCGAGAACGACGGCGCCAGCACGGATGAGATCGCGGATCTTGCCGAGCAACTCCGGCCGCATGGTCTCCTGATCGGGCAAGACGAGCACACGATAGCTTGTTCCATGAGGCAGCGCAAGGCGGCCGTCTTCGACCGACATCTTCTCCAGAATGACCTCGGCGTTGACGTAGTCGAAGTCGTGACCGGCGGGTAGCTCGGGCTGGCGAATGCCGGTCATCTTGGGCGTGTCTTCGCCGATGAAGTAGGCCACGTCGGCCACACGGGTCCCCTGCTGGAGCATGAAGCAACAGCGTCGCAGGTAGTCGATCCAGGCCCGGCCTTCCTCAAACCAGGTGTTGTGGCGATTGAACTCGGTGCCGAACCAGGCGTTGACGCCGGGACGCCGGTCCTGCCAGGGCTGCTGGATGTAGACGTGGAGCACAAAGTGGTTGATGCCCTCGCAAAAAGCCCAGTCGCCCCGGGTCTTGAGATCGGAGGGCACCGTGTCGAATCGGGATGGACTCGCGGTGAAGGCCTCGGCCGAGACCAGCGGGAAGCCGTAGGTATTGGCTGCCGAAGAGGCGGCGCGGCATTCGATCGAGCCGAGACTCCCCTTGGTCCAGAATTCGCCGCCGACGCGATGGGACTGTCCGCCGTACTGGAGGAACTCGGCCGGGAAACCCCAGTGGCCGTAGTTCTCCAGCCAGAGCTGCAGGCCATGAGGCTGGCACAGGTCGCGGAGGCCGCCGACGTACTCGGTGGCGATCCGGTCGGCCACCAGCCGTCGAAGGTCCCAGAGGAAGCGATTCGACTGGTCGGCCGTCCCCACAACGCGTCCGGAAAGTGTGGCTAGCCAGGGGATCGGATCGTAGCCGTAACGCTCGCGGAACAGTCCGTCGAACCCTTCCGTCCAGTTCTGCGATCCTTGCTCGTAGCTGTCGGCGACCACGGTTGTGAAGGCCTTGCGATCGGCGGCGGGCATTCGCTTCAAGAGCCGGCCGATGAAGGCGTCGAAATGGTGCTTCGCATGGTCGCGGTTCATCTTGTCGACTTCCAGGCCGATCCCCTCGGGTGAAGAGGGGCTGTTCTCCGTTCCTGTGGGCGCCATGCCGATGCGAAGGACGACCCAATCCCCGTCCGGCACATCCCAAGCCAACGTCCCGTCGTCCGCCATCTTCGACGACAGATTGAGAATGCCGTCGGCTGAAATTGCCAGGTCGGTCGAATCAACCTCCGCCTGCTCGGGCCAGAGGTAGTCGTCCCACATGGGGAGCGGGGTGGGGTGCATCTTGCCGAGCTGCTTCTCCACGTAGGACTCGACCCTTGCGGCCGATGACAGACTGATTTCCCGCAACGAGGCCTTGCCGGAGATCTGTCGGAGGACGAGGCGGAACCGTTTCGCGGTCGCCGGTTCGAAGGCGGCAACCACCGGCCCTTCCGGCATGGGGCCCACGTGGATCTTCATATTGGAGCGGTCGTACTTGAAGGTCCTGAGCGAGTGGAATTGCCCGTCCTCGCCTGCCGCCAGCAATTCGCACTGCGCCGACCACGGTGAGGAGGTGGGTATCAGCGCGATACTTCGGGCGGTCAGCGATTCGTCGAGGTTGATGTCGAGAACGAACTGGCCGGCCGGAATGTCGAGTTGAGTTTCCGAGTTCCCGTCGACCAACCTGGCAAGTCCCTGCACCTCGGGCGTGCCGGCGAGCCGCGGTCTTCGCCGGGCAAGCGAGTCGTCGTCCGCCTTTGGTGCCGGAAAGGCGAGGACGGCCACGTCCTGGAAGTCGTCGGCCGGTACCGCCAGTGCGGCTTCGAGCCGCTTTGGCCCCTTCACCCGCAATTCGGACGAAGTCAGATAGCGCATGGCCCGATCGGGCGTGATCCACGGTCCGCCCGACTGGCTCCAGCCGGGGCAGTTGAACATGCCGATCTTCACGCCGACCCGGCCGCCCTCGCGAACGGCGTGCTCGATGAGCCCCCACCACTCGTCGGTCATCACCTTCACGTCACCGGCCGGCACGTTGTCGAGGAAGATGTTGCCGATGAATGCCTCGCCGATCCCCACCCGGGCCATCGCTTCCAGGTCGCGAGTGACGCCTTCCTTGGAGATATTGTCGCTGATCCAGTACCAGTAAACGGCCGGCTTGGTCTGAACCGGGGGGTCACGAAAGCCTTGTTCGAGCGGGGACACCGCGTCGGCGCCAAGTGTCCTCATGGACAATGATGCTGCCAAGCAACTCACGACAATCAAAGTGACAGGATTCAACGTCCGGCGAAACATGATAACATTCCTTTGGTCACTGGCTGGTAATCGCAACTTCCAGCGGGTTGCTCGTTTAACGCCCAGCCGAAGGCGCCGGCTTCCATAGTACGGCCGGCGCCTTCGGCTGGGCGTTAAACGACTGCACAGTCGGGTGGCCGCCCCTGTTGCGCTACTTTTCAAACGCCATCACCTCAACCAAATGCCGCCCCGAGTTGGCCGAGTTGTGCGTCTGGGTCACACGGAGATAACGAACCTCGCGGGGCTCAAACGTGCACGTATACCCGTCGGCCGTGGACGGCTCTCGATTGTCGCGGCGGTCGGCAACGGTGGTCCAGGCCTCCCCGTCGAGCGACGTCTCTACGGTGAAGCCGTAGTATCGAGTATCCCCGAAGTAGCCGATCACCACAACGCGTCCGACGGTGGCCGGCTCCTCGAGATCGACTTGCCACCAGACCGGTTCGGGGTGTTGATTGACGTCGGTGGCCCAGAAGCTGCCGGGGTCGGACGCGTGGCCGTCGTTGGCCAGGTGCTCGGGATAGGCGGGCAAGGCGTGGGAACAGGTGGTCGGCTTGCCCGTGGTCAGGCTCAAGGCGTCGGGCTTGAAGACGTCGGCGTATCGGTCGTAGAGCTTCTTGGCCAGTGCCACGCTGTCGCCGCTCGGCGTGGCGGGCAAGGCCGGCTGCGGATCCGACCAGGCCAGCATCCACTCCCGCAGCCGGGCGTAAGAGGCCTCTTCATCGACGGGCTGGCCATTCTTGAGGGCTTGCAGATGCTCGACCAGATAGGGCTCCCATCGCTTGAGATAGAAAGTGCTCAGCATACCGGACCATTCCTTCCGGGCGTAGTCGTTGATCGCCGTCCCGCCGCCCCAGAGCGTGATCACCCGCCGCGCGTTCCACTCCATTTGTGCCTTCTCCGCGTCGGTCTCGCCCCAGCGTCGTGCATCGGCAATCCATTTCCCGAGCAGAAACTCCCTGCGCGTACCGAGCAGTTCATCCAGGTCGCGGATCAGGGCGACGAAGCGCTGAGAGGCCTTGTCGAAGGCCTCCGCATCGCCGGCCTTCTGAGCTTTGATGATCTGGCCATGCAACTCGCCCGCATAATTGGTCAGCACTTGCCGCGTCAGATTGACCAGGTCGAACTGGTAGGCGTCCACGTCGCCCAGTTCGTCTGCCGCGGCCAGAAGCGATTTCCAGGCGTCGGCCAGGGTCAGATTGCTGTAGGAGGGCCCGCCACGCCGCCCGGCCAGCGTGGGCACACAATCGATCACCGATCGGGTCCGATGGGGACCTTCATAGACGGTCGTCAGCAGGCGGTGCCAGGCCCGTTGGGCGTCGGAATTCGTTCGCCCGTAGCGATAGGTCGCGTAGTCGGCGATCCAGGCATTCAGGTCGACGGGTTCGTCGCGCCAGGCCATCTCGAACATGAGATCGTAGACGACCGGATTGTAGTCGTTGCCCTCGTTGACGAATCCCAACCCGACGAGTTCCGTGCCGAGCGGGTCATTTCGAGCGGCCGGCAGATCCTCGGCAATCCCCTTCAAGGATCCGCCGAGGGAGACCGTGCAGCCGTAGTTCTGGATATTGCACCACAGCCACGGCTTGCCGCAGAAGGCTTCAGTCCGGCTCCACTGGGGCCGGTTCTCGCAGGCCAGGTCGAGACACAGCATTTGATCGTGCTCGACCGCCCCGAGAAACGCCTCGATCCGCGGCTGGGTCCAGAACTTCTGCTGGCTCAGGAAGATCCACGTCTGCAAGACCCACACGGCCTGCGGATCGTGCCGGGCCATGCCGGCATAGATGGCTCGGCTCAGGTTGGCCAGATCCTGCGTGTCGCCGCTCGGCGGCTCCATTTCGATGAAGGTGTCGGCCGCATACAGGTGGCTTGTGCCGAAACGTTTCTGCTGCTCTTCCATCCAAAGGGCGGCAATCTTCTCGAACCGCGGATCCAGCGGGTCCAACAGGCTCGTTTCCCAGTCGATCCAACGGATACGGTAGAGCTTTGCGTCAGGATGGAGACGCGCAACGGCCTGGGGAACGTGGCCCGTGAAGCCTTGGAGAACGGGGGTCATGCCCAGTTCTCGCTGGCGTGCGAGGATCTTCTTGCCCAGTGCTTCGTGCTTGGCGATCCAATCGGCAGGCAAGGGGCCGCCCCAGCCGTCCAGGCAGCCCATCCACTGGAACGGCAAATAGGGCGGGCCGGCCAGGAAGTCGGTGATTTCCTGCTCGCTCATGCCCAACCGCCGGCAGACGGCCTGCCAGACGGTTTCCTGTCCGGTGACCGACAGCGGCATGTTGACGCCGTTGAGGGCCATCCAGTCGATGAGCCGTTCCCACTGCTCCCAATCGTACCAGGGGAGCGAGTAGCCGAAGCAGCAGTAGTTGAGGAAGTAGCGGTGCCTGGCCCAACTAGCCCGCCGCACCTTCGGTTCGACCGCCGGCAGCGGATCGGGAAGCGACAGTTGCTGGCCGCACCAGGAGAAGTGGCATCGGCAGCGGTGTTTGAGATACCAGTTCAGCCCCATGGCCATCGCCACGCCGTTGTTGCCGCCGATCACGACCCGTCCCTGGCGGGTCTCGATCTCGAAGACGTCGCGGCCGGTGTCGGGCTCGACGACCACGAAGGTGAACCGATCGGCATGGTCCGGCAGAAGACGCTGGACGAGGGCGCGGGCGGCTTGGGGGGCGTTTGCGTCTGCCGTGGCGGGAAGTGTGTCGGCGCTCGTCGCATGCCAGGTGATGCCGGAGATCAGCAGAGATGTGACAATCAGACAAGAAGACGAAGCAGCAAGGTAGCGAGCGGCAGGCATGTTAGAATCCTCGCGTGAGAACAGCGGGCAGGGGAGTTTCGCAGCGCCCGCGTGTGTCCAGTGTAGCGGCCCTGGGCAGCGGGGACAATTGTTACGTAAGGAGGCACAGGTTCGCATGGAGATCGAGGAAGAAGTTCATTCTCTTCTTCGGCCAGAGGCCATGAACGAAAGACCCGGCTGCCGTTATTCCCCGGCCTTCACAGGATGACCGAGAAACGCCGCGCGTGCCATTGCTACCTACCACTGGCTTGTTCTTCGTCTTCCGCCTTGGCCGTAGCCTTCGGTTCTTCTCCCGTCTGGTGGGAGGCGTCGGACGTCGCTGGTGTTTCGACCTGGGCCGGAGCCGGTGTCGGGAAGGGTGATCGCGGTGTCGTGGGAGCTGAGGGTTCGGCCGGCCAATCGGTCTTGATATGGGGGAGCAGCATCATCACCACGATGAAGAACGCCAGGGCCTCGACCGTCAGGAGAATCCCTTGCAGCGACGGCCAGATGGCGGCCGATAGGGTGATCGCCATGATCGCGGCCGCCGGCACGACCACGCCGAACAGGGCCAGGCTCAGCCGCATCAGCGTCACCGCCCGGATCGCGATGATGAGCAGGGCGACGCCCGCCGAAGCCAGGACGGCCGGACCGAGAGAAATGTACTCCTGAGCAAAGTACATCAACGGGTAGGCGCCGGCAAACGTGCCGACGGTCAGTACGAGCATCCAGCGATCGAACTGGGCGATCGAGGCGGCATGGACGACCAGCCCGACCAGGAGCCCGAAAGCGATCACGCTGATCGGGCCCAGCCAGGTCAGTTCGCCGAGCTGGTCGATGGGGGCGATTCCCAGCACGTCCAGACGCACGGGCTGGCCGAACAGGAGCCTTTCATATTTCCACGTGTACGTCGTCTTACCTGCCGCCCTGCGCAGGTCGGTCGGCTGCAGCGAGAGTTCCAGGAGCCGGATGTCTGAGCCGTTGGCGACCATCGACACTTCGAAGTTGTCCAGGATCCCACCGGGCGGAACCGACAGCTCGTAGAGCCCTTTTCCGACGGCCGTGTAGGTGACGTCGAGGGCCGTCGACTCGGCGGGCAGCGTGCCTTGCCAGACGAGCTTGCCGTCGCGCAAAACGACCCGTTCGCTCGCTTCGCCCCCGGCCGTAATGGAGAGATCCGCCAGCGAGATGATCTGCGGCGGCAGAGGCAACTCGATCGCGCAATCGGTAGCGGTTTCGGAGGGGCAGGCTGCCTGGATCTGACCCACGAACCGGGCCTCGTAGATCGATTCCGGTGCGGCCGTTCCAACGCTGAGCTTCGGCGTCAGCATGACGTCGGCCGAAAAGGCTTCCACGCGAGCCAGGGGCGGCGGAGTGGCGGGTGCCTCTCCACTGGAAGCTTGCTGGGCGACCTGCTGCTGGGCCGCGTACCTTTCCTGATGAGACAGCTTTGAGCGGATGGCGGCGTCGCGTGCCGATTGCACGGCAGGGAGCAGCAGTGCAATGATGACTGCCACGATACCTACGACCACCAGAAGTTCGACCAGCGTGAACGCGCGGCGTTGTAGCGTGAGCATTGTACCCCCTCCAGATGCAAGGCGCCAAAAGATGAGCGACACCGTTACCAGGAGTATGAGTCGCTTCTGCAAACAATGCAAGCAATAGGCATACAGTCAAGGCTGGAGACCGGAGACTGGAGGCTGGAGTTTGTCGGTCTTCTGCCAACGATCAAGCACAACACCCCACCATTCCACCATTCCACTATTCCACTACTCCATCATTCCCCCCAAACGCTTGCGTGACGCCGCCCGCACCCTACCGCTTCTTCTTCCCCTGCTTGTTGCGTTGGGCAGCCCGCACGCGCGAACCCGAACCCATGAGCAGGGCGATCCAGCGGGTCTCTTCGTCGGCTTCGAGGGCGATCTTGGCGGTCATGGCCAGGGGCACGGAAAGGAGCATGCCGATAGGGCCGAGAACCCAGCCCCAGAAGAACATCGAAATGATAATCACCAAAGGTGAGAGCCCCAGGCCGCGTCCCATGATCTTGGGTTCCAGCCCGTTGCTCACGCCGAAGTTGACTATCAGGTAGCCGACCGTGGCGATGACCGCCGTGATCGGCCCGTGCCCCACGAAGGCCAGAAGCACGCCGGGAATTCCGGCGATGATCGAGCCGATGGTGGGAATGAAGTTGAGCATGAAGGCCAGCAGCCCGAGGAACTCGGCGCTGTCGACGCGAAGCACTTTCAGCATCAACCAGACGAGCATGCCCGTGATGGCGCTGGTGACCGTCTTCAAAGTGATGTAGCGCCGCGTGTCGCCGACGATTTGCGTCATCCGCTGCCAGGTATCGTCGCTCAGGCCGGGAAGCGCCCGGATCTTGTCGGGCATGGTAGCTGCTTCGAGGAGGATGAAGACTACCACGATGAGGATCAGAGTGCCTTGGCTGAGTAGATCTCGGATCGTCCCGGCCAGCCGGGTGAGATAGCCCATCACGATCTGGCCGTCAATCAGATCACCGAACGTCTGGTCTTCTTCCATGAGGTTCCACTGGCGCAGCCAGGTCTGTACCTGTTCCGTTTGCGCCGAATACTGGTCGGGATACGTGCGCCGATTCTCCTGGAAGTCGTCGATCGAGGCCTTGGTGATCAGAATTCCCACGCTGCCGATGAGAATCACCGCGGTAATCATCACCAGCAAGGTGACCGCCGAGTTGAGTCCGATCCGCTGGAGCGAGAAGTAAATAGGGGTGACGATGATGGCGATGAACACCGCCAGCAGAAAGGGCACGACAATCGCCGAGGCCGCCTTCATGCCGGCCACGATGATCACCAGCGAGGCACAGACGATCAGGGTCTTGGTGATGGGAGAGGAATTCAATTGGGTTTTCATGGAAAGGCTCAGCGGATCACAGGAGCTTCCTGACTCGATCGAGTCCCTTCTTGACCTCTTGTGCCGCCAGTTCGAGAGCGGAGAGCACGCCTTCGCCCGTCTCTTCGACGGCCCCCAGGACCGGCTTGTACTTCTCGGTCAGATCGTGGATCTTCTCTTCGACCTTGGCCCATTCCTCCTTGGCTTCCGCCTTGCCCAGGTGGATCTTAACGGCCAGTTCGTCGCGCTGCCGTTTGAGGCTCGCAATGAGTTTTTCGAGGGTCTGCTTGTCGATAGGCATGGTATCGGACTCCGATGTCGGATGGGCGATGGGGCAACGGCTGAACCGCTCTTCCGGGGATTATACGGTATGTGGTGTGCGGTGGTAGGTGGAGGGGGGCGTGGTCCGGCGGTCTTGGCGCCGCCGATGTCGGAGCCTTTGACGTAGAGGCCGTTGCCGAAGAGGCGGAACATTTCTTTGACGTACTGTTCGAGTGGGCGGATGACGTTTTCTCGGAAGAGTTGCCGGTTGCGGCGGTGCTCTTGTTTGAAGCGTCGGGCGGTCTGGGCCTGGTGGAGGAGGCGGCGGACTTCGTCGACGAGTGGGCCGTCGGGGCCGAGGTAGACGGAGCGTTGGCGGCGGTTTTCGCGCCAGGTGAGTCGGTAGTAGGGTCCGAGGCGACGGCCGCGGTAGGTGCGCCAGGAGGCGACGACGGCGCCTTGGGCGGCGAAGCGGTCGGGGTGGTCGCGGAGGAGGTTGAGGGCGTTGTGGCGGGGCGTGTATATGTTCATGTGTACAGTATACCGATTTGCGCTGATAATTCAATAAGAAAAGTGAACCCTTGGGAAAGTTTTTGGTGGGGGTGCATGGGGTGCGGAGGAGGCTGCTGGGAATTCAGTGCGGGGGGCGTTGAGGAGGGGAGGGTGGGGATCGGAATGGGGCGGTTCCCACGAGTTGATCGCATCTTGATTGACGAGATGGGTTTTCGGCGTTGACTCGGCTGAAGTTACCACGCGCCAACAGGTTGCGGCGAATCGCGTTGATAAGGGAAGGTTTGATGGGACGGCGCACGGGTTGTCTGCCCCACAGGATCAGGGTAGTCTGCCGTTAGTTCGCTGTAGCTTTCGCCAAAAGGTAACCGGCACTGAACAGTAAGAAATCTGACCAACGACTCACAAAGAGGACTCTGATGCCCTTCTGGAAACGCAAGCCGAAAGAACCAGGTCCGCCGGCGCATGGGCCCGATTTCTCTCACGTCGACAGCCGTGAAAAGGCGCTCGCAATGGTCGAAGAGGGAACTCTCGAATCGCTCTATCTGATGCCCAAAGCGTTTGGTGGCACCGATGATCCTCACAACGTAGTCTACGTTCCTGTGGGAGTCGCAACGATCAAAGAGAGCACCGATGTGAGCATCATTGCGCCGCTTATACAAGACGGCTCCGTTCAATACTACTCCGCAACGCCCGAGTATCGCGGACGTAGCTTTGTCCCGATGGCGCTTCAGATCAAGGCGACAGATCCGAAGAGTTTCCAGACCGAGATTGCCATCTGGGGTGAAGCTTTGGATCGAGAAAAGCAGCTACGGAAAGAGGATGGCGGATAACGATGCAATGAACACGGAGACGCCGACAGCGCGTTTCGACGAGACGGTGATTGGCCACATCAGCCTACTCATCGGAATCATGGAACGTTGTCCCGAGAAACGACCGATCTGATGGGACGCATTTACTGAAGAGTTGCAGAAGGCGCTGAAGAAGTCCCGGTCTACAGGCAAGCTACGTAGCAAAGGATGGCAGCAAGTGGAATTCGACATCGCTTACAATGTTCACTGCTCCATACGCCTCCAATCGGGACGCAAGATCACGCTCGACAGGCTGACTCAATCTCTGGCATACGCTAGTCTGCTCGAAGGAACGCCGAACAAGAAGTCGAATGATCATTCCATCCGAGGGGCACTCGACCGTGCTCGTCGAGCGCATGGCGCATTAGGAGAACCGTATCTCATAGAACCTGAACGGCGGGACTACTTTCGAGAGAAAGGTGACATGCAGTGTGTTCTTGAACGACAACGGGATCGTCCCGCAGAGCTAAAGCACATTCCTGAATGGCTTCCACCGGTTGAATGCATTGGTGTGTGCCATTCTACTACGCCTGCTCGTGACAGAACAAAGGACGCGTCTTCCCTTACAGTTGTGTGGTATCAAGATGATTTTGGCATTGATGACCGCGCAATTGAACTCGTTCGCCTTGTAGACTGGGACCGACACGCCACCGATTGGGACTACTGAACGGACCGTCGCCTAGCGACGGCGGCGCGGTGACGCTAAATGCGTCCCAAAAATCGACCGTTTGCAGGGGCTATCTTGGCCGGCAGGGCCTTCCTGGCAGGGGCGGGGGTGACGGTTCAGTGGCAAGTGGTCGGGTCTACCTGCAACGGGAAACGGTCCCTGCCAACAAGTAGGCAGGGGCACACCTGCCGCAATTGGGTCTCCAGAGCCGCCGGGTTTTCTGGTGCTACTTGTACTCGGCTCTGGAGAGGCAGGCTACGTGTTTTCCGCCACCAGGAACAAGTCCGCGCCCGAGCGTTCCGTCTGAACGGAGAACCGATCCGCCGGAATACCGGCCCGGGCCGCCAGATCGCGCAGCTCGTCGGCCGTTCGGTAGATCAGATACCAGTTGCCGATCCACTCCATGTAGGCTCGAGTGGGGTTGTGGACTGCAAAATTCCCCACGAGCATCTGCCCGCCCGGCGCGAGCCGCCGCCAGAAGAACCGCAGCATCTCGGCGGCAACCTCGTCTCGCAGATAGTCGAAGAAGCCGGTGCACACGATCAAATCGGCGCCGTCCAACTCGGCCGCAAGCGACCCGTTCGAGGCCAGGCGATAGAGGTTCTCGCGACGGCAGACGAGCGCGTCGCTGGAGACCAGCGGAAGGATGCGCCGAGCGGCGTGCTCCAGGGCCTCGGGATCGAGATCGAGGAGGGTGACGCGAACGGGTCTTCTTCGCTCATCCGGCAATGCAGCCAGGGCCATTTGAATGTCGATCCCCGGTCCGGAACCGACGCTCACGACCCGATAGCTCTCTCCCGAATGACTCAGGCAGCGGGCAACCAGGGTGCTTGCCACATGCTGGAGTCGCCAGCGTACCGCTCGCGGTGCGGCCAGCGAGAGGAAGTAGCGATCGAACAGACGCCCCAACGGATGCTCGCAGCAGGCCTTTTCCCACATCCGGGCGAGAATCTCGTGATCGCCCGCATAGCCCAAGGGCTTGGTCCGCGCCCGGTGCTGCAGCCAGCCGACTTCGAGGACCGGACCGGCCGTCTTCCAGAACACACTCGACGGAAGCTGATTCGCTTCTCCCCACAAACCGGTCGCCGCCAGGCGGTTGAGACTCTCGGAAATCGCATGGTCGACCAGCAGTTGGCCGAGTTCGACATTCTGCCACGATTTGGAGAGTGCTTCCGCGCGACTAAGATCGTCGACGAGTTTCTCCGCGGCAGCGCCGGCAATGGCAGCCAGTTGATCGCTGGACAGGTTGCAGGTTCCGGGCGTACCGGCAAGAGGGTCGAAAGCCATGGTGCGGTTGTTTTCCAGAGTGTGTGGGTGGCACGTCCCAGAGCCTCAGGCGATGGGCGTGGTGATAGGCCAAACCACGCCCATCGCCTGAGGCTCTGGGACGTGCCACCCACTCAATTCGTTTCAGCCCTTCACCACGCCCAGGGGGCGCAGGCGAGCGACTTTCTTTGCCAGGCCGGCGCGGTGAACGACGTCGACCACCAGGCTCACGTCTTTATAGGCGTCGGGCTGCTCTTCCGCCAGGCCCTTCCAACTTCGGCATCTGGCGACAATGCCCTGGTCGGCCAATTCGCGATCGATCCGCCGGCCCTGGGCGGCCTTGATGGCCGCGGTGCGGCTCATCACCCGGCCGGCACCGTGGCAACTGCTGCCGAAAGAACGTTCCATCGAAGCCGGCTGGCCGGCCAGGACCCAACTGGCCGTGCCCATGTCGCCCGGAATGATCACCGGCTGGCCGATCTGCTGGTAGCGAGCCGGCGTTTCCCGATGGCCCGGGGGAAACGCCCGGGTGGCACCCTTGCGATGCACGCAGAGCCGCTTTGGCTTGCCGTCGACGATGTGCTCCTCGATCTTCGCGATATTGTGGGCGACGTCGTAAACCAGGTTCATCTGGAGCTGTTCCCAGTTCTTGCCGAAGAACTCCTCGAAGACCTCGCGGGTTTGCCACATGAGCAACTGGCGGTTGGCCCAGGCATAGTTGGCCGCGGCACGCATGGCCCCCAGATACTGGCGTCCTTCGGGGCTGTCGACGGGAGCGCAGGCCAATTGCCGATCGGGCAACTCAATGCCGTACCGGGCCGGCACCTTGCGCATGTCGCGCAGGGCGTCGTCGCAGACCTGGTAGCCCAGTCCGCGGGATCCGCTGTGGATCATCACCGCGATGCCACCCTCCACCAAGCCCATGGCCCGGGCGGCCTGTTCGTCGACCACTTCGTCGACGACTTGAACCTCGAGGAAATGATTGCCCGAACCGAGGGTGCCGCACTGGCCTTTGCCGCGTTCCATAGCCTTCTGGCTGACGGCCTCGATATCGGCGTCGTCGAAACCGCCGCCCGCCTCCGTGCAGTCGAGATCGCCCTCGGTGGCCAGGCCCTGCGTCTTGAGGAACTTCGAACCGTCGCGGAGCAGGTTCTTCATATCCTTGCCACGGAAATCGTAGGGACCGCTCTTGCCCACGCCGGCCGGGATGCGGCCGAACAGGAGGTTCGTCAACGCTTCGATCCGGCCTTCGACGTCGTCCTGCATCAGGTTCGTCCGCACCAGCCGCACGCCGCAGTTGATGTCGTAGCCCACGCCGCCGGGCGAGATCACGCCGTCTTCCTCCGGATCCGTGGCGCACACGCCGCCGATGCAGAATCCGTAGCCCCAATGGATGTCGGGCATGGCCAGGCTGGCCGACTGAATGCCCGGCAGGTGAGCCACGTTGGCCACCTGCTCCGGGGCCTGGTCGGCGCGGATCTGGTCCATGAGCCGGTCGTCGGCAAAGATCCGGCCCTCCACACGCATCCCCGACTTGTAGCCCTTCGGAATCCGCCAGACGCAATCGTCCAGCTTCTCCAACGGTCCGTCGTAACCGCCCTTCGCCATGGTTTGGGCTCCTTCTGCTCTACAACTCCCTGCGGGGTGACCGAGGAAGACGTCCGGGTTCGTGCCAGTATGGCCAGAACCGGCGACCTGCCTGTCGGCCACCCGTCATTCTTGCATCTTTCCAATGACCCGGCCAGGGACCGCCAGGTTCGGGCAGGCGAACTGCAAAGTAGCAGGCACGCTCCGCCGTGCCGTCCGCAGAACTGCCGGAAATCCCGATTTCCCGCGAACGGCGGTCGGAGAGTGCCTATTACTTTTCTTGCCACAAGAGGACTTTGCAGTTCTCATGTAGGTTCGGGGGGGCCTTTGGTGAGAAGGACGTCGTTCGGACGGAAAAGGGCCCAAAGCCTTGCGTACGGCCAAAAACCTGGAACAGAGAAGAGGCATTATACTGCCCCGAAGCGGAGTATGGTGCCTCTTCCCTGGCCCGGCAGGCAATATCGCGCACGGCCGCCACAAGTGAGCGATTGGTGGCCTCCGCAAACACAGGCCAAACTGCATCAAGACCGCTTTGGCAATCCTCTCTCCAGCCGTTACACTGAGAAAGATAGACAATCCTACCCACATCCTTCCTGCGAGAATTCTCGTGCGCATTTCCTTTGCTCTGGGCCTAATGGCGTTTCTCCTACCCTCCCCGACCGCAACTCCAGCGCTCTCTGCCGAGCCGCCTTCGGCCGCCGCGGCTTTCCGGGCCACAGTCCTGGGTATCGGCCCGGCCGTCAGTTCTTCCGAGATCGGCGATCGCCTCAAGAAGGTGGTCCACCAGGTCGAGCTGGTCGATCCGGTGGCGCCGACCGTGCCCGCGAAATCCTACGAACTTGTTCAGTCGCTGGACGAAAACGGCTTTCCCGTCTGCTACTCCCTGTCGTTTGTAACCCACGTGTGCAACGACCAGCAGTGCCTGCCGGTCGAGGTGACCATGACCTGGGATGCGCTGGGTTACTACGAGCGGCTCACTTATCCGCCGGCCAAACCGCTCACGAAGAAGGACCACGTGCCCTTCACGACCGAAGACTACGCCAAGCTCGACCGGATTCTCCGCGATCGCGGTTCCATTCTTGCCGCTTGGACCCTCGCCTTCCTGGAGAAACCGCTGGAGCCGGTGGAGGCCGTGGCCGACGTCGGCGGAGTGGACGCCGTGACGGCTCCGACACCGACCACGGTAAGGGATTCGGTGATCGAAGACGCCGCCTACACCTCCTGGGCCCTGTGGCACTGGGCCAACGGCGAGATCGTGCCCATACTACGCCGCCTCACCGAGGAGCGATCCACGCCCGAGTACCTCAAGCACCTGCTGACCTCCGACGACCGGCGGCACGCCGACTACGCCCTGGAGTACGTGATCGAACACAGTCCGACCGACACGCAGTTCGTCGACGACGTCGTCCACATTCTCGCGACGGGCGAGCGAGACCAGATCCCCCAGGCGATCGAGTTCCTGGAAAAGGCGATTCCCGACAGAGAGAGCTTGTATGCCAAGCTGGTCGACGCGTGCGTGCGGATGCAGGCTGCCGACTGCCCCATCATCCTTCAGAAGCTCGCCGACGAGCCGAATCTGCCGCCGGCCGCGCTGGAGGCGCTGACGGGCAAAACGTCCGAGCTGCCCTACTTTCCGGTCCACCTGGTCCTGCGAATGCTGGAACAGCGCAAGTTCGCTTCCGGGAAAACGATCGCCAACGTGGCCGCACTCCTCGACAGCGACGATTTCTTCATCGCCCGCAGGGCCTATGAGCATCTCTCCCAGCAGAAGCTGGACGCCGCGCTGCAGGCCCGGCTCGACGCCTTCCGCGAGGAGAACCGGAATCGGCTCTAGTTGGGTTTGCCTGATTCCCGGGAGAATTCGCGCGGTCCTTCTCGCGTCATTCCCGCGCAGGCGGGAATCCAGACACTCGGCAAACGGCACTGGATTCCCGCCGGTGCCTACAAAATGGTGTGGATGACCGCACCGCCACTGGATAGGCCATCGCCCAAACCACTTAAAGCATTGCACCCATACGCCTTGAGTGCTAGAATCACCGGCATTGAGGGGGCGTTGCTGTGCATCCGCACGCCTCGTTGAAGGTTGTTGACTGCACAACAGACATGGCCATGGTTTGGTGGGGGGAGGCATGGGAAACAAACGCGAGTTGACTCAGGCTGAGTTGCAGAGGCTCCAGCGCATTCTTGCGTGTACGAATCTCAGAAGGCAACGCGATCTCGCCGTGCTGCTCTTCGTTCTATCAGGACTCACACTGATCGGCGTGCCGTTCCTCTCCGGCTTCAGTCCGTTTGGCTTCCTGTTTGGCGCGACGCTGGCCATGGCGGCCTTCTTCCTTGGCATGGCCAGGCTCGGCTACTATAAGCTATTCAGACTAATCCACCACCTCGCGGCCCAACACGACCCGCAACAGGTCGCCAGGCCGGTGTCGATGAGATCCTCATGCAGATACGCGTGCATGGCCGCGACCCTTGGTTGCGCCATCCTGGTTCTGGCGATCCTGGCAGCACTCCATACGATACGCCGCGATGCGCAGGCAAAATGGACGATTGCCGAGGATTACCTGGCGGAGCACAGCGATGTGGCTCTTGAACAAGCGAAGTCATTAGTCTCCATGGTCGGCGATGGTGAAGCCCCTTTTATAAGATTGAGTGGATCAGACGTCCCGGCCGGGCTTGCTGTACCCCAACTGAAGTTTGCAGAGGTCTGGCCCACCCATGTGAATCTCATTCTGTACACCAATCCGGATGTCGTTTCCGGGTTCCGAGTATGGACGTCTTCGGTAGCTGCGGAGTACCAGGACAGACCCACGGTAATCCCGTTCGTTTTCAGATACCGCTATTGTGACGACTTCCCAATATCCGCAGCCAATCGCCCCTGAGGTCAGGGAAATTGAAGCTGGTTCAGGCGATCCTTGACGACGTGCCTGGCACGCGCCGGTAGTTGCTGATTCCTTACAAGGGTTCCAATACCGCATGAGACTCTGCAACGGATGTTCGCCCCTCGCGCTATTGGCTTTGGGATTGCCGGCGTTGTTATCTGGCTGTGGACGGGCGTCAGGTCCGAGTGACCTGCCGGAACAAGTTCAGACCGTGACGCAGGTTGCCTATGTCGCACTTCTATTTCGGCACGAACACGGTCGACTGCCAGAGTCTATGGACGAAATCCTCTCGTATGCCCCGACGATGCCACGAACGGACAAGTGGGGCAATGAAATCAAATACCAAAGGGAACGTCCCGAATTCACGATTTCTTCCGCCGGACAGAACAAGAAGCTTGGAACAGACGATGATATGAAGGCCATACTGAAAGTGCCACCCTCCGAGTGAAAACAACCGGGCAAGGTCGGCCTGGATTTGCGGAACTACTGGGATGTTTACAGACCTATGAGCCCAACCCAACCAAGGCGTGCAGTGAAGTCACCGACCCGGCCGGAGACAGATCAATGCGTTACTGCCGGTTAGTGAACTGAAGATGAAGCCTGTAATCCCAACCGACCCGGAAGAAGAACGCTCAAAAGACAGAATCGCGATCTAGTTGTTGCCGGAGCAGATCGCCAATTGATGCAAAGGTATTGGCACGGATTTCGAGCGAGAGACGTGCCTGGATGATGTTTGGCTCTTCACTGAGGGACTTATGCCGATGCAGACGACTGTCTTCCTTGTCAAGGCGAATGACCGCTTGATTTCTCACTGCAGGTGCCAGTGCCCGCCGATAGGCGCCCCAGCCCAAATGGACTGTCCCTGGTGCGGCTGTGGCTGGCTTTTCGTTTGCCCGATCTGTCGCAAGGCTTTCACATTCGCCCGGGCCGAGAAGGTCAAACTTAGCTGGGAGCAGCTCGCTCATCGTGACCTTGACGGCAAATGGGGACGAGATCCGAGTCCCGAAGAGGTCGTGGAGTGGATCGACTTCATGAAGATCCTCACAAAAGACGTCGAACTCGGAAGGGAATACGCATACATTGACGGGTGGGTGTTCCCTGTGGACGAAAGGGATCTATGGTTTGAAGGGTGGCATGCGCGTCATGAGCTTGAGCGGATACCGCAGGTGGTGGCACTCGAGGACCGTACGTATCTCGAACGGACGCTGGGCAGCCAGGAGTACTGGCGCTCGCGCCGACTGCAAGAACAATAGAATGCGAACTCGCCGCGGGTCTTGATCTGCGTCGACTCAATCCGGTGACGTTCGAAGACATCCAGGTCTTCCAGGGATCAGACGATAGTGCCACGCCTCGTCCGGCCATGGTGAATTCCTCCAAGGAATCCACGAATCCTTGGGTCGTATTCTCCTCTCACTCATCCGGGGGTGTTCAAAAAACCTCTTGACATTTCCTGCCCGCCTGATATTATCGTACTTGTGTACGCATGTATATTGCATCACGACAACATTCACGCAAGTCCCGAACTGCGGATCCAACTCCTATACCCAACGCCCGCAAATTTGCCCCCCAAGTGAGCCAAAAGGTGCAAGAAACGAAAAAAACGCGTAACAATGGAAACAATGACAACAATGCAAAGAACGCACCGGCTACCGTACTTGCCACACCCAAGAGGACTCCCGCCGCCCCAAGATATTGGCAAAATCGCTCACTCGTTGACCAACTCCCAACCCCATCTTTCTGTCACCAGTCCTTCCGCCGAACATCCTACAATCACACCAACGACCGCTTTCGTCTCCTTCGTGCATTTCGTGGTTTCCCACGCTCCTTTGCCCCAAAACCACAAGTCACGCCGGAGCAATCGTGCCCAGATTCAACCCCGCCGCACACGCAAATGCCGCGATCGCCTGGGCATGGTTGAACTCGCCCGAGCGGATCAGTTCACCGACTTCCGCCAGGGGATAGGTCACCACCTCGATCTGTTCCAACGGGTCGAGAGCCTGGCCGCGAACCAGACGGCAACCCTGAGCCAGGACCACGTGGCAATGGGCGCAGTTGAGAGCCGGGTTCGGCAGCAGTTCGGCCACCTTCCGCACGCTGGCCGCCTCGTAGCCCGTCTCTTCCAGCAGCTCCCGCCTCGCCGCTTCTTCGGGCGATTCCTCGCCGTCGATCAGCCCGCCCGGAATCTCCAGCACCACCTGGCCCACCCCGTGCCGAAACTGCCGCACAAACACCACCTGCCCGTCGTCCGTGACCGGCAGAATCACCACCCAGTCGGGCGATTCGCACACGAGGAAGTCCGCCTCCGTCTGTCTCGGCTCGAACCGGTAGCGATCCGTGCGGACCTTGGTCACCTTGTACTCGGCCACATAGCGGCTGCTCAAACGGGTCCAGCTTCGATCGGGCATCGCGGGAGTCTTCAGTTGTTAGGGTTCAGGGTTCTGGGTTCAGCAATGAAATCGTCGCACCTTGATCCGAAATCCACCCGGCACGTCCTCTTCGGTAGCCAGCACGATATAGCCGCCGCCGCAGCCGGACGTGATCCGCCCGTAGCAGGCGTACGAGTCGAGTTCGGCGTTGATCTCATCGTTGGTCGTCAAGGGCAGGATCTCGGCCCAGGCGTTGTGCGTATCGGTCAACGACTTGCCCAGCTTTCGAATGTCCTTCTGGAGAATCGCCTCCCAGCACAGATCGCCCGCGGCGCCAAGCCGCGCAACGCCTTCGGTCGTGATGTTCTGCCTGGTCAACGGATCGTAGCCGGGCGGCCGGGAAAAGAGTTCCACCAGCACGATCGACTGCTCGATCCAGTTGCAGACGTCGTCGTCGACCGTCGAGTCGATTCTCTCGGGCCAATAGTTGCCGTCGTAGTAGAGCCGGTTCGCGCCCGGCATGGTCAGACCGAGGTGATCCTGCGATCCGGAAACGTACTTCGTTCCCGGGGGGTTCTCGTAACCGAACAACAGCCGGGCCAACTCGACCGGATCGTCCGGGAAGAGGTTATAAGGTTGAAGACGTTGCCACACGTTTCGCGTACTGGTAGCCATCCCGCTCCGCAGATTGAACTCCCGCGTCGGGTGGATATTGACGACAACGACCGAGCCGGGATGGTGCTTCGAGACGAAAGGCTGATCCATCCATCCGCCCGCCATGCAGATGCGGTAAGGCAGTTCGTCCGCCGCCGCTCGATCGGCCTCGCCCGCCAGCGACGCCTTCACCTCGCTGGAACTCCTGGGAGGCAGTCCCGCCTTGGGAGTCCGCGGCAGCACGATCAGCTCCACCCCGTACCGCTCGCAAAGAGCCCGCTTGCCGTCGGTCAGTCCGTCCTCATTAACGACGAAGTACTCCGGCCGGATCTCGGCCATGTCGGGCTCGAAGTCCAGCATGCCGCTTCCGGAAGAAACTCGGGCGTGGGTCACATGGCGGCAGGCGGCGACCATGTAGACGCGTTCGTCCTGGGAGAATCTCGTATCGTGGCCTTTCAAGAATCGGACATTCTCGTCCGACCCCACGCACACATACAGGTCGCCGTATTGAGAGGCGGTTTCGAAAAATCTGACATGTCCCGCATGGAGCAAGTCGTAGCATCCGCTGACCAGGACCTTGGGACGTGAACTCATGGGGACAATCCTCTCCCGGACTCCGGGAACGAAAGAAAGGACACCATACGGAGCCGACCTCAGGCGGAACGTGAAGTATAACGAAAAACTAAGTTCCCTGGCGTCGCCGCAAGCTGCGCAGGTCAAGTTTTGCGGCCTCATGACGTGATTGTAGTTGCGCATTCCCGGCCGAAAAGGGGCCTGAGGGCGGCTTTCCCAAGGGATTGGGCTTGAGTTCGGTTTGTTCAAGAGGTACAACCAAAACTTCAATGACAGATCTCCCGGCTGCCGCTAAACTACGCCGGTGACCGGCGATGGAACGCCATCCACTCCAAGGCACAACTCCCAATTGGCAGGAAGGAACAAACCGATGCAGAAGAACGACTTGATCGTAATCGCGGGAGCAGGCGGCTTCATCGGCGGATCGCTCGCTCGCTACTTCACCAACAAGGGCTTCACCAACATCCGTGCCGTCGACAAGAAGCCGATCGACCAGTGGTACCAAAAGACCCCAGGCGTCGAGAACATCCCCGAGTGCGATCTCAATCTCCGCGAGAACTGCTTCAAGGTCTGCGAGGGAGCGGTGGAGGTCTACAACTTCGCCGCCGACATGGGCGGCATGGGGTTCATCGAAAACAACAAGGCCGAGTGCATGCTGACCGTGCTGATCAGCACCCACATGCTCCTGGCGGCCAAGGAAGTGGGCAAGGTCGAGCGGTTCTTCTACTCGTCGTCGGCCTGCGCCTACAACACCCAGAGGCAGCAGGAGACGGACGTCACCGCCCTGAAAGAATCCGACGCCTACCCGGCCATGGCCGAAGACGGCTACGGCTGGGAGAAACTGTTCACCGAACGGATGTGCCGCCACTTCATGGAAGACTACGGCATGGAGACTCGGGTCGCCCGCTTCCACAACGTCTACGGCCCCTATGGCACCTGGGACGGCGGGCGCGAAAAGGCCCCCGCCGCCATCTGCCGCAAGGTCATTGCCGCCAAGGACGCCGGTTCCGACGAAATCGAGATCTGGGGCGACGGCGAGCAGACCCGAAGCTTCATGTACATCGACGATTGCGTCAAAGGCATCGACATGATCACCCACAGCGACATCCGCGAGCCGATCAATCTCGGCTCGTCGGAACTCGTCTCGATCAATCAGCTCGTCGACTATGCGGAAGAAGTCGGCGGGGTGAAGCTCAAGCGGAAATACAAACTCGACGCCCCCAAGGGCGTTCGCGGACGCAACAGCGACAACACCATGATCCAGGCGCGCCTCGGCTGGGAACCCAACCTCCCGCTCCGAGAAGGGATCGCCAAGACCTACGCCTGGATCGAGCAGCAGTACGCGGATCGAAAGGCAGGGAAGCCGACGGTGAGTTAACCCCCCCGACAGCGAGTGCGGAGTCATGTTGAAGACCGGCATCCTGAACCCCAACGTCCTTTCGCTGCTCGCCCGCGTGCGCCACACCAACACGCTGGTGATCGCCGATCGAGGTTTCCCCTTCTGGCCGCAGATTGAGACCGTCGATATCTCCCTGGTCGACGACATCCCCACCGTTCGCCAGGTCCTGGCCGCCTTGCGGGGCAACTTCGTGATCGGGGCCGCCTTCATGGCCAATGAGTTCCTCGGCGAAAACGGCGCCGACGTGCAGCGGCACTATGCTGAGTTGCTCGCCCCCGTCGAGGTCCGTTTCGAGCCGCACCTGGAATTCAAAACCCGCGTCCCCAAAACGATCGGCCTGATCCGCACCGGCGACACCACCCAGTACGGGAACATCATCCTCGAATCCGCTTGACCACGTGAGGTGGAACCCGTCCCATGCGCTACGCAACCGTCATGGCCGGCGGCTCGGGAACTCGGCTCTGGCCCATGTCCCGCGCCGGACTCCCCAAGCAACTCATACCCTTCATTCGCGGACGTTCGCTGCTCGAAATCGCCGTAGATCGCCTGGCCGGGCTCGTCGCCCCAGAACGGCAATTCATCTGCACGGGTGAGAAGCACCGCCGGCAGATCCTCGCCGCCATGCCCGGCCTGGCCGACGACCGGATCCTCGGCGAACCGCAAGGGCGCGATACGCTGGCGGCCGTCGGCTTCCCGGCTGCCGTTGCCATGCGCGACGACCCCGACGCCGTCATGGCCGTCTTCACCGCCGACCACCTCATCGAACCGATCGACGACTTCCAGCGCCGGGTCGAAATAGGCTACCGGATCGCCGAGCAGAACCCCAACACGCTCGTCACCTTCGGAATCAAACCGACGCACGCGGCCACCGGCTTCGGCTACGTCGAAATGGGCGAGCCGCTGAGCGGATTCGATCAGGCCTATCGGACGGTTCGCTTCGTCGAGAAGCCCGACCGGCAGACGGCCGAGCAGTATGTCGCGTCCGGCCGCTATGCTTGGAACAGCGGCATGTTCGTCTGGCGGGCCGACACGCTGCTCCAGTGCATTCGGCGCTACAAACCCGACGCTCACGCCGACCTGATGCGAATCGCCGATGCCTGGGGAACTCCCGAGCAGGCTGACGTGTTGGAGGCGGTCTATCCCACGCTCGAGAAGATCAGCGTCGACTTCGCCGTCATGGAGCCGGCCTCAACCGATCCGGCCGTCGAAGTCGCCACCGTATCGATGCCGCTCCGCTGGCTCGACGTCGGGAGCTGGCCCGCCTACGGCGAAACCCTCGAAGCCGACCCGTCCGGAAACCGCACGGCCTGCAACCGCGTCGTCCTCCTCGACTCCTCCAACAACCTGGTGGTCGGCGACGATCCCGATCATCTCATCGCCGCGGTCGGAATCGAGAATCTCGTGGTCGTCCACACGCGAGAAGCGACCCTCATCTGCCGCCGCGACCACGCCGAGAAGATCAAGCAACTGCACCAGGCGATCGGTGAGAAGTTCGGCGACGAATACCTGTAGGGAGCATAGTGTCGTTGTTCGCTCCGCGAATAAGCGTCTTCTCGCAAAGCGAAAGCGACTTTCCCCGGCCAGGACCAATAGGCGAGTTGAGCTACCGCCGCAGCTTCTGATACAGGCTGACCAGAAACACCAGCGCCATGGGGGCCGCCGCCACAAGGGCAAACCCGACCCAATAAATCGGCTCGCCCGGTTTGTGCCGCGTGAGAATGCTCCACGCCCCGGCCAGAAGCCCCACGGGGATTGCCAGGAAGAACAACGTCGCCATCCCGAACTGGTAGCGCCTCCGATGAGGTCGGTCGTCGCGAGGCTCAAAGGGATTGCTGGACACTAGTTAGCGCCTCCAACTCATTAGCGGACCGGTTCCTACCCCGACGTCCCAGAGCGGGGCAAGCCCGCAACCCAACCTTCACAAACATGCGCGCACCATGCGCACAAGTCCAGCACAAAGACACTAAGACTTGAGTTTCGCAATCCGCTTGACGACGTCGGCTTGGGTCCAGGAGCGATCGGTGGGCAGAATGACGTAGCATGCCTTGTCGTTGCAGCAGTCGACGATCACTTGCCGGCTGTTGGGGGTGCTGAAACCGGTGGGACAGGGCTCGTGCCCGCTGATGAGCACTTCCGCTTTAACCTGAGTGGCAAACGCCTCGGCATTGTCTTCCCGATAGTCTCGTCCCCAGACGAGATCGAAGATCGGGCCTCGCCCGTGAAAATCCGCCAGTTCGAGTTCCCGATGGAAGACGCTCACGTCGAACGGGCTGGTATCGCTCCCCTGAGGGATGCTGTGGCTGCAGAACACTCCGCCCGGCAACCGGACCGCCAGGGGCGACGACTGGATAAACGCGAACGACGCCTCGCGGACTTTGTCGGCCGCCGGACCATAAGCGTGCTGCAATCCAAGGCGGAACAGCAGATTCAGCATCTGGTTGTTCTTCTGGATCGGATAGTCGGTCAACTCGGCCAATTCGTGATTGCCGAGCAGGAAATGCACTCGCCCAGGAAACTCGGTGACCGTCTTGGCCACGTCTTCGAGCAGCGTATGTGACATGCAGCCGCCGTTGGCCGGATAGACGGGGCCACCGTGGCAGACTTCCTGCAAGATGAGATGACGCCGCGGATTGTTCCGCAGATCGGCGATACGGCGGATCGCGTTGAAGTTGTGCCGATGCCCATGAAGATCGCCGGTGATCATGACCTCCGCGGCCGAATCGGGGCCGAGTACGACCACGTTGCCGGCCCGATCCGGATTCTCCCGGTTGATGCGGGCGGCCTCCTCGAAGCACTCGATGATTTTCTCAATGAACTCGATCGACGCGACCATGGATCTCTGGTTTCCTGCACATGGCATGACTGTCCCAATGCAAAGGATATCCGCCTCGGCGACAGCCGAAAACCCCGGCGCACTGACTGGAAGGGCGAGAGACCCAGCATGACTTCTATTCGCCACCCCCCCAACCGAGGCAGGGAGTTTGCTTTTTTGAGGATATTCAACGGTGCTTGCGGCCCCGGGCCGGTTGTACCTGTCGTGCCGAGGGAGCCAGTTCTGCCGATTTTCTGGACTCTGCCGATTGTCCGGCCGATGTCATGGGATAGGAGAGAAATCGTTCTGCGACGCCGCACCGGGGGGCCGGTTCCCGCGGCAAGGACCATAGGGCCTTGCATGCCTGGCGGTATCCGGAGAACGACCCGAAAGGAAACAGAAGACAATGAAGAATGCATGGCTGATTTTGTTGGCGGTCGTCCTCGCGGTGGGAGTGACCGGGTGCGCCCATCAAGGAATGTATGGCGGCTGCATGCAAGGCAGTTGCATGGCGGCCCCTGAAACCTGCGCTCCGTGCGGCATGGGCGGCGGAATGGGCCACGGCTGTGGTTCGGGGCCCTGTGTCATGGGCGGCGCTCCGCTCAGTGCGATGCAGTATCCGTACTACACCACACGCGGCCCGCGAGACTTCTTCGTCAGCAGCCCGAAGCCTCTCGGTCCCTGAGGCAGATTCGGCCGTTCTGTTAGCGGCCCTGAGAAACACGAAGATCGGACGCCCCCGGCTCCGGGTGCGTTTGATCATTTCTTGAGTAGGCCGACAAGCCTGCTGGGGATTAGTACTGCCGCTCGATTGAAATGATCCTATTTCGTGGGCTGCCAGGCTGGCTCGACCATCTGGGCATTCATCGCCTCCCAGACGCGCTTCAACTCGCCCAACTTGTCAGGATTCTCCTGAGCCCGGTCGTCCTGCTCGGCAAGATCGTCGGCCAGGTCATAGAGATGCCACTCGGCGTCCCCTCGACCCGGGTTGCGCAGCAGCTTCCAGTGGCCCACGCGAACGGCGGTCCGTTGGTTCATCCGCCAGAACAGCATGTCGTGAGGCCAACCGGCATTCTCGCCGCTCAGATACGGCATCAGGTCGACCCCGTCGATCGGGCGGTTCTTCGGCAAGGGAGCCCCGGCAACTGCGGCCGCCGTGCCGAAGATGTCGAGTGAGATCACCGGTTTCTCGTAGATTTGGCCCTTCGGCAGGCAGCCTTTCCACTGCACCATGAACGGCACGCGGATTCCCCCCTCGTAGACGTCGCCCTTTTCGCCGCGCAGCGGCAAATTACTCGAAGTCAGTTCCCGGGTTGGGCCGCCGTTGTCGCTCAAAAAGAAAATGAGCGTATTGTCTTCCAGTCCGGTCTCACGGAGTGTTGCCAGGACTGCCCCCACACTGTCGTCCACGTTGCCCAGCATGGCGGCAAAAATACGGCGATGAACGTCGTCGATCTGCCCGAAGCGAGCCATATACCTGTCGGTTCCCTGCAACGGGCTGTGCACCGCGTTGTAGGCCAGATAGAGAAAGAACGGTTTGCGCTGGTGCCGCTTGATGAAGTCGACGGCTTCCCGCGTCAGTGCATCGGTCAGATACTCCTGCTCTTCCACCGGCTGGCCGCCGCGCAGAATCGGGTTGTTGGCGTCGTAGGCCGGTTCGTCGTGTCTCATGTGGGTCGTGTAGATCAGATTCCCGTCGATCCAGCGGCCCTGGCCGCCGTCGGGCAGAGCTTTGCGCCGCAACATCGTCGTCACCTGCCGATAGGGCGGCGCAACGTAGAAGTGCCCTTCGTGCAGGAACCCGAAGAACTCGTCGAACCCGCGACGCAGCGGGTGGTACGGCGCCGATCCGCCCAGATGCCACTTGCCGATCAGGCCGGTCGTGTAACCCGCGTCGTGCAAGTGCTGGGCCAGGGTCAATTCCGAAACCGGGAGACCGCAACCGGGCTCCTCATTGCGAGCCCCGATTGGGTTGAATTCGTAGCCGAACCGAGTCGGAAACCGGCCCGTCATCAACCCGGCCCGCGACGGGCTGCAATAGGCCGCCGTGACATACCCGGCCGTGAACCGGATACCCGACGCCGCAATCGAATCGATGTGCGGTGTGGGAATCTGAGCATTCCCCTGACAACCCAACTCACCATAGCCCAGATCGTCGGCCAGCAAGACCACGATATTCGGCTGGTCGGGCCGCGCTAAATCGCCGGCCCGGGAATTCTCGGGCAAGACCGAAATCGAACCGAGCAGCAACAGGATGCAAGTGATTCGGCCAAGATCGTCGTCGAGTATGCCGATCGTATCAGGCATTGCAAGGCCAGCCTGCAGAATCTACTTGGACGCCTCACACTCCGCCACCTTGGCGTTGTAGAACTCGTCGGTGAGCAGCCACTCCTCGTAGAGAAGCCTGAGCTGTCGAAGACGTCCTTCCACTTGCCGCTTGGTGAACTGGGCCGGCGTGGCTCCCGCCTTGGGGGGCTTCACTTCCACGGTTGTCTCCTTGGGAATCCGCGTGGGCGGCGGCCGCCTGAACGGATTGGAGACCAGCAACGAGAACTCCTCGGCCGGCAGCAGATGCCGCCACAGGAAGGCCTGCATGCGGTCCTCGGCGGGCACGACCTCGTGAACCACTTCTTGATCCCCGATCTTCGCTCGACCTTCGATCACCAGGCGAACGGGACCGTCGCTCACCGCCAGCGACGTCTTGATCCCGAATTTCACGGTCTCGGCGCCCTTCTTCAGGGTGACCGGCGACGCAGAAAAGCCCTTCTTGGGGGCTGCCAGAGTCAACACGATGTCCCCGTCGAAACCGTCCTTGCGAATTGCATAGACCGTGACGGCAGCAGAGCCCCTGCCGCGAATGCCGCCGCCCGACGGCACGGCACGCAAGGCGAAATCCGGCCGGGGAGCGCTGAGACGCAACCGGTACGCATGGTCCTTGCCCCCGCTGCGAGCCGTGTCGCCCAGATGGACGAAATAGGTGCCGTCGGCGGGCAACTTGACCATGAGGCAGGAATCGGCATGGTGCGTGTTCAGCCCGACGCCCGGATCCTCGCAATCGTCGTTCAAGGCCAGCACCTTGCCGCTGGAATCCGTCAGCTTCAGCATCGAATCCACCGGCGAGTCGAGACGCCGCGCCATGACCTCCGCAACGATCGTGTCGCCCGCCTTGCCTTCAATCTGAAACACGTCCCAATCGTCGCACTTGTCGATCCGACCGTTGACGATGATGGGGAGAGTCACCTTCTGAGCGCGCGACGGATCGTCGTTCGACTCCTTGTCGAGACACTCCGGCAACGTATCCAGGGCGAACGGCACGCGATTGGTCACCATCTTGCCCTTTTTCGCGGTTACCCAATGGATCCCGGCCTCGGCATCTTGAGAGGGGGCACACACTTTCGCCCCATTCAGATGCCAGCCGTCCATCTCGATCCCCGCCGCCTCGCCCACGCGACCCCCTAACGGAAAGACGCTCGTCAGATAGGGAATCTCGCCGAGCGTGACGCGATATACAAAATCCTCGCGGCCACGGAACAGGGCATCGGTGATCGTCAGCACATACTCCCCGTCCTTGGGAACCTCGAAACAGAACGTCGGGTCGGGCTTGAAGCGGAAATCATCGTTGTAAGCCACCTCTTTGCCGTCCGCATCGCACACGCTCACCACCGGCTGGAACCAACCGGGTACGGCGTCGGCAATGTATGGCACGAGGCTCCTCGCGTCGACCGAGGCAACAAGTTGTTGGCCCTTCTCGGCAGTGAAACGGTAGCGATTGAATTCACCCGACGCGATCTGCCCGTTCATCGTGCACGGGATCGTGATTTGCACTTCTTCTTCCTCGGGCGGCCTCTTCCGCTGCGCCAGCGCCTCTTTGCCAAGCACCTGGACGTCGGACGTGGTCATCGGCTTGCGGGCGACTTCCGGCACCTGGCCAACGTGAAAAGGCATCGGGTTCGTCATCCCTTGGGCCGTGATCAGCCTCAGTTCCCGCGGGCCGGGTTCGGCATCCGGGGCGATCGTCACTTCGATCACCGCAATGCTCGACAACGCGGCGCAGGCCGGACGATTGACCCATTCCCGGACCCGGCTCTCGATGTTGGCGATGATCTCCCGCGTTTCCTTGTCCGCCGGCGCGGGCTTGGCCTTCGCCCAGCTTCTGGTCCTGGTTCTTGCTGCCGGCTTCAAGTCCCGCAGTTGCTCCCGGAGGAGCGTCATCTCCTGGTTGCTCAAGCGGCGGTAGTACTGGACCAACTTGGCCGAGACGCCTTCTCCGGTGACCACGGCGCCGCTGGCACCGTCGATTCGCTGTCCGCCCAACTTGACCTCGACGGTAGTGCCTTGCTGGCCGCCCGCGGGATAGACGAAGCCGATGTAGGGGGTCGACTGCCCCTGCGCCGACGAGGCAACGGCCAACCATCCAACCAGCCCCATGATCGGAAGCCATTGAACTCTACTCATGAGCCACTCCGTAGTCTTGACCGCAAGAACCGAACATCGTGTCGGATGGGATCTGCCGGCCCTCACATGATCTCCGTGAGAAGTCCGGCCGACTTGGCCCCCTCCGCCTCACTGGGCAACACGTAAGCCTCCTCGCCCATCGGGTGCGGCAGTTTTGCCCGGGGATCAATCCCGGCCAACTGATAGATGCTGCCGATCAGGTCCACCGGATACACGGGCCGCTCCTTGACCTCCTCCCCCTTCTCGTCCGAAGAGCCGACGACCTGCCCCCCCTTGAAACCGCCGCCGGCAACCAGCACAGAGAACACGTTTCCGTAATGATTGCGGCCGCCGTTCCAGGGCGGCTGCCAATCCACCTTGGGACCGCGTCCAAACTCCCCGCAACACCACACGATCGTGGTTTCGAGCAACCCGTGATCGTGCAGATCGAGCAGCAGACTGGCCAAGCCCTGATCCAGTTGCGGCGTCTGGCGACGCATGGTCTGGAAATGATTCTTGTGGGTGTCCCATCCGCCGGGATAGTTGATCGTGATATAGGGAACCCCCACTTCGACCATCCGCCGGGCCACCAGGCATTCCTGCCCGAAGGTGTGCCGACCGTACCGATCCCGCAACTCCTTGGGTTCCTTCGAGAGATCGAACACCTCTTTGCCCGCCCCCAGGATCAACTCGTAGGCCTGGTCTTTCGCTTCCTTGGCAGCAGCCAGTTGCGGATGGCCGCCCATGGCACTTGCCATCGAATCCATTTTCTCGAGCAACTCGCGGCGAGCCTTCTGGCGATCGTCGGTGATCCCCCGGGCCACCACGCCTTCCACCTCAAACCGGCCGGCGTTCGGATCGCCCCCGGTTGCAAACGGTTTGAAACTCGGTCCCAGGAACCCTTCTTCCGAAAACCGGCCTGCCGCCTTGGTCAGCACCACGTAAGGGGGAATCATGCCCTTGTACTCGGGCTTCTTGAACAGGGCAAACACGGCGCCCACGCTCGGATAGGCCAATCGCTCGCCCGGCGCGTGCCCGGTCTGCATCAAGTACGCGGCCGTTTCGTGTCCGTTGTTCCGATGGGTCATGCTGCGGATGAGCGAGTATTTGTCGGCTTGCTTGGCCAACTCCGGAAACAACGCCCCCAGCCGGATCCCGTCCACGTTGGTGGGGATCACGTCCATGAACTCGCCCATGTACTCGCTGCCCGCTTCGGGCTTCGGATCCCAGGTATCGTTGTGCGACATGCCGCCCCACAGGAAGATCTGGATAACCGACTTGGCCTTGGCGGGCGCCGGCTTCGGCTCCGACTTGGCGGCCAACGCGTTCGAACCGAATTGGCCCGCCAACACCACGCCTCCTGCACCGCAAAGCCCCTGACGCATCGCCTCGCGCCGAGTGATCGGTGTTCCACTCCTGAAATCGTGGTTCGAGTTCATCGTATCAGGTTCCTTTCATGATGGTCGAATGGACCCGTCGTCTGCCTCGCCGGCTGCGAACTCGGCAGAATCAATGTCGATAAAGAAACTCGGTGCTATTGATCAAACTCCAGGTAATATCGATCGCCCCGACGCCCTTGGACGTGTTGCTCTGAACGTAGTCGGCCACGATCTTCAGTTCGTCTTCGGTCGGCCTGCGGGAGAGAATCGTCAGGTAGAGTTCCCTGGCAATCTCCGCCGGCTTGCGGCCCGAACCGAACAGGGCTCTGAGTTTGGGGCCCTGCTCGAGTTTCTGCTGAATATGGCTCGAATTCAGCATGTGGAGCGATTGGGCGGAAACGGGATTGTTGTCGCGTTCGTTCTCCATGCCTGTGGCCCGCGCCGAGCGCCCGAAAAGGGCCAGAAAAGAACTCGTGATGCTGCCGTCCGCAATCGCGACCGCCCTCAAATCCTTGGGAATGTACGTGAACGGTTCCGGGATGGCGCTGGTGTAAAGGTCCGTCGTGCCCGTGATCTGATTGATCGCGTCGATCAACACCTCGGCATCCAACCGGCGCAGAGGATAACTGGCAAAGTTGGCCGGCGCCTCGGGAGAGTCGAACCGAGGCACCGACGAGAACTGATAAGTCGTCGACGTCAGAATGAGCCGGTAGAGGTGCTTCAAGTCGTAACCGCTGTCCACCAGTTCCTTCTGCAAATAGGCGAGCAATTCCGGATTGCTGGGCGGGTTGCCGTCGCGAATGTCGTCCGGTTCGTGGATGATGCCGCGTCCCAGCAACCATGCCCACACGCGATTGACGATACTCTTCGTGAACCAAGGGTTCTCCGGCCTGATCAGCCAGTCGGCAAACACTTCCCGCGGATCCTTGTCCGCGGGCAATTCGATCTTGGTCCCGTCGGGAAACGTCGCCGTCAGCGGCTTGCTCTGCGAGACCAACATGACGGCTTCCTTTGCGCCGCTTTCAACGACCCGCCCGGCGGTTGTCGGCTTGTCGTGACCGGGCACAGCATTCCCCGGAATTCGCGCCGAACCGAGCGAATCCCAGAAGACGCACTCTTCCTTCCACTCGCTGGTCGGTTTGTAGCCGACCTGCGAGAAGAACACCGCGGTACCCGCCAGGCGGCCTTCAGGCCAGGAGTCGCTTCGCGAACCCATGAATGCCAGTGCCGCCGCGCCCACGATCCCTTCCGGGGTCCTGTTCTGGATCGCACGATAAAAGTTGACCGGCCCCACCCGGAAGTTGCTCCCGCTCGACGTGAGCATCTCGCGAACGAACTGGTCGTAGGGCTTGTTCTCTGCCAGCGACGCCCGCACCCAGCGATGGTACGCCTGGGCCGCATTCGGCCAGAGATTGACCGGAAACTCCGCCTTGATCCGAAGGATGTCGCCCCACTTCATCGCCCAGTAGTCGGCAAACTCGTCTCGCGCCAACAAACGATCGATGAGCGCTTGCCGCTTGTTCTTGTTCGTATCGTTGATGAAGGAACGAGCTTCCGCGGCCGTGGGGAGGGTGCCGATCACGTCCAGGTAGGCCCGGCGGACGAACACCGCGTCCGAGCAAAGGACGGGCCGGATCTTCAGCGAAGACAGCTTGGCGAGAACAATTCTGTCCAGCTTCCCGTTGGCCGTTACCGGTTGGGAACTCTCATAGATGGGGTCATACTCTGCGGCGACCGCCGTGCCACCCACAAGAACCAGCAGTACGTGGACAAGGACCGACGATCTCTTCTTCATGCCTCGATGAACTCCATTGAGGGGCTGCGTTAACCAGGTAGGGAAGTCAAGGATGACACGTTTCAGCAGGGCAGACAACTGCAACCGTCGGCTGCGTCGAACCTCGGGACCGAGGTCTCGGTAGGAACCACTCGCGACTCTGAATAAGTATTCTAACAGGCTACGGACCCGCGTGCCCCTATTCTCAGGCAATCGTGCTGATTCGCCTGGCCTCGAATCGAGTACCCACGATGAATCAACACCTGCGAGCTGCATCCCCCAATTTAGGGGGGCTCAGGCGTGCCTAGTCCGAACCGATGACCGGTCGGATACCAGGAGAGGCACAATCCCGAAAGACCGGGACCGAAATGGGACCAATCCCTTTCTCTAAACCCCGCAGATCAAAGACTGTGGCGAAACTCGGGTTCAGAAAAGCGGGAAGACGTCTTCGGCAACAATCAGACCCTGGCCAAACCCGCCATAAGCGGCTGGAAAAGTGAGTCTAGCCTATGGCATCGTGACCCGCCGATTCCCCTCCGCCGCTTGCCGCTGCACCGAGAATCGCCGTCTGCTCGAGCGTCTTCTCCGCCAGGCTTCGTCCCACCTCCTCCTCATCACCGACGATCACGTGCGCCCCGGCCGCCTCAAACTGGCTCCAATGCAATTGATGGCGAGATCGGACAATCACCGGGGCATGGGGGGCCAGTTCGCGAACATGCTGGAGAACGGTCAGGGCCGGGCGATGGGCCGGCAGGGTGATCACGACCATCTTGGCCGTCCGTACGTGCGCATGCTCCAGCACGTCGAGCTGGGTCGCATCACCCACCTGGCTCATCAGACTCATCGAGTCCGCCGGCTTCCGGGCGGCAGGGTTCAAGTCGAGCACAAGTACGGGTGTCCCCGTCCCGGAAAGCGCTCGGCCCGCCGCCTGTCCTGCCGGTCCGAAGCCGACGATGACCACATGATGAAAGAGCTCTGCACCCCCCGTTCGTTTCGCCTCGCCGACAGCCCGACGACCCCATCGCGCCGCCCATGTGGCCAGCCGGGGCGCGGTCTGGACCAGATAAGGCGTGAACAGGAGCGTCATGATCGCACTGGAAACAACAACCATTTCCGTGTGCTCGCTCACGACCCCGCTGAGTCGGCCGGTCTTGCTCAAGACAAAAGCGAACTCGCCCACTTGGGCCAGGCACATCCCGGTGGCCAGCGACGCTCGCCCGGTCCTCCCCATCGCCCGGAGTATCCCCCAGACTACCGCCGTCTTGCCGGCCACGATCAGAACGGCAACCAGGAATACGAACCAGAAATTCTTGAGAATCCACAACGGATCCGCCACCATCCCCACAGACACGAAGAACAGGGTCAGCAGAATGACTCGCAGTGAGGCAATGTCCGCACGCAGTTGCGTGGCGAAAGGGGAGCTTCCCAGAAACATCCCGGCGATGAAGGCCCCCAGTGCAGGGGATAGCCCGACCGCGTGGGCCGCCCAGGTCGAACCGAGCCCCAACGCCACCGCCATAAGCACGGTCAATTCGCGATTCTGTTCCAGAGTGAGCCCTGCCAGCACCCTGACGGCAACCTTGTTGAGGAAAAGGTAGAGGAACACCACCAGGCCAACTGCGATCGCCAGGAAATTCGGCACGGCAAACGCCATCTCGCCGGACGCACCGCCCCCGCCGAGAGCTGCCATGAGAATCGCCAGCGGCACGACGGCCATGTCCTGAACGAGCAGAATGCCCACCGAATTGCGACCGTGAAGACTGTCGATCTCGCCCCGGTCGATCAATACCCGAAACACGGTGGCCGTGCTGCTCAGACTGATCATGGCCCCCACCGCCGCCGCTTCGGCCGGCCCCAAACCGAACAGAATTCCAGCGCCGGCTGCCAGGATTCCGGTCAAAACGACCTGGAACACCCCGCTCATGAGCGTGCTGCTGCCCAACCCCTTCAGCCGCCGCCACGAGAACTCCAAGCCCAAGCTGAACAGGAGCAGAGCGACGCCGAATTCGGCGATCGCCTCGATATCGTGCTCCGACCGTACGACCTGCAGACTCCCCCGGCCACCCAACACCATCCCGGCGATCAGATACCCGACCAGCGGGCTCTGTCCCAACCGCGAGAGCACGCCGCCAAAGACCAGCGACACGGCCAGAAGAACAACCAACTCGAGAAGAAAGCCCCAGGAGTCCATCCATCACCTTTTCGTTCACTTGAAGCCGTTCGATTCCGTCTCCGACATTCTATCGGCAAGCCGAAGAGCCGCCTTGCAGTCAAGATCGGGCGTCTCCGGAATCCCTCGGCGTCAAACCGAAAAAGGACGCCACAAACCGGCTGGATGGTGAATCGTGCAAAGCCGTCGCGGTCCCAACCTGCTCGACCTGTCCCTGGTTGAGTACGACAATCTGATCGGCCATCGCGGCCGCCTCGGCCTGGTCGTGGGTCACGTGAACCATGGTCAGCCCAAGCTGGCGTTGAAGGCCGACCAGCAACTCGCGCATTTCGGCACGAAGATGCGTATCGAGATGGGCCAGCGGTTCATCCAACAGCGAAACCTCGGGCCGGCGAATGATCGCCCGCCCCAGGGCCACACGCTGCTGCTGTCCACCCGAAAGCTGATAGGGCCGCCGATCCAGCAGATCGCTGATGCCGAGCCAGTCGGCCGTTTCCCGCACCCGGCCGTCAATCTCGCCCTTCGCTACGCCTCGCATTCGAAGCGGAAACGCCAGGTTCCCCCGGACCGTCATATGTGGATAGAGCGCATAGTCCTGAAAAACCATGGCCACGTTGCGCCGGTGCGGCGGCACTGAACTGACGATTCGGCCTCCGATCGCAACGTCGCCCGAACAGGCAGCCTCCAAGCCCGCAATCAGCCGCAACAACGTCGTCTTGCCGCAGCCCGAAGGCCCCGCTAGAACCGTCAGCTTCCCGCCGGGCAGGGTGAGATCGATTGGCCCCAACGTAAAACCACCCTCTTGACCGTTACCGGTCGGGCGGAATCGCTTGATCACGTTGGAGAGGACTACTTCACCCATGCCTACGGACCCGGCGCCGCTTCCACGCGAATCCGGTTGTCGATCCGACGCACCCCCGGCTCCATGGCGGCGATTCGCTCGGCAAACTGGCGATCGGCGGCCGCCGCCACCGTGCCCTGCAGGATGACCGTCGTTCCTTGAATGGCTGCCGAGATCGGCGAGCGGACCCCCACCCCCACCGCCTGCGTGATCCGAGCGCCAAGCGTCGCCGCGCTCGTTCGGCTCAAGCCCGCTTGGCCTGCCACGCCCGCCGGTCCCAAGGATCCAACCGGCCCGAGCCCGTTCATCGGTGCATAACGCTGGGAACTCCCGGCCGCTCCGCCTGCCGCATCCGGCGCCGCCGGCGCAGGAGCGCCGCGGAACCAGCGATCGGGCGAGCTCTGCAGTTCTTCTCCCGTCGGCCCGGGCGCTGCCGGTTGAGGCTGGGGCAAACCCGGCTGCGCCGGCAGTGGCGGTGGCAGATATCGGTCCGGCCGAGTGGGCGCCACCGGCGGGAAGGACGGCTCTACCGCCGGCTGTTGCGAAATATAACCCGGAGAGATTGGGGTGGGTTGCTGGACCGGCTGCTGACGCTCGTACAACTGCTGAAGTTGTTGCTGCTGACGCTGCTGGGCGGCCGCGATACGGCGGGCCTGGTCCTCCAGGTAACCCGGCACCATCTCCGGCTCGAGATAGTAGGCTTCCGGCGGCAGCGGCAGCCTTTCCGGCGCCGCCGGCGAACGGCTCTGGAACGTCGTTCCTCGCTCCGTAGTCGAACGCCCCAAAAAATTGCCGCTCGGACCGAATTCGAGCCCGCTCCTGAACCGGCTCTCGCGCGGCTTCAGCGGCTTGCCCAACTCCCGATCGCCAAACATCCCGCGCGATTGGGCGGACACCTCCCCTTGGAGTCCCAAAACCGCGACCAACACGGCAACCGTCATCCCTGTGTAAGTTCGCATGGCCGGTCCTCCTTTAGAACAACGTGCAAAGTCGTTGTTCGCTCCGCGAACAAACGCTTCTTCCCAGAGCAAAAACCGCCTGCTGATGGCAGGCAACCTCTACTGCGTCCTTGTCAAACGGGGCTATCACGGACCCGTGCGGTGCCCTGAACTCAACGCAAGTAACGCTCCAAAACGCAATTCTATAAGATCTGCCACCGCGATCAAACGAAACTGCCCCCTCCAGAGAGTGTATCGGCGTTCCTTCCCACCGCTCATGAGTCGGCCTTGGCCCTGGAGTGTTGCGGCCCCAGTTCTCATAGACTGGATGCCAAAGGCGCTAAGTGATCGGGGCTATCCGGGTTCTCTCAAGACGAACTGACCGTAACCCGACCGTCTCCAAGAAATGCAAAGGGCTCGAAGCCCTGGAGTCCCGTGCCGACGTCTGCACGGTCGTCCCGAACTTCGAGCCCGGATTCCCCCTGGGGCATCGGTTTGACTATGCCCAGAGATCGTCACTTCCGAACAGACTGTCGATCGCCAGAACCGGATCGAACTCCTCTCCCTCCGGACCGGAATCCAAGCCGGCAAGCGTCGCTGCAATACCTGCCTCGACGGTCGAGGCAGGTTGCTCGGCAGAAACCGATGCCAGCGAGCCGGAGGACGGCCTCACGGTATACATGGCCGACATCAGCAGATCCAGATCGGCCCCGTCGATCCGGCTGTCGGAATCCAGGTCGAACATCCGATCGAACCCGTTCCCGCCCGCGGCCAGAGTCGAAACCGAATCCGCTGCCGTTCCCGAATGAGGCACCCACAGGGCCAGGTCGAAGTGATCGATCCGCTGGTCCCCGTTGAAATCGGCGAAGACGAGGTTGAGATCCGCGGAACCCATCTCGACGTCGGTCCAGTCGACGCCGACGCCCGAACCGGTCATGGCAAAGTTGCCCGGCAGGATCGTCGACGTACCTTCTCCAGCGTCCACCGAGAACTGGGTACTGCCGTTCACAAACGTCCCCGGTTCGCCCGTCCGCTTGAACTGCCACGAAACGAACGGAGCCGCTTCGTCGGCACCGACCATGGCCGTGGCCGTCAAGGCTCCCGACTCGTCGATGATCCCGGGTTCGCCGCTGGCGTCGCCCTGCTGGAAGAAGCTGAAGGCGTCGCCATACACGACTTCGCCGGTCGGCGTGACCGCCAAGGCGTCGTACAACACGTCGATCGCACCGCCGATCACGCCGGCCGGAACGTCGCGCAGATCCTCCACAAAAGCGCTCACCCAGAAGGTGGAATCGGTCCACAACGTGTCGACTTCGGCACCGAACGGAGCCGCCGTCACCTGAAGCTGGATCGACAACTGGGCGCCCGTCACCTCGACGGTCACGCTCGCGGCCTCACTTTCGGCCTGGCCGTCGGCGGCCAGGTAGGTGAAGCTGTCCTGTCCATAGTAGCCGGATTCCGGTGTGTAGGTGAACGAGCCGTCTTCAGCAAGCACGACCGTTCCATGGCTCGGACTGTCCACCAGACGGGCGCTCAACCCATCCCCGTCGACGTCCGAATCGTTGGCCAGCACGCCGGTTTCCGCACCGACCGTCAGCGAACCGCCCTTGGAGGTGGAATACGCATCGGCCGCGACCGTCGGAACGTCGTTCTCGGTCTCGACCGAAATCGTAACCACGATCGGCCCGCTTTCGGCCTGCCCGTCGCCGGCCAGATAAGTGAAACTGTCCTCGCCGTGAAAGTCGGCCTCCGGCGTGTACACGAAGGAACCGTCTGCGGCGAGCGTCACCGTTCCGTGGCTCGGCTCTTCCGCCAGGCTCACACTCAGCGTGTCGCCGTCGACATCCGAGTCGTTCGCCAGCACGCCGCCAATCGCATCCACGGTCAACACGTCGTCCTCCGCCACCCTGTAAGCGTCGTCACTGCCAACCGGCGCGTCGTTCGCACTCTCCACGGTGATCGCAACCGTGGTCACCTCGCCCTCGGCCTGCCCGTCGACGGCGACATAGGAGAAGCTGTCTTCCCCATAGAAGTCGGCCGCCGGGGTGTACTCGAACGAACCGTCCGCGGCCAGCACCACCGTTCCGTGGCTCGGCTGATCGACGAGCGTCGCCGTGAGCAGGTCGCCGTCGGTGTCCGTATCGTTCGCCAGCACGCCGCCCGCGGCGTCCACTGACAGCACGCCGTCCTCGTTCAGCGAATAGGCGTCGCCCGCCGACACCGGCGCGTCGTTGATCGACTCGACGGCGATCGCGACCAGCGTCTCGGTGCTCTGCGACTGGCCGTCGCCGGTCACGTAGGTGAAACTGTCTTCGCCGTGGAAGCCGGGTTCCGGCGTGTACACGAACGATCCGTCTTCGGCAAGGGCCACCGTGCCGTGGCTGGGTTGGCCCACAACGGTCGCGCTGAGGGCGTCGCCGTCGGCGTCCACATCGTTCGCCAGCACGCCGCCGTCCGCGTCAACGGTCAGCACGTCGTCTTCCGCCATCGAATAGGCGTCCCCGGCGGCCACTGGTGTGTCGTTCACCGCTTCCACCATGATCGTGACCGACGCCACCTCCGTATCGACCTGCCCGTCGCTCGCCACGTAGGTGAAGCCGTCTTCGCCGTGGAAGTCGGGTTCCGGCGTGTATTGGAAGGAACCGTCCTCGGCCAACGTCAGCGTTCCATGGCTCGGCTCCTGAACGACGCGAACGCTCAACACGTCCCCGTCGACGTCCGTATCGTTCGTCAGCACGCCGTCGATCGCGTCGACCGTCAGTCCTTCATCTTCGGTTGCCGCAAAGGTGTCGGCAGCCGAAACCGGTGCGTCGTTGACCGCCTCGACCGTGAGCGTCACGGTGGTCGCGCCGCTTGCCCCGTCCAGGTCGCTGGCAATGTAAGTGAATTGATCGGTCCCGCTGTAATCGCTGTCGGGCCGGTAGGTGAACGAGCCGTAGCGGCCCATCGTCAGCGTGCCGTGCTCCGGCGCGCTGACCAGATTCGCGTAGAGCGGATCGTCTTCCGCGTCGCTGTCGTTGGCCAGCAGTCCGTCGGCTCGGCTCACCTCCAGCGTCTCGTCCTCGCTCAGCGAGTAGGCGTCCTCGGCCGCCGTGGGGGCCTGATTCTCCACGGCCGAGACTTCAATCGTCACGGTCGCCGAGCCCAGCGTATTGACGCCGTCGCTCACCGTGTAGGTGAAACTGTCGACGCCGCCGAATTGAACGTCCGGTCGGTAAACGAACAGGCCGTTCGAATCCAAGTCGAGTTGCCCGTGCTCAACGTTTGTTTCCAGCGAAACGGACACCCCGTCGCCACTCACCCCGATGTCGTTGGCAAGCACGCCGGCCCCGAGTTGCTGGCTGGCGGTCATCGCGAAGGCATCGTCGACCAAGGCCGGAGCCTCGCTCGCTACCACCGACGCGGAATCTAGTTCGGGCAACGCGTCTGCAGCGGCCTCGCCGCTTCCCTGGGAGATATCCATGGTCGCGACCAACGCTGCCGGTTCGCTGTACTGATCGGCTTGCGCCGCGTACAGCCCGAGGCTACACGCTTCGTCGGGCCCCAGGCCGGGCGATACCGACAACAGTTGACGATTCTCCAAGGCTTCCAGATTGAGGACACGAGTCCGCCGATTTCCCGGCGTTCTGCCGTGCCGCGTTCTGCCTTCCACACGGTTGCCAAACAACACGCCCACACCACACTCCTTCACATTCTGAAACATCGACATTGCTCTTCCTTCCGTGTTATCGAACTGGGCAAACCAGGTTACTTGCCCCCACATCGCGTTCCACTCCCGTTCCTACGAGGCGTCGGCAATCGCGGATCGCAACGCACAAATCGTGTTTGCGAAACGCTAGCACGTCAGACACGTGCGCAGCGCCAAGCGGCGTCGCCAAGAAGCGCGAACACCTCTCGCGCTGCCTTTCCTGCTGCCAGAAGTGATGCATAACACGCGTATAATCTCTCTCGCGCAGAGACAGCCCAGAGCGTGGTTTTGCCACAAAGACTTGATAGCCAACGACGTAGAGAACTCAGATGGTTCAGAACGGCTCGGTCCCGACAGACCGTGGATTTTTTCTCAGAAATCCGTTCCGTGTTTGGGAATCACGGCTACGCGGCCGATTCAGACGACGGCACGCCGGCATCCGAAAGAAAAGGAACCAGGCCGCTTGCCTCGTCGGCGACAATCCCATGAGCCGGTAATTGCACACGCAGCTCGCGCAGACGCTGCTCGATTCGCCCCCAGGTTCCGTCCGTCTGCCACTGGCGATCGTAGCCGTAAACGGTTCGCCAATGAGGAAAATCGTGGGGCAACAGACGCCACGCGCAGCCGCTCCGCCGCCGGTAGCGAACCGCGTTCACCACCGCGCGAAGCGAAACCTGCCTGGCCACGCCCACGGGCCGGCTCGGCGGAATGCACCCTCGCACCGCTTGCCATTGGAGGTCGGTCAGATCGCTTGGATAGTTCGACATACCGCGTCTCATCCGCGAGGAAGCCGGCCGGTCTACAAACGAACACGTATTCTTCCTACGAAACCAGTGAAAAATCGGTTCAAGTCGCCCCCTCTCGGCAGCGCAGCCCCTGGGCCCTCAAGCCGCCTTAGTTGGGACTGTCCCCTTCCGGCACGATCACGAGCACAGAATCCGGTACAGGCCCCCTTAGCCACCACCCTTCAAGGGGGCTGAGTGAACAACCGAGAAGAACTTGCCGGCAAGTGCATCGACCTTCAGCGCATGACTCGCGAATTGGCCGCAAGGCCGGCGGAGGAGGGTGCCTCAGACAAAGGCTCGGCGTCTTGACAAGCTTGAATTTCCGCGCCGGTTGCCGTAGCGGCTCTTGTCGGACGCCGACTGCCGAAAACCTCGTTCAGCAGCGTGTACCGCACAAACAGATGGTAGCTGGCCAGCGATACGGCGGTGGCGATCAGCAACACGACCCCGAACCGAATCATCCCGGTCAGACCGGGAGGGAGTGCCCCCTGCAGCCACAACACAATCGGAAGATGCACCAGATAGCACCAATAGGAGGCGTCGGCCAGGTAACGCAACATGGGACTCGGTTTGCCGAGCATGACGACTACCGCGCCGAGGATCTGAAGCAGGGCCAGCCATGTGCAGAGTGACGATACGGCCCGAATCGCGAAGGTTGTGATCCAGGAAGCGTGCGCCGGTACGCTTCCCACATTCCACAGCAACCCGGCGAGCACGCCGGCCGACAGCACGAGACCGATCGAGTTGCGCCGGTTCCAGTGGCGTGCCATCGACGTCAGCAGTCCGGTGTTGCGGTGCATCATCCAGCCCAAGGCAACGAACGGGCCGTAATAGAGAAAGAAACGGCACTGCGGCACCATCGACAACGGTGTGTCGACGACCCAACTCCGCATCGGCAACAGGGCCACCATCGTGACGGCTGCGGCCGCCAGCGGCATCCAAGCCTGCCGTATCAGCCACGCGAGGCGGCGCTCCCATGAGTCCAACCAACGCGACCCGCGTCCGGAGAGAACAACGTCCAGCAGAACCATCGCCACGTAGAACAGGCTCAGGTATTCAAGAAACCAAAGATGACAGAACCAGGGATGCCAGAGATGCACCGCCGAAACGACAACCTCGGACGGCCAAGGAATGCAGACATAGTCGGGAAACCGCGCCGGCGCCGTGCCCGGTGCCGTGAAATACCAGGAAGCCCCCGACTGAACGGCAACCATCAACACGATGCCGATCGCCAGGGGCAGCAAGACCCGCCGGCCCCGATTGACGACGAACCCGCTCAACCCGTAACGGCGCAGCAGGAGACGCCCGAAGAAACCTGAGAGGAGAAAGAACACCTCCATGCGGAAAGAGTGTGTTGCGAACGAGAACAGATCGAAGATACCATGACGGTAGCGATCCGTCACCGGCCACCAGTGAGGACAACCAATTGCATGGGCGTTGGCCGTGTGAAGCACGATCCCCAGCAGCATCATCCACGACCGCAGCGCATCCAGACACGACAGCCGCGGGGCGCTCGAAGCCGATGGACGGGTAGTTTGTGCTAAGTTTAACGCATCCATGAGCGATACCAGGCTAACCGACACGAACTCGCTGCACGAGAATTCGATCTTCCCGGCACTCGTTGCAGGCACTCCTCCGATTGCTACAATAGCCACTACCCCAACACTTACTCGGAACGTTCCGTCCGCCGATCGACCACAGTAACAGGATAACTCCAATGATCGTTCCCGCAAGTCTACGTTGTCATCTGGCCTTGTGCGCAGTTCTGGCCGGCGGCATCCTGGAGGCAGGCGAAGGCAAGATGCGTTCCCTCTCAGACCTCCCCGAACGTCACGTGACGATCGCCCAAACCGAAGCCGACTATATCAGCTTCCCCGACGTGTGCGTCACGCCGAAAGGCCGGCTGATCTGCGTCTACCGCGTCGCCGACAAGCACGTCACCACGCGCTCCCGACTGGAGGTCAGAACCAGCGACGACCGCGGGCGGACCTGGTCAGAACCGTTCGTGCTGGCCGATCGCGGACATTGCCCACGGCTGGCGGTGATCGAAAACGGCGAAGTGCTCCTCATCTCCGACGGCACTCCGCTGGGCACGTCGCTCTACCGCTCCCGCGACGACGGAACAACCTGGTCGAAACCCACGGTCGCCGCCCTGAAACACGGTATCCCCGATCGGCCGCTGCGAATCGGCCCCCGCAGCCTGTTGACCACCGGCCACCGGCACGTCGGGTCGGCCAAGAGCCCGCTCATCCAGTCTACCTTTCGTAGCTGTCCGGCACGTCCGGCAGCACGTCGAGGAACCGCCCGCCGCTCTCGTACCAGCCTTGCCGCGTGAAGCGGCACCAACTCAGATCCACGACAAAAGCCGACGCCGTGCCGTCCGAAGTTTCCAGACAGACGATCATCCGGCGATGGGGAATCGGCTTGGGGTGGTAGAACCCGATTCCGCGATCGGAAAGATGCTTTCCGACGGCCACGACCGCTTCGCCCTGAAGAACCGTTCCGTCCCGATCGATCGGGATCAGGCGGACCAGGTAGGGATAGGGATAGCGGCGATCCTCGCGGCGATCGATGAAGTCGCCGCCCGGGTAGACCCTCCCGATCAAACAACGCACTTCCGCACGAATCTCGTTTTCCAGATAGTCGCTGCCGTCGCACCACACGCTCATCCGGGGTTCGCTCAAGGCCGTCATGTTCAGTGCTCCTCAGTTGTCTGCTACCCCAGTCATGGAACGAATATGGTGAACGCCGGACCTGCAGATTATCACTCCCGGAAGGAAACCATGTCCGGCGGCAGCCGATTTTCGGCAGAAACACGCGTCAGGGGAACGGCTGAACCGGTCGCCGGCCGCTCCAGGACGCGCAAGGGGGCAACAGAAATCTAGGTTACGATCCGGGGCTCGTCAAACTGATATTTCCGGCCCAAGCACCGATATGCCCGCCAATATGAAGAAGCGGCCGATTCCCTCGCCTCAATGCTCGTTGAGCACTCTCGACTGGGGCTGCCGATCGACGCCCTGCCGAAACCGGGTGGCGTCGTCCGTGAGTGGGGCGGAACCCTCGCCGAGCGATGGAATCTCCGACTGCCGGGCGAGGTTGCTCGCGGAAAGTCCTTCGGCATCTGCGGTACGCAGCAGTTGTGCGGCCTGGCGCGGTTTTCCCTCTTGAATCAACTGCCGCGCCCAACGTTGATACACCCCCTGACGCAGTTGAACGAATCGCTCGGAACCGAGCAATTCGGGGTCCGCCTGTCCCAACACCTCCAGGGCCGCTTCGTAGTCGTTCCGGCCGCAACAGTTCTCGGCCCACTGGTAATACAGGTGAACGTAATTGGCCGCGAACGTCTCGTAATGAGGGTCTAGGTTCATCCCCTGCTGCAAGAGGTCGATGGCCTTCTCGTACTCGTGGCCTGCGCCCACCGTAATCGCCCAGTTGTTCAGCGTGGCGAGCAGGTTTCCGCGAGCCGTCTCGCTCGAAGGATCCAGACGCAAGGCCTTGGCGTTTGCCGCCGCGGCCTCGGCGAAGCGGCGTTCCGTCAGCAGATCGACGCCGCGATTGTAGTAGATCATCGCCACCAGTTCGACGGACGAGACCTCCCGTGGCGGACGTGCGCCCGGAGCACTGATCTCCGTTCCGATCGTCTTGGCAACCAGGGCCGCTCGACGCTTCGGATCGTGCTGTAGCCGGAACCAGGCCGGACAGGTTGTTTCCACGTCGACCAGCTTCCCGTTCAGGCGAAGCCTGCTCATGGCATGTCCGGGCAGTTCCATGCCGACCGGATCGAGCCCGAAACGGGCCGCCAGGCAGTTGAACAGAACCGTCGAACTGACGCAGTTGAACTGTCCATGTTCGAGCGTCGCCGCCAGGTCGGTGCACTCCAGGTCGTAGCCGCCGACCAGGACTTCCCGGTGCATCAAGTCGAAGAGCTTCGTGGCAGTCTCCTCGGCGGAGGCATCGGCCCCGATCGCACCTGCGGCTCCTTCCACCAGACGCTCAAACCGGGCCGTCGATGCCGCCAGCCGCTCGGCATCCCCGACTCCCCCGGCGATCAGAGCCGCCTCCAGCAACGTATGACGGTCCCAAACCGAGTCCACCGCGTCGTCGAACAGCTCCACTTCCAGGTCGCTCAGCCGACCCTCGTAACGCTGGTACGGGCGAGCCGACTCGATCGGCTTCGGCGTAGGGATTATCCGGATCGGTTCGACGGGAACGGCGGGCGCCGTATCCGACACGCTGGGCCGCGTCACGGCAAACATCGTCGCCGGGCAGCACAGCAGGGTTGCCAGAACGAGCATTCCGGGCGCCGGCCGAAGGACCGATCGAAGGCGTCGACGACTCATGGGGGGGCAGTAGTCCGGGGCGTGGCATCAAGTCCGAGAACGAGATCGCATCAACTCTACGTTGTGAAAAGACAACGTGCGTAGCGAATCGGCAAAAATTGACGCCGCCCGGGCGAGAATCCGTACCGGTTGAATCGGCTGAACGGGCTGGCCCCGAAACGAGTTTTGCCGTCAAACTCGGGGTAACAACCTGCAACCCGATTCTTCCGACTGTTCCAAACGTGCCGCTTCAGATCTCGTTCGGCAACCGGTGCCCCATCTTGTCGCGCTTCGTTTCCATGTAGCGCTTGTTGTGCTCGTTGATCGGGCCCAGAATCGGAACCTGGTCGGCCACGACCAGATCGAAGCCGCCGTAAATGAAGGCGTCGGTCTTCTTCGGATTGTTCGTCAGCAGGCGAATCTTCGAGAGGCCCAGATCCTTCAGAACCTGGATCCCCACGCCGTAGTCGCGCAGATCGACCTGGTGCCCCAGGGCCAGGTTGGCCTCGACCGTGTCCATGCCCCCGTCCTGCAAGTGATAGGCCTTGATCTTCTCGACCAGGCCGATGCCGCGGCCCTCCTGGGGCAGGTACACGAGCACCCCCGCCCCTTCCCGCCCGATCATTTCCATGGCCATGTGCAACTGATCGCCACAGTCGCAGCGAAGCGACGCCAGCAGGTCGCCCGTGAAACACGAGGAATGCAGCCGCACGAGCGGCGGCTGGGCGGCCTCCATCGGGTTGCCGATCACTACGGCGGCCGGTTCCATCGACTCGTATTTCACCCCGTAGACCACCACTCGGCCATCACCGTACTTGGTCGGCAACCGGGCTTCGGCCTGCCGGTAAACCAACTTCTCGCTCCGGCGGCGATAGCGGATCAAATCCTCAATGGAGATGATCGGCAGACCGTACCTTTCGGCAAACTCAGCCAGTTCCTCCCGATTGGCTCGATTGCCGTTGTCGCTGAGAATCTCGCAGAGGACGGCAGCCGGTTTCAAACCCGCCAGCCGGGCCAGATCGACGCCCGCCTCCGTATGGCCCGCCCGGCGCAACACGCCCCCCTCCTTGGCCGAAAGAGGGAACAAGTGCCCGGGACGCACGAAATCCGACGGCTTGCTGTCCGGGTCCACAATTGCCCGAATGGTTGCCGCCTTCTCCTGGGCCGTGATCCCCGTCCGAGCCGTGCGGTGATCCACCGGCACCGTGAAACTCGTCCTCAGCGGGGCCGTGTTGTCCTCCACCATCGGAGGCAGATCGAGCCGCTCGCACACCTCCGGCAGGATCGGCATGCAAACCTGCCCGCGACCGTTCACCAGCATGAAGTTGACCATCTCCGGGGTGACCTTCTCGGCGGCGCAGATGAAATCACCCTCGTTTTCCCGATCTTCGTCGTCCACGACGATTACGATTCGACCCTGCTTGATGGCGTCCACTGCCTCTTCAATGGTCGAGAACTGGTGCGACACGAAACGATTCTCCATAGAAAGCGGCCCCACCGGAGCCTGGCTGGTCGTCCGACAGAATCAGACGCGGACAGAAAATGGGCATAACCACCACAGATGCCGAACCCTCTTATTCTAAGACGTGAAGAGATGCTCTTCCAGGGGCGCTACCCCCCAGAAGTCGGCTTCGCAAGTCGCAAACTTCGTCCCAAATGGCTATACTGCCGGAATCGTCTTTGTCTACGACCTCAAGTCCACGATTTCGGAGATCCCCCGGTGAAGCGACGCCAGTTTCTCACCACCAGCATCGCCGCCCTGACTGCCCTGAGCGCCGCCAATCGGGCCGGTGCCTATGTCAAATCGGCTCCCCGCAAACGAGTCGGGCTGATCGGCTGCGGATGGTACGGAAAATGTGACCTCTGGCGTCTCAATCAGGTCGAGCCCATCGACATCGTCTCCCTCTGCGACGTCGACGCCAAAACCCTCCGCGAGGCCGCCGAGATGGCTGCCGCCCGTCAGGAATCGGGTAAGACTCCGCGAACCTACGCCGATTACCGTGACATGCTCAAGGAGAAGGACCTCGACATCGTCCTCATCGCCACCCCCGACCACTGGCATGCCCTTTGCGCCATCGCCGCCGTCGAGGCCGGGGCCGACCTCTATCTCCAGAAGCCGATCAGTGCCGACGTTATCGAGGGCGAAGCGATCTTGGCCGCGGCAAGAAAGCATGCGCGAGTCGTCCAGGTCGGTACCCAGCGCCGCAGTACGCCCCACTTGATCGAAGCCCGCGACAAAATTGTCAAGTCGGGCATGCTCGGGAAAATCGGGCTCGTGGAGATCTGCTGCTACTACCACATGCGCGTTCGCGGACAGTCCCCACCCATCGCTCCGCCCGAGTACCTGGACTGGAACGCCTGGACCGGCCCGGCGCCGATGCGGCCTTACCACGACCGGATCCATCCCCGCAGTTGGCGCTCCTACAAGGAATACGGCAACGGCATCGTCGGCGACATGTGCATTCACATGTTCGACATGACCCGGTGGATGCTCGATCTCGGCTGGCCGAGCCGGGTCTCGTCGTCGGGCGGGATCTTCGTCGACAAGGACTCCGTAGCCAACATCCCCGATACTCAAACCGCCACGTTTGAATTCCCAGAAAATGACCTGAACGTCGTCTGGCAGCACCGCACCTGGGGCAGCGAGCCCGACCCCGAATACCCCTGGGGCGCCACCATCTACGGCGAGAAGGGCACGCTCAAGCTGAGCGTCCACAAGTACGACTTCATCCCCCGCGGCCAAGGTGAGAAACTCCACGCCGACGTGGTCTATGAATTGGAGGAGTATCCCGAAGACAAGACGGAAGAAGGGCTCGAAAAACACGTCGCCCCGGCCATCCGGCTCCACATGAAAGACCTTCTCGAAGCGATCGCCACTCGCGGGCGGCCCGTCGCCGACGTCGAGCAAGGCCACATCTCGACGGCAAGCTGCATCCTGGCCAACATGTCCCTCGAACTGGGCCGCACCCTGTCCTACGATCCTGCGACCAGAACCATCGTCGGCGATGAAGAAGCCACCAGGCTCCTCCGCCGCCCCTACCGCCAACCCTGGATTCATCCCGAAGTTTGACGGGCCAAGAAAGTAGCAGGCACACTCCGTGTGCCGTCCGCCAAGCAGACCGCAGATGGACTGGAAACGTTGACGTTCCTCCAATTCAGACTATTGAGCCCTCCACCGGTTGCCAAGAGAGTGCGTCCAACAGCCAGCTCTTCATGCGACGTTTAACGGCGAAGTTGTCTGCCACCGCATACCCCGTAGCTTGGCTCTCCAGAGCCGAACCAGCGAACTGGAATGGTTGCATTCGCTCGCACCCAAACCGTTCCAATGCATATCGCGGTGCCACTGGCATCTTGTCAGTGCTTACAGATTAGTTAGATTATATGGCAATCACCCGGCAATACCGTTAATCGCTACGACCCCCCCCATGGCAACACGCTCCACTCTCGCCGCCGTCGTTCTCTCCCTCGCCTCCCTGTTGCCCACCGGCACGGCCCCTGCCGCCCAGCCTCGCCCCCGGCCTCTCGACCCCATCGCGGCCAAGATGGAACCGACCCGCAAAGTCGTCTACAAGACAGTGGGCGACCGCCGGCTGACCCTCCACATCTTCGAGCCCCAAGGCCACCAGAAGACAGACCGCCGCCCCGTCTTCCTCACCATCCATGGAGGCGGCTGGACCGGCATGGGCCCTCGCTACTTCTATCCCTTCGCCGACCACTTCGCCCGGCTGGGCATGGTCGGCATCAGCGTCGAGTACCGGCTTTGCAGCCCAAAAGCGGGCAAGCCCACAACCCAACCTTCAACACACATGCGCGCACCGCGCGCACAAGTCCCAAACGAAGACACCAAAGAGGGCGTTACCGTCTTCGATTGCGTCAAAGATGCCCGCTCGGCCGTTCGATACGTCCGCTCGCATGCGACGGATCTGGGAATCGACCCCGACCGCATCGTCGTCAGCGGCGGTTCGGCCGGCGGCCACCTTGCGGCAGCCACGGCCTTGTTCGACGGCGTCGACGAGGAGGGAGAAGACGCGGCCGTTTCCTGCATGCCGAACCTGCTGGTCCTCTACTATCCGGTGATTGACACGTCCCAAGACGGCTACGGCCAGGCCAAGATCGGCCAGCGATGGAAGGAGCTGTCGCCCGTCGATCAAGTGAAACCCAACCTGCCGCCGACCCTGCTCCTCCACGGCACCGCCGATACGGTCACGCCCTATGCAGGCGCCGTCCTATTCTCCCAACGCATGAAACAGGCCGGAAACGAAATCGAATTCATCTCCTATGAAGGCGGCGCACACGGCTACTTCATCTTCAACCTGGACCTGTTCGCTAAGGCCATGAAACAGACCGAAACCTTCCTCCAGAAACACGGATTCCTGAACCAGCCCGGACCACTCTAATCTGCCCCCACAACCTACGCCGCAGGCGTTATACTCCAAAGCCCGGCGTCGCGTAGCGCACGCTGGGAAATCGAGCCGGCCACCCCTATACTCCGAAGGAGTTTCACAAGCGGACCGCCTCAGCCATGAGTCGCTCAACGGACAAGCAGACCAATTCACCCCACCCAAAGAAGTACCTCTGGTACGTCGCCTTCCTGGTTGTGTTGCCTGCATGGGCCTATGGCCTGTCCACGGGAATCCTGCCCTTGGCGATTCTTGGCCTGCCAGCCTTCCTGCTGCTAATCTACTTGTCGCTGACAAGACTGGAGTGTCCCCAATGCAGAAAGTCCATGCGCGTGGTAGGCGCCAAACTGGCCAATTGTCCGTATTGCGGGGCTTCCTACGAGCGCACCGCATAGACCACCGCATCCCCATAATTCCCCTGCCCGACAATTCCCTTGCCTTTCCCTCCCCCTTCCATCTCCCTGCGAGACGAAACCTATTGAAGCCCGCACCGCCACCCTTACCCACTGGTGGCCCGCGTGCGGGCTACCGAGTACAGTGATGGAATCGCGACCGTCCGCCTGCGCCTTCACCCCCCAGCCCGGAGGCCCACTCAATGTCACGCCTTCCTGCTTCCCGCCTCGTGTCGATTCTTCTACTGGCCGCACTCGCTTGCCCTCTCGACGCCGACGTCACCTGGAAAGAGGTTGGCGGAACCAAGGTCCCTGTCCCGCCGAAAGAGCATCCGAGGCTCTACCTGCGCCCGCAGCATGTCGCCGAGTTGCCCCAGCGTCTCCAGGATCCCGTCCTCGAACCTGTCCGCCAGCGGCTCGAAAAGCTCGCCCGGCGCAACGAGCAGTTCCAACTCGAATGGGATGCCGTTCACTACCTCGCCGCCCCCGACCAGCAGAAAGGACGCGAAATTGTCGAAAAGACGCTGCAACTCCTCAAGAAGAGCCAACTGCCCGACATCCACGACGCCTGCCGCGTTACCGGCCGCATGATGACCACCGGCGCAATCGTCTACGACTGGCTCTATCCCCTCCTCACCGACGACGAGAAGCAGCAGTACATCGCCGAACTCGTCCGCCTGGCCAAGACCCAGGAATGCGGCTATCCGCCGACCCGCCAGGGCTCCGTCACCGGCCACTCGTCGGAAGCCATGATCATGCGCGAGATGATCTCGGCCGGAATCGCCGTCTACGGCGAGTTCCCCGAGATGTACGAACTGGCCGCCGGACGCTTCTTCCGCGAACATCTGCCCGCCCGCAACTGGCTCTACGACGGCCACGCCTATCACCAGGGCGATTCCTACGGTCCTTATCGCTACAGTTGGGATACCTTCCCGCTCTGGATCTTTGATCGCCTCGGGGCCGGCAACGTCTACAACCCCCAGCAACAATTCGTGCCCTACTGGTGGATCTACACGACCCGCCCCGACGGGCAGCGGCTTCGCGCCGGCGATACCTTCTGCCACAGCGCACCCCGCGGCCAGCCCTGGGGCGTCGGCCCCGGCGCCGTGCTGACCGCCAGCTTCTACGGCGACGGATACCTGCTCGGCCACCACGAAGCCCAGGGCGGCGTCCGCGACAATGAGGTTCTCTTCGAGTTCCTCTGGCGCGATACCAAACTCCAACCCAAGCCGGTGACCGACCTGCCCCTCTCTCGCTATTTCGGCGGCCCCTTCGGCTGGATGATCGCCCGCACCGACTGGGGCCCCGACGCCGTCATCGCCGAGATGAAGACCAACGTCTACAACTTCACCAACCATCAACATCTCGACGCCGGCGCATTCCAGCTCTATTACAAGGGCGCCCTGGCCATCGACTCCGGCATCTACTCGGGTTCTTCCGGACAATATGGCAGCCCCCATTGCACCAACTACTATTGGCGAACCATCGCTCACAACTGCCTGCTCATCTACGACCCGAACGAAGAGTTCCGCTCTTCCCGCGGCTACGGCAACGACGGCGGTCAGCGATTGCCCAACGGCCGCAGCGAACCCCGCACGCTCGAAGTCCTGCTCGATCCCGACAACGGATACCGCACCGGAACCGTCGTGGCCCACAGCATCGGTCCCGAGCCCGCCAAGCCCCGCTACACCGTCCTCACCAGCGACATCACCGCCGCCTACGGCGACAAGGTCGAATCGGTCGTCCGCTCCGCCGTCTTCCTCAACCTGGACGATCCCAAGGCCCCCGCCGCCCTGATCGTCTACGACCGCGTCGTTGCCGCCGACCCGGCCTTCAAGAAGTTCTGGTTGCTTCACACCATCGAGGAACCGAAGGTCGACGGAAACCGTACCCTCGTCGACCGAACGGAATACGGCCAGCGGGGCCGCATGATCCTGACCTCGCTCTTGCCCGCCGCCGACGACCTGCAGATTCAAACCGTCGGAGGCCCCGGCCGCGAGTACTGGGTCTTCGGCGAGAACTTCGCCAACGACCAGGACCCGCAACGCGCCGAACGCTCCTCCCAGGAGCCCGGGGCCTGGCGAATCGAGATCTCCCCCAAACAGCCGGCGGCCGAGAATCGCTTCCTCAACGTAATGCAGGTCACCGATCGCATCGACAGCCGTGCCCTGCCGGTCGAACGCGTCCAGTGGGGCCCCCTCCTCGGCTGCCGCATCACAGCATCCGACGCCGACTGGATCGTCCTATTTCCCAGCGGCCAAACGCCTCTGCAAGGCCCGCTGACCGTCGAGGTCTCCGGCAAGCAACGCTGTCGGATCCTGATCTGCGGTCTCAAGGCCGGCCCCTGGACCGTAACGCCCCCCACCGGCGACCCTCACCGGGGCGACGTCGACCCCGAACGTGGAACCGCCTGGCTCGAAGGCCCCGCCGGCCGCTGGACGCTGACGCCGAAATAGGACTCCAGAAGTAGCTCCACTCAGATCCTGGCTACCCCTGAGACAACTAAAATCCGGTAGACTGCCTGCTCCCGTCGACCAATGTGAAACGCACGCTCTGGTCTATGGCGTGGCTTTCATCGCAGCAAACGGCGGATAAATACAAGCACCATCTATACTTGTTCCACCAAGCGATGATCCGCCGTAACGCGTAACCGCTGGCGATGAGTAACGATCGCGAATCTCAGTCGCCTGCCGAGCAATCGGATCCGACGAATTCACCAGTTTGACCTGAAACGGATCCAGCCACTGGCTACGTTTACCCCGGAATTTTCGCAAAACCTCACCATAGGCGACATCGATATTGCTATCGTTGATGTCATCGGAACTTATGTACAGTAACGCATCGTCGGATTCAGCAGGAACGACCCAAAACGCCACAGAAACGGGGAAGCAATCGTTGAAGTCACGAACAAACTCTGCACCTGCGTCGATCTGTTCGTTCACCAGAAGCTCTTCACCCATGAGAGTACTCCGTCCGTATTGTCGGTCAGCGCGTGAAGTAGTTTTTCAGCCTGCAACTGTGTGGACATGCGATAGCGGCTGGTTTCAGACCAGTCCTTCGCGATCAACCAGTTTTGGCCGAGAGTAAGGTTGGTACCTGCGGCTTTGTCCCGTTCGATTTTCAGGCCGGCTTGTCGGATAAGGTCCTCGATGTCGTGCGTCCAGCAGTTTTGAGCATACTTCTTGTCCTCGAAGATGATTCCGGTTCGGTCGATATAAGCCAAGACACATGATTTGAGAGCACATTCGAGTGAGTAACCTGCCAAGTAATACGCACCAGCCCATTGCTTCGCCGCAATCAATGCACGAGCGTCATCAAGTCGTTCGTCTGATAGTCTCTGCAGTGTCGCACGGTTCAATCAGAATCTCCTAGTGCTTCAAGTGCGTATTGAATAGCGTTCCATCTCTAGTCGCGGATCGTCGGGAGACGTCGCAAGTCAATGGCCACTGCTGGACCGCCTCAAGGAATTCGCTTCGTGCTTCGTCATGCAGGTGAACCGATCTCACCGAATCCGCCTCTTGGCTTCTTCCACCGCTTCATCCAACGAAACCGTCCTGGCCGTGCCTTGCCGCATCTCCTCAGCGCGTCGCCTGATCGTACAGACCCATTGCTCGGCGCTCACGTCATAGCCCGGCGGTGGTCGATGCCCCCTCTCCTGCATCGCCTCAAGACGCTCCATCAGTTGCCATCGTTCCTCCAGTGAAAGCAGCTCAGCCTGCCGCACAATCGCTTCAACACTCACTTCGGATGGAGAAGACATACAACACCTCAGAACAGCGCATCCCACGAGGCCGGTGGAACTGAAAGGCCCTGAGAAGACATTTGGGTCTCCCTCGAGCACTCGTGTGCACTATCGGTAGCTCTGTTAGCGGCTTCAGAAACGTCAACAATCGCATTCTACCCGCCGCTGAGAACTCCGACAACGTTCACTTCACCCCACGATTTGGGTGAATTCTATGGAATCACCCCCCCAAACGATCAGCGTTCCCCTCCCTTCATCAGCGCCCCAAGAAACACCATCACCTTCTCCGTCACCTTATCCCCCGCCTTTCCCAGGTCCTGATTGAGCGTCCCGTGCGTCTTGTCGGGCGCTTCGACGACGTCTGCCCGGACCCCTGCTTCGCGAAGTTTCTTCGCCATGGCATTCGACTGCTCCAGCTTGCCCGCGTTGTTGTCAGCCACGACCAGCATGAACGGCGGAATCGACTTGCCTGGCGTCACGTGTTCATAGGGTGAGATCAGCTTGAGCGTCTCCGGATTGGCGCCGAACACCTTGGCGTGCATTCCTTGTCCCGACGCCACCGTTCGCACTACGTCCAAAGCGGCCGTGTCCAACTCGATCAGCCCCTTGATCGCCGAAAGATCCTTCCCGCAGTTGCCCAGCAGAGTCTCGTTCGTCGCCACCACCGACACCAGATGCGCCCCCGCCGAGTGTCCCATCAGGAAGATCCGATCCGGATTCCCTCCGTACTCCTTGGCATGATCGTGCACCCACGCCACCGCCGCGGCCACGTCCTGGGCCTGGTCCGGAACCCTCGTTTCCGGAAGCATCCGGTAGTTCACACTCACAAACACGTAGCCGTTCTTGCAGAAGAACGGCATCTTCTCCCCCACGGCCGCCTTGTCGCCACGAGTCCACCCCCCGCCGTGAACATAAACCATCACCGAAAGACCTTTGGCGTCTTTTGGACGATAAACGTCCAGCGTCAATAACTCCGTTTTTCCCCCCTCCGCCTCCGAATAGCGGACGTCGGCCGACTTCACCACTCCCACGGGCACCGCCGTGCCTGGTCGACTGATGACGCCCTGGCCCAGCCGCTGCCGCAGTCGCCGAGCCTGGACAAACGCCGCCTGGGCCTCTTCTCGCGTCACCATCCCGTCGCCGTCGGCGTCCGCCCGAGCGAAGAAAGGCCGATCGCCCGCCTCGGCCTTGCTGAGCCGCCCGTCGCCGTCCCGGTCGAGCTGCTTGAATTGCTCACCAAACACCTCCCCGGGAGTCTGGCTCGTCTTCTCCTGTCCGAAACCCAGAGGGACCCATCCCAGCAGTACCAGCGTTGTGCCTATCAATGCCCGCATCGGTCTCCTCCCATCTTCGAGCCGTGTCCGCTGCCGATTCCACATGCTGACATAAGTATACACAACAACCCCCGACTGGCATCCCCCACCACACACCAACGCGAAGCGCCAGCGAGGACAGTAACCGCACCACTTCCTTGTCCCTTCGCGACTCGTCATGGCCACACTCACCCGAACGAACCACCGAATTTCTGCCCCACTGCACCACAGCGCGGTTGACATGAATACTCCGGAATCGCCAGAATCGTAGACAAAGGCAACACCCACGACTCACCTGCAATCGCAGGAAATACATCGAATGAGGAACGACGAATGAGAGCCACTATCATCGCATTCTTGTTGTTCTTGACGCTGCTTGCCCTTCCTGCCTCCGCCCAGGACGCCCCAGAATGTCCGTTGGGCGACGCCTGGAAGTTCGTGCCCCAGTTCAGCGACGAATTCGACGGCCCGGCCCTCGACGGAGACAAGTGGTGGGACTTTAACCCGACCTGGATCGGCCGCCGTCCCGGGCTGTTCTGCCGCGATAACGTCGCGGTCAAGGACGGCTGCCTGCAGATCTCCGCCACCCGCATGCCCGAATCCATGGAGACCGTCGAGAATCACGTACGCGGGTTCAATACCTTCGCCACGGGAATCGTCAAGAGCAAGAACCGCATCAAGTACGGCTACCTCGAAGCCCGCTGCAAGGCCATGAATTCCGGAGCAAGCAGCGCGTTCTGGCTCTACGACCCGCTCGATCCACCGGAGAAATACCGCCTGGGCTCCTATTCCGAGGAGATCGATATCTTCGAGATTTTCGGCAAGCACCCCAAGCTCGACCACACCTATTTCATGACCTACCACCGCCAGGAAACACCCTATGTCGAGGCAACCGTGCGGCTCAACAACAAGGCGGTCGGGGAGAAGTGGATCGCACCGCACAATTTCGTCGACGACTTCCACGTCTACGCCCTCGAGTGGACCGACGACGCCATGGTCTGGTACGTCGACGGAGTCCAGCGCTGGCGTCAGGAAAACATCAACCACAAGACCGCGCTGTACGTCATGTTCGATTCCGAGATCATGGAGAGCTGGGGCGGGCTGCCCAATCTGAACGACCTGCCCAGCACCTTCTCCATCGACTACCTGCGCGTCTGGCAGAAGTAAGTGACCGGCCTCACCGCCCTCGCTCCGCCAGCACGCGACGAGCGTAGTTGGCGCAGAACCCTCGCGGGTCGTCTGCGTAGGCCTTGAGAATCGCCTCGCCCTTGCCGTCCTTGTCACCCAACCGATGAAGGGCCGCCGCGAGATTGATCTCGCGCGTCACGTCCCCCTTCTCTTTCTGGCTGTAACTGCTGCGGCTGTCGTAGCCCGGCACCGGGGGAATCTCCGGTCCGAAGCGTATTGCGTGCCCCGCCACGTCCGGAGCGTCGAGCAGGGTGGCCAGCGGCTCCGCCAGTGCCGGCTCACCCAGCATCTGGCTCACCAGCGCCACGATCCGGCACGGGGCCGCAGACGGGGCCTTGTCCGCTCTGACCAGTTCCCGGATCTTCTCCGCGATCACCGGCACGGCCTTCTTCGACTTCGCCCGGCCCAACGCCAACAGGTACGCGCCCATGCGGCTCCCGCCCGCGTCCAAACCTTCTTTCCACTTCGCATCCCAGTTATTCGCCTGCACCCACCCGATCAATTCGTCCTCGCCCGCCGGATCGCCCAGCACGGCCAGGATATGGGCGTAGACCAGGCTCACCTCCGGATCGCGGCCGCTGCTGTGCGTCGACAGCTCCTTGTACTTCGCCAGCAGATAGGGCTTCGCCCGCTGCGGATCTGCGAACAGGAAAGGCAGCCCCCCGTAGCCGAACATGACGTTGTGGGAAGCAAGTTCCAGGACCGAGTCATGAATCGGATACGAGTCCGTGTCCGTCAGCACGTTCTCCGGGACGATGCCCTGCTCCACAAGATGCCGCTGCAACGTCTTCACCGGAACGTCGCGCAGCTCGCGACCCTCCCGCAGCGCCAGACACACCGCGTAGGCCGCCGCGTATCCCTGGTTCTGCAGGTCGGCCTGCATCCGCAAGATCGACATCGCGTCGCGGTCGGCGCTCATGCCGATCCCCACCACCAGCAATCCGTCGAGCTTCTTCGGCAGGATCGCGCGATACGGCGCGTTGGCCTCCAACGTCACGTGGTTCGTAGTCCGGATGTTCTTCGTCCAGAAGAAATCGCCGCTTGCCCAGCCGTGCAGGTCGAATCGGCTGCGGTGCTGGATGATCGTATCCGGAAAGGTCCGCGCCGTCAGAAAGTCCAACGCCGTCATCTGATACACGCCCACGAGCCGCCTCCGCTCGCGCGAGTTGACCAACTGCGAGACGTCCCAGCCCGCCTCGGTCATCTGCCGAGTCCGCAACCCGAAGAAGCTCAGGTCCGACGCGTCGGTGTCGTCGACGTAGGAGAAGTCGTTGTTGTGGCCCCCCGCTCCCAGCCGGATCACGGCCATGCCCACGCCTTGGCCGACCAGTTCGTCCGGAAGGTAGAACTCCGTCTCCTCGCCGACCGCCGCGGCCACGTCGGCGTTGCCCGTCGCGTCGATCACCGCTTTGGCCAGGACCACGCCGCGCTCCCCGCCGGGAGTCACGACGACCAGTCCTCGCAGCTTCTTCCCTTCCACCACCGCGCCCACGGCCATGCTGCCGAACCAGACCTCGCCGCTCCCTTCACGCACCGCCGCGCGGTACCACTCCGCCTTCGCCTGCGACCGGTAACGGCCCGTCGCCTTGACCTCCGCGTCGATCACCTTCGTGAACCCGCGCTGGTTGCCGTAGTAGTAGCCGCAGATCATCCCTGCCGTCTGCACGCCGCCCATTTCGTAGAGCTGTTCGACCACCAGCGTCTTGATTCCATGGCGCACCGCGGCCACTGCCGCAGGGCCGCCGGTCGTGCCGCCGCCTGCGACAATCAGTTCCGTCTCTGCCAGCACGGGCAGCGCCCTCGCGTCGCACGCTACCGACTCCAACAACGGCGCGTAAGGCCTGGTCAGCATCCCCTGCACCTCGCGCACATCCGCGGCCGTGCCGTCGGCCGTGCCACACAAACGCACGTTGTTCAACTCTCCGCGCCGCCGTGCCTCAGCGGCCGCCTGCTGCCCCACCCGGGCACCGACCTGAATCGCTGCCGCCGGCTTCACCAGTTCCGCCGCTGCCTCCCGGGTCGTGTCGGCCATCGGTCCCAGCACGTAAAGGTAAGGCGTCTTGGCGGGCTGCAGCGAGCCAAGATCCAGCGCAGCCGCGCCCGTCCAGGCCCCCTCGCTGCGCCGCACGGCCCGAATGTGGTCCGGCGGAATGAAGAACAGCCGGTCCGCCGCGTCCAACTGCAAATCAGTGAACGTCCTGTCGCGGGCGGCGTTTTCCGCTTCGGCGAACGATCTGACCGAGCCGTCGGCAAAGGGCACCGTGAAGGTGCACTCGAACAGCGCCGGCGTGATCTTGGTCTTGCCCGAAAGCTGAAACACGTCTTTGCTCGGATTCCACCCCTCATGCTTCACCACGCGCCCACCACAGTCCGGAGCCTTGTCGCCCACCGTCACTCGCGAAACCGTATACTCACCCGCCGGAAAGGGCGTAATCTCGGCGCCCGCTTTTCGCGCCAGGGCTGCCCGGTCCGTTGCGTCGATGACCACCTTGGCGCGGACGGTCTGCCGCCCGCTACGGTTGGCCATCACCACGCCCGCAACCTGGCCCTTGTCATCCGTCAGCACATCGGTCGCGTAGGAGCCGGTCAGAAACGTCACCCCCGCCTGGAGCAGCGCCCGGTCCAACGCCTGTTTCACCTTGAGCGGTGTCGAGTAGACCTTGCCTTCCGACGCCGGGGCGCCGCCGAACATCGCTTGCATCAGTTCCGACGACTGGACCTCCTCCTCGTCCGCCCACACCCGGAGCGTCCCCGCCACGTCTTCGCCCAGAGACGCGTAGGAAGTCGCCAGAAACACCTTCGCGCCGCCGACTGCCGCCGCCTCGGCCGCCGCCACCGCCCCGCACGAGCCGCCGACGACCACCACATCCACATCCTGCACCGCCGGCAGCATCCGCTCCGACTCCACCAGCGTCCCCGCCGACAGCGACGACGCAATCAGACAAACCCCCGCGGCAATCAGCCAGCGATTCATATTCATTCCCTTTCATCTCCAAACGGAATTCCACGTACAGGGCCAGATCGAGTAAACACGTACGCTGCACCTCGCGGCCGCGCCGTTCATTCTCACTCCTTCTCCTTGGGAAGGTAATCTTCCCTGACGGGCGAGAAGACCTCGATGGCAACGGAATCCTCAACGATGCGAGCGCCGTGGACGACATCGGCCGGAATGCACCACGAATCGCCGGGCACCGTGTCGTGCTCCGTCTCTCCAATTCTCAGAACGATATGCCCTTTCACCAGGTATCCCGTCTGTTCGTGCGGGTGGGCGTGATCCGGGAGGGTCGCGTCCTTCGATAGAAGAAACTCGGTCATGAGCGTTCGTTCGCCGAACACCAGCGTCTTCTGCCTGATGCCGGGAAGAGGGTCCGTGTAGTCTTCAGTGCTGCTTCTCTCAAACACAGTCGCTCATCCTCCGTCACTGGGCCGCCTTGTTGATTGAGACTCTCTGCCGATCCCTTGCAGATTTTTCCGGCTGTCCGCTGGGCAAGCTTGTCAGTCGATGCCAGATTATCATAATGATACAATACCAGGTTATCACTGTGGCAGGAAGCGCGTGGGTGCACACCTGTACAAGGGATTGTCCCGGCGTGCTGGAACACCACCGGCGGCACGGTTTCAAGTTGCACGAATCGGCGATTGCGCGGAATGGCTAGGCCAGCAACCCTTCGCGGACGACCATGGTGGCCAGATCGACCACCCTGTGTACCCCCACTTTCTTCATGATCCGCGCCTTCGTGTTGTCGACGGTGCTGAATGCCGCCTCCAACCGTCCCGCCACTTCGCGGACGCTCAATCCCTGGGCCAGCAGGATCGCAATCTCCAGTTCCCGCGGGCTGAGGGTCGCCAACGGCGAGGAAATGGCTGCCCGATTGAATCGCAAGCCCCGCGACGTATTGAGCAGGTAGCGACCAACTTCAGCGCAGTAGGCTGAGCGGCCCCGAACGGCCTTCTGAATGGCCTCCCGGACCTCCGAGAAACAGCACGACTTCGTCAGAAATCCGTTGGCCTGCTGCTTCAGGGCCAAACGGATGTGAACCTCATGGGCCTCGTCCTCCAGGAATACGAAGGCCGTCTCGGGCGTCACATCCCGAAGCCTGCGGAGGACCGCAAAGGGACCGTTGCCGCCCAGCCACGGGTCCAGAAGAACTACATCCGGGTCCGTGGCCTCCACTTGACGTACCGCTTCCGTCTCGTGGGTCGCCACACTCACCGCCTCGACCTCCTCGCAGTCGTTCAGCAATCTGCGAAGCCCCTCGGCGAATAAAACATGGCGATCGACGATCACCAGGCGAACGGGGCGATGGGTGGGGTCATTCCTTTGGCAATACATGAGGACGATTGTAGCATCCCCGGGTGTCAAGAAGGTGTCACCCCAGGAAGACGTTCCAGCAAGAATTCCGAAAAACGCGTCTAAGCCGGGGGCCCCTCGCACCGATATGGCCTTGTGCTACTGGTGCGCAGCCGAACTGCTGGAGCTTGCCATCAATCTGGCTCGCGATGCAAAAACCAGTCGGGAACTACTCACGCGGCTCGTGCACTCGGACATTGGATTCTTCGACCCTCAGCTTGAAGTGTTCTTTGAGGCATTCCGTCACGTTTCAGGAGTTGACCCCGCCTCGGAGTTGACCCCGCCTCCCCACGCCCCCTTACGCCGCAGGCGTTACACTCCAAAGCCCGGCGTCGCGCAGCGCACGCTGGGTCACCGATCCCACCCATCTCCAAACCCCGAACGGGGTTTCACAACCTATGGAGTGCGGCAACTCGTTCCCGCTTTCCCTCAACACCGGCGCCCACAATCCCCAGCCCGCGCAGCGGGCAGCATGTCGTAGCCACGTGGCGTCAGCCCATGGATGACAGTGCCCCACGTCAATACCCGAGCCCGCGCAGCGTGGCGGGACAATATCAGCATGCCAACATGCCCCAGACTACCCCAATGCCCCGGGGGTGTGCGTCCTCGATTTATTCCCCGGTGAATGCTACACACCGGCCGCACGATTCATTATCATCAGTCTGATTCAATCGCCGACACCCATTGGGGGCATCCGCGGAATCAGATATGGCCAAACGCGTTGTCATTGAGAACCCGATCATCAATTCCCCGTTCGTCCAGCCCAGACGGCGTTTCCGGTTTGACGAGGCTATCGCCAATGTCACGCGACGCCTCCTGGAACACCCGCGACGAAATTGGTTGAAGGCTGGCGGAACAGTGAGCGACAACGATGCAGTTCGATGAAATTGGCTATTGGTCCGATGAGGAACACTCACGGGGCCGTTCTTTACTATCTGTTTTTCGCCTCCTCGAACAACACGGGCGACAAGATCGTTCGTCATATCTTCAATAAATACCGCAACAGGGAGTTGCGTCATGAGTAATTCATCTTCGATTGAATGGACCGAAGCCACCTGGAACCCCATAACGGGTTGCACGAAGATCAGCGCCGGCTGCAAACACTGCTATGCCGAACGAATGGCAAAGCGCCTTCAAGCCATGGGCCAGCCGAACTATGCAAAGGGCTTTGAGGTTACCGCCCACGACCATGCGATGGAACTGCCCCTGACCTGGAAGAAGCCTCGCACGATCTTCGTTAACTCGATGAGCGATCTCTTTCACGAGACGCTACCGCTGCAGGTCATCCTGCGGATCTTCGAGGTGATGCGACGTGCTGACTGGCACCGATATCAGATTCTGACAAAACGATCCAAACGCCTGCTGGAATTGGACTCCGAACTGCCCTGGCTGCCCAATATCTGGATGGGCGTCAGCATCGAAAACGACGACTACACGTTTCGCGCCGATCATCTGCGGCAGACCCACGCCCACACCAAGTTCCTCTCGCTGGAGCCGCTGCTAGGCCCCGTTCCCAGCCTCGACTTGACCGGTTTGGACTGGGTGATTGTGGGAGGCGAGTCGGGCCCCGGTGCTCGGCCCATGAAGCCGGCCTGGGTTCGCAGCATCCGTGACCAGTGCCGGCGAGCCCACATCCCCTTCTTCTTCAAGCAATGGGGCGGCATTGCGAAGAAACGCACCGGCCGAGATCTCGACGGCCGAACGTGGGACCAAATGCCGCCGTCCAGGCCTCCTTCGCGGACCGCGGCAAAGGCCCGGGCACGTTAGCAGAGAGATCCCCGAAATAGGCAGAGTTGTGGGTGCAACTGACGTGGGAAAGAAGGCGGAAGAAGCGACCTGCACTCTGTTCTGTCCCTGATTACGTCGCATCTCTCACGTTGCGCGCCCTTTCCGGGTTTTCGGCAGCAGCGGTGCAGTGAGTTTCTGGTAGAGTTTGAATAGGTACTCAACCCGATTCCGTTCGTTTGGGAAGGGCTGCGAACGATAGCATCGGTCCACGGCGCGATCCAGTCTCGCGTGCGCCTTGACCAGGTTGGAGGGCATGGCGAGCGGATCATACAGATCGGCCAGACTGGCCTGAGGGTGTTCCTCGCGGGCGTCAAGCACCGCTTGCGCAGCGTTCTCAACCGCTTGGCGTTTGGCATCGGTAACAGACTCCGGCCACGGATAGTTGTTATAGACAATGGCGTTTGAGTATTGGTAGTCGCTCTTCATGCGTCCACCAACGTGTGTCATCCATGCGTGATGCATAGATGAGGCAAGGATACCGAACTCAAAGTCCCTTGCGTCAGGCACAATTAGGGTGCTGCCGGTGGCAATTATTTCTGGGGCAACGAAACCGATTGGAATGTATCGACGATTCTGCGACGACACCTTGGGAATCAGTAGGTACCGGCCTAACGGTTGTCTGATTTCCCCGAACAGGTGTGGCGTGTCTGCAAGTTCCCGGGTTCTTTTCCGCGAGCTACTCAAGCGAAATCGACGAATCCCGTCCAAACGTCGGCGGAGTGGAGTACACGTGCGGAGGAGTTGCGGCGGTGCGTGAACCAGCCAGAGGCACCAGCGTTCCGTATTATTGAGGAATTCATCACCACCATAAAGCCGAAGAATGTAAGGCCCCAGATCAGGGCACGCTGCCAGCATGCTTTGACGCCCCTGCGGCGACAGAATGAGACCGCTATCGTCGCCACTCTTGCGATCTTTATCGATCATCATGCTCCCATAGAAGATCGCTGGGGCTCCATTGAGAGGTCGAGAGCGTTTCTTGATGAATACGTTTGGAGCGTCTGTGAGGTATGCATTGATGTTAGAACAGGAGATCTCGTGGGGATCACTGCGAGGTTGTTCGTATTCGAAAAGGCGCCGTTTGCCTTCTCTACACGTACTGAATCCAATGATTACGCAGTGAACGTGCGCCTTGCCACGTGCTTCACTTTGCCAAGCGAAGGTCCTATGTGCGAATCGGATATCGATGTTGAACCTCGAGTACAACGGTTCCCAAAGGACAGCAACTTGCTCGCCCTGTGAAATGCTATTGGTCGAGACAAATGCCACGGATATGTTTGTGCCCTGGATGAACTCCGCTGCTTTACGATACCAACAAGTGACGTAGTCCAACACGCCCGTCCCTTTCTCACCGCGCCATATGCTCTGTAGTTCGCCCTTTTGCTGTCTTGTTTGCTCCTTCTTCCCAACGAACGGCGGATTGCCCAGAACGTGCGAACACTCGCTGGCGTGCAAGACCGCGTTCCAGTCAATATCGAGTGCGTTGCCGTGGCGGATGTGCGGGCTCGATCGAAGCGGCAGCCGAACGAAGTACTCGCCAAACTCGACGCTCAGGCGCTGGTTCATTTGATGGTCCATCAACCACATGGCCACCTCTGCGATCCGTGCGGGCCATTCTTCGATCTCGATACCGTACATCTGACCGACATCGAGTTTCAGGACTGTCCCAATATCAGTCAGTCGCTGTTCCTTGAGCAGCCTCCGAAGGATCTCCAGTTCCAGCAATCGTAGTTCTCTGTATGAAACGACCAGAAAGTTGCCACACCCGCAGGCCGGATCTAACAGACGCATGCGAGCCAAACGCTCGTGCAGACTCCGAAGCTTGCTCTTGTCGTTCCCGGCGCGATCAAGTGCTGTCTTCAAGTCATCGAGGAATAACGGACCAATGACTTTCAAAATGTCGCGTTCGCTAGTATAGTGAGCCCCGATTTGACGGCGTTCGCGAGGTTCCATGACCGCCTGAAAGAGAGCCCCGAAGACGGCCGGCGATATGCGACTCCAATCGAATCGCGTGCAGGCGATCAGCCGATTGCGCATGTCGGAGTTGAAGGCAGCAAAGCTCAGTGATTCAGCGAAAAGATCACCGTTCACATACGGCAGACTTGCCAGCTCCTCCAACAAGCTCGATTGCCGAATCTCCTTGGGCGTGTTCAATACCTGAAAGAACTGGGCCAGCATTGGGCCGAGATTGGAGCCATCGCTGAGGGTGTGGCTCTCAAGAAACATCTGGAACGCATTGCGTTCAAAGATGCCTGTATCTTCGGCGAACAGACAGAAGAGAACGCGGACCAACATTTGTTCCAGTTCGTGGCCCTTGTAGCCTCCCGCTTCCAGGGCGTCGTGCAGATCACCCATGATTTGCACAGCACGGATATTGACCGGATCCTCCGGCTCAAGCTTGTGCTGCTTGTATCCGGGGATGAAACCAAAGTGGTTTACACATTGGTGGAACTCGGCGAGAGGAAACTCGATGGTGGTATCCTCGTCGAGGTCATGCAGGGCAACGCTCGCAAAGTCAGAGACGATCACGTATCGCGGCACTTCATCTCCGCGATCCTCTCGCTGCAAGCTTTGAATGTAATCCATCGCCTGAGCGTGAGCTTTGCCAAGGTCCTTGCCACGACTCTTGTGTTCGGCGAGCAACATGCCCTTCCAGAATAGGTCGATATAGCCGTAGTTGCCGCTAAGATTCTTGACCGGTTCCTCGAAGCTGGCTAAATGACGGCGTGTGAGTCCAAAGACGCGAAAGAACTCATCCCAGAAGGTCTTGGCTTCAGCATGTTCGCGAGTCTCACCGGCCCATTCCTTGGAGAATGCCACGGCGCGGCTACGAATTTCGTTCCATGATAGGGGCATCGACAACGTTCTCCGTGCGTCCTCTGTGCTTCGGGCAAGACCAAGCGAAGACTGGTCGCCCTTGTTGCACGTCATTATTGCCGGTTTTCGGCTACTGTGAAAGAGGAAGAACGGAATGCGATGACCGCAATCAACTCATCGTCGAGATCCGCGCCCTTGATATGTCCCTTGCTGGTTCATCGACACCAACTACAACGGCGAGAGTTTCTTTATCTGACACGCCTACTTCACTGGTGCCGACGAACCGTATGAGAAACTCAAACGAGCCCTGCGCGCCGACATCAACGAAGACGCCTGGAGCCAGCTCTACAGCACTACCAGCCGCCCCTTCACCAAACCCGAAACCGGCAGGATCGCCGTCAAGGTCATCAACCACTACGGCGACGAGGTTCTCAAGGTGTATCCGGTTTAGCGGCCCCGCTTGAGGGCGATCCCAATTCGTCAGCCGTGTTCTGAATGAGACACGTGCGTTCATAGAAAGCCGCAACAACCTCCCGCGCTCCCCAGGGCTTCACCCCCTCAACAGGGAGATTTCTGCAACGCCCCCCTGCCGACGGACCCCCACTTGCGCCGACGCCATCAGGTGTAAATACAGTCGATACAAACACTTATGCCCACCCGCCCGGCTCCACTCATTTCGCAACACCCCAAACACGGCGCAAAACTCCAACGCCGCGGCACGAACTCATCCGGAAAAATCTGCCCAAGTGTTCAATTCTTGTATTGACTTCCGCTGTCAAATGGATATACTGATGTACACCCACCTTGAATCCGACCGTCCCGGCCGCCACATTGGACGAAGGTTCTGTTTACTTGCACAATCTGCGAGAGGCGCCCATGAAGCGACTTTGTCTCTACCGATCCCTGGCCGTCTGCCTGTTGTTGGTCACCTCGACGTCGGCCGGCGACTCGAAGTCCCCGGCCCCCCGGACCTTCGAGTTCCCCGACAGCGGAGTGACCTTCGATGCCGGGTTCGACGGGGCCCGGCTGAACGACTGCATCCAGGACAGCGGCACCGAGTATCGGGCTGTGATCCGTCCCGAGAACGAACCGATCAACGACAGCGCCTGGTACGCCTTCCGCGTCACAGCCAAGGCCCCTCAGACGATCACCGTCCGCTTGACCTATGAGGGCGGCAAGCACCGTTACCATCCCAAGGTCAGTACCGACGGAACGACCTGGCAGCGCCTTTCAGGCGACCGCTACCAGCGCGGCAAAGACGCCGTCGCGCTGAAGATCGAAGTGGGCCCCAAGCCCCTCTGGATCTCCGCCCAGGAGATGATCGGTCTGGCCGAACTGAACGCCTGGACCGACCAGATCGCCCGGCTCCCCTTCGTCGAAGAATCGATCATCGGCCGCTCGATCGGCGACCGGCCGATCCGGCAACTGACCATCCGTTCCGGGCAGCCCGCCTACGCCGTTGCCATCGTCGGCCGGCAGCATCCGCCGGAGATCACCGGCACCATGGCCCTGACGGCGTTCGTCGAAACCGTCACCGGCCCGAGCGACCTGGCCAAACAGTATCGCCGGTCCTTCGAGACCCTGGTCGTTCCCCTGATGAACCCCGACGGCGTCGCGGCCGGCAACTGGCGGCACAACCTCGGCGGCGTCGACCTGAACCGCGACTGGGGGCCCTTCCGGCAGCCCGAGACGCGGGCGGCCCGCGATTCGATCCTCCGCTACCAGAACGAAGAAACGCCCCGCCTGGCCTTCTTCCTCGACTTCCATTCGACCGGCCACGACGTGTTCTACGTCGAGAGGAGCAATGAACCCGTCTGGCCTCCGCGATTCTCCGAGCGCTGGCTGGCTGCCCTGGCGGAAGAAATGCCTGACTACGAGGTCCGATCGGAACCGAGCACGGGGACTCGCCCATTGTCAAAAGTCTGGGCACGGAAGACAATGAGCGTTCCTGCCGTGATTTACGAGGTAGGCGACAATACCGACCGAGCGTTGATCCGCAAGGTCGCACAGGCGGCCGCAAAGACAATGATGCGCCTGTTGCTGGAGGAAGCCGAGGCCGCACCCAGCCGACCGCGTGAGGCCGGCAGGCAGCCGGTCTTGGTTCCGTGAGCGCATCCCCGCTTGCCCGAGAAAAGTTGACCGTCTGCTTGCGAAAACATGGAGAAGCCGAGTATGAACCCGGAATTCCTGCGACTGTCACGACTCCCCCTGTCCGCCAAACTGCTGGTGACCCTTTTTCTGGGTCTCGTCGGCCCGGGCTACCTGGTCGGCACCGCCAACATCATGTTCCAGCACCAGGACGCCGACATGGAACCGGGGCTGACTCTCGACGACCTGCGGCGGAGCTTCCACGGCCTGGAAAAGACAGTGACTCCGGAGGCCGAGGTCACGGTCCGCTCGCTCATGCTCGAGCAGGTCAGCCCGGAAGGTGAGATGCGAGAGTATTTGGAGAACGGCGGCGAGCCGGCCGTCCGGAGCCTGATCGGCTGGCTCGAAGGGGGCGCCAAGGAAGAAGGCTTCGCCGCCGGCGATCCCTCGCCTCAAGCCGTCATCAAGGCCCATTGCATCGAATGCCACCACGCCGACGGCGGCGACATGGAAGACCTTCCCTTCGCCGCCGCCGACGAGGCGGAGCCGGAATACACGCTGGTGATGGAAGCGGCCGAGCCGGAGTTCCAAACCGGCGAACAAGGCCCCCAGACGCTGACGCTCAGCCCGACCAGCGTCTCGAGACTCGTTCACGTGACTCACGCCCACATCCTTGCTATTCCTGTCTTCACACTGCTGGTCGGCCTGCTGTTCCTCATGACCGGGTTCAGTGAGAAGATCAAACTGGTTCTCGGCCCCCTGCCCATGTTGGCGGTGCTGCTCGACATCGGCTCGTGGTGGGCCGCACGATTCATCGAGCCCTTCATCTACGTGATCGCCGCCTCCGGTGCAATCTTCGGCGCCGCCTTTGCGCTGCAGATCCTCGCGATTCTTGCCTCCATGTGGCTGGGCATTGCCGATCCCAAAGCGAAGGCCTCGGAATAGGTTCCGGACGCCGGATCCCGCTCAGTCCTCGTTCACCTGGACGGTGAGCGTTACCATATACATGGTCCGCTCGAAGGCATCGCCTTTGCGCAAATGGCTGAAGTCGGAGTTGTCGTTTCGATCGCCGGTGTAGGTTCCTGCCGTTTCGTCCACGTAGTGCACCGAGAAGAAGTGGCGTCCGCCGACGATCAGCGGGAAGGCGACCTCGCCCGTCTTCGGATGGGGAGCGGCGGCGGTCGACCATAGGGACGACTGAATCTGCGGATCCTCGGCCGGCGCCTGCGATCCGGCGGTGGACAAGGTCAGTTCCACGTCGCGTCCGCCGAGCGGCTTCCCTTGAAAGAGCAGCTTCGCCTTGGCCACCGCGCCGGGCTTGAGCTTGTCGGGCGGCGTCAGAAGAACGATTTCCAGATCGTGCCCCACCACGCCATCAAAACCGCCTTCCCCGTTTCCGACCCGGGTCACCGTCTTGCCATACATGATGATCCGGGTGTTCGGCGGGATGCTGTGGACTTGGCGAGTGATGATCCCGGTCTGCAACTCGCCGCCGACAACGTAGCATCCCGGCTTGGACGGCGCGACCTCGGCCGTGAAACAGTCGGTCGCCAGAACAGGCTTCAGTTCCGACCGAGTTCCGTCCGGCTGAATCACCTGGAGGCTGATCTTGTCCTGTTGTCCTTCCAGAGATCGACCGCTTGCCCTCTCGCCCGAATGTCCCCAGCACACCTCCAGTTTGCAGGTCTGGTTGACCTCGCCTGCCGACGGCGCTTCGATCCACAGTTCATGGCCCGCTGCCGGGTTCCAGCTCAGAGTCGCGATAACAGCCGAAGACAATAGGGCGGCGAACAACCGCGAAAGGCGGACGAGTTGGAGCATTTGCATGGTATCCTCACAGATGGTTGAAGTTGTGCGTTGTCGTCTGGTGACTGCCGGCCTTACTGAACAGCTTTCGCCGCGTCGGCCGTCTTCGGTTGGTTGTATCGATGCTTCAGGAAGTCACCCACATAGATCAGGTACTCAAACGGCAGTCGCTCCTCGCCGACCTCCTTGAGCACCGTTCCCACCGTGCTCTCGATCACTTCTTCCTTGTCGGCATAGCCCGCATACTTGACGATCGCGATGGGCGTCTCGGGCGGATAGTTGATCGAGAGCTTCTCGATGAACTCGCGGAATTCCGTCCGCATGGTGAAGAGGACCATCGTGCTCTGATGGACGGACAGCTTCTCGATCGTGTCTTCCTTGCCGAGCCAATCCGCGGCCGTGAGGATCACCGACTTGGTTCCATCGCTGGTGGTGACGCCCCGGCGGAGTGCCGCGTTGGCCGCATTGAAGCAACTCAAGCCGGGCACCACCACCGGATTGAGATCCTTGAACTCCTCCAGCGACCATTCGCACGGTCCGTAGACCATCGGGTCGCCGCCGTCGAGCATGGCCACCGTCTTCCCGGCCGCCACGGCCTGGCGGACCAGGGCGATGAACTCGTTGCGTTTCTTGGTGATCGCCTCGCACTGGCGTCTCTCTTCCCCTTCGAACTCCGACGGATCGTGCCCGTAGTAGGGAAACAACCGCCAGTAGTCGTAATGAAGTTCCTTGCCTTTCAAGCAGTCGGCCATCTTCTCCGCCCACCTCCTCGAGCAGAAGATCACGTCGGCTTTCTCGATGACCTTGACCGCGCGGAGCGTCATCAAGTCCGGATCGCCGGGGCCCAGGCCCACCAGGTAGTACTGCGTTGCGGGCTTTTCGTCGGCGAAGCAGACGGCGCCGGCACAAACGAGCACAACGCCAAGGAGAAGAACCCGGCAGATTCGAGAAACGCGGGTGGTTGTCATGTCTTGTCCTTTCGATGCTGATTCAGAATTCCTTAAGAACTTCGCCGCCGTTTCGCGACCCCAGGCCGCGCCAGGTTTCCAGATCGATCGTCTCGCTGACGAAGTGGACCGAACCGTCGGCAAAGCCCACGTTCACTCCGCCGGGGTGGCGGCTGCGGGCCATCTGCCACAGCGATTTCAATGGCGACCACTTCGAGCAGTCCGGGATCTGGGAATTCGGTTCCCACCAATGGTAATAGGCCGAATAGAGCACGAAACCGTCGAACCAGCGAGCCGCGCGCGACGGGCGGGATGCCACCGGCTGTCCGAAGCGAGTGCACCACTCGACGGTCAGGGTGGGGCCGCTGCCGCTTCGGGCGCCCACGATCACCACGTCCTTGTTCTGCTCCGTGAGCACGACGGTGCCCGACATGCTCGAGTCGGGTAGCAAGCTTTCGGAAAACGCGGCGGTATTGCTCGTGCCGTCCGTCACGTCGGCAAAACGAATGGCCGACGTATCGTTGAACAGTCCGTCGGTATCGAACATCGCCGTTCCGTCCGCCGTCGGCGCACTGCGTCCCCAGCATGCCATGTAGTTGGTTGCCCCATATTCCGGCTCGACTCTGTCGGAACGATCACTCGGGCAATAGAAGAAGTCGATCTCCTGGCGGATTGGCTCTTGATTGTCGGGGTGGACGCCGACGCCGGGTCCATTGTACGTTCCGGTGTGCCCATAGAGGGGAACGTCGAGGTTCAGGGACTGGTACACGTTGAACTGTTCCAGATAGGGGGTAAGCATCGCCAACGGTCCCCAGCGGTACTGCCAATCGGGAATCTGCTCATAGCCCGGGCAGGTTTTCGAGGGCGACCCAACAGGGAACTTCTTGTGGCTGTCGTGGAAGCTGTGCAGGGCCAGGGTGATCTGCTTGAGGTTGTTGGTGCAGCTCATCCGCCGAGCCGCCTCGCGGGCCGCCTGCACGGCCGGCAGCAGCAAGCCGATCAGGATGCCGATGATCGCAATGACGACGAGCAGTTCGACCAGCGTGAAGGCGTTTCGGCGTTTCATGATGTCTTCTCGAAAACCACCGCGGCGAGGATTGGATGCTTGAGCCCTGGTATTACCAATATCAAATACGTAACACCACCTCAAGCTACCCCTGCCAAAAAAGGTTGTCAAGAGACGATTTCTTGCGGACCTCCGTGGTTGGCCACGTGGAAAGGATACTGAATCCACCCGCAAGGGGTGATATCGGGGGGGAAGTCAAGAACGGCCGCCAAGAGGCCAAACGGCTTGCGCACCACCTTCGCATGGGCCGAGACGTGGCTTGTGACATGAGGTCAAGCCAAGACGGACCTCAGGCCACTTCCAAGTCAATCGTTTGGTGCCCTGCCTCGACCTCTGTTTTCAGCGGCGTGGTTCGTGGAGACAACCTACTGCCTGGCACTCACTCGCGAAGCCCGGGCCGGGGCCTTGTCGAACACAGGACTGTCGTTCTGCTCCCGTTGATGCGAGACGGTCATGGCACGTCCGCGATTTCTCCGCCCGCCCGCGTGCTCAACGCGCGCAAGGTCACTAACGAAATCGTCTCCGACAGGAATTGGACCGAACCATCGCCCATGGCGAAGTTGGCTCCACCCGGATGGTTGCTCCCATAAGCGCAGACACACAGATCGATGTAGTATTCGAAATCCGAATCGCTATTGGCCGGCGGAGAGGCACCGGCTCGATGATTGAAATCGAACGGCAGCGTGTAGTTGACGGGCGCATAGCTGCTCAGGCTGACGTGAGCCACTCCCGAGGAACTTGTGGCCGCCCAGTTGCCGTAGTAACGGAAATCCCAGTCCCAACCTTGTTCGGCGAACGTGTTGTAGTTGGGATCCCGCCGATTGCGCTCGCCGAACAGCAGCGTGTTGCTGGCCCCGTCAGCGATGTCGGCCAGCCGCACCGGACGCTGGTTCGGCTCCGGCAACGATCCCGGCCCGGCCATGAAGAACACGCCGTCCGTTGTTAGAAATCCCGACGCGGGGTGATAGGATCGGGTGCCCCCATTCCCCGCGTAGCTGGTGACCTTGATGTAGCGATCCTGGGAAGAACCGGTCAGCCTCGTCGAGTAGTGCAAGGGATTTTCGCTTTCCGGCTCGGAGGGGCAAAGCAGGTTCGGCCCCTGCGCGGCACGCGAATTCAAGCCGCCGCCGAAATTCGCGTCGGGATTGGAGAAGTCCCATTGATCGTACAGGCTTCCCTGTTCGAGATACGGCAGGAGGAACACAAACAGGCTTGCCCCGCGATAGAGCCTCTTGGCGGAATTGTACTGTGAGAGGAGCATGGCGGCTGGAAAGGTCTTCACGGTGTCGTGGTAACCGTGGGCGGCCAGGGCAAGTTGCTTGAGGTTGTTGGTGCATTGCATCCGCCGCGCCGCTTCCCTGGCCGCCTGGACGGCTGGCAGAAGCAACGCCACGAGAATGCCGATGATCGCAATCACCACCAGCAATTCGACAAGCGTGAATCCACGGCTCCGGTTCATCGTCTGTCGTCTCTTGAAGATGAGTTGCACATATACAGGACTTGCTCCACTAGTGACCAGGAGCGAGTATCATGTGGATTAATTGCTTTGTCAAGAACCGGACGCGGTCCGGACCAGAATCCGGCTTGCATGGAACCACGATAGAATCAAACACGGTGGCGAAACTTGAGCTCAGGAACGGGGTTCATTGTGGCGGTTCGAAGTCGGGCTGAGGGGAGTCACTGTACCCCTGCAATCGGAGTGATCAGCATGAGACGGATTGTCGTTACTGTTTTGGCAGGAATCATTTGCGCCGTTCTCAACTCTCCTTCCCAAGCACAACGTTTCGGCGGACCGCCAGACCGGGGCGGCCAGCGGCCCAGCCCCCTGATTCAACTGTTCGACTCGGATCGCGACGGCATCCTCTCCAGCGAGGAGATCGCCGGGGCCTCGCGGAAACTGGCCGAGTTTGACAAGGGCGGCGACGGCAAATTGACCGGCGACGAGCTACGCGACGCCCTGCCGTTCGAACGGGGGCCGGGAATGGGCGGCCCCGGCGGCCCTCCCGGCAACGTGCGTGGTCCAAGGCGCGGCGGCTCCGAACCGTTACCCCAGACAGAGCCCCAGGCCAAGGATGACCAGGAGAAACGGATCCTCGCAGCCTTGGAGACCATGCGGGAGGGGCCGAGATTCGCCAACGTCGCCCCCGACGACGGCCGCCTGCTCCGCATGCTGGCCGAAGCCGTCGACGCCAAACGCGTCGTGGAAATCGGTACGTCCACCGGAGAGTCGGCGGTCTGGTTCGCTCTGGCGCTGCGGAAGACCGGCGGCCACCTCTACACCCACGAAATCGACGAATCCCGCGCCAAGATCGCTCAGGAGAATTTCAAGAAGGCCGGCGTCGACGCTCTTGTCACCGTGATCCTGGGAGATGCCCACGAGACCGCCAAACAACACAAAGATCCCATCGACATCCTCTTCCTCGATGCCGACAAGGAAGGCTATATCGACTACCTGGAGAGGCTGCTCCCGCTCCTTCGGCCCGGCGGGCTGGTCATCGCTCACAACATGAACGCGCGGCAAGCCGATCCGAACTTCGTGAAAGCGATCACCGAGGATCCGAACCTGGATACGCTCATTCTGCTGAAAGAGGGAACGGGCGTCAGCGTGACTCTCAAGAAACGCTGAACGATCGGCAGGCGACCAGTGTGAGGGGGCTCGTTACGCGGCCGAGTCGCGGAGGCGGGACAGGGCCCGCTGGGCTTCCTGGCGGACGCTGTCGTCGGCGTCGTGGGTGAGGCGGGCGAGTTCGGCGGCGGCGCAGGAGGCGCGCCGGCCGTGGAGCCGCAAGGCGCCTACAGCATTTCGGCGTACCGTGGGATCGGCGTCATGCAGACGATGAAGCAACTTGGTGATCAGTGGATCGACAGATTCGGGCATTTCAGACACCCCTTGGGGGCGGCAGAGTATAGAGGACCATCATCCATGGTTATCGGCACGTATCGCCACGTCACTTCAGCCGTCTCGGCGAGGCAATCGTGCCCAAGGCAAATCCGGCGGACGAACGAAACCTGCCGGTTAGGCGCTCTTGGATCGGAAAAAGGTGTGTTTCGTCCGCATGCCTATTGTTCGATTTCAAACACCGCCTCGATTTCGACCGGCACACCTAACGGGAGCGATCCGGCCCCCATGGCGCTGCGGGCGCCGATCCCATGCTCGGGCCCGAAAACGTCGGCAAAAAGCTGGCTGGCACCGTTGGTGACGGCCGGCTGCTGATCGAAATCGGCCGTGCTGTTGACCATTCCGAAAAGCCTCACGACGCGGCGGATGCGGTCGAGGGAGCCGAGTGCGGCCTTCATGGTCGCCAGAATCCCCAAGGCCGTCAGTTCGGCTGCCTGGTAGCCGGCTTCGACGTCGCAGTCCTTCCCAAGTTTTCCTTTGAGGATCTGGCCATCGGGGGTCACCGGCAAATGGCCCGAGGTGTAGGCCAGGTGGCCGTCGAAAATCACGGTCTTGTAGAGCCCCTTGGCCGCGGCGGCCGCCGGCAGGTTGATTCCCATTTCGGCCAGCTTGGCCGACAGGCGGGCTTCTGCACTCATCGGATTCACCTTAGTCGATAATCTTCGTCAGCGGATACTCGACAATACCTCGGGCGCCCGCCGCTTTCAATCGCGGGATGATGTGACGGACGATCGATTCGTCGATAATCGTGTTCACCGCGACCCACCCTTCTTCAGACAGGTCGGAGATCGTGGGCTTTTGCAGGGCCGGAAGCAGGGCGAGAACCTTACTGACGCTGCCGTCGGGCACGTTCATCATCAAGCCGACTTTGCCCTCGGCCGCCATCGCCCCGTTCAGCATCAGGGCGATATCGTCGATCTTCTGCTTCTTCCAGGGATCGGCGTAGGCGTCATTGTTGGCAATGAATCGCGTCGTGCTTTGAATCACCTCATCGACGATCCGCAGGTTGTTCGCTCGCAGAGAGCTTCCCGTCTCCGTAACCTCGACGATCGCGTCGGCCAGTTTGGGAGGTTTTACCTCGGTCGCTCCCCAACTGAACTCCACCCGCGCGGTCACGCCGTGTTTCTCGAGATAGCGTTTCGTCAAGCCGACGGCCTCGGTGGCGATCCGCGCGCCTTCCAGATCCTTGACCGTCTGAACCGGCGAATCTTCCGGAACGCAGAGCACCCAGCGGACCGGACGCCGGCTGACCTTCGAGAAGACCAGTTCGGCCACTTCATGAACCTGGGCGCCAGTCTCTTGAATCCAGTCGTAGCCCGTCAAGCCGGCGTCGAGAACTCCGTCTTCCACGTACCGAGCCATTTCCTGGGCGCGGATCAGCAGGCATTCGATTTCGTCGTCGTCGATGCTCGGATAGTAGCTCCGCGAGCTGAATGTGATCTTGAACCCGGCGCGGCGAAATAGCTCGGCCGTTGCGTCCTGAAGGCTGCCTGCCGGAATCCCAAGTTTCAGAGTCTTGGTTTGGGACTTGTGCGCATGGTGCTCGCATCTTTGTGAAGGTTGGGTCGCGGGCTTGCCCCGCTTTGGAATGTCTGCCATGGAATGTGTTACCCGCTCGTAGGTCAGAGATCGTCTGACAAAGGATCGTATCTACTTCTTATACACTTCGGCCGGATCGAAAACCCGCTCGCCTTCGACTTGGAGGCCCTCAGGGGTGACTTTGCGGAAGAAGCAGCTCTTGTAACCTACGTGGCACGCCGCCCCGCCGATCTGTTCGACCTTCAAGAGGACCGTGTCGCGATCGCAGTCGAGATAGACGGCATGGACCTTCTGGACATTGCCGCTCTCCTCGCCTTTTCGCCAGAGTTTATTCCTGCTACGGCTGAAATAAACCGCCCGGCCGGTTTCCAGAGTCTCGGCGTAACTCTCGGGGTTCATGTAGGCCATCATCAAGACTTCCCCAGTTACCACGTCCTGGGCGATGGCCGGCAGAAGTCCGTCGCATTTGGCGAAATCCGGCCCTTGTCCTGAGTCGTCGCACTTTTCCGGCATGGTTCTTCCCTACTCTGGAGGTTGGCGAGGTGGATGTGTCCTACTCTTGCGACGGACACGCCTCCCTGCCCGCAAGTTCTGCTTCTCCTGAAACTAATCAGAATAATCGGATACTGTCCAACCTGCCAGGGCCCGTTCTCAAGAGGGGTGTGGGTTTTCCTCAAACAGCGGGAATTGCGGCGTGCGTCGGACAGTCCATCGACGGAGCGGCAAGATCCCGGTCGGTTTTCCGGAATGAAGCGAAGAAGGGCGGAGATTCGAGGACGCCGCGAGTCTGTCCATTCGACATGACCGGCGTGTTCCGGAAGAGTCGCCCAAAGGGGTCGACTGGGGGAGAACTTCAGCAAAGGCGTGATTCCAGCCGACTTAAAAGACCGATGCTGTTCTCCACCCTTCGCCCATAAGGAAACTCTGTGGAACGCTCGCTTACCGTCTTGCTTCCGGTAGAGAACTCCCAGGCAACGCTGGCCAAGAACGTTCGCCGGCTGTTGGAAGTCCTGCCCGACCTGACCGACTCGTTCGAAGTCGTGGTGATCGACGACGGGTCCACCGACGCCACCCTCGAAGTGGCCGACGAGTTGTCGACCCAGTATCCGCAGATTCGCGTCGTTCGGAGTGCGACTCCTCGCGGGCGGACGAGGGCTATCCAGTTGGGCGTGCGCGAGAGCCGAGGCGAATTCCTGCTCCTCATTGACGAGGATGCGAACCTGCCGATCGATGAGATCGGCCGTCTCTGGGCAGCGGCGGAGCAGCACGACGTGGTGTTGGGGCGTCTGCCTTCTGCGGCCGCCTATGACCCCAATCGCTTCCGCCGGCTCGACGGCCCCAGCCACGGCGGTTACCAGATTCTACGGCGGCGAGCCGTGGGAGCGATCTGGGATTCTCTCGGGCACCAACTCACCTTGAGGGCCGAACTTGCACGAACGGGCGGCAAGTGGTTCGAGATCGAGATCGGTTCCCACCGGGCCGGATCGTGCAACCGTGGTCCGTCGCCGGCAAGCCGGCCCCAGCGGCCCAACTACCTTCAAGCGATCCGGGATTTCACGTTCGGCGAGTAGGCGGAGCGATCGGGTTGAAGGCCGTTTTCGCCGAATTCCTGCCCCGCCGTTCCCCGTCTGTTCTTCTTTCCCGAAGAACCTAACTGATAGACTCTTCGCGTCCGGTTGCACCAGCTCGCCCCCCCTCTGGTGAGTGAGTTGATTTCTTGACTGAGCCACTTGTGTGCAATCGGGCTTTTGGGTATCATTCTGTTGGAACGATTGTGGCCTGCCATTCGGCTCATACTTCTCTTCAAGGCCGGCAATTATTCAACGCGTCAGTTACGGAAGAGAAACAACCGGCTGACACGTTTGTTTCGCCGCGGGAAACGAGTCCCGTCGCGGAGCACCGGAACAGATCACAATTCGCACGTCACGGCTCGTGAGTTTCTGTAGGCAGGAAACTCGCAGCACAACAACGGATGAGGCATTTCCCCGTTTTCTGAGGCCTTGCGCTTCGACAGGGGGAAGTCGTCCGTCGTCGCCTGAGTCGGGGGTAGGTGACGGAGTGTGTTCGTTGGTCGCAGTGCAAGCATCCGTGCTGGGTCTGCGGCCAGCGACGGAACTGTGCGGGAACAGCCGGAAATCGCGGGCTTTCGCGGTTGCCGGCGCACTGTGAACTGAGGAGGCATGGGTATGAGTCTTGCAGAACTGAGCATCCATGGGGCGGATGCATTTCAAGCCCCCAGCGTGCGCGTGCGCAAAGCTGATCGTCCACTGCATCGCCTGGCGGAGGTCCGCCGCATCCAAGGAATCTCGCGGAGGACTGTGGCAAGGCGACTCCATCTCGACATGGCCAGCGTGAAGCACATGGAGCAGGAAGACACGGACTTGTCGCTCAGTGCGCTTTACGAATGGCAACAGGTGCTGGACGTGCCTGTCAATGAGTTGCTGGTTGAGGCGGAGGAACCGCTATCGACGCCGGTCATGAAACGGGCTCAGTTGCTCAAACTGATGAAGACCGCCATGGCCATTAAGGATCGCTCCGGCCAGGCGCCGATTCAACGAATGGCCGAGGTCCTTGTCAACCAACTCGTGGAAATCATGCCCGAATTGGCCGAGGTAACGCCCTGGCATGCGGTCGGCAAGCGGCGCAGCCAGGCGGAACTGGGCCAAGCGGCGCTGAGAACGATTTCGGCGGACATTTTCCACGATTATGGCGAATGACTCGACGTCAGCGGGCGTCCGCCGGCGAGTCCATCCCGACGGTTGCCAATCGGACTGCCTCGAGGAAGTCGTCGAGGGAAAACGGCTTGGTCAAGAATTGCGCGAACGGCACTTCGCGCATCTGGCTTTCCAGACGCGACGTTCTGTAACCGGTGATGAAGATCGTTTTCAACGCCGGATTCGTCGAGCGGAGACGGTGAGCCACCTCGACACCGTCCATCTCGTCGCGCAGCATCCAGTCGACGACGAGAATGTCCGGTACGAATTCGTGAGCCACCGTCATAGCCGCTTTGGCGCTTGCGGCGGTACGGACGTCGTAACGTTCGTGCGAGAGAATGTGCCCCAGCGAATCGCGGTAACTCGGTTCATCGTCAACCAGAAGAATCTTGCGGCCAAGGAACTGGGTTGACGAATCGATCGACGAAGCCTCCCCCTGCTGCGGGTCGGACAGGCTCTCACTCATTTTTCACCCTCCCCAACTAATGGGTGACGACCGCTGTTCCCCGACCCCCCAACGCATCACCACTACGGTGAAATGTACAAAGCTTGGCGCTTTCGGACAAGCTCCCGATTCTGCCAGAAACCGAATGGCAATTCCTGCCGGCGGGCATGAGCACCCTCGCCCCGGCCATTGACCGATCGGCGTTTTCTGTGACCATCGAGCATCGAACCTTTGGGAGGCAATTCTGCTCTATAGCAGATTAACGTGAGTAGCTGTCACGAAATCCGAGAAGGGAAGTCGCCGTGAATTCGCTATCGCGATTCGGGCACACAACCGAATCTCGCGTAAGGCATTCCGGACAAACGGTTTAGGAAACGAGTCGGCGGTGTCGACGGAACCTGATCGCTTGGCGCTGCCCGGTCGTTGCGATAGGCTGACGATCTTCCTTCCACCTTGACCGACCTTTCAGAAAGACGCGGATACTCCGCCAGAACGGGTGGTGCGTTTCTGCGATCAGCCAGGAAGTCGAGTTGCTTTCAGCGATTTCTGCATCCCAATTGAAGCCATGAGTGATCCCTACTTCCAGAAGATGTTTGCCGAGCGGATCGGCGGCGCGAACTACGGCAAGGGCACGGAGATCTACAAGTTCGAGAAGATCAAGCGAGCCAAGCGGCAGGCGTTGGCCGACCATCCGGACCGCCCGTTGCTCGACTTCGGCATCGGCGAGAACGACGAGATGGCGCCCGAGAGCATTCGCCGAGTCATGGCCGCCGAGATTGGCAAGCCCGAGAACCGCGGTTACGCCGACAACGGGATTGCCGCGTTCAAGGAGGCGGCCGCCCGATTCATGAAGCGCCGGTTCGGCGTGGAGATCGATCCGACCTGCGAGGTCAACCACTGTATCGGGTCAAAGACGGCTTTGGCGATCTTGCCGGCAACCTTGATCAACCCGGGCGACGTCACGCTGATGACGGTGCCGGGTTATCCCGTCGCGGGAACCCATACTCGCTATTTTGGTGGGGAAGTCCATCGATTGCCGCTGGCGGCCGAAAACGGCTTTTATCCCGATCTGGACGGGATTCCCGCGGACATTCGCCGCCGAGCCAAATTGATGGTGCTCAATTACCCGAACAGTCCGACGGGTCGGACGGCCACACGCGAGTTCTTCGAGAAGGTGGTGGCCTTTGCCAAGGTCAATGAGATCGTGGTGGTGCAGGACGCCGCCCACGTCATGCTGAGCTTCGATCAGCGACCGTTCAGTTTTCTGGAAGTTCCCGGAGCCAAGGAGGTGGGCGTCGAGGTTCATTCGCTGTCGAAGGGCTGGAACATGATCGGTTGGCGGATGGGATTCGTTTGCGGGCACCCGCTGCTCGTCCGGGCCTTTGCCGACGTGAAGGACAACTGCGACTCGGGCCAGTTCATCGCCGTGCAGAAGGCCGCTGCGGCCGCACTGGACGACGACACGATCCCCGAGGCGACCCGGCAGAAATATCACCGGCGCCTGGTCAAGCTGGTGGAGACGCTGCGGAACTGCGGGTTCGAGTGCGAGATGCCCGGGGGATCGTATTTCCTCTATACGAAGAGTCCCGCGGGCCTGGCCGACGGGCGCACCTTTGCAAGCGCGGAGGAGGCCAGCCAGTATCTCATCACGCAGCACTCGATCTGCACGGTCCCCTGGGACGACGCCGGGGCCTATCTGCGATTCTCGGTGACCTACGTGGCCGAGGACGAGGCGGCCGAAGACGCGCTGATGGCGGAGACGAAGAAGCGGCTGAAGTCGATCGGGCCGGTATTCACAGCAACGACGTGCTGAAGTAGCGTTCGGCCCGGTCGGCCAGCACGGTACCGACGTTGCCGGGGTAGCGTTTGGCGAGTTGCCGGGCGGCCCAGACGTTGGCGCCGGAGGAGACGCCGACGAGGAGTCCGTATCTCTTGGCGAGTTCTCTGGTCGTTTCGATGGCGTCTTCGTCGGTGACTTCGATGACGTCGTCGACGAGGGAGATGTCGAGAACGGCGGGTATGAATCCGTCGCCGATGCCCTGGATCTGGTGGAGGCCCGGTTCGTGTCCCAGCAGGGCGGCCACGTTTTTCGGCTCGACCGCCACGACCTTCACGTCGGGTTTGTGTTCCTTGAGAAACATGCCGATGCCCTGCAGGGTGCCGCCGCTGCCGACGCCGGCGACGAAGCAATCGATATCGCCGCGGATCTGCCGCCACAATTCATGGGCCGTGTTTTCGTAATGGCAGCGGGGATTGTCCGGATTCTCGAACTGCTGGGGAACGAACACCCGCGGATCGGCGGCGGCGATTTCTTTCACTCTGGAGACGGCCCCGTCGACGCTCTCCTCGTCGGGGGTGAGGATCAATTCGGCTCCTAACGCCCGGATGATCTTCTTGCGTTCCTCGCTCATCCCTTCGGGCATGACGATCTTGACGGGATAACCCTTCAAGCGTCCGATCAGGGCAACGCCGATGCCCGTGTTGCCGCTGGTCGGCTCGCAGATGATCGAGTCGGGCTTCAGACGCCCGTCGCGTTCGGCCCCTTCGAGCATGGCCAGGGCCACGCGGTCTTTGACGCTGCCGCCGGGATTGAGGAACTCGGCCTTGCCGTAAATGTTCTCTTCGCCAAGCCGCACGAGCGGCGTGTTGCCGATAAGGTCGAGAATGCTGTCGGTCTTCATGGCCGTCTAGGGTCCTTTCGCTCGCCTTTGCCCATCAAACCCCTCAATTGTCTTCGGGATGAGGGGGGGCATCAATAGGAGTCTGCTGAGGATTGTTGAGGCGGCAAGTGTCGTTCGGGACATGGGAAATCCGGAAACACGGGGACGGCCCGAGTGAGTTGCCGGCCGGTGAGGTCGCTGAGAGGTTCG